>Ga0209773_10000582_pt1 | contig 12027 bp, 9 predicted proteins | sample BogFormECP14_OM1_FD_188244 | JGI IMG/M metagenome (GOLD analysis project Ga0209773, IMG submission 188244) | Bog forest soil microbial communities from Calvert Island, British Columbia, Canada - ECP14_OM1 (SPAdes) (version 2) | ecosystem: Environmental > Aquatic > Freshwater > Wetlands > Bog ... | reverse complement strand
CTTGCGGAAAGCCGCGGCGCTGAACCGTCCTCTTCTTCACCCCGTGCGGCCCGCACCCATGGTATAAGATGGAGTCCGCCGACTTGGAGGCGACAGCGGATCGCGCGGCGACGCGATTCTGCGAATTTTCAACCTCAAGAGCGAATGCATGGCCGCTTTGGTCTACCCCGTCCACGGACCTCGCCACCAGGAGACATTTCCGGAGCTCAAGCCGCAGGAAATCGACCGGCTGCGTCGCTTCGGCGCATTACGCAAATTTTCGGATGGGGAGAAGCTGTACGAAGCGGGAAAAGTCGCGCCCGGCATGTTGGTCGTGCTCAAGGGCCTCGTCTCGGTGACCCAGCGCGACGGACTTGGCCATGTCGCTCCGGTCGTCGAAGAGGGCGTGGGTCACTTCCTGGCCGAGGTCGGCCAGCTCTCCAGCCGCGCGGCGCTGGTGGACGCGACCGCCGAGGGCGACGTCGAGACCCTGTTGATCCCCACTGACGGACTGCGGTCGCTCCTGGTCGCCGAAGCCGATCTCGGCGAACGTATCATGCGCGCGCTCATCCTTCGGCGGATGGCTCTCCTCCAAGGGGCCGTGGGCGTTATCCTGATCGGGCCGCCGGCGTCGGCGGATGTGATCCGGCTTGAGGGCTTCCTGGCCAGGAACGGCTATCCCCAGCATTTGCTCGATCCCGCGACAGACCCGGAAGCGCGAGAGGTGATCGGCCGCTACGCCGATATCGCCGGCGGCTTGCCGTTGGTCGTTTGCCCCGACGGCTCGGTGCTTGGCAACCCGTCGGAGCGCGCGCTCGCCCGCCAGATCGGCATGACGGCCGCCTCGCGGGCCAACTTCGTCTATGACGTGGCGGTGGTCGGCGCTGGCCCTGCGGGCCTGTCGACCGCGGTTTACGGGTCTTCGGAGGGTCTGTCGGTCGCGGTTCTCGACGCCCGCGCCTACGGCGGGCAAGCGGGGGCCAGCGCCCGGATCGAGAACTACTTCGGCTTTCCGACCGGAATCACCGGCCAGGCGCTGACCGCGCGCGCTTTCATTCAGGCGCAGAAATTCGGCGCCGACGTCATGATCCCGGTCGCCGTGAAGACGCTCGATTGCTCGCACGCGAATGGTGCGTTCGTCGTCGAACTGGAGGACGGCGATCGCATTCAGGCCCGGACCGTCGTGGTCGCGAGCGGCGCCCGATATCGCCATCCGCTCATCGCCGACATCGCCCGCTTCGAGGGCCGCGGGGTCTGGTACTGGGCGTCGCAGATCGAGGCGCGGCTTTGCGCTGGCGAAGAGGTCGTTCTGGTTGGCGGCGGCAATTCGGCCGGCCAGGGCGCGGTGTTTCTCTCTGCTCACGCCGCCAGAGTGCTGATGATGGTCAGAGGGCCAAGTCTGGCCGAAAGCATGTCGCAGTACCTGATCGATCGCATCGCCGCCACTTCGAACATCAAGCTGATGACCGAGACCGAGATCGTCGCCCTCGACGGCCCCGCCGGCGCCGGCCTCGAGAAGGTTCGCTGGCGCGACCGGCGCGCCGGCCGGGAGTCCGAGGCGCCGATCCGCAACGTCTTTCTGTTCGTCGGCGCGGATCCGGCGACCGAATGGCTGAAAGGTTGCGGCGTGGCGCTGGATAAGGCAGGCTTCGTGATGACCGGGACGCCTCGGAACGACGGCGGCCGCGCGCCATCGGCGCTCGAATCCTCCATTCCCGGCGTGTTTGCGGTGGGCGACGTACGGTCAGGTTCGGTGAAGCGGGTCGGCGGGGCGATCGGCGAAGGCGCGCAGGTTGTGGCGGCGATCCACAATTTCCTCGCCCACTCTCCAGGTCCCCACCTCTAACGCAATTGGGCGAGCCAACGATGTCCAAGACCTGCACTCATTTGGAGACAATTCGCGACGTGACGCCGAGCGCGCTGGGCTGCGAGGATTGCCTCAAGACCGGCGATGCCTGGCTTCATCTGCGGGTCTGCCGCACCTGCGGACACGTCGGATGTTGCGACCAATCGCCGAACCGGCACGCAACCAAGCATTTTCAAGCTACCCGCCATCCGATCATCGAAGGCTACGATCCGCCCGAAGGTTGGGGATGGTGCTACGTCGACGAAGTGATGTTCGATCTCTCCGACCGCAAGACGCCCCACAACGGCCCGATCCCGCGCTACTACTAACGCGGATTGGCCCCGCTTCGACGTCGTCCTGAGCCGGCGGCGCGGCCGCCGCGTCGAGGGGCGATCCAGTACGCGCCAAACAGCGCCGCCTGCTGGAACGTCCTTCGAGATGCGCCTTCGGCGCTCCTCAGGACGAGGAGTTGAGTGCGACGGGCTCCACACGCGTTGCATCGGCGGTCGCGCCCCGCCGTCTCCCGGCGAGACTTTCTGTCTCGACGGAGGGTGCGTTCAGACTGAACGAGCGCGGCCCGGCCGATCCTTCGGGGGGATGCCGAAAGAGGCAATGACCGCTTCGCTCGTTCGGACGAAATTCGCGCTCGGGCCCTCGGTTCCGACGCTGCGGCGGCTGACCCGCGCGCCTTCGATCAGAAGGACCAGCGCATCGGCGAGCAGACCCGGCTGCGACGCCCCGGCGGCCTGGCAGAGCCCCGCCAGACGATCGCGCTGGCGGACTTTGAACTCTTCGATCACCCTAAGCCCAGGGTGACCTTGCTCGGTCAACTCGACCGCGGCGTTGGCGAGGTCGCAGCCACGCTCGTCTTCGGTGATGAATTTCGCCGCCTTCTCGACAAAGCCATAAAGCTGGCCAGCCGGATCGTTCGGGCTCTCGCCTTCGATCTCGGCCCAAATCTCGTCGGACTTCTTTCCCTTGTAGTTGAGATATTCGAGAATCAGATCGTCCTTCGACCCAAAGTGACGATAGAGCGTCATCTTGTTGGTGCCCGCGGCCTCGGCGATGGCGTCGACGCCGACCCCGCGAATGCCGTGACGATGGAACAAATCCTGCGCGGAGGCGACGATGCGCTCGCGCGGCCGCTGCACGCAAGCCTGCGCGACGAGGGCGCCCAGCTCCTGTTTTGAATTTTCTTTCGCCATGCACCTTGACCGGAATGTTACCGATCGGTATCTAGTGATTGTTACCGACAGGTAACACCCCCCGGCGCCTGAAGTCAACATGCGTGTCGGCGCCGGTCGCGGCCCGGTCCTTGGCCGCCAAACGAAAGGGAGCGCCATGTCGCTCAGTTACAGTCCGAAGATTGACGACCTCCTCGCGGATTCGTTGATTCAAGCGGTGATGCGCGCCGACCATGTCGAGCCGCAGGAGCTCAAGACGCTTTTGTACGGCGTCGCCAGTCGAATCGGAGGCCCCGAGCATGCTTTGCAGCGTCCGGCTGCTGTTTTCGTCAGCTCAGCTAAACGCAGCTGGACGCCGTCCCGAAGCGGGAATACGGCCTCGCCCCGCAGGGCGCGGCGCGTCCGCGACACAAGTTACGGATCGGCGCTTTGCTGCTAGTGCTTCGTCGGTGAGGCCGGCCTGATGGTCGGCTTCTTCATCCAACGCCCGATCTTTGCTTCGGCGATCGCCGCGATCCTCGTGCTCGCCGGCGCGATTTGCTTTTTTCTGCTTCCGGTATCGCAGTTTCCGGAAATCACGCCGCCGCAAGTTGTCGTCAGCGCCAATTATCCCGGCGCAAGCGCCCAGGTCGTGGCCGACACCGTCACCACGCCGCTTGAGGAGCAGATCAACGGCGTCGAGGGCATGACTTACATGTCGTCGGCGAGTTCGAACGACGGCTCCTCGTCGATTACGATCACGTTCAACGTCGGCTATCCGCTCAATATCGCCGCGGTGGACGTGCAGAACCGCGTTTCCCAGGCTGCGTCATCCTTGCCGGCGATCGTCAATCAAGGCGGCGTGACGATCAAGAAGCAGAACCCGAACTTCGTGTTGATCGTCAACCTGACGTCGCCCGATAAGTCCGTCGATTCGGTCGCGCTGTCGAACTACGCCTATCTGCAGATCGTGGATCAGCTGAAGCGCCTGCCCGGCGTCGGCGACGTGCAGATCTTCGGCGAGCGGCGTTATTCCATGCGTGTGTGGCTCGATCCGGACAAGCTCGCCAATCTCGGCGTCACGGCGGTCGACGTTCAAAACGCCATCGCCGAGCAGAACGTTCAGGTCGCGGCCGGCAAGATCGGCCAATCCCCTGCCCCGCCCGGGACGCCCTTCGAGCTTCAAGTCAACGCGCCCGGACGGCTTAGCGACGCCAGCGAATTCTCAAACATCATCGTGCGCGCCGATCCAGCCAGCGGCGCCGTGGTGCATTTGGGCGACGTCGCCCGCGTGGAGCTGGGCGCGCTGCAATATTCCTCGTCCGCATTCTTCGGACCAGACCCCACGGTCGTCCTGGCGATTTTTCAGATGCCGGGGTCGAATGCGCTCGACCTGCAACGGCGGGTCAAGGAGCGGATGGAGCAGTTGTCGCAGCGCTTCCCGCGCGGGATCGCCTACGCCATGCACTACGACACGACCCGCTTCGTCTCCGCCGCGATGCGCGACGTCGTCGTGACCCTGACCGAGGCCTTGGTCCTCGTGGTGTTCGTCGTCTACATTTTTTTGCAGAGCTGGCGCACGACGATCATTCCGACGATCGCCATTCCGGTGTCGCTGATCGCGACGCTCGCGGTGATGGAGGCTCTCGGCTTCTCCCTCAATATGTTGAGCCTGCTCGGCATGGTGTTGGCGATCGGCCTGGTCGTCGATGACGCGATCGTCGTCGTCGAGAACGTTGAGCGCCAGCTCGAAGCCGGGTTGCCGCCGCTCGCGGCGGCAAAAAAAGCAATGCTGGAAGTGACCGGGCCAATCATCGCGACAACGGCAGTGCTGATGGCTGTGTTCGTTCCCGTCGCCTTCATCCCCGGCGTCGCGGGCCGCTTGTACAATCAATTCGCGCTGACGGTCGCGATCTCGGTCGGCATCTCCGCTTTCAACTCGCTGACCTTGAGCCCCGCTCTGAGCGCGGCGTTCCTGCGCCACCGTCCGAAAACCTCTTTCATCCTGTTCCGCTGGTTCAATGCCGGGTTTGAATGGCTTTCGCAGGCCTATGCACGCTCTGTCAGGCAGTTCATTCGCTGGAGCTGGGCTCTCATCGGCGTTTTCGTGCTGCTCGTCGGCGGGGCCTATGCCCTGTCGCGAACCATTCCAACCACTTTCCTGCCGGTCGAGGACCAAGGCTATTTCTTTGTCATTGTCCAATTGCCGGACGGGGCCTCCCTCGAGCGCACGGATGCGGTCGCCAAGAAAGTGCGTGACGTGCTGCAGGCGACGCCCGGAGTCGAGATCGCCGGCTTTATCAGCGGCCTCAATTTTCTGACCAACGCGGCGCAGTCGAACTCGGCGATCGAATTTGCCGTACTCAAGCCCTGGAGCGAACGCGGGCCAGACGAGAACGCCTCAAAGCTGGTCGCCCAAGTGCGGCCGAAGCTTCTCGCGATCCCTGAGGCTTTCGCCCTGAGCTTCGATCCGCCGTCCGTCAATGGGCTTGGCACGACCGGCGGTTTCGAGTTCGAAGTCGAAGACCTCGCGGGCCAAGGCAGCGCCGCGCTCAATGACGCGACCCAGGCCCTGATCGCCACGGCGCGCAAACAGCCGGAGCTCAATCCGCAATCGCTCTTCACGTCCTTCTCGGCTTCGACCCCGCAGCTCAACTACGATCTTGACCGGACAAAGGCCAAACTTCTGGGCTTGAGCCTGCCGGACGTTTTCAACACGCTTCAAATCTATCTCGGCTCGCTCTACGTGAACGACTTCAACCTGTTCAACCATACTTTCCGGGTCACACTGCAGGCCGACAAGGAATCGCGCGCTTCCGCCTCCGACCTGAACAAACTCTATGTGCGCAATGCATCCGGTGGCATGACGCCGCTCAGCACGCTCGGCACGCTGAAACCGATCGTCGGCCCGGAAACCGTGCCCCATTACAACAACTACGGCTCCGCGCTCATCAATGGCGCGCCCGCGCCCGGGTACAGTTCAAGCCAGGCGGTTGTCGCAATGCAGCGCGCCGCTGCCGAGGCGTTGCCGCGCGATTTTGGCTACGAATGGACAGGGGTCACCTTTCAGGAGCTCAGCGCTGGTTCCGTTGGGACGGTCGTCCTGGGGCTGGCCATTGTTTTCGTCTTCATGATCCTGGCCGCCCAGTATGAGAGCTGGTCCATGCCGTTCATGGTCCTGTCGTCTGCGCCGCTGGCGCTGGTCGGCGCGCTCGGGGCGCTCTGGGTGCGCCAGATGCCGATCGACGTCTATTCGCAAATTGGTTTCGTCATGCTGATCGGTCTCGCCGCCAAGAATGCGATCCTGATCGTCGAATTTGCCAAGCGTCGTCGAGAGGAAGGGCTCGGCGTCGTCGAAGCGGCGATGGAGGCCGGGCGGCTTCGCTTGCGCCCGATCCTGATGACCGCATTCGCCTTCATTCTGGGCGTCCTGCCGCTCATGTTCGCGACCGGCGCGGGCGCGGCCAGCCGTCAGTCCTTGGGAACGACGGTTTTCGGCGGCATGGTGGCGGCGACGACGCTGACGTTGATCTTCGTGCCGGTCTTCTACGCGCTGATCGAGGGGATGCGCGAAGGCCGGGCCGCGCAGACGCCGGCGCGCAAGGCCGTGCCGAAGTTCGAGCCTAGCGCCGAGGCCGCCGAATGATCCCGGGAGCTCCTCCATGCACGTCCTGAAGTTGACCCTCACATCGCTCGCCGCCTTGGGCGTGGCGGCGGTCGCCGGGCTCTATGTCGCGTTGCACGAATTCGGTGGGGCCAGCGCATCGGCGCCGCCCAGCGCGATGATGGCGATGCCTGTCCCGGTCGCGCCGGTCGTCAGGAAGACCCTGTCGATCTATCTCGACTACCCGGGCCGCATCGAGTCGATCCGCAGCATCGCCCTTCAGGCCCGCGTGTCGGGCTATATCGACGCCCAGCCCGCCGCGGACGGCGCAGACGTCAACAGTGGAGAGCTGCTCTACAAGATCGACCCGCGCGACCTTCAGGCGGCGCTCGATCAGGCGAACGCGCAGGCACAACGCGACACGGCCTTGCTCGAATATGCGCGAGCCAATTTCAGCCGTGGCGAGGAGCTGGTGAAAAGCGGGTTTGTCACCAAAGACGCATACGACCAGCGCGAGAGCACGATGCATCAAACTGAGGCGGCGCTTGTGCTCGACCGCGCGGCGATCGAGGCCGCACGGCTCAATCTGAGCTATACGGAAATCCGCGCGCCGTTCGCTGGCAGGCTTGGGCGTAACCAGGCGGCGAAAGGCGCCCTGGTCGGTTCGGCGAGCGGGCCGCTCAACACGCTGGTTGAGCTCGATCCGATCTACGTTTCCTTCAACCCGAGCGAATCCGACCTTGCCGAAATTGCCCGGGCGCGCGCAGGCGGCAAGGTGGTGGCCGAAATTTCGTTAGCGGGCAAAGAGGAGCCGGTCCGCAAGGGAGAACTGACCTTCCTCGACAATGTCGTCGACAAGGCGACTGGGACGATTGTCGCACGCGTCACCATCGCCAACCCTGATTTCGCATTGCTGCCTGGCCGATATGTTCGCGTCCGGCTGCACATCAGGGATGAGCCGGACACCCTGATGGCGCCGCAGGCGGCGCTGGGATCGAGCCAGATGGGCAAATTCGTCTATGTCATCGGCGCAGGCGACAAGGCGGAGTTGCGGCTCCTCACGCTCGGGCCGGCGGACGGCGAGCTGGTGAGCGTCGTCAAAGGACTGAATGAAGGGGACCGGATCATCGTCGGCAATCTGCAAAAAATCGGCCCCGGGTCACCGGTGCAGGCGCTGCCTGCGAACGGGCAAGCAAAGCCCTAAGACGGACGTCGTCGCGCCGCTCCGCGCGGGAATTCCTGGCGCGGGATTGCGAAGTCCCACGGCTCACGCGCCCGGCCGCGGCGACCCGTGGGCGCGGATGCGCTTCCGCCACGGCCGCAACTGGCGCTGCGGCGCGACGAGACGACCTGCAGGGCTGTTCAGACGGGCGCTTTCGGGTGTGGATCTACGCCTTCCAATCGACTGCTCTCGCCGGGTTCGCAGTTCCACGAAGCCCGCTCCCTTTGCCAATCCCGCCACGCTGCGAAAGCGGCCACTATCCCCACCGCCGCCCCCAAGGCCACCAACAATACGACCATCATTACGATGATCGCGACAAAGGTTTCGGTCATCGAGGTTCGCCGCCGTTGTGTCATGCCCGCTCGGCAGCGGGCCACCCTCATCGGACTTGAGGAAAACCATAGCCCTTACCGACACTTTAGGGAAGCCTTCAAAAGGTTAGCGTTCCGTTGACGCCTCGGACGACGCGGCGGTCGCATCGGCGGCGCGCGCCGCACGGGCGAAGGTTCGAGCCGCCCTCAGGCTAGCCGTCTGCCTCGCCGATGTCCGGCAAAGCCGAGGCCCGCAAAGCCAAGCAGCATCATCGTCCAAGTGGAGGGCTCGGGAACGGCTTCGATATTGACGGTTAAGCTGTCGGCGTCCGCGCTTGTACCCCACGTGTACACGTACGTCCCGGGGGTAAGGCCGAGCGAAGCAATTGTTACGCCGTCAAAGATCGAGGACCCCGAGAGCGGCGTCCCGGAAACGTAGCCCGCGGGCACAATGAGAGCAGGAGCCCCCCAGGCTAGCGGGCTGGCGATCACTCCGAACAGGTCCCCTGAGCCACTCGACCCTGTCGCCAAGCCGCCTGTCCCGAAAGAGGCTGGGCCACTAACCGAGAGGTACACGTCGCCTTCGGCGGACGCAGATGGCGCGACAAACACCACGCCAAATGCCCCCCACACGGCGCCCGCCCCCACGCCAGCCGGCGCTGTCACGTCGTATACAAGGTCAGTCAGGTCAGCTGTCCCGTTACCCGTGGCCACAACGTTGTCGCCGCTCTGGTAGACGTTGACGACCACGGCTGCATCTGCCTGACCGCCGGCGACCATCACTCCCAGTATCGCTGCGACCGCCCCTAAAGCTGCGAACGGACGCCAACGCAACTTCGACATCTGAACCCCTCCTGAGGAATTTTCAGGCTAGCGCCAGAACCAGCCCATTTTGCTGATTTGCGCGCCTGCCAGGCGTCCCATTCAGAGGATCGCGCGCTCGGGTTTCACAGTCAACAACGTTCGCGTGCGACCGCAGGCCCGCCCGCGTCCCTCAATTCGCGGTGAAAGCGGCGGGTCCCCTGAGGGTCCGCGCAGCGGGATGCAGCGATTATCTCCGTCTCCGCCACCGCCGCAGGTGGCGCTGCGGCGCGACGAGATAGCGGGCCTGCAGCGGGGCCTTGAGGAACTGGATCGCCTGATCTTCCATCAACTGGTCGGCCATGGTCACGCGCGACTGGCGATATTTGAGTTCAAGCGCGGAATGGATGAGGTAGGTCTCGATCATCTTCCCAGCTTCATTCGGGTCCTCGAAAATGTGCCAGGCGTAGGCGCCGTCGCGCCTGCGCTCGAGGCCGATATCGCGCATCACGGCGAGGAACGCCGCGCTGTCCTTCGGGTCGATCATATATTCGGCGACCCCGAGAATCGGGCCCTGATCGTTTGCGACCCGATTGAGAAAGGAAGGCGCGCGCCAGCGCATCGACGGCGTCAGATTGAGCGCGGCCCCGGTTTGCAGCCGCCATCGCCAGGTCAGCGCCATCGCGACGAACGCGCCAACCGCAGCCGCCGAAAGTGCGAAAGGCACTCCTTTGACGCTGGCCACTTCGCCCCATACCGCGCTGCCGAGCGTCAAGGCGCCGAAATAGACGGTGAGGAAAAGCGCCAGGCCCCGGCCGCGCACCCATTCCGGCAAAGCCACCTGCGTCGATACGAAAAGGGTTGTGAGCGCGATGATCCACGAGGCGCCGGCGATCAGGCTGCCGGCAAGCGCGACCACGGGCTGGCGCGCGGCGGCGAACAGGAAGAGAGCGACGATCGTCCCGACCGTGCCGAGAGCGGCCATCCCGTTCGATCCTAGACGCGCCTTCAGCCACTTCAGCGCGAATGAGGCTGCGATCGAGCCGAGGCCGATTGCGGCCATCAGCTGGCCATAGACCTCTGGCCCGTTGCCCATCTGATTGCGCGCCACCAGCGGCAGCAACGCGAGGTAGGCGCTGGCGAAAGGAAAGAAGGCGGCCGCGCGGATGAGCGTCGCGTCCATGTCACGGCTGTAGCGAACATAGCGCACGCCGGTCATCATCGCGCTGATCAGGCGTTCGGCCGGCAGGGTATCCATTGGCCTGCGCGGCGCGCGCCACCAGATCAACGCCGCAAGGAGCGCGAGATTGCCGGCGCAGCAGCACCAGAACGGCGCGGCGATGCTGAGACCTGCGATCGCATATCCGGCGATCGCCGGACCGATCGCGCGCGCCACATTATAGCTCGCGGTGTCGATCGCGATCGCGCTGTCGAGCTCGGGTCTCGGCACGAGCATCGGGGTAATGAGGAGCCACGCCGGCGCGGACAGCGCGCCGCCTATGCCGAGCAGGAACGATGTCGCAAGCAGCGAGGTCGGGCCGGCGAGCCGCGCCGAAACCACCATAGCAAACGCGATCGAAACCGCGACGATGCCCACTTGGGCGACGATCAGGAGCCGGCGCGGGTCGACGACATCGCTCAACGCCCCGGCGGGCAAGGTCAGCAGGAACAACGGCAGGGTCGTGGCGACCTGCACCGCGGAGACCAGTCTCGGGCTCGGATCGAGGCTGGTCATCTGCCAGGCCGAAGCGGTGTCGAACATCGCCAACCCGACGCTGGAAAGCGAGGTCGCGACGAGGATGACCACGAAAGCGGTATTGCCGAACACGCCCCACCGCGATTCGGCGCTCATCGGCGTCTCCGGATTGCCGTTCAGTTTGGTGGTCAAGTCATTCGCTCGATGTCCGGAGCGCGGTCCAGGTCATGCCATCGCCTGCCCGCCTTCGGCGGCTTTGGCAAGGGCGAACGAACGTCGGATCCCCTGCCCTGAACGGGGCGCGTGCGCGCGCTCCCGCTACAGCCAACGCCGGATGAAGGCTCCTGCGCTCGCGAGCGCGCCGCGGCCGGGTTCGAGGCGCGCGTTCCACATCGGCCAAGCATGGATCATATTCGGCCAGATTTCGAGCGTTACGTTTACGTCGGCGGCGCCGGCCGCGGCGGCGAAGCGCGTCGAGTCGTCGAGCAAGGTCTCGGCCGAGCCGACCTGGATCAGGGTCGGCGGCAGTCCGTTCAGATCGCCGTTGAGGGGGGATACGCGCGGGTCCTTCCGGTCCAAGCCCTCGGGCAGATAGGCATGGGCCAGCTCCTCGAGATATTCCTTGTGAATGAGCGGATCGATCGCGCTCTTGCTCAAGAGCGTCGCCCCCGACATCGTGAGATCGGTCCACGGCGATACGAGCCAGAGGCAGCCGGGCAGTTCCTCGCTCGCGCGCTTGAGTTCGCCGGCGAGCGCAAGCGTCAGTCCGCCGCCCGCGCTGTCGCCGCCGACCGCAATCCGGTTTGCCGCGTATCCGTCCTTGAGCAGGCGCCGCCAAGCGGTCATCGCGTCGTCGCAAGCCGCGGGGAACGGATGCTCCGGCGCGAGACGATAGCCGACGGCGAGCGTGCGCGCCGCCCCTGCCCGCCCGGCTTCGGTCACCATCCGGCGGTGGCTCAGGATCGAGCCCGAGCAATATCCGCCGCCGTGAAAGAACATTAACACTCGCGACGGGTCGCTGGCGGGAGCAATCGACCATTCGCCGGGCACGCCGTCGAGATCGACCGTCTCGAGCTTGATGTCGTCGGCAACCGGCCAGACCGACCCGACCTCGTCGATGCGCCGGCGGCGCTCGTCCCAGCCTACGGGCCGCGGCTTGGCGCCAAGAAGGGCGCGAACGGCGTCGATTTCGCTTTGGGCCACTGACGATCCAACCTCGGGAGGGAGCGCACATTAAGGTGGGTGCTCGCGACCTTCAAATCTGCATGAGTTCGGGTAAGCCTCAGTTTGCATCGACTTCCGAGTCAAGGCGGACGCGACGCGAGGAAGACCGCTGGAATTTGCCCGCTCAGGGCTGTACTGCTTTTGAGCGCCGTTACGTCATTGGCGTCAGGTTTGAGGGTTA
>Ga0209773_10000581_pt1 | contig 12037 bp, 9 predicted proteins | sample BogFormECP14_OM1_FD_188244 | JGI IMG/M metagenome (GOLD analysis project Ga0209773, IMG submission 188244) | Bog forest soil microbial communities from Calvert Island, British Columbia, Canada - ECP14_OM1 (SPAdes) (version 2) | ecosystem: Environmental > Aquatic > Freshwater > Wetlands > Bog ... | reverse complement strand
TAGTGGATGCGCAGGGCGAGAGTTGAAACGACGATTCCAGCGAGGGCGAGCAGGGCGATCAGGTAACGCATAGGCGTGAATTCAGTCTAACGGCTTGGACTGCACGATAGAATTCAGAGCCTGCAATTAACTTACAGGACGGCAGCGATGGGAGCGGATTTTCGTGAGGGCAATGAGCGATGAGCAACGCAGCCATCGGGAAAATCCGCCCCATCCCGAAGGGTTGCGGCAAAAATCCGGCCATACTTCGTTGTCGTCCTTGCCTGTGGACCCGCCACAGGCAGTGGACTCCGCCTCGTCTGGCTGGATTTTTGCGCGCAACGCTGTCCGCCCTATAAGTTAATAGCAGGCTCGAGTGAGGGATTTATGTTGCGGAGTTTTCTTGCATTTGTTGGAGCGTGCGCTTTGGTTTTCGGGAGCGCGTCGCAAAGCAGCGCGGCCATGGACCAGGGTGCGCTGAAACCCCCTGCGGGAGCGAAGGTGGCGCTGATTGAGTTTGCCGATCTGGAGTGCCCGAGCTGCGCGCACCAGAATCCTTTGCTGAAGGAAGCGGTGGCGAAGTACCGCATTCCGTGGGAGCGGCATGATTTTCCGATTGCATACCATCGCTGGAGTTCGCAGGCGGCGGTGAATGCGCGGTGGTTCGATACGAAGTCGCAGAAGCTGGGCGACGATTATCGCGATGAGGTTTTTGCTCACCAGATGAGCATTGAGACGCCGGATGATCTGCGTGCATTCACCGACAAGTTTGCGAAAGATCATGGCGTGGCGCTTCCGTTTGTAATCGATCCTCAGGGTAAATTCGCGGCTGCGGTGAAAGCGGACTATGACCTGGGCGTGCGGCTTGGCGTACATCAGACGCCTACGGTTTGGATTGTGACTGACAAGCATGGCGTGACGAACGCAACCGAGGTGACGGATTTCAGCAAGCTGTATTCGATGCTGGATGCCGCTGTTGCCGCGACGGGCGGCAAGTAGTGTTGCGATCCGGATTTGTTTCGATTCTTGGCCGACCGAATACCGGCAAATCCACATTGCTGAATGCGCTGGTGGGCGAGAAGGTGGCCATCGTTACCAGCAAGCCGCAGACGACGCGCACGCGGATTCACGGCGTGGTGGAAGTGGCAGCGAAGAAGGGGAAGCATCCGGCGGCGCAGATTGTGTTTGTCGATACGCCGGGGGTGCACAAGCCAGGGTCGTGGCTTGACCGGCGCATGATGCAGGAGGTTCACGATGCGCTGGAGAGCCGCGACGTGGTCCTGCTGATGGTGGATGCGACGCGGCGGCTGGAGCTTCCGGAGACCGATGCCGATGACGATCAGAAAAAGAAACGGGGCGGGAGTGAGGATGCCTTCGCCCTTGAACTGATCAGGAAGCTCGATTGCCCGGTGTTTCTGGTGATCAACAAGATCGATCTCATTACAAAGGAGACCCTGGCGCCGCTGATTGCGCAGTTGAGCGCGCTGCATCCGTTTGCCGAGGTTTTTCCGATTTCGGCGCGCAAGGGGGATGGGCTTGAGCGGTTGGTAACGAAGCTGGTTGAGTATCTGCCAGAAGGGCAGCGGTATTTTCCGAAAGATCAATACACGGATCAGCCGGAGCGGTTTCTCGTTGCCGAGTTGATTCGCGAGCGCATTTTGCAGGAGACAGGCGAAGAAGTTCCTTACGCCTCGGCTGTAGTGATTGAGCGCTTTGAAGAGCCGGAGGCGAATGCGAAGAATCCGCTGACACGGATTGCAGCTGCGATTTATTGCGAACGCGATGGGCAAAAGGCGATCCTGATTGGCAAGGGCGGGAGCAAGCTGAAGAGCATTGGCACGAATGCGCGCAAGGAGATCGAGTCGCTGCTGGGCACGCGGGTATTTCTTGAACTACATGTGATTGTGGAAGAGAACTGGCGCGAGCGGCGCGGGTTTGTGGAGTCGCTGGATTGGCGCAGGCAGTTGGAAGAGTTGGGTAAGAAAGAGGACGAGTAGTACATCAATTCCTGGATCCGATGCCCTATCGATTGTTGTGCTTGCCTGCCCTATGCTTCGCATAGGATGGGGCACCCGTTTTCGTACTGACCGATGCAGAAAGCAGATTCTTCGCTCCGCTCAGAATGACAGCACTCAGTTATGTTTTTCTATTCGCGGATGCTGATGCCCAGCGTTCGCATCTTCCTGTACAGATGGCTTCGTTCGAGGCCCAATGACTCAGCGGCGCGGCTGATGTTGCCGTGGCACTCGTCTATTTTTTTCAAGATGTAGTCGCGCTCGTAGGCTTCGCGGGCCTGGTGGAGTGTGCTGAAGTCTTCGCTGCGTTTGCTAACGCCGCGATGCACGAGCATGGGCAGGTGTTTGCGCTCGATACGTGGCGCCTGCGGGTTCAGGATCAGGACTCGCTCGATGAGGTTCTTCAGCTCGCGGACATTTCCTGGCCAGTGGTATTGCTTGAGCAGTTCGATTGCGTCTTCGGCAATGTCTAGGCGTGAGCGGCCATACTCCCGACCGAAGGCGCGGAGGAAATCGCGCGCAAGGAGCGGGATGTCTTCTTTGCGGTCGCGCAGCGGCGGGACGTAGAAGGGGATTACGTTGAGGCGATAGAAAAGGTCTTCGCGGAAGTTTCCCTTGGCGATTTCTTCTTCGAGGTTTTTGTTGGTCGCGGCGATGACGCGTACGTCGACGCTCATGGCGTGCGTCGCGCCTACGGGTGTGAAGCGCTGTTCATCGAGGGCGCGCAGGACTTTTGCCTGTGTCTTCAGACTCATGTCGCCGACTTCATCAAGGAAGAGCGTTCCGCCGTCAGCGCGCTCGAAGGTGCCGCGCTTCTCTGCGGGGCCTCCGGGGATAGCGCTGTTGCGATAGCCGAAGAGCTCGCTCTCGATGTAGTCCTCAGGGATAGCGGCGCAGTTCAACTCTACAAAGACACGCTCGCGGCGCTGGCTCTCGGCATGGATGGCGCGCGCGATCAGCTCCTTGCCGCTGCCGGATTCGCCGAAGATAAGCACTCGGCCATTGGTGGGGGCCATGAGCTTGATTTGCTGACGCAGTGCTTTCGCCGGGACGCTTTCACCGGTGATAGGCGTTTGCAGCGCGAGCTGGCGCTTGAATTCCTGGTTCTCACTGCGCAGGCGCTTGGCTTCGATGGCGTTCTTGACGACGATGAGCGTGCGTTCGAGCGAGAGTGGTTTTTCGAGGAAGTCAAAGGCGCCGAGTTTTGTAGCGCGTACTGCTGTTTCAATGGTCCCGTGGCCGGAGATAATGATGACTTCCGGCTTGTTCTCAGTTTCGAGCGAGCGAATGTCGCTCAGCACTTCGAGTCCGTCGCGGTCCGGCAGCCAGATGTCGAGGAGCATCACGTCATAGCTCACGTCGCGCAGCAGCACGAGCGCTTCGTTTCCGGTCCCGGTGCTGGCTACGGCGTACTCCTCTTCGCGCAGGATTTCTTCGAGGAGCTTGCGAATGTCGGCTTCGTCATCCACAACCAGGATGTGGTTCATCGAGCGGCCTTGTCGAGAGCGGGATGGGCGGGAATGGTTTGCGCCGTGTCACCGCTGCCGTTGACACTGCCATTTGACATGGCCGCAAGCGGAAGCTCGATGATGAAGCGAGCGCCGAGAGGATAGTTCTGTTCGGCGCGAATGGCTCCATGGTGATCCTGAATGATTTTTGCTGCGATCGCCAATCCAAGTCCGGTGCCGCGCTGCTTGGTTGAGAAGTAGGGCAGGAAGAGACGCTCACGTGTTTCATCGGTGAGGCCATGCCCGGTGTCGGTGATGGTGACTTCGGCCATCTCGTGATGGTCGGTGAGTCCGGTTTCGACCGTCAATACGCGCAGGCGGCTCTCCTGCACGGCTTCGGCCGCATTGTCGATGAGGTTGGCGAGAGCGCGTTTCAGCGCTTCCGCATCTGCCATGACGGCTGGTAGCTGCGGCGAGAGATGCACGTCGACACGAATATCGCCGAGACGGTCCTCAAAGAGGCGCAATGCATTCTGCACGATGAAATTGAGGTCGGCTGGCTTTGGATGCGCGGTTGGAAACTGTGCCAGTACTGCGAATTGATCGACCAGTGTGCGGAGCGTTTCGACGGAGCCGAGGATTACGTCGCTGCAGGAGCGGATGACGCCCGGCGACTCCGGCGCGTTGCGGTCGAGGTGTCTCTTGATGCGTTCGGCGGAGAGGGCGATGGGCGTGAGCGGGTTCTTGATTTCGTGCGCTACGCGCTGCGCAACCTCTTTCCATGCGAGCTGCCGCTGCGCCTGCAGAAATTCCGTCACGTCTTCGAGGACGAGGACGGAGCCGCGCCGGTTCTGACCGAGCTGCAACATGGCCATGGTTGCCGCAAGGTTCAGCTTGCCCTTGGGATTGCGCATTTCAAGCTCGGTTGCGGCAACGCCCATGCGCTGCGCGCGGCGGGCGAGCAATTTAAGTTCGTTGGCAATGTCTTCTGGAACGATGCTCGTGAGAGATACGCCCTGGAGGGATTGCGGCGCGCCCGGAGGCAGAAGATCAATGAACGCCTGATTAGCCTGAGTGATCTGCAACGTTGCGTCGAGCGTGACGACGCCGCCGGGAATGGTTTCGAGAATTGTTTCCAACTCGCGGCGGCGTTCTTCGAGCGTGGCATTGGCTTCGAAGAGCTGCTCCGTAGACTGCTCGGCGATCATGCGGCTCTGTTCGAGATCGGCGGCCATGTGATTGAAGGCCTGCAGCAACTCGCCCAGCTCTTCCGTCGCGGAGATGGTGACGCGCTGTTGGTAGTGGCCGGCGGCGATCTCGTCCATGGCGTTGGCCAGGTTTTCGAGCGGGCGCGTGATCTGTTTTGAGAAGAACCATGCGAGCCAGCTGCTGGCGAAAAACGTAAGCGCGGTGACCAGGAGCAACAAGAGCAGATATGTGCTCCGAATGCTGCGGCGCTCGCGATATACGGCCCAGTATTGCTCGGTGCCGGCGCGGATCTCACCCACCGTTTTGCTTAGACCCGAGGGAAGGGGCAGGCCGACGACGATGATTCCTCCACCGGAGGTCGTTGCCATGCCGAGCGCGTAGTCAGTGTCTCCGATCAAGGCAACCGGTTCATCGGTTCGCTGCGCGGCTTTGCGGACCACCAAAGCCAGCGGCTGTCCGCTTTGTACCTGAATTGCCGCATCGTCCATCCAGGCGCGAATTTTGACCGGACCTGCTGCCTGGGGCAGCTCGTATTGCACGATCGGCGTCTCGTCCCGATAGATGATGGCGAAGCCGCCCTGGAGCGTGATGCGGTGCGTTCGAAGTTCATCGAGCAGAGCGTTTGTATTTCCTGCCTGGTAGTTGAGTGCGATGGCTTCGGAGCGGGCGACCGATTCGGCTTCTGCCCGCGCGTTCTGCGTGACGTAATGAGAGAGTTCGAGCGCGATGCGCGTCGAGTCTTCGCGCAGCTCCGACACCGGCTGCGAAAACCAGCGGTCGATGGAGCGGTTCATCAAGCCGAAGCTGAAGAAGAACATGAAAGCGGCGGGCGCGAAAGAGAGCAGCATTGCTCCCACAAGCAGGCGCGAGCGTAGACGTGAGCCCAGCAGGCGGCTGCGGCGGTCGGCGTAGATCCTGAGGATGTTGCGCGATAGGAGCACAACCATCAGGAGGAAGAGCAGAAAGACGATGACCGTGAGCGTGGTGAAAAGGAAGATTGCTGCGACGCTGTGCGGGTAAAGGAAATTCAGCCGGAAGGCATTCAGCGACGCCAGCACAAGAAGCAGCACAAGTACAATGACTCCAAGAACGGCAATTGTGACTCGCTTGTGCTTTATGTTTGGCACTCCAGCATTATAGGCGTTCGCGTTCGGCTATCTGTCTCTTTAAAAAGACGAAGCAGGACGGTCCGGGATTACACAACCGCAGAATTTCTCAAAAGCATCAAAAGGATTGCTATGAAAAACTTCAGAAGCAGTTCAGTTGCACTTACTTTGGTATTGGCGATGTTGCTGTTCACGGGTGGCTGCAACAAGAAGTCAGATTCAGCTGCCAACCCTGCGCCGCAGCCTGCCGCAGATCAGAGTTCTCAGACTGACGCGACGGCTCCGGCGCAATCTCCCGCTGCGTCCGCGCCAGCCTCATCGAGTGCGGCACCGGCACCGGTGCCTGCCTCTACACCGCCGGCGCAAACGGCTGTGGCGCCGGCACCCGCGCCTCCACCTCCTCCGCTGGTGATTCCTGCCGGCACGCATATCCGCGTTTCACTGGGACAGGAGTTGGGCTCGAAGGTCAGCCAAACAGGGCAGAGCTTCAACGCTACCGTTGCGGATGCAATTGTGGTGAATGGAGTGACGGTGGTGCGCGCAGGCGCGCCTGCTTCGGGCACAGTGGTTGACGCGAAGTCGCTGGGACGCTTCAAGGGGCAGGCAGAGCTTGCGATTCGGCTGGACAGCGTTCGCGCGGATGGCGGTACCTATCCGATTGCGACCAGCACGGTTGAACGGGTTGAGAAAGGCAAGGGCAAGCGGACGGCGGGATTCATCGGCGGCGGTGCGGGCTTAGGCGCTCTGATTGGTGGACTTGCGGGCGGCGGCAAAGGAGCGTTGATCGGCGGGCTTGCTGGCGCGGGCGCTGGAACTGCAGGCACTGCTTTTACCGGCAACAAAGAGATTGTGATTCCGGCGGAGACTTTGCTGACGTTCCGGCTGGAGCAGTCCGTGCCATTGCGACAGTAATGTTTTCAAGCTTGAGAAAAAGGGTGGCGCGCAGCCACCCTTTCTGTTTGCGTGGAAGCTATGCGAGCAGTTCGCGGACGGGCTTCCAGTCTTTCTTTTGCGATTTGGCGACGGGCTCGCAGGTGAGGATGCCGTCATATGTGTTGACACCGTCGCGGATGCCGTCGTCTTCAAGGATCGCCGTTTTTGCGCCGCGCTGGGCGAGGCGCAGAACATAGGGAAACGTCGCGTTGGTAAGGGCGAGCGTCGATGTATTGGGGACGGCGGCGGGCATGTTGGTCACGCAGTAGTGGACGACGCCATTGACTTCGTAAGACGGATTGCTGTGTGTGGTTGGCTTCGCCGTTTCGATGCAGCCACCCTGGTCGATGGCTACGTCGACGATGACCGCGCCCTTCTTCATCTTTGCGACCATCTCTTTGGTGACGATCTTTGGTGCGGCTGCGCCGGGAATGAGCACCCCGCCGATCACGAGGTCGGCTTCCCGCACGGTGCGTTCGATGTTGTAGGAGTTCGACGCGAGGGTGAAGAGCCTGCCGTTGAAGATGTCGTCGAGCTCGCGGAGGCGGTTGAGGTTCAGATCGACGATCGTGACCTTCGCGCCCATGCCGACGGCGATTTTTGCCGCGTTGGTGCCGACGATGCCGCCGCCAATGATGCAGACATTTGCCGGAGGCACGCCGGGTACGCCGCCGAGCAGGAGGCCGCGGCCGCCTTTTTCTTTCTCGAGGTAGGAGGCGCCGACCTGGACGGACATCCGGCCTGCAACTTCAGACATCGGAGTGAGCAATGGCAGCGTGCCGGCTTTATCGCGAATGGTTTCGTAGGCGATGCCGGCGACTTTTTTCGTGAGGAGTTGTTCGGTGAGATCGGGGACGGGTGCCAGATGGAGATAGGTGAAGAGCACCAGGCCTTCATGAAAGAAGACGTATTCCTTTTCGATGGGCTCCTTCACCTTCACGATCATGTCGGCATTGCCCCACACGTTATGGGCCGAGCCGACGATCTCAGCGCCTGCGGACTGGTATTCGTCGTCGGTGAAGGCGGAGAGTTCGCCTGCGTGGGTTTCGACGAGCACGGTATGTCCGGCTTCGGTGAGCGCCTTTACGCCTGCGGGAGTGATGCCGACGCGGGTCTCGAGGTCTTTGACTTCCTTAGGAACTCCGATGATCATTCGTATCGCCTCAGCGGCTGATTGAAACTTCAGTCAAGCCGGTTCTTTCGTGGTTCAAACAAACAAGAATACCGCAGAGCGGTCGCCGAGGTTTGCCCGGTAGGGATGATCGTACGGTGAAAATGGGAAAACGTCGTTGAAGTTTGTACAGTAGAGGTAGCCTGATGAACTCGTCCCCCCGCATACCGTTCACCAGCACGAGCGCCTCGGTGCTGCTCGACCTTGTGCGTGCTGTCGCCGCGCTGCTTGTGTGTCTGGAGCACTGGCGCAACCTGCTTTATGTGGATTATCCGCAGATTGCGGCGCACCGGTCGTTGCTGGCGGTTCCCTATGTAATGACTGACGCCGGACATCAGGCGGTAGTGATCTTTTTCGTGCTGAGCGGCTATTTGATCAGCGGCAGTATCTTTCGCACGACACAGCGGGGTGAATGGAGTTGGAAGCTCTATCTTACGCATCGGCTGGTGCGACTTTGGATTGTGCTTGTTCCGGCCCTCCTGCTGGGCGCGCTGCTCGATAATCTCGGCCTGCGTCTGCATCTTGCGCCTGCGTTGTATGCGGGACAGACGGGCACGCACATGCTCGGCGATATTTCGAAATTGCTGCATCCGACGATCTTCTTTGGGAACCTGTTTTTCGTCCAGACGATTCTCGTGCCGACCTTCGGCAGCAATGGGCCGATGTGGAGCTTGGCGAATGAGTTCTGGTATTACGTGCTGTTTCCTTGCGCTTTTCTGGCATTGCGTCCGGGAACGCGCGTGCCTTGGCGGATTCTGAATGCTGTGCTGTTTCTTGCGTGTGCGTGGTTTGTGGGGCGGACGATCTTGCTCCTGTTTCCGCTATGGTTGCTGGGGACGCTGCTGGCGGTGATTCCGGCTCCCCGCGGCGGCTCGCTCGTTCGTGCGCTGGCTGCGGTGGTTTATTTTCCGTTGTTGTTCTTTCTCGCGAAGACGCATGTTGTGCAGGGAGTGCCGTCGGATTACATTCTGGGCGCGGCTACATTTGTCTTCATCTGGCTGTTGCTTGGGGCGAGGAGTGCGGCTCCTGAAAATGTTGGTGTGCATGTAGCCCGCGTGGGAGCGCGGTTTTCCTACACGCTTTATCTGGTGCATGTGCCGTTTCTGGTTTTGCTGGCTGCACTGATCGCAGGCGAGGCGAGATGGCAACCGGATGCGCGGCATCTGCTTTACGGGCTGGGTTCGCTCCTGCTGGCGATTGGATATGCGTATGCGGTTGCCAGTTTGACGGAATTTCGAACAGATAGAGTACGCGGCTGGGTCGAGGAGAAAGTGTTGGGGAAGGCTGTACGTGTTAAGGAGCCTGTTCCCGCGAAGTAGCATGGAACACGGCATGAATGTTTGATCCAGGCACTGAGTCAATCTTGTGTGGACCGCCCTCCTAATGTTCTTAGGTAATGTTCAGACGATTACTTTTGGGTATTTTGTATCCTGAAGTATGGTTATCAAAAGGATATTGCAGACTTCTGAATTATCTGAGATAAACGAGACCAGCTTGCAAAGTTTATTCGCTAGATGCAGCAATTTCTTCGCGCCTAGCCCTTCAGTTCAAGTCTCCCCCTCGATCGCGGCTTAAGATTTCAAACGGTTGATCAGGTGTGCAAGATCAACACAATCAAGTCGGAACCGATTTAGAGCGAAAGTTGCCAATTTTTCACTTCCGAGGGCGAGAATTATGAAGAAAATTCTGACAAGGTTATTCTTGATCTCCAGCTTGGCGCTGGTGCTGAATGCTGCCGCCTATGCTGGTCCTACACCGCCTCCACCGCCAACTCCTACTGCACCCAAGAAAGCTCCTGAGATCGATCCCGGTCTTGCAATCAGTGGAGTCTCGCTGCTTGTAGGAAGCCTGACGGTTCTACGTTCGCGTCGCGACAAATAGCCGGTGCTGAACTGAATCATTTGCTGCAAAACGCCTTGACTGGGAGTGTGAGTGCCCAGTCAAGGACGCTCTTGCCTCGTTATTTGCTGGGTAGGCTATATTTTCTCGCAACAGTCCTGGCAATTGACTGCATTCTGCCATCCAGCATCCCGCATGACATAGCGCTTTTTGGAACTTTTGCCCGTTTTGGAATCGTCGCTTTTGGGATCTTTATCGGGTTTGGGCATTCCAGGCTGAAGTCTCAGCACGAGAGCCTTTCGTTCAACGCCGGATTTTTCGCAGTGCACATGGTCTGCGTTGGTTTCGTGTGCCTCGGTTTTCTGATCGGTCCGCACGAATTCAACGCTGCCTTCTCTCATGCCGCGCCTTTTGTTTTTCGCGCTGTACTTCTGCTGGGAATTACGTTACTCACCCTGGCATGTGTTCCGTTCCGAACCTGGATCCAGACAATTCGGATGACAAATCCGTTGTGGCTTTATGCCAGCGGCGCGGGCTTGCTTGCGGCGGTCTTGCGCAACCCCTCCCAATCACTTTGGGACGGATCGATTGGTGATCGCGGGCGAATTTTGCAGGTTGCGGTATTCCATTCAGTGCATGGAGTGCTTCGTTTATTTCTGCCAGATGTCATGGCTGACCCAGCCACACTAGTGATTGGAACACCACGTTTTGCAGTGATGATTGCGAAGGCGTGTTCCGGGATGGAGGGCCTTGGGCTGACTCTCGTCTTCACGATTTTCTGGTTATGGTACTTCCGGAAGGAGATCCGCTTTCCACAAGCAGTCCTGCTTGTACCGTGCGCGCTGGGATGGGTGTGGCTTTTCAATATCGCGCGAATATGCATGATTGTTTTTATTGGCGATGGCGGCGCTCCGGACGTGGCAATGGTGGGATTCCACTCTCAGGCGGGATGGATCGCTTTCACGCTCGTTGCGCTGGCGTTTTCCATAGCCATGCAGAAACTATCCTGGGTGCGGAGAACTGCCCTTCAATCTGCAGGTTCTGTCAGTGGCGGAACGATCGTAGGGGAAATTGTGGAGGCAAGAGAGTCGTCCGCTACTGCGGCCTATCTGGTGCCGTTCCTCGCGATTCTGGCTGCGTCCTTCATTTCCAGGGGCGCCTCGGGATATTTCGAATGGCTTTATCCTCTGCGCTTTGTTGCTGCTGCTTTGGTGATCTGGCACTTTTGGCCTGAGTACAGAAAACTCAATTGGCGTTTCAGCTGGATGGCTCCCGCAGCCGGACTGGTTATTTTTCTGGTGTGGATTGTGCCGGTATGGTGGATGGGCGAGCGCGCGGCCAGTCCCCTTGGATCAGCATTGATGGCTCTTTCGCTACCAACGCGTGTTTTGTGGATTGTGTTCCGGGTTGCTGCCGCCGTCATCACTGTGCCGATTGCGGAGGAACTGGCGTTTCGCGGATATCTTGCGCGTCGTCTGATCAGGCGAGATTTTGACGCTGTTTCTTTTGATCAGTTGACGGTGCTTTCGATTGGAATTTCAGCTGTGGTCTTTGGCTTGATGCATGGCCAACACTGGCTGGTCGGCACTCTGGCTGGAGTTGTTTACGCATTGTTGCTCAAGCGGAAGGGCAGGATTGGCGATGCCGTCGCCGCGCATGCCGTCAGCAATCTCTTGCTGGCGGCATGGGTTCTGGTGCGTGGCGATTGGGCTCTTTGGTGAGTTGTTTCTTAGTCGATCTGCGCGCGCTGCAGTTTGTCAGAGTAATCCACGTAAACGGATTTCCAGGTGGTGTAGAAATCCAGCGCACCGGTGCCGCCTTCGCGATGACCGTTGCCAGTCTGCTTCACGCCGCCGAAAGGCAGGTGAACCTCGGCGCCGATCGTGGGCGCGTTGATGTAGGTGATGCCTGCTTCTAGGTCACGCATGGCGCGGAAGGCGTGGTTCACGTCGCGCGAGTAGAGCGCGGTCGAGAGGCCGTACTGGATGCCGTTGGCAATGTCGAGGGCTTCGTCGAAGCTGCCGCATTCAATCAGGCTGACCACCGGACCGAAGACTTCTTCCTGCGCGATGCGCATGTTTGGTTTTACGCCGGCGAAGACGGTTGGAGCGAAGAATGTCCCGTTCGCGTATGCGCCTTCGGTAAGGCGCGTGCCACCACAGAGTAGCTTTGCGCCTTCTTCCTGCGCGATCTTGCAATACTTGGTGGATGTTTCGATCTGCTGTTCGTTGATCTGTGGGCCCATCTCGATCGACTCGTCGAGACCGTTGCCGACGTTGAGGGCTTTGGCTCGGGCTACGAGCTTGTCAGTGAATTCAGCGGCGATTTCCTTGTGCA
>Ga0209773_10000580_pt1 | contig 12045 bp, 13 predicted proteins | sample BogFormECP14_OM1_FD_188244 | JGI IMG/M metagenome (GOLD analysis project Ga0209773, IMG submission 188244) | Bog forest soil microbial communities from Calvert Island, British Columbia, Canada - ECP14_OM1 (SPAdes) (version 2) | ecosystem: Environmental > Aquatic > Freshwater > Wetlands > Bog ... | reverse complement strand
GCAGAAAATTCTCAATGAGGTTTGGACCATCGTTATGCATGGTGATGCCGCCTTCGCCGGACAGGGCATCTGGGCGGAGACGTTGAACCTCGCCGACCTCGCCGCTTACACGGTTGGTGGCTCTATCCACATCATCGTCAACAATCTGATCGGCTTCACTACGCGCCCCATTCAGGAGCACTCCTCCCGTTTCGCCTCCGGCATCGCTCACCGCCAAAGCGTACCCATCTTCCATGTCAATGCGGAAGATCCGGACGCGGTTGTGCGCGTTGGGCGCATCGCCGCGGAATATCGCGCAAAATTCAATTCCGACGTGGTCATCGACCTGATCGGCTACCGCCGCCACGGCCACAGCGAAGTCGACGACCCCACGATCACTCAGCCTCGCCTTTACGAGCGCATCAAGAACCACGCACCGCTCTGGAAGCTCTATTCCGCGCAGACCCGCATCGACGCCTCTCCTATCGCGGAAGCTGTCAGAAGGGAATATGAGGACGAACAGCGCAAAGCCGGCAAACTCACCAAAATTCCGCATCTCCGCAAACTGCCGGACTATTGGTCGCCCTATCACTTCGGCAAGTACGACTCCTCCTATGAGGTCGATACCGGACTGACGCGCGAAAAGATTGCCGAAATCACGGCAAGCCTCGTGCGCACGCCCCCGGGCTTCCACCCCCATCCAAAAATCGTGAAATTGCTGGAGCAGCGCTCGGAAATGGGTCAGGGCCGGCGGCCTTTCGATTACGGTTTTGCTGAGCTTCTCGCCTACGGCTCGTTAGTCCTCGAAGGCAATCCCGTGCGCCTAACCGGGCAGGATTCGCAGCGCGGAACCTTCAATCAGCGCCACGCCGTTCTGGTTGACAACCAGAGCGAAGACGAATATCTCCCGCTCGCACATCTCTCGCCCAACCAGGCCTTCTGCGAAATCTATAACTCGTCGCTTTCCGAGGCTGGCTGCCTCGGTTTCGAATATGGTTTCTCTCGCGACTATCCGGAAGCCCTGGTTCTTTGGGAAGCGCAGTTCGGAGACTTTGCCAACGGCGCGCAGGTCATTATCGACCAGTTCCTCAGTGCCAGCGAAGACAAGTGGGGATTGCCCACCGGCCTGGTCATGCTCTTGCCTCACGGTTACGAAGGTCAGGGCCCGGAGCATTCCAGTGCGCGCATCGAGCGTTTCATGCAGCTTGCCGCCGAAGGCAACATGAACATCTGCCAGCCCTCCACCGCCGCGCAGTACTTTCACCTTCTGCGCCGTCAGGCTCGCCGCAAGTGGCGTAAACCTCTCATCGTTTTCACGCCCAAGAGCATGCTGCGCCACCCCGACGCCTCTTCCCCGATCGAGGATTTCGAGCGTTCTCGGTTCCTCACCCTTGTTCCAGACCGTCAGGTCACCGACGCGCATAGCATCCTGATTGCCAGCGGCAAGGTCGGTCATGAGCTGCGTGCCGAACGCCGACGACGCAAAGACACAACCACCGCTATCTTCTTTCTCGATCAGCTCTACCCGCTGCCCAAGGATGAAATCGCCGCGGCCATCGCCTCGCATCCCAACGCCCGCGAAATCGTCTGGGTTCAGGAGGAGCCCGCGAACATGGGCGCTCTGTTTTACGTTCTTCCGCGCCTGGAACGCATCGCCCAAGCAAGGGATCTGCGTGTTCGCAGTGTGAAGCGCTCCGCCAGTGCCAGCCCAGCCACCGGTTCCGCCAAAGCCCACGAGCTCGAGCAAAAAACTCTGCTCACTTTGGCCTTTTCCACCACCCCCAATTCCTGATCGCGCACGGCTGCGTTGACATACTGTTCCTGCTTGGCCTACCATGCCCGTACTTTGTATCCATTCCCGCGGTGCATACGAATCGGGCCAGGAGTATCGGAATGACGGACTGGATGTACGTGCAGGAGAACCCCGCCGAGCAGCTCGCACAGCTTCATTACTTTTCTTTGGTCAAGCTCCAGAAGACCGGCGACGTCCTGTTTCACATCACCATCAAGGAATTTGCCGCTCCGCCACCGGGGCAGCGTCTTCGCTTCTTTGCCGAGGCGGATAAAGCCGTCAATCAGAAAACTGCTTCCTTCATTCCCTGCGGGTGGGGAAATACGTTGTTCAACGCTCTCGGCGATTGCATTCGACTGATCCGCCAATTTCCATACGAAGGCGAGGAGCCATCATCTTCATCGTGATCTTTCGCAAGGCACCCGGTTTTGTTGTGAGCCTCTATAGGGAGTCCATGTCGTGATTCTTCATTTCACCAAGGCCAGCCCCAAGCCGGGCGTCGCCGTTCTTCATTTTCGCGGCAGTATCCATTCCGGGCCGGACTGCAGGCGCGTCGAGCAGGAAACCGAGATTCTCATTGGTGCCAAGGAAACTTTTGTGATCTTCGATCTCACACACGTCACTCACATCGACAGCTCCGCCATCGGGTCCATCGTTCGCTGTTTTTCTCGTTTGAAAAGTTCCGGCGGCTATCTACGCCTGGCAGGCTGCTCCGGCATGATTGCGTCCAGCATCAAGCTCACGCAACTGCACAAGGTATTGGAGCTGTATCCCACAGCCGCAGCAGCAGCAGAAAACTATCCGCTCGCCCCTTGAAGCCTAGGAATTTGCCGGCAGGTTCGTGCTCACAAGGGCCGCGATCGCGTCCACCGTGTCTACCTGCGACTTCTTGAATCTCCCGCTGTCGATGCGCACGCCGAATTTCTTTTCCAGAAACAGGAAAATATCGACCACATCCATGGAATCGATTCGGCCGGTATTCAACAGCGAGCTGCTGTCGGTGAAAGGATCCTTGTCGTCTTTTTGCTCCAGGATCTCCGCCACATACGCGTGGATTTCCGCCTTGTGATCCATCAACCCTCCTAATCCAGGAAAAAGAGATGCCCCAAAAAACGCAAATGCTCTGAAAGGGGATAATTCCGGTCTGTCGTCGAGAAAATGCTCAACAGGCAGTAGAACATGGATACGAGAATTGCCGGCCGCAGCGTGCACCGGAAGAATCCCAGCGATTCATCAGGCCGATTGCGTCTCCGCGAAATCGCAATCGCCACAGCCAGCACCACTGTATAAAAGAAAAAGACCTGAAACGTTACGATGCTCTGCCCTAGGCCATGTTCCTCGATGTATCCGATTTCCCGCGTAAAGTGGTAGTAGGTGTTCCCCACACAGGCGGCCATAAAGATACCAACAGACACTCTCAGCTTTCCTAGCCGCGCCGGCAACCGCAGAAAAGTAGGGAAAAAGAAGAAATACACCAGCAATTCCTTGTAATAAAAATAATAGCGATTGAAAAACTCCGCCACGGAAGTGGAAGACAACGGCCGGTATGTATTCCGCAGTGCGGCAAAACCCGCCATACGGCAGCACGCGATCACCTGGTGCCCCCAGATCGATATCGTAAAAAGCTTATGGAAATAGAACAGAATCAGACTAGCCCAACAAAGATGCCACGGCACCGGTGTGTGCACGGAGTGGAGGTAAAGCGCCTTCTCGAAATGGGGAATGCGCAAGTAATCGTGGAAAAACCAGTTATACCCACCTTCCGTCAGCGAAAGTACTGTCGCCCAAGCCAACAGCTTTAGCCCCTTCAATTGCGTCACCGCCAGCGCTTCCGCGTCTTTCGCTTCAATCTGCCGCAGACAAGCCGACCCGCTCGGGAACGGCGTAGCCGTTGATCCCCAGAACGGACGAAGCGATCCGATCTCCAATCCCAGTTCCCTTGCCGGCTTCGTTTCGTTGTCGAGCAACGCATAGCCGATGAACCACACGTAGCTTCCGAGAACACCTGTAAACATCCACAGAGACGCAGTGCTTTGCCCACGTGCCGGCAGATAGCAACCCAATAGGATCAGCCCTGTAAATGTCCCGAACAAAACCAGGAGCGCGTGCCTGCCAACAAAATTTCGTTGCTCGCGCGTCGCCAACCAGATCAACAAGGATCCCAAAACAAACACAATGGCGACGCAGACGAGGGTAGGATATGCGCCCGGCCCGGCCATCAGAAAGGCAGCGAGTGTGAAGCCTATCGTGGCCAACATCACCACCAAATGCCGTTTCTTGGGGAAGAAGGTCGCAGCTGCCAGGCAAGGTAGCACCAACCCGACCGAAGAGCCCGCTTGCCACAGCAGCAAAGCAAAGCAGGTCAGCAAACCCAGTTTTCCTGCCACCGTTTGCGCCAGTGAGACCACCGCCGGATAAGTCTCAATCCTCGGGATCAACCGAAACGACTTGAGCCGTTCCACTCGAACACTCTCCGGCAACCTCGCTAGTATGGTTGCTTCACTGCTCATTCGAGCGCCTTTGCTTGGTAGTTTCGGGGAAAAGCAGACTCACAGGGCGGACAGACAGCGGGCTTCAGCATCCACCGGCCAGTTCGAGAACTCCCAAGTGTGGTTGGCGCTAACCGGGGTAACACCAAAAATCCTCCCAAGCTGCCGCCCTAAGCCTTCCGCATCCGAGAACTGCTTCCCCCAGGAAAGCAGTGTGGTCCTCATTCCCTATCCCTAGACCGAGGGAGGCACTCCGCCAATCATACCTGTCCCCTTTTCTAACTTTGTCTATATTCTCTGCGAACTTGGGCAATCTGGAACAGGCGACTTCCCCTTCGTGCCCGTAAGGAGTACCTGACCTGCGGGACAGGCTCTGCCTTACTCCTGCTGTACGATAGGCTTAGACAAGGCTCTGCGGACCCTCTCGTGCTCGAAATCCCGTTGCGCCCCTCTAGCTCCTCTGCTACGCTGCCTCGCAATCTGTTCCCGGGAGGGACACTGACATGGCATTTTGTAAGGCGTGTGGTCAAGAAATCGGCACGGCAACGTTTTGCCCCAAGTGCGGCGCCAATCAATCCGCGGCCGCCACCCCGGTGGCAATTCCCGTAGCGGCTCCCACCGAGGGCCTTCAGGAAAACGTGGCGGGTGTGCTTTGCTATGTCCTCGGATGGGTAACTGGCATCATTTTCCTGCTGATCGACAAGCGTCCTTTCGTGAAATTTCATGCCGCTCAATCCATTGTCGTCTTCGGGGGTCTCACACTAATTCGAATTGCACTGGTCTTTATGCACGGAATGTTTGGCGGGCTTCTCGGGTTTGGCATTTTTGGCTTGCTGACGTTTCTAGGCTTTATTCTGTGGGTTCTGCTGATGGTTAAGGCTTACCAGCATCAGATGTTTCGCCTGCCCATCGCTGCGGACATCGCGGACGGTATCGCAAAGTAGTGCGATTCACTTTTTAAGCATGCAGATGAAAGTAGCCGCCGTCCTGAAACAAATTCACGGGCACGCCGAACAACGCACGGAGTCTCTCGCTCGTTAGGATTTCGCCTTTCGGTCCATCGGCGAGGATCTTACCCTTTCGCAGCAGTACCACTCGCTCGATCTCCGGAATTATTTCGGAAACATGGTGGGTCACGAGCAGGATGCCCAATCCGCTCTTCGCCAATTCCCTCATGGTGTCACGCAGTCCCACTTGACCCGTAATATCCAGCGCATTGCTCGGCTCATCGAACAGCAATGTGCGCGGGTCGTGTACCAGCGCTCGCGCGATCAAGGTCCGCTTCGCTTCGCCTGAAGACATCTCCGCCACAGCTCTTTTCGCCAGATGGCTTATGCCCAGCCGCTCTAATGCCCCGTGCGCACGGAGCAGTTGCTCTTCTCGCGGCGCATGATGCGGAAAGACGCGCGTGCTGCTGAAAAACCCGGATAACACTACGTCCATTCCGGTCGCATCGCTTGTGCATGCGGTTAGCAGGTCAGGCGAAACAATCCCCAAAAGGTTTCGCAGCTCGGAAACGTTCCAGAGGCTTTGCCCCAGGATCTCGACCGAAGAGCCTTCTCGAGCCAAGGGGTAATTCTCTCGCGTGATGGTCCGAATCAGCGTGGACTTCCCGCACCCATTCGGTCCCAGGATGCAGACATGCTCGCCTACAGCAATGCGCAGGGACAAGCCGTCCAGGGCCAGGTTATCTCCCCGCATTACAGAGATATTCCTCATCTCTAACAAAGGAATCGACTTGTTTTTCATTCCCTAAAGCTTACCTTGTGCCTGAGCAGTCGCCAAATTCCGAGGAAAATAAAAAGGAGGCGAAAACTTTGGGTTTCCGCCTCCCGGGGTGGGGTGGGGTGTTGCATGGAAGTACCCAGCGGTCTGAGGTTCTGCCGATTTAGGCGAACCTCCAGCCTCTATTGCCGGTTGCATTGCGCTGCCGTTTTTAGAGACGCACCGTTGAGACTTGCCTTTGTCGCTTTTTAGCACCGTGCTCTGCGGCTGTCAATCGGAATTCCTGAAGCACAAATCACTCTTGTGCCCCTCGAAGCACCAGGCTCGAAAGCTTACCTGTTCAGACTTCCGCGCTGCCCGCTCGGTCGAGCCCCTGGCCCACGGCCTCGGGCTCTCCGGTTTCTGCGGAAGTCCTATTTCGTCAGAAACCATTCATTATTAGGGCTTTTTTACAATTGTTTCATTCCGCCGCAGGGCAAACGCGATCAGCCCGGCTAGCAGTCCTCCAACAATCACAACCGCTTCCCACACCAAGCCGGACGCCAGTACAAGATGTGCCGCAGCACCGAACGGAGCGAGCAGCCCGACCAGGGCCGCTTCTCTCACACCAATTCCTCCTTGTGTGATCGGCAAAAGCGCCGCGAGCTTTGCCAGGGGCCATGCGAAACACCAGACGCGAAGGGGCAGCAGCAATCCGCAGGAAATCGCCAACAACGCGGTCAAAATCAAAAACGTCGACTGGATCGCCGTTCCGAGCATCCATCCAAAAATCAGGATGTGCGGCTTCCGCCATCCAGTGCGCAGCGCGTAGCGCAGACGGGCAAGCTTTCTTCGAAATGCGACGGGGCGCCCTTTCAGCAGTGGCCGGTTGAGCAGCAGTATCAGCAGAATCGCGCCGGAGGTTATCGCTCCCAGATAGAAAATGTCTTTTCGCGCTGCTGGACTCAGTGGGGGGGGCAACGATCCCGGTAAAAGCAGGATTCCCAGAAGCAACAGCGTCGCTTGTGCGCTCATGTCCAGAAAGCGGTCCACGACATTCCCCGCCAGCACCGCCGCCGGATTCGGGCTGCGGCGCAGGCCCACCGCCAGCCGCACTACGTCGCCACCAATAATCGAGGGAAGAAAAAGCGTAGCGAACAGGCCGCCCGCATAGCACTCGGCGCTGGTCCGATAATCCAACTGCGCGCCCGCGGCATCAACGACCATGCGCCACTTCGCGATTCCCACGGAGTGCGCCAGCAGGTACCCGGAGAGAATCGCGATGAATCTTGTCAGAGGAACGCGGCGGATCGCTTCGCTTAGCGGTTGCAGCGGCAGGAAATGGATGAGCATCCCGAGAACCGTCAACGCCCCGATCCAGCGCAGCAGAATTAAGATCCAACCGCGCGAGCGGCCTTCCGCCTGATGAGCGCCAATCATTCCGTGCAGCTGCTCGGTCTAGCTGCCGAAAATCTCATTGATTTTTTCTGCGAGTTGAAAATCTAGATTACTGATTCCCTGCACGCTGTGGGTGTTCAGGTCGATCACCACCTTGTTCCATACGTTGAACCATTCCGGATGATGGTTCATCCACTCCGCCACCAACGCCACCTGGGTCATCTTGCCGAACGCGGTTACAAAATCCTTGCACTCAAATTGCTTGTGCAGCTTCCCGTTTTCGAGACTCCATCCCTTGACCGTTTGAAGGTTCTTCTGAATGTCCGCATCGCTTAGCTTTTCCGCGCGCATCCGCTGCCTCCATTCGCCCGGGCTTTGACAGCCCCCATTATGCGTTGCAAGGCGGCATGCGGCAAGAAAAGCCGTGCCCGGACAATTGCCTGCTCTGGCGAAATCCAGTACGCTTGATAATTCGCCTACGGCGAAATTTCGCCCTGTACGTTCTCTAGCGATATTGGATTGGAGTTGGCCGTGAAAAAGAAAATTCGTGCCATTCAATACGGAATCGGGCCCATTGGGGCCTCTATCGTAAAACTTCTCCGCGAAAAGGAGTCCATCGACATCGTCGGCGCCATCGATTCCGACCCCGCCAAGATCGGCAGGGACCTTGCCGAAGTCGTCGGCGCTCCCGATGGTCCCTGGGGAGTGAAAGTCTCCGGCGACGCCAGGGGCGTCCTCGACCAATCCGCGGATATTGTGATGCACACCACCTCTTCCTCGCTTTCCAAAGTGATGGATCAACTGCTCGCTTGTCTGGACGTCGGCTCTTGCGTCGTCTCCACCTGCGAAGAGCTTTCTTACCCTTACAAAACCCACCCGGATCTTGCCGCAAAGCTGGATCAAGCCGCTAAGGATTCGGGCGTGGCTTTGGTAGGAACTGGCGTCAATCCCGGCTTCGTGATGGACAAACTAGTGATCACTCTCGCCGCCGTTTCTCAGCGCGTCGAACACGCAAAAGCTCTCCGCATCGTCGATGCCTCGAAGCGTCGCCTGCCGCTCCAGAAGAAAATTGGCGCCGGCCTATCCGTCGAAGAATTTCGCGCGAAGGTAAAGGAAGGAACGATCAAGCACGTCGGCCTGCCGGAATCGGTCGCTATGGTTGCGGACAGTCTGGGGTTTCGCGTCGACGAAATCACCGAAACCATCGAACCGATGGTAGCCACCGAACGCGTGCAAACCGAGTTTCTCACTGTGGAATCCGGCCAGGCGGCGGGTGTTCACCAGATTGCCCGAGGGCTTTTCGAGGGAAAAGAGCTTCTCTTTATGGAGCTACGGATGTACGTCGGCGCGAAAGATCCCGCGGACACGGTCGAACTCACCGGCCACCCCAACATCAGCCTGGTAATTCCCGGTGGGTCCCACGGCGACATTGCCACGGCATCCGTGGCGGTTAATTCCATTCCCGCGATTCTCGAAGCGCAATCCGGCCTTCGCACATCGCGGGATTTGCCCATTGGCTTTTTTCCGCCAAAGCCGCTGAAGTAGGGCGGCTTACTTTTTATAAAAGCGCACAATGGCCGAATAGTCCACGTCTTCTTTCGCTTCGCCCTTGACGTGGTTGTAAACCTCACGAACCGCCGCTGTCGTTGGCAGCGCCACGCCCAATTGATTGGCTAAATCCAGTGCCAATCCCAAATCCTTGTGCATCAACCGCAGCGGAAAACTCGGCTTGAAATCTCCCTTGAGCATTAGCGGGATCTTCAGATCCAGAAGCCCCGATCTTCCCATGCTCGACTGCAGCACTTCGAGAAGCTGTTCCCCCTTGAGCCCTGCCTTGGTAACCAATCCGATCGCTTCGGCCACCGCACCCACTTGCAACGCCAGAATTGCGTTCATGGCCAGCTTGATGGTCTGTCCTGCTCCGTTCGGTCCCAAGTGGAAGAACTTTTTCCCCATCACGTCCAGAATCGGCTGTACCTCTCTCAGAGTCTCCCCCTCGCCGCCGATCATGAACACCAGGTTACCTTCCCGTGCGCCCCAATCTCCCCCGGTCACCGGCGCATCCAGAAACCGTACTCCATGCGTCTGGCATTCCCACGAAATTTTCTTCACGAGCGTCGGGGAGATCGTGCTTGAGTCGATATAAATGTCCCCCTTCTTCAGTCCTCCGAGCGCACCATCTTGTTTCCCCTCTTGTCCCCACAGCACAGACTCAAGTGCCGGCGGATCGCTCACAATCGTGAGGAGCACGTCGCTCGCTTCCGCCACTTCGCGCGGCGACTTTGCCAGTACGGCGCCCGCGGCTACTAGATCGTTTGCCCGCGAAGCCGTCCGATTCCACACCGTCAGCGGGAATCCTGCCTTTCGCAGGTTCATTCCCATCGGCAGGCCCATCAGGCCCAGCCCTATCAATCCTATTTTCTTTGTCACACCTTCAGTGCCCACAGACGTTCACCTCACCCGCGAATTTTCTGCTACTTGAGGATTCAGTGTAGCCGATTCCTATTGGAATCGCAGTGGGTGGGTGGAACTGCCGCAATCAAGCGGTTTTGGGTCTGCGCGGAAATGGCAGCACCGAATCCGAATTGCCCGCGGTATCTCCGGATCCGGCAGCGGCGGCCTGGTGGTGCATGGAACTTTGCGGAGATTCCGCAGACGAGGCCGTTTCCGCGGGCGCTTCCGCCTCGATCCGGTAAATATAAGGGTAGGGAATTTCCCAACGGAAGTATTTTTGCGTACCGCGTTGCGCTACATGCTGCTCGAGGAAAATCGACCGTCCGGAATCCGCCGAAAATGTTCCCGTCGCAGAGAGCAGAATCTCCCCAACACGATATCTCACCGTTACTTTGCGGCCCAGAAATTGCCAGTACTCAGCCACTCCCTTGAGTCTCGGAGCCATGCACAGAAGGTTCAATAGTACGGAGGCACCATTACTGCGGCGGGTGTGGAAAATGCCCGGACAGGGGATTCGCCTGAACCACCAGGTCAGAGAAGGAGTACAACGCCGCAGTCGAAGCGAGGCCGTAGGCCAGCACCGCCGCAATGACCTGCAAAATCCATGTGCCGGCTAGGTTCACATTCAAAATCAGATGAACGGCAAAGAATCCGGCAAGCAAGCCGCAGGTCGCCCCTAGTACCCGGCTGGCTCGCGATAACTCGAGCGGCGCCCGGCAGCACGGACAAGCAAGTTTTTCCCCGCGGGTCAGAATAAGGCTGCGCGGCACTTTCGCAAAGCAAAGCGGGCACGCCCGATTCCACATTTCACAGACTCCCCTTACCGGCCTTATCGCGACAAATCCGCCAGCACTGCTTCCGCGGCGCGCCGCCCGCTGGTCATCGCGCCGTTGATCGACGCGTTGTCCCTGTGGTCGCCACAAACATACACTCCCGGCCGGACGCGTACGGGCCGCTGCCACGGCTCCAATGCTCCCGGATATTGCTGCGGCTGCGCGTGCGTTAAATAATATCCGCGCAGCATCTGCCATGTGCTGGCCACTTTCCCGAACCAAGTTTTCATCTGTGCGATGATGAACCCGCTCAGCTGTACTTCCGTCAGCTTATGGGTTCCGAGCACCGTGGTAGAAATCAGATGTTTCCCCTTCGGCGCATACGACGACGCAACATTCGAAATCACAGCAAAATTGTTCACCGGCCCTGCGCCATCTCCGTTCAGCAGCAACAGTCGATCACTCACCGGCGCTTCCTCTGCGGCGTAATAAAAGCAGGTAACGCTCCGCGAAGCCGGCTCCACCTCTCCGATCAATCGCGCCGCCGACGGCCCTTCCGCGGCCACCACAATTGCCCGCGCCCGCAACAATTCCCCGCCCGCTAGCTTCAATTCGTTTTCGTGCAGCTCTTCCGCGTGGGCGTTCAGCCGCACCGCATCGGCAGGAAACTTCTCCGCAAGCTGCCCCGGAATCGCCCCCATACCGCCCGACGGCAAGGCCGCATCTCCCTCCGACATCATTTTGAAGACGAACTCATACATCCGGCTGGAGGACTTTAGTTCGCCGTCCAGCAAAATGCCGCCAAGAAACGGCCGGAAAAACCGGTGAATCATCTGTTCCGAGAATCTCGCCGATTCCAAGGCCTCCTTGGTTGACCAGTCTGGCCGGGCAAATAACTCTTCGATCGAAGAGCCGCGCAGGCGGCTCCGTAATCTCGCGATCCGCAGTTTGTCACCCAATGTGCCGAACTCCGATCGCAAGGCCTCTTTCCATATTCCTGGGGTCCGCCACGGATCCACAAACTTGTTCATCCGTCCTGCATACCAGGAAATGGCGCCGTGCGAGAAACTCTTTAGTTCCAGCCGCGAATAATCCAACGTTCGCTTTGCTTCGGGATAGGCGGTGAGCAGCACCTGAAATCCGCGGTCCAGCAAAAATCCATCCACTTCGTCGGTACGCACACGGCCGCCTATTTCATCCGACGCTTCCAGAATGTGAAAGCTGACACCTTTTTCCTGCAGTGTGCGCGCGCAGCAGAGGCCCGCAAGGCCCCCGCCGACAATCAGGACATCAGGGTTCGTCGGCATTCGACAGACTTCCTCAATCGGTTGTCTATGTACTTAAGCTCTATGGTGCAATCCCATATCCTGCGGCAGACGGGCAATCTCGTGCAAGTCTATCCCACGACTGCGCTAGCCACTCATCCTATTTTGGCTTTTCGTGCTTGCAGAATCTC
>Ga0209773_10000579_pt1 | contig 12048 bp, 11 predicted proteins | sample BogFormECP14_OM1_FD_188244 | JGI IMG/M metagenome (GOLD analysis project Ga0209773, IMG submission 188244) | Bog forest soil microbial communities from Calvert Island, British Columbia, Canada - ECP14_OM1 (SPAdes) (version 2) | ecosystem: Environmental > Aquatic > Freshwater > Wetlands > Bog ... | reverse complement strand
AGTCTAATACGAAGATTGTTCTCCAGTATAAGGCGTATCACACCAAGAGCGGCACGGCGGAGAGCGTACGGGTCCTTGCTTCCTGTCGGCTTCTGACCGATTGCCCAGAAGCCCGTTAGCGTATCAAGCTTGTCGGCGAGGCCGACCACGACAGAGATCGGCGCCGTAGGGATGCGGTCGTTCGGCCCTTGCGGCTTGTAATGCTCCTCGATGGCAGCGGCGACACTTACGTCCTCACCCTGCGCTTCCGCGTAATAGCGGCCCATCAACCCCTGCAATTCCGGGAACTCTCCAACCATTTCGGTCACGAGATCCGCCTTTGCCAGCCACGCGGCGCGCTCGGCGAGCTCCGGCACGCAGCCGACCTTCGGCGCCAGCGCGCGCGCCAGGGCAGCGATTCGATCGACGCGTTCCCCCTGCGTCCCCAGCTTCTCATGAAATATGATGCCGAGCGTCTTCAGCTTCTCGAGCCGCTGATCCAGCGGCTTCTCGGCTTTGTCCTTATAATCCGGCAACGGCGCCAGATCAGTGCGCCAGAAATGCCGCGCATCCGACAGCCGGGCGCGCACCACGCGAGCATTGCCCGCTGCGATCGCCGCGCCGCCATCGCTCGCGACGAGATTCGAGACGAGGATGAATTTGTTCGCCAGCTTGCCGGCGCCATCCCGCAGGACAAAACATTTCTGGTTGGCGCGGATCGTCGCGCGGATCGCCTCGGGCGGGATCTCGAGGAAGGCCGGCTCGAATTCGCCCATCAGCACCACCGGCCATTCGACGAGGCCGGCGACTTCCTCGAGCAGGCCCTCGTCCTCGACCAGTTCGAGGCCCGCGGCGAACGCGAGGTTGCGCGCGTCGGCGAGGATCATGTCTTTGCGGCGGTCCACGTCGAGAACGACCCTGGCCTTGGCCAGAGCATCGACATAATCCTCGAAGCGGCGGACCTCGATCGGCGCGGGCGCGAGGAAGCGGTGGCCGAAAGTCCGATTGCCCGCGCTCAGGCCGTCCACCGCAAAAGCAATCGTCTCCGGCGTCTCGTGCGGGATGCCGAACGTGCACAGGATCGAGCGCAGCGGCCTCACCCAGCGCAATGAATCCGAGCGCACGGAGGCTGCGCCCCAGCGCATGGATTTGGGCCAGGGAAACCCGCGAATGATCGCGGGAACGATCTCCGCGATCAACTCGCGCGTCGCACGGCCGGGCTTCTCGATAACGGCGACATAGAACTCACCCTTCTTGCCGTCGGAAACGATTTTTGCGTCCCCGATGCGAGCCAATCCCGCGCTCTTGAGGAAGCCCTGAATGGCGGCTTCGGGCGCGCCGACGCGCGGCCCCTTGCGCTCCTCGCGCCGATGCGGCTGCGCCTCGGGCAGGCCGACGACACGCAGGGCGAGCCGGCGCGGCGTCGCAAACGCCTGCGCCCCGTCATAGACGACATTGGCGTCGACCAGTGCGCCGGTGACGAGCCGCTTCAAATCCTCAGCTGCCTGCCGCTGCATGCGCGCGGGAATTTCTTCGCTGAAGAGTTCGAGGAGGAGATCGGGCATGGGAAGTCTCGTTCGTCGTTAGCCCCTTCTCCCGCTCTTGCGGGAGAAGGTGGCGCGAAGCGCCGGATGAGGGGTCGGCGCCGTCGCCGCGAGCTCAGAAAGAGGCGGGCGGCGTAAGGGGCAGCGCCCTGTCCTGAACCGACCCCTCATCCGTCACGGCTTCGCCGCGACACCTTCCCCCGCAAGGGGGGAATGAAGCGCGCCGCCGCCGGCTGTCTTCAACCAGGCGGCGCCGCAGGCCTTGGCGAGCTCGCGCACGCGCAAGATGTAGCTCTGCCGTTCTGTGACCGAAATGACGCCCCGCGCGTCGAGCAGGTTGAACGCGTGGCCCGCTTTGAGGCATTGGTCGTAGGCCGGCAGCGCCATCAGATGGCGCTCGCCGGCTTCGCCTCTTTCGAGCAACGCGCGGCACTCGGCCTCGGCGTCGCTGAAATGCCGGAACAGCACTTCGGTGTTGGCGTGCTCGAAGTTGAAGCGAGAATATTCCTGCTCGGCCTGCAGGAAAACGTCGGCATAGGAAATCTTCTCGTCGCCCTCGCGGCCGTTGAAGTTGAGCTCGAAGATCGAGTCGACGCCTTGAACATACATCGCGAGCCGCTCGAGTCCGTAGGTGAGCTCGCCCGAAACCGGCGCGCATTCGACGCCCGCGACCTGCTGGAAGTAGGTGAATTGCGAGACTTCCATGCCGTCGCACCAGCATTCCCAGCCCAGGCCCCAGGCGCCGAGCGTCGGGTTCTCCCAATCGTCCTCGACGAAACGCACGTCGTGCAGCGCCATGTCGACGCCGATCGCGGCGAGCGATTCGAGATAGAGCTCCTGCAGGTTCTCCGGCGAGGGTTTCAAAATCACTTGGAACTGATAATAATGCTGCAGCCGGTTCGGATTCTCGCCATAGCGGCCGTCCTTGGGACGTCGCGAGGGCTGAACATAGGCCGCCTTCCACGGCCGCGGACCGAGCGAGCGCAAGGTCGTCGCGGGATGGGAAGTGCCGGCGCCAACTTCCATGTCGTAGGGTTGCAGGATCACGCAACCCTGGCGCGCCCAGAAATTCTCCAACGTCAGAATCAGGGCCTGGAACGATCGCGAGGGATCGGCGTAGAATTCGGCGGGCATGGCTCATCTCGGGGGCGACGCGGCGAACCGTAGAGACGCGACCTGTTCGGGTCAACGCGGACGAATTCCCCTCCCCGCCTATTGCGGGGACGGGTCAGGGGTGGGGCGCGCGCCGCTTCAGGTAGCTTCAAAGCGACGCCTCCGGCCCGAAGAGCACCGACCCCCCCCGACCCCTCCCCGTGAAGAACGGGGAGGGGAGATGCGAACGTCTACAGCAGCGCCTCGCCGCGGTGAATCGCGGCTGAAAGCGGCGTGAAGCCGCCGGAGGAATCGTGCAACGCGCAAGCCGGCGAGAGGCGGAGCGGCGCCTTCGAGCCCTTGATGCCTGAGATCAGCACCCTGATCGCATCGGCATCGCTGCGCGGATGCACGGGCCGAATCGCGACCGCGCCGAGCCGCTTGCCGAAGGCCGCGAGGATCGCCGTCAACGCTTCCGGCCGATGGATCATCGCGAACCGGCCGCCGGGCGCGAGCAACGCCAGCGACGCAACGATCCAGGCTTGCAGCGGCGCATCGTCGGCCGCGAGCACGTGAGCGCGCGCGCGCCCCGCGTCGGGAGAGGCGCGAACCTCGCTGGAAACGAAAAACGGCGGGTTGGTGACGACGAGGTCGGCTTCGCCGTTCGCGAGCCCGGCGGCGCGACGCGCGGACGCGTCGAGCGCATCGAGTTCGAGGATGCGGACGCGATCCCCGAGGCCGTTGGTCGCCGCGTTCTCGCGCGCCAGGTCCGCGAGGCCGGGATCGATCTCGACCAGGTCGGCGCGCGCCTCCCGCCAGCGCGTCAACAGCGCCAGAGCGACCGCGCCGACGCCCGACCCGACATCGACGATCCGCCGCGCGGGCGGACCCGCCGCCGCCGCGAGCAAGACGGCGTCGGCCCCGACGCGATGCCCCGAGCGCATCTGCCTCAGCCGCAGCCGGCCGCCGAGAATTTCGTCGAGGCTCGTCTCAGGCGTCACGCAATTCGCCGGCGAGGCCGGCCTCGCCGAGCAGCCGGCGCGCGCGATCCACCTCGTCCGAATCCACCAGAATTCGCCTGGGCAAAAAGCCCAGCGATCCCTCGACCGCGCTCATGTGCTGATCGGCGACGAAAAACGAGATTTGCTCCTGGCGAAGCAGCGCCTCGATCAGCGAGATGACGACGAGATCGTTGGTTCGGACGAGTTCCACCAAGAGCCGAATTCCCCGAGAGCGCGCCGAACTTGCCGACGCTGCGCGCGGACTTTATGGTCGCCCCTGCTGGCTATGGCAAGGGAACCGCCCGTGGGTATCGTCATTCCACTCGAGGAAAAATCGTCCGAGCGGTTGCTCGAGCCGCTCGCGGCGCTCGTCTCGAGCGACATGGCGCTGGTCAACACGACGATCCTGTCGCGCGCCAGCTCCGACGTCTCGATGATCCCAGAGGTCGCCAACCACTTGATTTCGTCGGGGGGCAAACGGCTGCGCCCGATCCTGACGCTCGCGACCGCGGGCCTGTGCGGCTATCGCGGCGAAGGCCACGTCAAGCTGGCGGCGGCGGTAGAGTTCATGCACACGGCCACTTTGCTGCACGACGACGTCGTCGACGAGAGCGACCTCCGGCGCGGCGCGGCGGCCGCGCGCGTGCTGTGGGGCAACGAGGCGAGCGTGCTGGTCGGCGACTTCCTGCTCGGCCAGGCCTTCAAGATGATGGTGGAGGTGGGCTCGCTGCCATGCCTCGACGTGCTCTCGACCGCGGCGGCGATCATCGCCGAGGGCGAGGTGATGCAACTTTCCGCCTCCAAGGACACCACGACGACCGAAGACGCCTATCTGGCGGTGATTCGCGCCAAGACGGCGGCTCTGTTCTCCGCCGCTTGCGAGGTCGGCCCCATTCTCGCCAAGAGCGCGAGAGCCGAGATCGAGGCGTGCCGCGGCTATGGCGCCAATCTGGGCATCGCGTTCCAGCTGATCGACGACGCGCTCGACTACGGCGGCTCCTCGGCCAAGCTCGGCAAGAACGTCGGCGACGATTTCCGCGAGGGCAAGATCACGCTGCCGGTCGTGCTCTCCTTCCGGAGGGGCGCGCCCAGCGAGCGCGAATTCTGGAAGCGCACGCTGGAGCGCGGCGAAGTCGCCGAGGGCGATCTGGAGACGGCGCTGGCGGCGATGAAGAAGCATCGCGCGATAGAGGATACGATCGAGCGCGCGCGACACTATGGCGCTATCGCGTGCGATTCGCTCGAACTGTTCCCGGCCTCGGCCTGGAAGGACGCGCTGTTGGATGCGGTCGAATTCGCAGTGCAAAGGGCCTATTGAGCCTCGAGCGCGGCTGATCCACCGTCGCGGAATGACAGAGGATGAGAGCTCCAGACCCGCGGATACGAACCGTCGAACATGACTCGACGAAGGGTTCGTGGCGCATGCAGTTCATGCGCCCCCGGCCTGATACGGCGCCTCTCGTGGATCGCTTCTGCGTGTATTCGGAATGCCACACGGAGTTCGTCAGGCGACGGGAGCCGCCGACTGGGTTGGCGACGCTCCTGTTCAATCTCGGTCCTGAATTGCGCGTCGAACTTGCCGATGGATCGCGCGGGACTTACGGGGCGGGCGACGCCTTCTTCTCTGGACTGAGTGAAACTTACGCGCTCACCGAGACCGATCGCGCTCAGCGAGGCGTGCTAGTGTCCCTCACTCCGCTGGGCGCCCGGCGTCTGCTGGGTTTCCCACTAGACGAGGTCCGCGACCGGTTGATCGATCCGACCGAGCTCTTCGGGCAATCCGCGCGACGGACAATGGACCGCCTTCGCGAAACCGACGCGCCCGAGCGTCATCTCGCCATCATCGAAGAGGAAGTAGAACTCGCGCTCGCCAGACCCTCGCGACCGGTTGCGTACGACCTCGTCTGGGCCTTGCGGCGCCTTCGCGCGTCATCGGGACGTATAACCATAGCGGCGAGCTGGGGTGCAGCCGCAGACATCTTTCTGTTCGTTTCGAACGAGAGTTCGGCGTGACGCCGAAATTATTCGCGCGCGTCTTGCGCTTCGACTTGGCCCTACGTGGGCTGCGAAGCGGTGCGGGCTCCGGCTGGGCGGAACTGGCGGACGCCTGCGGCTACTCGGATCAAGCGCATTTGTCTCGCGATTTCACTGCCTTTGCCGGCAGCCCGCCGGAGGCCTTTTGGCGGCGCGCGTTGCCCGACGAAGGAGGGTTCGTCGATTGATCGGGGCGGTAACAATCGTTCAATACGCCGACCCGTCGACTCGCTAGATTGGCTACGAACTCCCAGAGCGGGGACACACGACGGAGGCGCGCATGGCGCAGGTCAGGACCGAGATTATTCCCTATATCTACTACTCGGACGTCGCGGCCGCCCTGGATTGGCTGGCGCGCGCCTTCGGGTTCAAAGAGGATATGCGCACGCCGACTCCCAGCGCCGGGGTGCATGGCGAGATGAACCTGGATGGGCAGCACATCATGCTGGGTCAGCGGCCCGGAAGCCGCCCGACGACCGCCAGCGGGGACCTTCCCGTCACGCAGGCGATCTTCGTCTATCTCGCCGATGTCGACTCTCATTTCGAACGCGCGCGGGCCGCGGGCGCGCAGATTGACAAGGCGCCCGAGGATTTGCCGTACGGGCGCAGCTATGGCGCGCGCGACCTCGAAGGCCACGTCTGGTATTTCACGACGCCTCGAATGAAATAGCCCGTTTCGAGCTGAATCTCGCGGGAAGGGGACCCCTTCCCCCTCGCGGGGGAAAGTGGCCCCCATAGCCCGTCGAAAGACGAGCGTTCTTCGAACGCCCTATGGGGCCGGATGAGAGGGATCGAGGGGAGCGAGGTGGCTCCGAACCTACGACACGCGGCCCAATCGCTTGGCGCTGCACAACGTAGTCATCAGGAATGTGAGCGGAACTCCACGAAGCCATCTCGCTCTGCTCGATCTCCCCTCTGTCATTGCTCCGCAATGACACCTTCCCCCGCACGCGGGTGGGGGGAAGGGCGCGCGCGCAGCTCGGGATCACCCCTTCGCCGCGGCGAGGATCGGCCCGGTTCCGGCGCTCTGCACGAGCACCGCTCGCGCCAATCCCTCACTCGACGGCAGCGGCATCCGCTCGGCCGCGCCGGTCCAATGGCCCAGCAACACCATGCGATGCACTATGTTCTTGTGCGCGAGCGTCCGCCCCGCGTTCTCTCCGCGTGCGACCGCCACGTCGACGACGCGCGGATCGTAGAGCGCCACCCACACGTCCGCCCCGTGGGCTGGCGCCGTCCCGGCGCCGACGACGACCTCGCCGCCCTCGATCTTGACTTCCGGCCCCGAGGCGCCGCGATCGGTCTTGTGCGCCAGCGCCTCCATCTCGGAGACATCGTCGCCGACGCCTTCGGCGCGGCCATTGACCACGATCTGCGGGGTGTAGACACCGGAGCCGTGCATCGCGGTCGAATAATCATATTGCCGCTGGGTGTATTGCGGCGTGGCGAACGTATCCTTCCAGCCGAGGCGATCCCAGTAAGTGACAGCGAAATTGAGCGCGAGCACATCGGACCGCTGGGAGAATTGGATCAGGCTCGCGTTGGCCGGCGGGCAGGAGGAGCAACCCTGGCTCTGAAACAATTCGATCACGGTCGGGTGCTCGGCGTCGGCCGCCAGCGCCGGCGACGCGACGAAGCCTGAAACGATGAGAGCGGCGCCGAGCGCCGGCGACGCGAACCTGAATGACCGCATGGATCGTCTCCTGAGCGAATGCGCGCCGTTCGACAGGCGCGTGAGGCCCATTCGCGACGGCGACGGCGTTTGTTACGTCGCCGCGATCGGTTATCACCGTCGCCATGGCTCGCACCGATTTCACGACGCCCCGCCTCTGTCTCGACGACGATCTCGCCGAGGGCCGCGCGCTGACGCTCGCGCCGGAGGCCGCCAACTATCTCGTCAACGTGCTGCGTCTCGGCGCCGGCGCGCGCGTGCTCGCATTCAACGGGCGTGACGGCGAATTCGCGGCGACGCTCGGCCCGATGGATCGCAAACGGGCTGGACTTGTAGTCGGCGAGCGCATCCGCCCGCAGGAATTCCCGCCCGACGTCGACTATCTCTTCGCGCCGCTAAAGCACGCGCGGTTGAACTATATGGCGCAGAAGGCGGTCGAGATGGGCGCGCGGAGTCTCCGGCCGGTGATCACGCGCCGCACGCAGGTCGCGCGCGTCAATCTGGAGCGGCTGGCCGCCAACGCGCGGGAAGCGGCGGAACAATGCGGCGTGATCTGGCTGCCCGATATCGCGGGGCCGGAGCCGCTCGACGCCGCGCTCGCGCGCTGGCCCCCCGAGCGATTGCTGATCTTTTGCGACGAGGATGCCCCGCTCGCCAATCCGCTCGCCGCGCTCGCCGCGGCGCCACCCACGGCGGGCGTCGGGCTCTTGATCGGGCCCGAGGGCGGCTTCGACGAAGCCGAACGCGCGGCGATCCTGCGCACACCGCGCGTTCTGCGTCTGAGCCTCGGCCCGCGCATCCTGCGCGGCGACACCGCCGCCGTCGCCGCGCTCGCGCTGGTTCAGTCGCGGTTCGGCGATTGGAAGTGAGGGAACTCCGCCTTCGCATCAACGAACCGCGAATGAAGGCCGTCATTTCGAGCGTAGCGAAGCCATCCGCGGCGCCGCGCCGCACCCTCGCCGATCTCAGCGCGCCTCCTCCGCTGCCGCCGCATCCGCCGTATCCGATCTGAATGGCCCATGGCTGATTCCGGGCGGCCGGCAGGCGTAGGTGTCCGGACGGAAGCTCTGCGCAGCCTCGCCGTATTTCCCATCCCCAACGACGAGGTCACGCGGTCGGCGATCGCGTCTACAGCAGCGCCCGAATTGTGCCGCTCGGCTGCGCCGACGCGAACCCGGAACGACTCACCGGAGAGTTGAGGTTCCGCCTTTCGGCAAAAAGGGCATCAGTGACGCGAGCGGGCGGAAGACAGGCGCGTCCGACTCAACAAATCTAATTATATGAATACGTTGAGTGCTAGCGGTTTTATTTGCAGACACCGAAATCGATTGGCGCGGCGAGCCCGTCATGAGACCGCTTGCTTGTGAGCCTATACTATCCGCGGTTTCGCCCCTCTCCCGCAAGCGTGAGAGGGGCGTATCTCAGTGCACCCAGACCTTTCCCGAGCCACCCTCCTCCGCGAGAATTACCCGGGTATGAGGCTGCTCCCAACGCGGGGCGGCGAGATCGACGCGTTTGCAATTACCGAGGTGATCCTTGGCGACCTTGACGGCCTCGTCCTCGCTGTCGGCTTCGATCAGTTCCGTGCGCACTGGTGGTCCTGAAGTCGCGAAGCCTTGGAAAAAAAATGCGTGCCAAATGTGATGCGTCATGGCGTCCTCCACGGATTCCGCGGCGGCCTTCGAACGGCGCTTTCCTCGCCATTCGCTTTGGAATCCAATCCCCTTCCGTAGCGCTCGGATGTGGCGACATTGAGTCGAGATCACAACTCGAGCGAGTACAGATAAAGTTGTTCACCGCTGGATTTGGCGGTTGGCGGCGAGATCGCCTTGTTGTCGCCATTTTGCGCCTTACCCTGCGCAGCGATGAATCACCGCACGCGCAATCACGAGAAATCAGCCTGCCTTCCGAGCGGAAGCCTTGGCGTCATCTTCGCTTTCGCAGTCGCGTTGACGAACCATGCCGCCTTCGCCGGCGACGTGTTCGCGCCGATGGCACCGCCGACGCCGGATCAGGCGCGCTGCAACGCCATCGGCGAAGGGTTATACGCGGTCAAGGGCTCGAACGCGTGCATCAAGATCAGCGGCTATGTCGCGGCCGGCGCGGATTTCGTCGCCCCGGGCGCCAAGGGTTCCGGCGGCTTCGCGCCTCGACCGAGCGGCGGCCTGAACTCGCAAACTGCCGTCAGCGCGGAGATGCACCTGGATACGCCTTTGGGACCGGGACGGCTCTACGTTCAGATCGGACGCGACGCCTACTACCACCCTTGAGACCGCCGGCTTTCGGCGCGTCCTCGCGCCTTGACTTCGCCGACTCTTATCGCCAGTTTCGCGCGCCCTCGGGGGTCGGTCGAGCTCACATGCGCGCTTATTTGAGTTTCGAAACCCCGGTGGCCGAAATCGACGCCCGCGTCGATGAGTTGCGCGCCCTCGTGGCGAAGGGCGACTCGCCGGCGCTCGCCGAGGAACTCGCGAAACTGGAAGCCAGGTCCGCCAAGACCTTGGCCGAACTCTACGCCGCGCTGACGCCCTGGCAGAAAACCCAGGTCGCGCGCGTCCAGGGGCGGCCGCATTTCGCCGACTATGTGAAGGGCCTGATCGAGGATTTCACGCCGCTCGCGGGCGACCGGAAGTTCGGCGAGGACGCCGCGATCGTCGGCGGGCTCGGCCGCTTCCGCGGCGAGCCGATCTGTCTGATCGGCCACGAGAAGGGCGAGGACACAACCAGCCGCCTGAAGCACAATTTCGGCATGGCGCGGCCCGAGGGTTATCGCAAGGCGGCGCGGCTGATGGAACTCGCCGATCGCTTCGACCTGCCCGTGATCTCGCTCGTGGATACAGCCGGCGCCTGGCCGGGCATCGACGCCGAGGAGCGTGGCCAGGCCGAGGCGATCGCGCGCGCGACCGATGCGAGCCTCGCGCTCGGCTCGCCCAATGTGGCGGTGATCGTCGGCGAGGGCGGCTCGGGGGGCGCGTTGGCGATCGCAGCCTGCAACAAGGTCTTGATGCTCGAACATGCGATCTACACGGTCGCCTCGCCCGAAGCGGCCGCCTCGATCCTCTGGCGTGATTCCTCACGCGCGCAGGATGCGGCGACGAACATGAAGATCACGGCGCAGGACCTGATCAAATTCGGTATCATCGATTCCATCGTGCCTGAGCCGGTCGGCGGCGCCCATCGCGACCCCGAGGCGGCGGTGGCCGCGACCGGCCGCGCGATCGGCGCGGCGCTCGATTCGCTGGGAAACATGTCGCGGGAGGAATTGCGCGAGGCGCGCGCCGCCAAGTTCCTCGCGATCGGACGTAAAATATAGACTTTTAATCAGAAGTTCATCATCGTCGCACAATGCTGCGGCCGGGGTTCGACGAGGGGGCGAACGCGGTCTAAGATAGGATGGACTTTTGCGAATCGATCGGGTAAGCGGATTCCGTGGGGTCACAGCGATGAAATCTAGAACTTGGCGTTCGCGGGTTTTGGCGGCTTGCCTGGCAGCGAGTGCGGGGGCCTTGTTGGCAGGGTGCGAGGAACAGGTCGACACCAGCAGCACCGGGTCGTCGGCCAAATCCTTGCGCCCCATTTCGCAGCAGACCTTGACGCAGATGGAAGCACTGGGCACGACGGCTTCGTCGCCTACTCTGATCCGAACCTATAAGAAGGAAGCGGAATTCGAGATTTGGAAGAAGAAGTCGGACGGGCAATACGCCCTGCTGAAGACCTTCCCGATGTGCCGCTGGTCCGGCCAACTCGGTCCGAAGGTGCGCGAGGGCGACCACCAGGTGCCGGAAGGCTTCTACACCATCACGCCCGGCCAGATGAATCCGAATTCCGCCTATTATCTCTCGTTCAATGTCGGCTATCCCAATGCGTTCGACCGCGCCTGGGACCGCACCGGTGGGACTATCATGGTCCATGGGATCTGCTCCTCGGCGGGTTGCTATTCGATGACGGACGAACAGATCGCCGAGATTTACGCGATCGCGCGCGAGTCCTTCAACGGCGGCCAGCGCGAAATTCAGATGCAGTCGTATCCCTTCAAGATGACGGCGGAGAACCTCGCCAAGCACCGCCTCGACCCGAACATCGACTTCTGGAAGCAGTTGAAGAACGGCTCCGATCATTTCGAAGTGACCAAAGCCGAAACTCCGGTGCTCGTGTGCGGCAAGCGCTACGTTTTCGGCGCGCATGCCGACGGCGAGGTTTCGCCGCGAGCGCCGTGCCCAACGCTGCATCGCGACGGCGACGTCGAATCCCTGGTGGCGGAGAAGCAGGCGAAGGACGACGAGGCGGTGGCCGCGCTAGTCGCCAAGGGCGTCAAGCCGATTCGGCTGGTCTACATGGACGGCGGGCAGAATCCGTTTTTCGCAGGCAAGGTCGACGACGTCAGCGCTCCCGAGGCGCTGCTCGAGCCGCCGCGAGAAATCGCGCTCGACAATTCCGGCAAGCCGATTCCGGCGGTCGTCAAGGTCGCCAACGCATCGGTCGAACCGCGCCCGGCGCCGTCTCGCGCGCATGTTCCGGCTGTCGAAACCGTGAAGGTCGCCGCAAATTCGGCGACCGTTGGTGCGACCCCGGCGGTGGCGGATTCGGCAGCGGGGACCGCCCCGTCGCCGCTCGCCTTCGTCGCGGACGGCAGCAAGAGCTGGGTGAAGAACCTGTTCAAGGTCGGCGGCGACGATCCGCCCGCGCCCGTGATCCAGGTCTTCGAACCCGAACAGCCGATTCCGAC
>Ga0209773_10000578_pt1 | contig 12076 bp, 18 predicted proteins | sample BogFormECP14_OM1_FD_188244 | JGI IMG/M metagenome (GOLD analysis project Ga0209773, IMG submission 188244) | Bog forest soil microbial communities from Calvert Island, British Columbia, Canada - ECP14_OM1 (SPAdes) (version 2) | ecosystem: Environmental > Aquatic > Freshwater > Wetlands > Bog ... | reverse complement strand
CTCGTTTGCATGCGGTCCGATGAACCCCTGCCTCCCATTGAGCACAACTGTCGGAAATACGATGCCACGGCCGATCAACGCCACGTAGCGCCGAGTGACCGGAGTCTAGCGGCAGTCCGACAATATCGGTGTTGAACTCTCCAGCGGCCTCATTTACAGTCGAGTTTATCTCTAAAATATCTGTCACGCTATAGGCAATTATGTTTGACGCTCTTTTAACACAATGACGGCTCTTTCAGAGGTTGGGCGGCGGTTGTGACTGCCTGGGAATGAGGCAATGGACGCTCATCGCAAAGACGATTCGGTTGTCCGCGAACTTCGCTGCTTTGAATTAGCGAGGCGGCTGATCTTCCACGAAGTGAGAACGCAGACGATCAGCAAATTCACCGGCCTCTCGCGCAATCGCCTCGAGACGCTCAGGCGCCGTCTGATGGTTTCAGAGGATGCTCGACGTCGGGGCCCTCCGCCGCGCTCGCTCGATGTGTTCCTGCGTACCTCTCATGGCCGGACTGAGGCTGCCGCTCTTGCCGCGCTCTTGCCACTATTTAAGAGCCCGACCTCGATCAAACCCTCCACAGCACTCGATGATGGCGAGCAGGCATGCGATATCTACGATGCTTACCTTGCGTATTATCCTCAATCAAACGTCCGATTCGAAGAACTGATGCTCCTGAAGAGGAGCCTAGCCAGGGGTGACCTTGTCGAACTGGGGCTTTGCCGCCTATGTAAGGGCCTAATAATCCACAGTCGAATCGATCCCTCCCGGCGAACCTGTTCCCACTGCGAATACGCTCGTGAACGTGACTCGGCAACCTTCAGCGAGAAAGCAACAGACCTTGATTGAAAGAGCCTTTTGGAAGCTTAAGCTCCTACCCGAGTGTCGATTGCGTCCAGCGTCAAGTGTTCGACAGCAGTCGAATCAACGCATAGTAAGGCACCAAGGCGATGCCAAAACCTAACGACAATGCGAGCATCGTCCACACAGGAAATTCCGGCGGCCCAACGAGATAGAAAAATAGGGTCGTCAACAGCCCCAACAAGGCGAGCGCAGCTAGCACAAAAGTAACCAGTGGCTCCAGAATCACGAGCAACATGAGAACGGGAAAACAAGCCACCCGCCAGAACCATCGAACTGATGGAACAGAATTGGTGCTATCGATACCCACCGGCGGGCCTCTGTGAACGGATGCGTTGATAGATCTCCCACCGGTGCACGGGTTTCGCCCTAGGCGCATCGATCCCAACACGCACTCGGGTGCCGCTCACGCCAAGGATGGTGACGGCCACATCATCCCCTATCATCAGCGTCTCACGCACGCGTCGTGTCAAAATGAGCATGCCGCCTCCTTGAGCTCCTAAGCTCGATCCGGCGAGAGCCATTCTAGCGCTTAAGTCAAAAATCGCATAAGTCAATTTTCGCATTATATGTGGATGCTCTCAAGAGAACTTAAGGAGCATCACCATTGAAATCCCTACGAAGTCGCCGGCACCGCGCGCTTTGTGTCGTGTTGGCTGCCGCGCGCAAAGCCGCCGGCCTTTCGCAGGACGAGCTCGCACAACGGCTTAAGACATCGCAAACGGTCATCGCTAGAATCGAAATCGGCGAAAGACGCATTGACGTCATAGAATTCATCGACTTAAGTCGGGCGCTCAAGATCGACCCCCGCGAGGTTATTGCCCAACTCATGCGTTAGCACGTGGCTTGTCAGAGTTTCACTGAATTTCCCGCGAAACTCGCGCACCATTCTCCTGGCGTAAGGCGCATTATCGCGCCATACGTGATGACTTGACCCTAAACGACCGGAACCACATTGAAGGTCGTTTATGTCGACAAATTCCGTTCAAGACGGCATCGAGACAGTCGTCTGCGGCCGTCAGCGAGTCTCGATCTCCCGGTGGGTGAATGAACCCTACCCTGCCTGGGATCGTATTCTCACTGCCCATGATGTCGCTCACCTCATCCGGCGACCGCCATGGGTGCTTTGCAGCATGGCGGCGGTCGGGCAATTTCCTAAAAAGCAGCGCTTCCACGGCAAAAAGCTTGGGTGGCTCAAGGCTGACATTCTGGAATGGATGGCCCGCACCTCCCGATTCCCGGTTGCGACACCGCCAGATAAAGCCACTGGCTATCGGCGCCGCAGTTCAGATCCACCCGGTCAGCAAAGGTTGCCCGTGAAGTACGCGTCAGCGCCCACCTTGGATGGCCGCAGTACCGAATCCTCAATCGCCGGAGTCTCCCCATGATCAATTCCACGAATGACGGCTCTCTCAAGATTCTGCGGTTGCCCCAGGTCTGTGAGGTGACGGGCCTGTGCCGCTCGATGATCTACCAACTGGAGGCCGATCTAAAGTTTCCGCAGCGTGTCAAGATCGGGGTTCGCGCCGTGGGATGGCTGGACAAGGAAGTCAACGCCTGGCTGAACAAGCGCATCGCCTTAAGCCGGACCAAATCCGCCGCCTGATCTATAGGACCATTCAGTGTGCGGGAATTCGATTCGGTCTTCTGCGCGAATAGCAGATGCGTGCTCCATGTGAGACCCGGAGATGCGAACGTTGAAGGCATCGGCAACTGGGCCGAGACGGCTGATGGGATCATCATCGGGCGCCAGCGAATGGGGACCGTCATGCTATGCGATCAATGTGTGGCGCGAATATTACGCGGCGAGCTGAGTGTGCAGCGTGATTGCGCCGCCTAGTGCGCCTCGATCGTAAGATGTTTCGAATAGAGCCGGTTCAAGGGATTGGGTGATTCGCCGCGAATGTAGGGCTTAAAGAGGCGCTTCGAGCTATAAAAGTAGATAGGAATTACCGGATAATCCTTAAGCATAATTCGTTCCGCTGACTCAAGGATTCCGCGACGCTTTTGAATGTCGGCGGTTCTCTCGGCCTCATCGACAAGAGCGTCAAACTGTGGATTGCTATAACCCGAGTCGTCGTTGGCCGAATCGGTGCGAAAGGTGTCAAGAAACGACCCCGCATCATTATAATCGGCGACCCAGGCGAGCCTGACCACATCCCATCGAGACGAATCCTTACGGGAATCCAAAAATACTCGATACTCCTCATCAATCAGCTCTGTCTCGACCCCGAGGGTTTCCTTCCACATGGCGGCCATCGCGATGGCCAATTGCTTGATACTCGGATTTGAGTTGTATAACAGTTTCAAATGAAGCGGGGCCTGCTTGGAGTACCCGGCCGTGGCGTACAACCGTTGCGCTTCGCCGATCCGCATCGCATCGGGCGTATCGGCCCAATCCCACGGTTGCGGCTCGTAATTCCAGGTGCCATTGGGCACAAAACCATACGCCGGTTTTTGGCCGAAGGGCAGAATAACTGTGAGGATCGCTCTGCGGTCGACGGCCATCACCAAAGCCTTGCGCAATTCGAGATTGTTCTTGAAAGGTGTGGTGCGCATGTTGAATGCGTAGTACATCGTACCCAGAAACGGCGCGATGTGTAGTTCGCTGAGGCGTTCCGCGCGAATCGAAGCAAGCGCCGCTGCAGGCACGCTTTGGGTAAGATCCAATTGGCCAGCGCGATAACGAAGCCACTCCGTGTTCTCGTCGGGCAGCGGGACATATACGACGTTCGGTATCCGGACATGTTCCCGATCCCAGTACGATGGGTTCTTCGACAATTGAAGGGTGCCACCGGGGGTCCAACGTGAAAGGACATACGCACCGTTCGATACCCAGGTTCTCGCGTCGTGAGATTTAGCCGCGGATTCGGAGAACACCGGAAATGTTGAGCAATGGGTAAGGAGCTGCGGAAAATAGGGCGTGGGCCTCGCCAATACAACGGCGAGTAGGTCATCTCGCGGCGCCGAGACCCCGAGCGAACTTGGAATCGCGCGGCCGGCAATGATGGCGTCCGCGCCGGCGATGACCCGCAGATTGTCGGCCACCGGAGAGGCCATTTTTGGGTCGACCACCCGCCGCCACGCATTGACAAAGTCTTGGGCTCGGACAGGGACGCCATTTGACCAGCGCGCATCGCGCCGCAAGTAGAATTCGTACTTCGTGCCGGTCGGATCCACGGTCCACGAGGCAGCGATCCCGGCCACGACGGTTCCATCGCCTGACTCCGCCGTCAACCCCTCATAGAGATCGCCCAACACCTCGAGGGAAAACGAGTCCCCTGCGGTGCCCGGATCGAGTGTCCCGGGTTCGCCACCGAGTCCTCGTCGCAGAGTCGCCGCATTCTCGAGCGACGACGGCTGCGCGGGTTGCCCGACCTTCGCGTGACAACCTGCAACGAACACCATCGCGATCGACGGAATAACGCTCAAGAGAGCGCTAGTCCAGATACAGAGTTTGGACTTCACGCGCCCTGCTTATTCGCTCGACAAGAGCCCGTAGTCAACTGCACAAATCTTCGTTCCACTGTTCGGTGCGTTTCTTGCGGGCGGTGGCCTCAGCGAGGGCGGCGAGCTTTTCCAGATCGTTCTCCCCTGCGCTCAGTGCCGACAGGATGGCGCGGCCGCTTTCGCTCAGGACATTCGATGGGACGCTGACGAGTCACTTTGAGTGAGAGGCTCGGGGTGAGGCCGGCGATGACGAGTTCGAGCTGCTGACGGAGCTTGGCCATGCTGCTGGTGACATCGGGCTTGGGACTATCGAGACACGAGCGGACCTCGACGCGCTGAAGGCAGAAAAAGACGTGACCGGCGAGGCCCGGAGCGACGTGCGACGTGACTCTGCCGTCCTCCTGAGCCCGGGCTACGAGGCTGGCCAGGTGATTTTCAATGACCAGCACCTCAGCCCATAGCCGCGGAGCGACAATGGCGCCATCGATGCCGCCAGCGAAGGTGAACTCGCGCATCATGTCGCGGGACAGGGCGGGAGTCCGGGAAAAGAAACGGTAGATCTCGGCAAAGAAGGCCATCAGCTGGTCGATGAGCGGGCCGTCCTTCGCTGTCGCCTGTTCGAAGGCACGCTGGGTGACCCGTGGCAGCTCCTCGTCAAAGAGGAGGAGCAACAGGTCCTTCTTGTTCTTGGCGTACAAGAAGAGGGTGCCGAACGCTACGTCCGCAGCAACGGCGATATCGCTTAGCGTCGCCCCCTCGTATCCCTTCTCGGCGAATACGTCTCTCGCGGCACGCCGAATCCGTTGCAGCTTCTCACGCTTGTTGGCCTCGCGACGTCCGCTCGGTGGTGCTTTCTCGGGACCAGTTTGCTTATTAGGACTCATGCTTGACTGAACCACACGCCGGTGTTCATCGTCAAAACTTTTGCGCGTTTTCTCTAAGTCTCTTACCAGAGAGGTCCTGCCGGTTAGATCTGACTAGCCAAAATTGCGAAAATCACTTTGCTTTGGTCTGTCGAGCGACGATCGACAATCCGACGACGTCAGTTATGTCGTAGGTACCTTACCCGAACAGAAACTCGATCGGTTGAGTCCACGTCCATCTTCAGCCCGGTAACCAAATTAGTCAGATCAGTGACATCGGGGATATGGAGCTGCTCCATCTTGGAGCCGTCAATCAATTGGACCGCCGTCGGCGTTTCCTGAAGCGCCATGGCGCGCTCCAGCTGGCCGGCAGCACGATGACTTCGAAATCATCGCCGCTATCCATGATTTTTTGTGCCCCAACGATAGCAGCAACCGGAAGACCCGCATACAGGTGATTATTTTTTGACACTCCGCCCCCTTTTTTACTCCGCTGAGAAGATCCGCCAAACGGGCCGTCGATGCGGCTCAGGTGCGGACAAGGATCTTGCCGACGTGCTTGCCAGAGTCGAGCAGCTTATGAGCGCTCGCCATGTCCTTGAGTTCGAAGACCTCTTGAACCGGCATTCTGATCTTGCCGGCCCCTGCGAGATCGACCACCAGCTTCTGCTCCCCGTATAGGGAGCCGCGAGACGTCACGATCTTTGCCTCCTTGCCGAGCACGATCAGCCCTGGAATGGCAACCGTACCGTCCCACGCTTCTCCCTGCCAGGCGACCATCACTATCCGTGCCTGAAAGCCGGTGATGGCCACCGCGAGATTCATCATCTCCTGACCACCGTAGATGTCTAGAACGACATCCACGCCGCCAAAAGGTGGCGCGCCGGCGATTGCCTTGATTCGGTCTACCCCACCGCTCGCCGTGTAGTTGACGACGTGATCGGCCCCGACTTTGAGCAGACGGTCGGCCTTCTGTGGAGAGCGGGACAACGCAATGACGGTCTTGGCACCCCTGAGCTTCGCGAGCTGCATACAAGCAATGCCGATCGCGCTGGAAGCGGCCGTAACGGCCACGGTCGAGCCAAGCTCGACCTCGCCCTCAATCACCGCATGAAGCGCGTTACCGAAGGACCAAGGGATCGAGACCGCTTCCTCGTCCGACAAGGATTGCGGCGTCTTCAGCAGCCAGTTCTCAGGAAAGGCAACGTACTGAGCGTAAGTCCCTGGGGCCGCGTGACCGGGGTAGTCGACCCTGGTGCAGAGGTTGCCCTTGCCGCGGTAGCAGAAGTCGCACTCGCCGCAGCTGGGGGCGCTCGTCAGGATGACACGATCGCCGACCTCCAACGTGAGCACCTTTTCGCCAGCGGCGACTACCTCGCCGGCCATCTCGCGACCGGGCTGTACCGGAAGCGCGATCGGTCTGCGTCCCGGAAGCTGGGGCGCACGGCCTTGACGGACGCGAGCATCCCAGCCGCTGACTGCGAGCCTCCTGACGCGCACGAGGACATCCTTCGGCCCGTATTTCGGCACCGCCACAGTATCGGCCTGAAACACGTCGGGCCCACCATAGCTGTGTAGCCGCATGGCCGTCATCTCTATGGGAATCTCCGGCCTGGCGTTGCTCATGGTCGCGTTCTTTCAGGCCAAATGCTCCGGCCGATCAGATTTTTGGCTCTCAGGCTCGCTAGCAGTGACAGCGTTCCGGTCCACGCGTACCGCTGCGCGCGCTCGTTCGCCTCTCCGGGGATGTAGGAGAAGCCGTGCCCGACGCCTGGGTAGTACTCATAGAAGGTTGGCGCCTCGCGCTTGAATAAGGCATCGATCAACGCCTGGTATTCGGCGGGTTGCGTGAAATCGCGCGCCGGTCGCGTAACTTGGACCGGGCCGACGATCCGTCGCGCCAGATCGAACTCGTCCATCGTCTGACCCGGGAGATCGGCCTTACTCGTGACTCCTACGCCCGCGATCTCCACCGGGGTTGGCGACAATATCGTCGGGTTATACGCGCTCAGGACCGCGATCCGATCGTCGAGGCCGGCGTGCAGCAGTCCGATCCGGCCACCGAAGCACCAGCCGATGCCGGCGATCTGTCGAAGCCCGAGTTTTGTCTGCATATGGTCAGTAATTAGCTTCAGCGCGTCGACCGCCCTGCTGTCCTCGCAGGCTTTCGACCTGACGACCATCTCCATCAACACGTCGCTGGTGGGCTCCCCTGCATAGGGGTCCCACGTGACCACGGTCATCTCCCGGGCCGCGAGGTCCTCGGCGAAGCGGCGCATGGCCGCGTCGATGCCCATAATGGTCGGGTAGAGCAGGACCCCGGCCTCGGAAGGCTGAGACGGAGCGGTTACCTGGGCTCGCGCAGAGCCCAGCGCCACATCAGTCACTTCAATGCTCACCTTGTGTCTCCCGGTCGGTCGATCACTGGCGTCGAGCTCCCGCCACCTCGTCCCAATTCTCCTGGCCGATCGCAGCGTTGACCGCCGGCATCACCTTTTCGGCCATCAGCTCCATCGACCTACGGCTGAGCGCCGGATCACTCCAGTTCTTGCCAGCGTATACGAGGGTCCCGAACGGTCCCGTCATCTCCCGAACCGCCAAGATTTGCTCGACGACCTGGTCCACCGTGCCTGCGATCACGCAGTTGTCGAGGGCGTAGTCGAGCGTCACTTCCTCGTCCGGCACCTTCGAGTCGGCCTTGAACATATCGAGCAACTTGGCCCGCTTGAACTTCTCGTGGAACTCGTGGAAATGAAACCGATAAGGGCTGTGTGGGTTCTTATTGGCGTAGTCGAGCGCCGCTTTTCCATCGTCAGCGACGAAAACCGCTCGCACCACCCGCCAGTTGCGCCGGTCCGCCACGCGCCCCGCCACGGCGCACCCCCCAGCGTAGTTCGCCCACTGCTCCGCGAGCCTGCTGGCCGGCAGCGTGTCCGACGAAAGCATCGACCAACCGCGTTCACCATACGTCGCGAGACGCTTCGACGTCGCCTCTCCCGACCCGAAGAGGATCGGCGGATGAGGTTTCTGGAACGGCTTATGCGTCTCACCGAGCCCCAACTCAGGCCAGCTCATCTTTTTGGTCGAGATATTCCAGAACTTGCCGGTGAGATTGTACGGCGGCTCGCCGGCCCAAAGTGCGAGCACATGCGAAACCGCCTCATCGAACATCGCCCGACGATCGTTGCCCAGAAGCTCGAGCGCCTCGGCGTCCGTAAACGTGACGCCGGCTCCGATACCGAACAAGAAACGCCCCCGAAGCAAATGATCTACCCACGCAACGTTTGAAGCGACCACGAGCGGATGACTAAACGGAAGGTTGTGCATCCCCGTCCCGAGCTTCATGTTCTTGGTCGTATCGGCAAGCGACGCAACAAACAACAACGCGTTGGGCACGTTCTCCCGCTGCGCCGTCATGTGCTCACCGATGAACGCCTCCGTGTAGCCAAGACCGTCCGCCAAACGGAAGATCATCCGATCCTCCTCCAAGGTCTCCGCCAGCTTGCGCTCAGGGGTATGAATGGGCTGCGTAAAGAATCCTAGATCCATCAGCAATGCCCCCTATCTCGGGTCAGACAGCCGGCGACGTCAACTCGCCGAGGATGCCCCATGTGTGAAAAGTCACTTCGCTCCCGATCCGTCGCGTCTCGCGACGTAATGGTAAATTTTGTGATCGATCTTACTGCAGAGAAAATGATTCAAATCATTTTTATCTTATATCGGCCGTTATAGCAGCCACGTGGCGGCTCTGTCAACGCACAAAATCCCCGGGGGAATTGCATTTCGAATTTTGTCCCGTTTGAGTGCGATTCGGATTCTGCCGGGGGTTCCGGTAACGGCACCGGATCTGCGGCATGGACAGGTTTCGAGATTGCTTTTCTGCGCTTGATGATCCACGCACGGGCGACGCGCAGGTTCATGACCTAGATGAGCTTCTGTCATCTCGCTGTGCGTTCGGTTTTGCGCGCAGATCGCGACTGACGCCAAGTCAATTGAGATTACCGCCGCGCCCAACCTCCTGAGATGCTGTCCTTGAAGATGTTTGCCGAAACGTCTGTCTTACTCATGCAGAATCGGACTTTGGTTACCGACAATGAAGCCTTACCGGTCCTTGAGCGTCGGTCACCGCCCTTGGAACATCGGGCGGCGCTTCTCGGCAAACGCGTGGACCGCCTCACGATGATCCTCGCTGGCGTCTGCGGCGCGAATGCGGCGCTCGAGATCGAGGCGCCTGGCATCCACGGTATCAGTGGCGAGAGCTTCCAGAATCGACTTGATGCCCTCGATCGCCAGCGGCGCGCCCTCAATCAACGCACCGGCCAAAACCTGGGCGGTCCTAAGCGCGTCTTCATCTGCAACCTGGTCGACCAAGCCAAGGCTCAAGGCTTCTTGGGCGCTGAATCTCTGGCCGGTTAGAAGGATGCGTTTTGCCTGCACGAGGCCGACGATTTGATAGAGTCGCGCGCATTTGGAGATGTTGTAAACGAGGCCCATCCGAACTGCAGAAACAGAGAACTTGGCAGTTGCGTCAGCAACACGAAAATCAGCGCTGGCGGCGAGCGCAAGGCCGCCGGCAAAGCAGACTCCTGAAACCGCCGCGATGGTAGGCTTTGGTAACTTCGCGATGGCGGAGAGAGCCCCGTCGACGGCATCCTCATAGATGGCCACCTGCTCCGGCGTCGCGCGTACTTGAGAAAATTCGGAAATGTCGGCGCCCGCCGAAAAGCAGTCGCCAGCACCCGCGAGAACGACCACCCGGACGTTCGAGTCACCTTCAAGAGAGCGAAACAGTTGCGCGAGTTCCTTCCACATCGCAAGCGTCACCGCGTTCTTTTTTTGCGGACGATTGATTTGGACGGTCATTACACCGTCGTCAAGCACCTTCTTGATAGGGGAGGCGATGTCATTTTGCATGTCAGTCCCTTTACTTGGTTCAGTCGCGCAAGCCGCCATAGGAAGCCCAAGAGCCTCCCACGAGCCACCCCGCATCCACCGGCAGATTCACACCCGTTATCGCACTCGACATCGGTGAACAGAGAAACAAAACGCCATCGGCGATTTCCTCGACCGCCACCAGCCGCCTCAACGCAGAGTGCTTGCTCATCAATTCGGGATCAATAACACCTTCCTCGAAGCCCCGCTGAACCCCAGGGGTCGGGACCGTACCAGGCGAAAGCGCATTCACGCGCACCCCGCGCGGGCCCCATTCGGCCGCCAAACATTCGACCTGACTGATCAGCGCCGCCTTGGCGGGCGCATAGGCATGCAACGGAGCAGAGCGCATGCCCGTGACCGACGCGATCGTCACGATGGCGCCTTTGCGCCGTTGCACCATCCTCAGCCCAACCGCCCGCGTCACCATGTAGGTTCCGCGGAGATGCACATTGACGATCCTATCCCAGACATTCTGAGGAAGCTGATCCGGCGGAACAGTGTTTTGCAAATTACCTGCGCAGTTCACTAAGATGTCGAGCGGACCCAGCTCTTGCTCGACTTTCTCCACTACCCGTTCCACCATGCTCTCGTCAGAGATATCCAGCTCGTAAGCGTTCGCGCTGATCTCGCTTGCGGCTGATCGCGCGAGATCAATTCTGCGATCGGCGATGGCAATCCGCGCCCCTGCCCCAGCTAGCCGCGCGGCCGAAGCGTACCCGATACCCCGTGCACCACCAGTCACCAGAGCCGAGGCGCCTGAGAGGTCAATTGTCATTTCCAGTCTCCGCCTAATCCGTTCCACAAACTGCAGATTCGCTCGCCAGTATGGCACCGTAACACCGGACGACTAGAACTCGTATCCAAGCCCATAAGTCCGGGGCGGAGGGACGGATTCAAACTGCCGTTACAGCTGGATCGAGGTCTATGCGGCCACGGCTCGCGATAATGCTGATTGAGCCTTTGCAGTTTTCCCGTAGATTCAGATTTCAAGCTGTTGTCCTAAAAACGGAATTGCGGATGGCCGCTTCGGCGACCTGTTGACCAACTGTCCGCAGCTGCTGGGTGAACGCATCCACCGTGCATGCGCCATCCTTGAACACGCCGCCAGCACAGTTGATGCCGGCACCAAGGGGAGTCGGCCATCCTCGCAGCGCATGCACGATCGAGCGCAACGCCGCCAAAGTGGAACCTGTGGCTTGCCAGCCATACGCGGTAGCGACCAGACCGACGGGCAGACCATCGAAATAAACGCGCGGATCATTGACCATATCTTCGGTATAGTCGATCGCATTCTTCATCAGTCCAGAAATGCTGCCATGATATCCGGGACTGGCGATGATAACGCCGTCTGCATTGCGCATGGCGGCCACAAGACGGGCGGCAGCCTTACTCGTCCGCCCCTCAGGCAAACCATAGTGCGGCAACTCTGCCAGGAACGCGCCCCCGAAAAGCTCGATTTCGGCTCCCTTCTCGCCGGCCGCCCGGAGAGCGATTTCCAGAGCCTGTTCGGTTGACGATTCCGGTTTTACCGTTCCGCCAATCCCGACAATAAAGGGTCGGCGCCTAATTGCCTGGACCGTAGTCGTCTTGTCCTTCATGAGCATAGGTATCCGATGAGGTGTTTTTGAGACTCTTCGCCCACTGCAATTGTTGATGTAGAGCTTCTTCTCGTAACGCGCCCGTCTGAACATGCCAAAGTCGGTCAGAAATTGCCCCAGAAACAAGATCTGGTGAGCGCAACCTTATATGAGCAATCTCGCCCACCTTGATAGCAACCATCCTACCTCTCCTATCCACGGGCGACCGCTCTCTCGCGCGCTAATTATTAAGCCGCCTCGCTTTCGCGGATGCCCGCATTGACGGCAGGCATCACCTTTTCAGCCATCAACTCCATGGAACGGCGGCTGAGCGCGGGATCGGTCCAGTTCTTGCCTGCATAGATCAACTTGCCGAAGCCCCCGGATTTCTCGTG
>Ga0209773_10000576_pt1 | contig 12083 bp, 6 predicted proteins | sample BogFormECP14_OM1_FD_188244 | JGI IMG/M metagenome (GOLD analysis project Ga0209773, IMG submission 188244) | Bog forest soil microbial communities from Calvert Island, British Columbia, Canada - ECP14_OM1 (SPAdes) (version 2) | ecosystem: Environmental > Aquatic > Freshwater > Wetlands > Bog ... | reverse complement strand
CCGAACATATCGTCCACGGCGCTGGCTTCGTAGCCGCTGTGCACCATGCAGTTCGCGCACTTGGGATTGCCGCTTTCGGTGCCGTAGCGGTCCCAATCGGTTTCGCGAATCAATTCTTCAAAGGTGTCGGCATAGCCGTCTTGCAGCAGGTAGCAGGGCTTCTGCCAACCGAAAATATTGTAAGTGGGCATGCCCCAGGGTGTGCATTTGTAATTGCGCTTGCCCATTAGAAATTCCATGAACAGGGGGCTGAGATTGAAGCGCCATTTTTCACTGCGGTTGCTCAAAATCTGGCGGAAGAGCTCGCGCGTTTTTTTTCGGCTGAGGAAATGTTCCTGGTCGGGAGCTTTATCGTAGGTGTAACCCGGCGAGAGCATCATGCCTTCGACGCCCAGGTCCATCATGTCGTCGAAGAAGTGGCGAACGCTTTGCGCATCGGCGCCATCAAAGAGCGTGGTGTTGGTGGTTACGCGAAAGCCGCGCTGCAGGGCGAGTTGGATCGCTTCGACGGCTTTGTCGTAAGTGCCTTCACGGCAAACTGCGAAATCGTGTTCTTCGCGCTGGCCATCCATGTGAACGGAAAAGGAGAGATACTTGCTGGGCGTGAAGAGGTGCAGCTTTTCTTTCAGCAGCAGCGCGTTGGTGCAGAGGTAGATATATTTCTTGCGCGCGACCAGGCCCTCAACAATTTCGGCGATTTGCGGGTGCATCAACGGCTCCCCGCCGGGGATGCTGACCATGGGCGCGCCACATTCTTCGACGGCGCGGAAACATTCCTCGGGGCTGAGCTGTTTCTTCAAAACGTGGGCGGGATATTGAATTTTGCCGCAGCCGGCGCAGGCGAGATTGCAACGAAGCAGCGGCTCCAGCATCAGGACGAACGGATAATGCTTGCGGCCCTTCAGCCTTTGGCTGATGACGTAGGAGGCCGTCGTCCACATTTGTGAAACTGGAACTGCCATCTTGCTTTTGCCCTCAGTGACGCCGATACAGACAGCGCTTTGCGTGCCTTTTACTTAGACTCTAATGGTACCGGATTCGATGCCTGCTGTGAACCCCTGGACTCGTGGAGGGGTTATAGATACGCAAGCTTTGCGCACGAGCGGGCGGGCCTGATGGGGCCGTCTGAAACTCGGCGATTGTTACGCTTAAGTTTCGCCTCATGTTCCGGCGTCGGGCCGGGTGAGATTGCCCGGACCAAATGCCGGCTTGCGCTTGACAAGTTCGAAGGGATGAATATGCTGTTGCGCATTCCGGGCAAAGTGAGCCGGAAAATGTGTCTTCGGGGGGAGTCCTGCAATGATCGAAAAATTCGCTGTTCGCCGCTCGGCGGCAATTTTCGCAATCCTTTTGAATTTGACGTTCTTAAGTTTGACCTTCGGCGGCCCCGCCTCCGCGCAACAGAATTCCGCCGCGGCGAATACCCCGGTCATCGGATCGTCGGACACGGTTACGGCCGATCCTCCGGTGGCGCACCCGAATACGAAACCTTGCGTGGTGAGCCTGTTCAGCAATCTGGAATTTGCGGACTTTAATATCAAGCCGTTCGATTATGCGCCGCCTGAGGAGTGCGCCGGGCCGTGGGCCAAAGTGATTTTGGTGCTGGACTTCAACGAGACTACGGGAAATCAGTACGACCGCACGGCAGAAATCACGATCGGCAATGTGAACGTTTACTTCGGGACTACGCCAGAGCCATCGAGCACGTTGGGGCCGACGTGGCACGTGGAACGCGACTTGACCGAGTACAGCGCGCTGCTGAAATCGGCGCAAGCGGGGCAAGCGAACCTGGGAAACCTAGTGAATTCGACTTACACGGGAATTATCTATGGCAACGCGGAGATCGAGTTCTATCCCGCGGATTGGTTCAACCCGGCACCGAAAACGGCGGATGTGGTGCTGCCGCTGCCGGATGCGCCGGGAGGAGCGGTGGGATTGGCGAGCACGAGCAGTTTGCTTTCGCAGACTTTTACGCTGCCAGAAAATATCGAACGCGCTTATCTGGATGTGATCGCGCAGAGCCAGAACGTTGACGAATTCTGGTACACCTGCTCGCCGAACGATCTGGTGGCGGAAACCGAGAATACTTGCGGCAACACGGGATTTCGCGAAACAGAAATTTCGATTGATGGAGAGCCGGCGGGCGTCGCTCCGGTATATCCGTGGATTTACACGGGCGGCATCGATCCATTTTTGTGGTTTCCGTTGCCCGGAGTGCAAACTTTGAATTTTGTGCCGTACCACGTGGACTTGACGCCGTTTGCTGGGGTGCTGAGCAACGGGCAGACGCATACCGTAGCCATCAGCGTGTTTAATTCCGACGACTATTTCAGTGTGACGGGAACGCTTTTGCTCTATCTCGATCACGGCGCCAACAAAGTGACGGGCGAGGTTACGGAAAACACGATTGGCAGCGGGCCGAATCCGAAAGTGACGGAGAATTTCAGCACTGCCGGGGGTAACGTCATCGGGACAGCGACGGTGACTTCCGCGCGGCAATTCACTTTGGCGGGCTACGTGAAGACTTCGCACGGGCGCGTGGACACAACCGTGCAGCAGGATTTCACATTCTCCAATGCGCAGCAGTACACGATTACGGCGACGGTGTACGCCGAAAATATAAATCAGACGACTACGGTGGAATCGAAGACGACGACCAAGGATGGATTCGTCGTTACCGAAGTGGATAAGGACTTGTCTTACCCGCTCGTGGTGGATTACTCGGAAGTGGAGAACGCGGACGGAACTTTTTCTTTGCCCACGACGATTCAGCAGAAGTATAACCAGAATGAAACTGTGAAGCTGAATGGGTTTCCGATTTACGCACGTTCGGTTTCGAATTCGCTGGCGCCAACGGACACGCTGGAGTTTGACGCTTCGTTCAACTTCCTGGGGAACGAGGGGCAGGCAAGCTCGCAGGAATATGTGTCGTTTGATTCATTGGGCGGATGCTACAGCAAGAAGCTGACTGCTGCGAACAACGTGCTGACCGACATTTCCAGTGGCGACGGTTGTGGGGGCGGGCAGCACCACTGATCGGCCGCCGGACTTCGTAGTGAAGCGCGAATTTTTCTTCTGAATGGGCTGGGCCGTGAAAGGGGTAGATGGTGGCCCGACCTACCGTGCTAGCCACGCCGCGGGCCCGCCCTAAAGGACATGAACTGCGCAGCGAGCGGCGATTCAATAATTTTCAGAGTAGAAGTGCACGCCTATTGGAGCGTTTTGCATGTGGCCCCGCATCGAATATTCGTGTAGATTTTCTTATCGTGACGACACAAACAAAATTTGGCGTCGGCCTGGTGCAGATGGCCGTGAGTCGCAATCCGCAGGAGAACCTCGCGCGGGCCAGCGCGAAGATCGAAGAGGCGGGGCGCAACGGGGCACAGGTGGTGTGCCTGCCGGAATTATTTCAATCGCAGTATTTTTGCCAGCGGGAAGATACCGCCAATTTTGATTTGGCGGAAGCTGTGCCGGGTCCGACGACTGAAGCGCTGGGCCGGGTGGCGCAGAAGGCAAAGGTCGTGGTGGTGGCGCCGCTATTCGAACGGCGCGCGGCGGGCGTGTATCACAATACGGCGGCGATCATTGATGCGGATGGGAAGATCGCGGGGGTTTACCGGAAGATGCACATTCCCGACGACCCTGCGTATTACGAGAAATTTTATTTCACGCCGGGAGATTTGGGATTTCGCGCCTTTGCGACGCAAGCGGGGAAAATTGCGACGTTGATCTGCTGGGACCAGTGGTATCCGGAGGGAGCGCGCTTGGCGGCATTGAACGGCGCGTGCATTCTTTTTTATCCAACGGCGATTGGCTGGCATCCCAGCGAAAAAGAAGCGAATGGCGCGGCGCAACGCGATTCCTGGCGCACGGTGCAGCGCGGGCACGCCATCGCGAATGGAATTTACGTGGCCGCGGTGAATCGCGTGGGCCACGAAATTCCCGCAGCGGGCGGCGACGGGCTGGAATTCTGGGGCGGATCTTTTTTGTGCGACCCGCAGGGAGTGGTGATTGCAGAGGCTTCCACGGACCGCGAAGAAATCTTGTATGGCACGGTGGACTTGGCGCACCTGGAAGACGTGCGGCGCAATTGGCCTTTCTTGCGCGACCGGCGCATTGACGCTTATCAGGGCATCGAGCAGCGATTCCTCGACGACAAATCTTGAAACGGCCGCGATCCACGAACCCCATGAATCTTGCGAATGAACAAACCACTCCGGCGGCGCTGGGGTTTTCCATGCCCGCGGAATGGGAGAAGCACGAAGCCACGTGGATCGGCTGGCCGCATCACCCCACCGATTGGCCGGACAAGCTTGAGCCCATCCAATGGGTGTACGGCGAAATTGTGCGCAAGATTACGCTGGGCGAGATGGTACGGATCCTGGTGAATTCGGGAGCGCATGAAAAACAGGTGCGCGGTGTTTTGAAACGAGTTGGCGTGGATTTGCAGCGCGTGGAGTTTTTTCGCTTTGCGACGAATCGCGGGTGGACGCGCGACTTCGGACCAATTTTTGTGAGGCGCGTCAGGCCGCGGCGCGAAGTGGCAATCGCGCGATTCCGGTTCAATGCATGGGCACGCTATCCTGACTGGAAGAAAGATGATGCGATTCCGGGGCAGGTGGCGCGGCGCTTGAAATATCGGATTCTGGCGCTGCGTTATGGCGCGCGCGATGTGGTGCTGGAAGGCGGAAGCATCGACGTGAACGGCCGCGGCACCGTGCTCACTACCGAAGAATGTTTGCTCGATCAAAAGCGGCAGGTGCGCAATCCGGGATTCAGCCGCGCGCACACCGAGGCGGTTTTGCGCGACGGGCTCGGCGTGAAAAATATTATGTGGCTGGGCCGGGGCATCGCCGGCGACGACACGCATGGACATGTGGACGACCTTTGCCGGTTCGTGAATGCGCGGACGGTGGTGCTGGTGCGCGAGAAAAACCGGCGCGACGCGAATTACCGGCCGCTTGAGGAGAACTGGGAGCGGTTGCGCGGTGCGCGGCTGGAGGATGGCAGTATGGTCGAGGCGGTCGAGCTACCCATGCCCGCGCCGCTCTATTTCGAGGGCGTTCGGCTGCCAGCGAGCTACGCGAACTTTTATATTACGAATTCGGCGGTGCTGGTTCCTACTTTCAATGATCCGAATGACCGCGTGGCGCTGGGGATTCTCGGCGAATTATTTCCGCGGCGCGCTGTTGTCGGCATACATGCGGTGGATCTGGTGTGGGGATTTGGCACCCTGCATTGTTTGACGCAGCAACAGCCTGCGCGATAGAGGCTGTCGAGCTGGTGAGGTAGATACCGTGATGAGCGCGCGCGGCGGCGTGCCGAAGCGGAACAGGGCGGATGAAATGCGAGATTGCGCGCGACTGGATTAACGAAAACTAATGATTACGTAGAGCTGCAGGAATCGCGGCGACGCAATTCCCTGCTGATTGACATTGTGCGGGCTCCTCGCACGCATTGAAACCCACATTGACGTCGTTCCGAGAAATTCACCATTTCCGAGGTGTGCGCGCAATCGGCAGCGCGATTGCCTGATTGCTTGCGCAGATTAGTGCGTATGAGTGTGCGTTGTGGTTCTGCAACACGATTCCGGAGAATATATCGCGATGGCAGTCCCTATGGATGAACGGCACGCAACAGAAAAGCATGGCGACGGCGGCGATGGTAGAACCGAGCGGCCATTGAACATTTTGGTGATACACGAAATGTTGCCGCATCCGGATCGTCACGGGGCGGACGTGCAATGGATGTAGATGTTGCGCGAGTTGGGCGCGCAGGGGCACAAAGTCGTGCCTGTCGCGCGCAGCGGCGTGAATCGCGAGCGATAAGCCGCCGGCGTGGAGCCGCTGGGGATACCGGTGTACGCGCCAGACGCCAAGCGGATGCGTTTTTTGGGTTTTGATTTCCCGGTCGAGTGGACGTTTGAGAAGCTCCTTCGCGAGAACCAGTTCGATCTGGCGATCCTCTTTCATTGGTTTTGGAACGGAATTTCGATTCCGGAACATTCCATGGAGGAAAGACGGCGCGGCTCTCCTGGAACGTTTATCGCGGTGCTGACGGACGATCAGCAAGGCGTGCGAGAAAAGCAGATCGCAGGATTAACCGCGCAGTGGTCGGACTATGAACGATCGCGGGATTTCAGCGACCGCGAGTTTCAGGTGTACCGGCGGGCGGATTTGGTTTTGACAATTTCGGAAGATGACCGAAACGCATTTTTGCGCGTCGCTCCGGAGCTCGTTACCGGTCGCATGCCAACGATTGCGACCGTTGGTTCGGACGGCGGTGCGTTTTCGGAGCGGTCAGGCATGCTATTTCTTGCGAATTTCGACAATCCTGCGAATCGTGATGCAAGTGATTGGATGCTGGCGGAAATATGGCCGCGAATTCGCGCGCGAGTTCCTGCGGCGGAGCTGGCACTGGTGGGAAATAAGTTGCCGGCGGCTCTGGGCGCCACGGAAAAGGGAGTGCTGCGCGTCGGGTACGTCGCGGATCTGGATCCGATCTTCGCGAAATGCCGGGTGGCGCTTTCGCCGGTGCGATTTGGAACGGGGATCAAAACCAAGAATCTTTCCGCGCTCGCGCACGGAGTTCCGCTGGTGACGACTACCGTCGGCGCAGACGGCATGGCGCTGCGCGATAACGAAACCGCTCTGATTGCCAACACCCCGCAGGAATTCGCCGACGCCGCGGCACGGATTTACGGGGACGAAAACCTGCGGGGAAGGCTCGCGCGAGAGGGACGCGAACACATACTTGGGTATTTCAGCGAGCAACGAATGCAGGAGGCGGTGCGGGCGGTGATCGAGCACGCCCGGTACACGAAGCCGAAAGCGTGCGAACCTGAATTCGTGTGGCCGTACCTGCTGGTAGAAAAGCGTTTTCCAGAAGTGGCCAGCGGCGAGCCCGCAGCGCAACGACTTTTGCTGCGGATGGCGCGGTACGTGAGCCTGGCGGAGGAATTTCTGGAACAAAAGCAACCGGCGCGAGCTTTGCAGCAATTGCGCTACATTTTCAGTCCCGTGCGGGGGCGCGTGCCGGCCAGCGGCTTGTATCTTCGAGCCGTAGAGCTGATGTCGCGGTGTTACCGCGAAGTGGGCGACGAGGAAAAGGCAGCGCAGTATGCGGCGAGGCTCAAGCGGACCCTGGCTAACGGGAATTTCGCACTGCGACCGCTTGCAGAATCGAAGAATGGGCGCAAGGCGCACGCGGATACGCCGCCGTTTTCGGTGATCATCCCGAGCTACAATCGTGAAGCGGTGCTGAAGGAATGTCTGGACGCGCTGGCGCGGCAGAGCGTACGGCCGGAAATATTCGAAGTGATCGTGGTGGACGATGGCTCCGCGGATGGTACGGAGCAATTCTGCCGGAACTTTCAGCCCAACTATTCATTTCAGTATTTGCGGCAGCTAAACGCAGGGGCGGGCGCGGCACGGCGGCGCGGAGTGCAGCATGCGTGCGGCGAGTATCTGCTGCTTTTCAAAGACGATACGATTTCCGCGCCGGAGTTGCTTGCCGAACATTGGAAGGCCCAGCAGAGCCACCCGGACTTGCGGCAATGCGTGCTGGGAGATTTTCGTTTTCCCCCGGCGGCGCAGCAGCGGGCGCTGACGCGCTTCCTGACGCAAAGCTCTTTCTTTTTTCCTCAAGCGACACTGCGGGCCGGCGAGTATTGGGAGTACACCTACGTGGTGACCTGCAACTGGAGCGTGAAACGTGACGCAGTTCTTGCCGTAGGCTCGTTTGACGCGCGTTTCCGCCTGGCGGAGGATTCGGACCTCGGGCTGCGATTGAGCCGCAAGGGATTTTGTGTTCGCTACGTGCCGGAGGCGCAAGCGACGCACCAACATCTTCCATTTACGATTCCGGACTTGATGCGGCGGGCCGCAGCTTACGGCGCGAATCAGCTGGCATTTCTGCGGAAACATCCGGCGCTGTTGGGCGGAGGGCAATCCATTTTTGGGATGTTGGACGAAGAGGCCGCGGACAAATGGCGCGCGCTGGTGAAAGAGCGAAAGCAAGAGATCGAGCAGCTGGTGGCGACGCTGACACGAATTGCTTCGGTGGATTTCGCGCCGTTTTTTTCCATGAAGAAGGGCGACGGGGCCGTCGCGGATGACATCACCAAGCTGTGCCAGCGCGCGGTGCCGGATATCTATTGGCATTACTGTTTCTTGGCGCTGCTGCGGACGTGGGAAGCGGAGACATGCATGCTTCTCCGGTGTCGTTGCGGGCGGCGATCGTGCGAGACGAAGCGTACATTTGAAGGGCGCGGCTTCTCGGCCAAGCTTCGAGATTATTCTCTCTGATGTGATCCGATTCGACCTGTTGGACACCCCTGACATTTGTTTAGCGGATCGACGCGCGATTCCATGGCAGCGTGACCGTCTTGTAGTATTGTTTCCGTCGAAGCCGCATGGTCTGGCGGGCTTCCCACATGACAAACGACTCCTCGAATTGGCGGAATTGGCCGCTCGCCGAGCGCGAGCGGGAGTATTCGCCGAGCAGCTGCGTAGCTGCGATTGAACCGTTCCTCGCCGCATACGTCACGCGCAGCCGGGATGCGGAAACGCGCTTTCGCTGCCAGAAGAATTTGCTCTGGGGCGAGCGGCCGCATGAAATATTCGATTATTTCCCGGCGGCGTCTGCGAATGCGCCTTTGCTGGTTTATTTTCACGGAGGTTACTGGCAGGAGCATTCGAAGAACGAATCACTTTTTGCAGCGCCGGATTGCGTCGGGAACGGAATTGCGTTTGCGGCGATTGATTACACTCTGGCGCCGCAGGCCAGCGTTGGATTCATCGTGGAGCAATGCCGTCGGGCGATCGCTTCGCTGCATCGGCAGGCTGCAGCGCTAGGGTTCGACGCGCAGCGGATTTATGTTTCGGGCAATTCCGCGGGCGCGCATCTTGCCGCGATGCTGTTGGTTGCAGGCTGGCAGGCGGCGTACGGACTCGCTGACGATGTTGTCGCCGGCGCCGTGCTGCTCAGCGGGATTTACGATCTGGAGCCGCTGATGGGCACATATATTGATGCGCCGTTGCACCTGACCGACGCGGACGTTGCAATTCTGAGCCCGCTGCGCCTGAAAACCGGGCGACCAGTGAGAACAATCGTTGCATGGGGCGACAATGAGACCGCGGAATTCAAACGGCAGAGTCGCGCGTTCGCTGCAGCGCTGGTGCGTTCTGGATTTCCAGTTTCTGCGTTTGAGTTAGCCGGAACGAATCACTTCGATATTGTGTTTGGGCTGGCACATCGCGGGAGCGTGTTGGGTGAGGCCACGCTCGAACTGATTCATAGGGCGATGAACAAAGGTGCGTGATGCGGTGAGTCGGCCACGCGGAATCACGCGAGGCGCCCGACGAAGCCTACCTTTTCATTTCTGACAGGAATTTATCCGCGAAAGTGTGGACGTCCTGGAATGAGTTGTAGAGCGGAACCGGGGCGACGCGCAGGATGTCGGGCTCGCGCCAATCGCAGATCACTCCCTGTTGTGCCAGGCGATCGCAGAGGGAGCGGCCACCTTTTTTTATTTGCAGGGATAACTGAGCGCCGCGTTGCGAGGGCTCCGGCGCAGTTAAAATTGAAAAGTTTTCGCGCGGCTGTTGAGTTAGCAGAAATTCGAGATAGGCCGTCAGCGATTCGCTTTTCGCGCGCAGGCGCGGCATTGTGGCTTCATCGAAGATTTCCATTGAGGCGCGCAGAGCGGCCATGGAAAAAATGGAAGGATTGCTCAACTGCCAGCCCTCCGCGCCGGCGATGGGCTGAAATTGCGACGGCATCTGAAAACGGCTGCTCTTGTCGTGGCCCCACCAGCCCGCGAATCGCCGCAAGTCCTGATTTCGCGCGTGTCGCTCGTTAACGAAACATCCGGCGACGCAGCCGGGACCTCCATTGAGATACTTGTAGCTGCACCAGACGGCAAAATCCACACCCCAGTCGTGGAGATGGAGTTGCAGATTTCCGGCGGCGTGCGCCATATCAAAACCCACCGCGCAGCCATGTGCGTGCGCGGCCGGAGTGATGCGCGAACAATCGAAGGCTTGGCCGGTGTAGTAATTCACTCCGCCGAGGAGGATCAGCGCGATTTCCCCGCCTTTCTCAGCGAGCAGCTGCTCGATATCTTCGGTGCGAATGGTGGTTTCGCCGGGCCGCGGCGCAATTTCAATGAGTGATGTCGCTAGTTCGTAGCCGTGGAAGGTGATTTGCGATTGCACGGCGTATTGATCCGAAGGAAAAGCGTTGGCTTCGATGACGATTTTGTTGCGCGCGTGTGTGGGACGGTAAAAAGAAACCATCATCAGGTGTAGATTCACCGTGAGCGAGTTCATCACCACTACTTCGCTGGGCAATGCCCCCACCAGGCGGGCCGTCGGCGCGGTCAAGATTTCGTGATACGGCATCCAGGGATTTTTGGCGTGAAAGTGGCCCTCGACTCCGAAGCGCGTCCAGTCCTGCAGTTCCTGTTCGATGTACGCGCGCGCGGATTTCGGCTGCAAGCCTAGCGAATGGCCGCAGAGATAAACGCAATCGGAACCCGCGGAGGTCTTGGGAATATGAAAACGCTCGCGATAGGCCGCGAGCGAGTCGGCGGCGGTTAGCGCCAACGCGAAATCACGGCCGGTTTCGAATTTGACGCTGGGCACTTAGAGAGGCTCCATGGGAATCAGGTCGCGATGAATCAAGTGGTCCGCTTTTTTCCAGTCGAGTTCTTCGATGCGCGCGATGGGATCGCACAATTCGGCGAGCAGGCGATCCTGAACCTTTCCGCGGGAGAGCGCGACGGAATAGGGGACGCGATGAAACGTGACCATCGCATACTTGGGCACGAAATGGCGCGGATATTTAGCTTCTAACGCTAGCTCGACTTTTTTTCTGAAAAGAAACCGGGGATCCGCAACGCGATCGCGCATTTCGACGAAGTTTTCCAGGGCGAGGTCCGAGATGGCGTCGGTGTTGATCTTGCGGGCATGCTCGAATTCCTGGAATAGCTGCGCCCAGTCGGGGCCAAGCCGATCGAGCAGCCCGAGGAACACCGTGCAATCTTCAAACGCGCAATTCATGCCCTGGCCGAAGAAGGGCACGATGGCGTGAGCGGCGTCGCCGAGGAGCAGGATTTTTCCATCCTCGTGCCAGGGTGCGGATTTGACGGTGACCATTAAGCCGGTGGGATTGCGAGCGTAATTTGCCCGGAGCTGCGGCATGTGCGCAACCGCGTCGGGAAATCGCTGCTCGAAAAAGTGCTGCGCCTTTTCAGCTGTGTTGAGGGTTGCAAAACTTTCGCGGCCTTCGCATGGCAGGAATAAAATGCACGCGAAGGTGCCGTCAATATTGGGCAACGCGATGAGCATGTAGGCGCCGCGTGGCCAGATGTGCAGCGCGTGAGGCTCGAGAACATGCTTTCCGCCGGGGCCGGCTGCGATGGTTAATTCCTTGTAACCGTAATCGAGATGTTCCTGCGTGAAATTGAGCTTTCCCAATTTCTGCATATCGAGACGCAGGGCGGAAGCGGAGCCGTCCGTGCCAATCACGACTTCGGAATCTACCGTCGTTTCGCGGCCGGTCTCTTCGTTGAGGAAACGCGCGCCACCGATGTTCCAATCCATTCCGACGCAGCGTTCGTTGAAATGAATCGTTACGCCCTGCGCTTCGGCGGCGTTCATCAGTGCGACGTTCAGGTCCGCGCGCGAAATGGAATTGATGACTTCGGTATCGTTTTTGCCGTAGGGCTGGAAGGTGAGTTCGCCCGCGAGCGAATGCATCATGCGGCCTTTCATCGGGATGATGATGCGGCTCATCTGTTCCCACAGGCCGGCTTCGCGCAGCGCGTGGATGCCACGCATGGAGACGGCGAGGTTGATGGAGCGGCCGGCGCTCGCGCGAGTGAGGCGCATCTCTGGACGACGCTCGAAAATCTGCACGGGGAATCCGCGTTGCGCCAAGCATATTGCGAGCAAGGGACCGGTGAGCCCTGCGCCAACAAGCGTTATGGTGTGGGAGTTCTTCTGCATGTTGTGAATAGGTGCGCGGTTCGCGGCAGGATCGCGGCTCAAGCGATCATCCTTCCAGATACGTTCGCGCTT
>Ga0209773_10000575_pt1 | contig 12085 bp, 8 predicted proteins | sample BogFormECP14_OM1_FD_188244 | JGI IMG/M metagenome (GOLD analysis project Ga0209773, IMG submission 188244) | Bog forest soil microbial communities from Calvert Island, British Columbia, Canada - ECP14_OM1 (SPAdes) (version 2) | ecosystem: Environmental > Aquatic > Freshwater > Wetlands > Bog ... | reverse complement strand
GGATTCGAACCCCCGATCCCGATTTTGTCGGGATAACTGCTTAGCAGGCAGCCCTGTTCGGCCACTCCAGCACCTCTCCGCGGGAAAAACGAATGGCTCAGCGTGCGGCAGCCTGCGCCGGTAAGTATAGCATCAACGTTTGGGCGGCGGGCAGGGAGCGGTGCACATTCGCTGACGCGAGAAAAGCAGATCCCTGAACAGCTGTCGCGCGATCGGGATGACTAACGGCAGTTTTTCAGGGACACCGGAAATTTTGAAGTATGGAGGATTTTGAATCGAATCGCACGGACTTCAGGGCTGGGGATTTAGCGGCGGGTCTTGCACCGTCGCCGCGCGGTCTTCGGTGGTGGCGCGCACGGTGGCGGATTCGTCGGTGTAGAAGCTTCGGTAGCCGAAATTTCCTGCGCGGGCTGTCAAGGTGTAGGCGGTGATGCGGCCGGCGGGGTCCGGTTTGCCGGGAGTGTATTGCAGCGAGTAGTGCGAAAGTTGTGCGGATTGGGCGGCTTTGCGGACCGAGTCGCCTAGAGTTTCGAGAGACGGCGGGGCGTTGCCTTCGCTTTGTTGGTAGATGTTGATGGCTTGTTGAATGGTGGCGAGGGATTCGCGGGCGCGGGCTTCGGCTTCGGTTTTCGAGCCGGATAATTTCCAGGGGACGGCGAACCAGGCGATGGCCCAGAGAATCGCGAGGAGAATGCCGCAGACTACGGCGACGCGCTTGTAGTTTGTCTTTGTCGGCTTGGGAGTTTTGCCGGCTAACAATGATTCGGTGTCCGCCAGCGCTTTTTGATCGGCACCGCAGTAGGGGCAGATTTCGCTGGCCTGGTTGATGGGTTGTTCGCACTCGGGGCAGGAGTACATCGGCGGGACATCTTAGCAGTTTTCTGTTTGGCGCGCGGCGAAGGGGTGGTTTGCCGCGGACCGCAACAGCCAAGAATTTGCCACAGAGACACAGCGCCATAGAGAAAAAGAGAGAAGCAGAGATCGCGACAAGGAGAAATGGAGGTAATGAGATATGGAAGCACTTCGCGCGATTGCGCTGGGCAACTCGCGCGCGGATTCGGGTATCATCTTCTGTAGCGGTACGGCCAAGTTGTCATTGCACAGGCGCATATGCCGTCCAGCCCGGCAAGACAATTCGTTTCGATTGAGGTGGCGCGAGGCCTTCTGCAGAAGGCGGGCGCGCCTGCGGAATGGAATCTGACGGCGGAGCGTTTTCGAGACGTGCTGGAGCGCAGCGTGGCCCATCGGTTCAATTGCGCGAATGCCAGCGCGCCCTCCAGTTCATCGCGCGACGCGTTTTCGATTGCTAACTCCAGTCGTTCCTCCGATGCATCTTCCGGCGGCTCGCCCTGCGCAACGCAGGAAACACATTTTGCATCACCTTCCGGCACACAATCCCACACAGCGCCTGACCCGCGCGCGATTCACGCGTATTTGGAATCGCTGCATGCGGCGGACCTGGCGCTGGCTTGCGCTTGCAGCGAGGGGAATGCGGCGGCGTGGGATTATTTCATGGCGCGTTTTCGGCCGGAGCTGTATCGCGCGGGGAGAGCGATGGCAGGGGAATCAGCGGGGCGCGAGCTGGCGGATTCTTTGTATGCGGAATTGTACGGGCTGCGGGAAGTGGCGGGGCGGCGGAAATCTCGGTTTGATTATTTTTTAGGACGCAGCAAGCTGACAACCTGGCTGCACGCGATTCTGGCGCAGCGTCATGTGGATGGAATTCGGCGCGCGCGGCGGACCGAGCCGCTGGAGGAAGGCGAGGCAGGGGAGCGGGTTTACGCTGCGCAGCACACATTCGCAGGGACCTCGGAGGGGAATACGCCGGCGACTTCGTTCGTGAATTCGGTAGCAAGTTCGGCGGCGGGCCCGCCGGAACCGCAGCGCGACCGGTTTCTCGCGATATTGCAGGCGGCGCTGACGGCGGCGCTGGATGCGCTTGCGCCGCACGATCGTCTGCGGCTGGCTTACTATTATGTCGAGGGGCTGACGCTGGCGGAAATTGGCCAGCTGGTGGGCCAGCACGAAGCCACCGTTTCGCGGAAGCTGGAGCGCACGCGGCGGGAGATTCGCAAGCGCGTGGAAGGGGCGCTGCGGCTGGATAAGAAACTGAGCGCGGCGCAATTGCAGCTTTGTTATGAATACGCGCGGGAGGAATGGCCGTTTGATTTGACGCGGGCGCTTTCGCCCGGGGAGTGAGCGGTAGGACGAGCGGAAGCGTCGCGCACGTTTTGTGACGTAAGGTGATTTTGTAGCGGCGCACTTTAGTGCGCCATCGGTGTTGCGTTGCGGATGATGGCGGTCTAAAGACCGCCGCTACAAATGCGCCTTGCGGCGGACGGTCTGGCGTCAGTGCAAGAACTGAGGTTTCGCGCGTTCTAAGTTAAGAAGCGGGCATCAGGAGAAGGAATGGCGGCGCGGGAAGAAGACAAGTCGATGGCGGGGTTGCTGCGGCGAAGCCTGGCGCAGGACGCGGGCGCTGGCTCGGGTTCGGGCGATTGTCCAGAGCCGGAGATACTTGCGGCGTACTTCGATCACGCGCTCGATGCTGAGGAAACCGCGCGCTACGATCTGCATTTTTCGCGCTGTTCGCATTGCCGGGAACAGCTTGCTGCGATGGCGCGCGCGGGCGGCGTCGGCGACGCTGATGCCGCGGGGCAAAAAACTGCGGGTGCGTGGGCGTGGCTCACGGGGCCGCGCTGGTCGATGCCGGCGGCTGCGATGCTCGTGGCGCTGCTGGCGATTACGGGAATCGCTTTGCGCATGAAGAAGCCTGTGGAGCCCGCAACCCAGGTCGCGATGGTCCGACCCGAGGCTCTGCCTCCAGCGAGCACTGAGCCACTGACGAATTCCGCGCCGTCGCCAGCGAACGCGCCTGCAACTGGCGCTGCGTCATCCGTGCCACGTGCAATGGATAGCATCGCTGTGCCGCCTTCCGCGCCGGGCGCGAGCCGCGCTGACGCGGAAGGCGCACCCATCGCGCGCAGCGGATCTGGTGCGTCGCGCGAGCCTGGCAGGCCTTCGCGTGCGGTGACGCGCGCGAATAGCGCGGCGCGTGCCGGCGCTTCGGGCGCGAAAGCTGCGACGGCGCAGGTGAACCAGCCACACGCATCGAAGCCGGCGCCGCAAACGAGTTCGGGTATGGAATGGGGAGCGATGCGCGCGGGAAGCGCCGGCAACGCGTCGGGCGTCGTGGGGGGCGTGGCGAGCGGGTCGGGCGGGGGAGTGGCGGGTGGGACGGTGAATTCGGCCGACGAGACCGCAACGGTGACGGGGCCCGCTCCGCCAGTGGGCGCCGCGGAACCGACGAGAGTTGTGCCGTCGAAAGTTTTGCCGGCCAATAAAGCAGCGACGGACTCAGACTCGTACAAGAGCGACGCCCAGGTTTCGGTGGAGGCGGAGACCGCGCCGAAGCCGAACGCGCGGAAGTCAAAAAAGGCTGCAACAGCGCCGGTAGCGGCGCCTACACAGTCAGCGAAGGCCATGAATCTGGCCGCGAGCCAGACGACGGAGGCCGCGGCGCTGGCGAATTTGCAACAGGCGCAAATGTCGTCGAACCTGATGAATTTGCAGATTCAGACGCCGGACCCGAAAGTATTGTGGATGATCGCGGGCACGATCGAAAAATCGGAGGATGGCGGCGCGACCTGGAAGCCGGAATCTCCGGAGACGCGCGCGCGAATTATCGCGGGGTCCGCGCCGAACGTGAAAATCTGCTGGTTGGTAGGAGAAAATGGGACGATCCTGCGCACGACCAATGGCGCGCATTGGAAGGCGATCAATCCGCCCGCGGAAACGGATTTTGTGCGCGTGGAAGCGACGGATGCGTTGACGGCGACGGTGACGGCGCTGGATGGGCGAAGATTTTCGACGTCCGATGGCGGGAAGAGTTGGAACAGCCTGAAATAAAGGACCGCGGCGCTCGTGATTTTGGCCTGTTTTACCCTGCAAGAAAATCCTGCAACGACGTTCAAAGAGGGAAGAAGCAATTTAGGGAGGCGAAAGCCCATGTCTTGGCGCACGCGAAGGGTATTTGGCACGGCGATTTTGGCGGCATTTTTTGCAGCCGCGCTGTTGGCGGGATATTTGCAGCGAGTCCATGCGGCGCCCGCTCAGAAAGACGAGCAGCCGACGAAAACGCCCGCGCTCTCGACCACTGAAAAGGATCAAGTGGACCTGGCGGTGACGGTTTACAACTCGAATCTGGCGCTGGTGCGCGACGTGCGGCAGATCCATCTTTCGCCGGGAGTTTTTCCGCTGCATTTTGAGGATGTGGCGGCTTCAATCAATCCCGCGACAGTGCATTTTCGTTCGTTGAGCGAGCCGGCGAAGTTGAGCGTGGTGGAGCAGAACTACGAGTACGACCTGCTGGATCCTGCGAAGCTACTGCAAAAATATGTAGGGCGCGAAGTGACTCTGGTGCGCGCGGAAAAAGACGCAGGCTCTACGCGGTGGGTGGAAACCAAGGCGCTGCTGCTTTCCGATAACAATGGACCGGTGTGGAAGATCGGCAACGAAATCGTGACGGCGATGAGCGCTGATTCGTATCGCTTCCCGGATCTTCCGGGGAATCTGTATAGCCGGCCGACGCTGGTGTGGATGCTGGACAATCGCGGCGCGAATGCGCAGAAGGTGGAAGCTCAGTATCTGACCGGGAATATGAGTTGGAAGGCGGACTACGTCTTGACCGTGACGCGCGATGAAAAGGCGGCGGATCTGGATGGTTGGGTGACGCTCACGAACAACAGCGGCGTGGCGTACGGCAACGCCAAATTGCAGCTCGTTGCAGGAGAGATTCATCAAGTGCAGCCGCAAATGAAGGCTCGCGCGATGGAAGCCGGAGTTGGGCAGGCAGTCGGTGGTGCGGTTGGATTCTCGCAGGAATCATTCAGCGAATATCACCTGTATTCGCTCGAGCGGCGGACTTCGATTCAGAACAACGAATCGAAGCAGATCAGTTTGTTGAATGGTACAGGCGTGCCAGTGGAAAAATATCTGATGGTGGAGGGCCAAGCATATTACTATCGCAACCCGCAGGGAATCGGGAACGCGATTCCGCAGCCGGTGAAAGTGTATTACCGGTTCAAGAATGAAGAGAAGGGCGGCCTCGGCATGCCGCTGCCGGCCGGAACGGTGCGCGTGTACCAGGCGGATTCCAAGGGCGGCGTGCAGTTTGTGGGCGAGGATAATATTCAGCACACCCCGAAGGACGAGGCGCTGAAGATTTACATCGGCAATGCGTTCGACGTGGTGTGCGAGCGCAAGCAGACGGATTACAAGAAGCTGGCAAGCAATGAGGCCGAAATGGAATATGCAATTACGCTCCGCAATCACAAGGATGGGCCGGTGACTGTGGAAGTGCGCGAACCCGTCGGCGGGGATTGGGAAGTGGTGGATTCGAATTTCAAGCCGATGAAATTGGATGCGACGACCATCGGGTTTCAGGTGCCGGTGGAGAAGGATGGCGCGGTTACGTTGACTTATCGAGTCCGCGTGAAATGGTAAGGCAACTGCAAAAGATTTAACGCAGAGGGCACAGAGGAACTGCGGAGAAAAATCTAAGAAAGACAGAGGCAATAACCGCAGAGACGCAGAGAAAACCGTCAACCGACGGTGCGCGTCAGCGATTGCTGGATTGCTTTTGAACGATGCTGAGTTCGCGGGCGAACACAGCGTTAGTGGGGAACTCGACGGCAAGTTCCGCGAGCAGCGCACGCGCCAGTTCGGGCTTCTTTTCGCGTTCGTAGGCCAGCGCCAGCATCACCTTGGCGAACGGCTTCAGGTAATGCCCGTGTTCGGCGGCGGAGCCCATTAGGTCCATGCCGCGCTGTTTATCACCATGCAGGCCGCCAAACCACAGGAAGGCGCGTTTATAACTGGGCAGGCTGCCAATCACGTAATTGCTCATGCCCAGCGCGACGTTGGCATCCTCTTCTTTGGGAGCGATGGCCAGCAGCGTCTTGGCGTCAGCTTCGGCCTGGCGCATCATGGAAAGTCCCGGCAGTTGCTTCTTGATGATGATCGCGTCGTAGTCCGATTCCATCCCGTCGGCAATGGTCAGAGCGAGCAGTCCATGGATATTGTTCGGATCGGTCTTCAGGAGCGCTTTGGCCTGTTCGCGGGCCTGATTATTCGCCGCAACGAATCCGGCATTGTGGTTCTGCTCCGCGGTGCCAGACACGCCCCCTAGAAACGTTGCGTCGTTCACAAAAAACTCGGAAGTGAGGACGCCTCTCTGGTGGAACTGTTCGAACAGATAGCTGGCGGCCTCGGAAGCCTTGCCGAGCGGATCGTCGGGGCGCGCTTTCTGATAGGACGTGAAATCCGCGCGCGCTTCGGCGAAATTCAGCTCGTAGAGATGGCGATAGCCGCTTTCCAGTAAATGAGCGGACGGATCGGCTTCCATCACGGGAGTCTGCGGCGTCTCTGGAGCCGGGGCGTCCGCGGCAGTTTGCGCGGAGATGATTAGCGGCGAAAACGCGCAAGCCAGCAGCAGGCCTGCGGCGATCCACAGTCCGCGGGCGCGCAAGTCGCGTACTTGGCAAGTTCTTCGGGCAAAGCGTCTCCCGATATTTGGTCGGTATGAAGTAGGCATTAAATCTTCACCCAGCAGTCTTACGGCGGAAAAGGCGTTGGGCGCCGCGCATTCTCTATTCTATTAGAAGTGTACCGCAATTCCTTGGTTGCTTTCGCTAGACTGCGCTAAAGATTACCTAAAATAAACTCCACCGTCTTCCGTATTTCAAGCATGCGCGCGGAGGGATCGCTGATGCCATGGCCGCGGCCGGGGAAAACCATCAGCTCGTCGGGATAACGTCCGCCGTCAATCAAGGCGTTGAGCAATTCCACCGAGTTGGCGAAGTGCACGTTGTCGTCGCCAGTGCCGTGGACCAGCATCAGTTTGCCTTTGAGATTTTCGGCCTGATTCACGGGCGAAGAATCTTTGTAGCCTTCGGCGTTGTCCTGCGGACGGCCCATGTAACGTTCGGTGTAAATGGTGTCGTAGAGCTTCCAGTCGGTAACCGGCGCGTCGGAAACTCCCAACTTGAAAACACCGGGCGCGTTGAACAGCGCTTCGAGCGTCATGTAGCCGCCATAGCTGCCGCCGGTGATGCCGATGCGCGCGGGGTCCACGTAGCCGAGCGATTTCAAGTATTTTACGCCGGCGACTTGGTCCTGCAGCTCGATTTTGCCCATGTGATGGTAGAGCGGAGTTTCAAAAGCATGGCCGCGGCCCCAGGAGCCGCGGTTATCGAGCGTGAAAAGGATATAGCCTTTTTGCGCGTACACCTGGTCCAAGAGATACCGAAGACCGCCCCAACCATTTCGCACCAGCTGCACGTGCGGACCGCCATACACGTTGATCAGCACCGGATATTTTTTCGATGGATCGAAGTCCGTCGGTTTGATGATCGAGGCATTCAGCTTGGTGCCGTCGTCCGCAGTGACTTCGACGAATTCTACCGGCGACAGCTTGTATTCGGCGAGCTCTGGAACTTTGCCGTCGTTGACGACTGCCACGCGCGTGCCATCCATGCGGTAGAGATCCTGCCGCGCAGGAGTTGCGGCGTTGGAGTATGTATCCACGAACGCGGAAGCGTCCGGCGCGATTCGGGCGGAGTGCGAACCGGCTTCTTTGGTAATGCGGGTTAGGGATTTGTCGCTGATTGAGACGCGGTAGAGCTCCGTTTCGCGGACATCATCCTTATTCGTTGTGAAATACACGTAACCGCGCGCTTCGTCCACCGCCGGATGATTCGCCGCGCCGGGGCCGAAGCCGCCGAGATCGGAGATAGCCCAATCGCCGCTAGTGAGCTGCGCGAGCTCCTTGCCGGAATCATCGTAGAGATAAAAATGGCGGTAGCCGGTGCGTTCGCTGGACCACAGGAAGCGTTTGTTGTCGGAGAAAAAGTAGAGGTCGTCGCTGATGTTGATCCAATATTTGTCGGTTTCGGTGAGGATGGTCTTGGAGGCGCCTGTTGCGGCGTCGGCGAAAAGCAGATCGAGCTGATTTTGTCCGCGATTCAGGCGCTGGATGGCGACGCGGCGGCTGTCTGGCAGCCAGTTCACCCGCGCTAGATAAACGTCGGTGTTTGCGCCGGTGTCGGCCCAGGTCGTCGGCCCGCCGGTGAGATTGACGATGCCGACGCGCACGATCGGGTTCGCTTCACCCGCTTGCGGGTAGCGCGTGAATTCGCTGCCGCCGGTGGGCGAGCTCATGTCCGCGATGGAGTAGCGCGTGACCGGGCGCTCGTCCATTTCGTAATATGCGATTTTCGTGGAATCAGGCGACCACCAGTAGGCGGTGCGCGCGTCGAGCTCTTCGGGATAAACCCAGTCGAGCTTTCCTTTCAGGACTTCTTCGCTGCCGCCGCTGGTGAGCGCGGTGACTGCGCCACCAGAAATATTCACGACGAAAAGATTCGCGCTGCGCGAGAAGCTGATCCAGCGGCTGTCGGGCGAAAATTTGGGATCTTCGATTTCTTCTTCGCTGCTGAGAACCGGCCTGGGCGTCATGGTCTTCAGATCGAGCAGCACCAGGCTGTTGCTGCCGATGAAGAGGAGAGAATTGCCGTCGGGCGACCACAAATAATTGTCCGCCGGCACGCGACCGAGGCCGGTGGCTTGCGAAGTCTTGGCTTTCTCGGGCTGCATCACGGATTTCAGCGTCTCGGCGTTGACTAAAACCTTGCGCTCGCCGGTCGCGGCGTCCATGGTCCAAAGCTGCAAGACGGCATCTTTGCCATAGCCCTGGCGATCGAGATAAGAGAAGCGCTTGCCATCGGGCGCCCATTCGATTCCTTGGGTCAGCCGTCCGCCGAGAGATGGTGCACGGAAGAGGCGATCGACGGTGAGTTCTTTGCCGGTTTGCGTTTGTGCGGCGACGGATTGCGCGAGTAGCGGCGCCAATAGCGATGCGGCGAAAATGTTCACGGTGAAAAAACGGCCGAGCTTTGCGCTCGCGCGCCAAGAACGGGGCATGCATGCCTCCTGAAATAAACGCGTCATTCTATAGCTGTTGTGCGGATTGCGGAATGGCTTAGCGGCAGAATTCCTCAATTTTCAATTACTCGGCGCGCTGCGGCGTGGAAACCTGGGCGATGGACGCGGATCCAGCGCGGCGCTGGCGCGCTACGACGAACGCGCCGATGGTTACCGCGAGTGCGAGCGCGAGAAAAGCGCCGTCGTGCAGAAGCGTCTTGGGTCCTAGACGTTCGCCGGGGCCGAAGCAGCCGCAGTTTATTTCCAGACCCGCGCGGTAGGTACGAACCTGCGTTGCAAAAAATGCGGCGATCAGCAGCGTGGTGACTACAGCTGAATACGGTAGAAACCCGCCGCTGAGAAGCCACAGCCCGAGGAACAGTTCGAACGGCGGAAGGAGATGCGCCACGGGACTGACCAATTGCGGCGGCAGCAGTTGGTAGGAGTCCACCTGCATCGCGAACAGCGACAGCGAAGTCTTGACGGACGCGGCGGACCAAGGCACAGCCGCTTGCGGTTTCAGTTTGGCGTACGCGGCAACTAGAAAAATCGCAGCAAGAACTAGCCGGCCGAGAATCAGAAGCATGCGTGCAAAACTTCCGCGCGTTTCGTTGGCTGTCATCGGTGGATTGATTTGGCTACTGGCTCAAGAGCGTATCGAAAAATTGTTTCAGAATTGGCCAGGTGATAATTCCAGAGGAAGCAGGATAGCTCTGGCCTTTGTAGTGAATCACAAATGTGGGAGTGGCCTGCACTGGCACCGCATTGCCCAGCACGATGTCCTGGATGATGTAAGGATCCACCGGGCACCCGGGCTCAGCCTGCGGCAGCGAGCGGTCCACTTTGGAGGTGGGCGCGGGGGTGGTGCAGCCCTTCAGAATTGCCTGCACGCGTTTGAAATTCGCGGGGCTCAGCGCACCGGCGACGTATTTTTCGATGTCGCCGTCCACGGGCCATTTGGCCTGATTGTCGAAGAGCGCGGCATCCACGTCCTGAAACTGTCCGATCATCGCGGCGGCATTGGCCCAGCGCGCGGCCTGACCGGAGTAGGTGTGCATCTGCAGCGGGAAATCGTGATGCACAAGATAAACTTTTCCGCTCGCCACGTAATCCTGGATCATCGCGCGCAACGTCGTCTCATAAAAATTGCCGCAGGATGGGCACTGATAATCGCTGAAAACTTCCATGGTGATAGGCGCGTTGCGATTGCCGATGGTCTTCACCGGCGCGGAGGGAGCGGGATCGGCAGCGGCATTCCTGCGCGCCGAGGCGGAGGCGGGCGTGGAGGCGGTTTGCGCGTTGGATGCCGGGGAGAGAATCGCAATCGTTGCGAGGATGGCGGCCGCCCAGGGCGCGCGAGAGGTCGTGCGGCGAACGAATGGGCGATTGATTCTAGAACTCAACTTTGCCTCCTGAGCGTGTGACTTGATCTATGACTGAACCAACATTGTAACTCGAAAACTTGGCGAAGCAGCGCCGGGTTGTGCCCCAATGTGCGGCGACGTGCGGTCGGCGAAAGTGCCAGTTCTGGGATGCGGCGGGGAGTGGGTTGGTTCGCTGGGGGAGAAGGCATAGGATTTGCCACAGCGGCACTAAGACAATGAGGCAACGAGACGAGACGGCGAAGGCAGGCGACAGCCAAGCGGGGAGGGGGAATCTTAGGGAGGAGGCCCGGAGGCGTGTAGTAAGGCTATTATTTGTATAGGAATACAGACACATAGAAAACTTGACAATGATACACTCAACGTATATCATGGCTTAGTTTTCAAGCGGCTCTGCCACCGGCAGGCCCGCCGAACGTTATTAGGGAGCGAGATACATGAGCAAGATCATAGGAATTGACCTGGGCACGACGAATTCGGTGGTAGCGGTAATGCAAGGCGGTGAACCAACCGTAATTCCGAACCAGGAAGGCGCGCGCACCACCCCTTCGGTGGTGGGCATTACCAAGACGGGCGAACGTCTGGTGGGCCAAGTCGCCAAGCGGCAGGCAATCACCAATCCGGAAAACACGATTTATTCGATCAAGCGGTTTATGGGCCGCCGCTACGACGAAGTCAGCGAAGAACTGAAGATGGTGCCGTACAAGGTCGTCAAGCACGGCGAAGGCGTCGCGGTGTCTGCATATGGCAAAGAATACACTCCGCCCGAAATCTCAGCGATGATTCTGCAAAAACTGAAGCTCGCCGCGGAAGATTTTCTGGGCGAGAAAGTGACGGACGCAGTGATCACCGTGCCGGCATATTTCAACGACGCGCAACGTACGGCGACGAAAGACGCGGGCAAGATCGCGGGCCTCGACGTGAAGCGCATCATCAACGAGCCGACGGCTGCGGCGCTGGCGTATGGCCTCGACAAGAAGAAGGACGAGACTATCGCGGTGTACGACTTCGGCGGCGGCACTTTCGACATTTCCATCCTGGAAGTCGGCGAAGGCGTGATCGAAGTGAAAGCCACCAATGGCGATACACACTTGGGCGGCGACAACATTGATCAACGCATCGTGGACTGGCTGGTGGAGGAATTCAAGAAGGACGAAGGGCTGGACCTGAAGAGCAAGGGCAACGAGATGGCGTTGCAACGCCTGCGTGACGCAGCGGAGCGCGCCAAGATCGAGCTGTCCAGCACTATCGAAACCGAAATCAATCTGCCGTTCATCACGGCAGATGCGAACGGTCCGAAGCACTTGGTGAAGAAACTCACTCGCGCAAAGCTCGAAGCGATGGTGGACGACATCGTGAAGCGATCGGTCGAGCCTTGCAAGCAGTGCATGAAGGATGCGGGAATCGACGCGAGCAAGATCAACGAAGTGGTGCTCGTCGGCGGCCAGACGCGCATGCCGATGATTCAGCAACTTGTGAAGGACCTGTTCGGCAAGGAAGGCCACAAGGGCGTGAATCCTGATGAGGTCGTCGCGGTCGGCGCGGCCATTCAGGGCGGCGTGCTCGCGGGCGAAGTGAAGGACATCCTGCTGCTCGACGTGACGCCACTTTCGCTCGGCGTAGAAACGCTGGGCGGAGTGACCACCGTGCTGATTCCGCGGAACACCACGATTCCGACGCGCAAGTCGGAAACGTTTTCGACCGCGGCGGACAATCAGACG
>Ga0209773_10000573_pt1 | contig 12100 bp, 7 predicted proteins | sample BogFormECP14_OM1_FD_188244 | JGI IMG/M metagenome (GOLD analysis project Ga0209773, IMG submission 188244) | Bog forest soil microbial communities from Calvert Island, British Columbia, Canada - ECP14_OM1 (SPAdes) (version 2) | ecosystem: Environmental > Aquatic > Freshwater > Wetlands > Bog ... | reverse complement strand
GCTGCGCTCCGTCAACACCATCGGATTCTCGCAGGAGATTCTGCCGACCCAGTAACAACATTCGTACCCCGCAGCGCAATCAGCGGCTCCCGCACCTCCCGGGAGCCGCTTTTTTTTGCGCCTCGACCGCGCGCGCGAGCACGTGCGAGTGTGCGCTGCATCACATCACGGCGAAGCGCCAGTTTCACCGAATCGGGCAGCCGCGGCAGTTGGATTTCTCTGTGTTTGGTTTTCTGTGGAGTTGGTTTTCTCTGCGTCCTCAGCGCCTGTGGGGTAAGTGCCGCTATCTTTCTCAGATCTTTCTCCGGTTTTCCTCCGTGTTCTCTGCGTAAATCCTTTGATTTGGAATTTGCCGTACGCTCACGAAAGCTGCTCCTGCAAAGCCGCCAAAAGCGCCATCGCCTCATTCGGCGTCAACGAATTCAAATCCACCGAACCCATCGCCTCCACCACCGAAGCATCCAACGCCGCAAGAGCAGTCTGCTGTTGCACACGCGCTCCCGCCCTCGGCGACATCCGTATAACGTGGCGCATAACTGCATGGCGCGACGCATCAAGGCGAAGCGGGCAGGACGCGCACATTGAAATTCGTGTTCACTGGCGGCGTCGTGCAAGTGGGCTCGACGCTGCTCGAGCAAAGTCCCGTAAACACATTGCTGAAATCTCCCGGCAGCGCCAGGCCCAGCAGCGGCTCGGCGTACAAATTGTAGTTGTGGCCCACAGGCAGCCGCTCCAGATCGAATGATCCGTCAAACTGCGTTGGCGGACTCGCCGCGTTACAGCTCCAGCCGCCCAGCGTCCCCGCAATCACCGAGCCGGTGTCCGCGTCCACCGCGACCACATGCGCGCCGACCATTCCCGTCACAGGCGAGCCGGGCGACGGTGCGGCAAACTGCGCCAGCGCGAACGGATTCGCCGGAACAATCCGGCCGCGAATCGTGCCGACGTTCAGCGTGTCGTTCGAGTCGGGATATTGCGAGCGAATGCCGGTGCGATCGTCATCCGCCAGCGGCCCATCCGGCACCGAAACAGTAGGACGAAAGCCCAGAAATTGTCCCGGCGGCGGCGCGAACGGAAACATGATGGCGCGAATCACCGCGGAATGATCCAGTCCCATCCAGTGGCCGAGCTCGTGTATCAGTAAAGACTCCAGGTCGTACGCGCCCTGGCCTTGCGGCGTTGCCAGTGCGCCCGGAGTCGCGAAAGTGGCTTGCCCGTCGTTGCGAAACAGCGTGTCCGTGTCCAGAATCTGTCCCGCGAATGCAGCGGGAGCGGATGCGCCGACAACCGCCCCCGGAGCGTTCGCCGTGATAGTGCGCGTGAAAGCCAGCACGCCGCTGGTAAATCCCGCACTCGACTGATTGAAGCAGATGGTGTTCAGCCCATCCACGTTGTTTTCCACGTCGTCCGTGCAGGAATTTGCCGCCGCCGCTTGTCCCAAAGGCGCCAGCAACCCCGGAAACTCCGTCGTATTAAACGTGGTGCCGCTGACACCAGACCACACGCCGAAGGAATCGCTGATCGCCTGGCCGATCTCCGTGATTTGCGCGGGCGTGTTCTGCGCCGCTACGGTGAGAATTGTTGGATTCAGGAGCGCCGGCAGCGCCGTGCTCCAGCGGCGATCGAGCGGTGCGGCCAGCGATAAATTCCAGCGATTCGGTTGCGGGCAGCCTCCGGCCAGCGGAATCGTCGAATCCACAGAGTAGGGAAGCACGCCCGCTCCGGAAGTCGTCGAGCAGAAAAACAGCACGATGGTTGATAGGGCCACGGCTCGCTTCATTTTTTTTCTCCCGATTGCGCCGCCAGCGCCGATTGCACCCGCAACCGCAGCGCCCCCACGGGAAGATTGCGAATCCCCTCCGCGTCAAACTGCCGCGTCGCCGGATCGTAGGTGTCAAACGCCGCGGTATCCTGCACCACGATTTCCGCGCCGCTGCGCGCGTCCCTGCGGATGCGAAATGTGCCCTGCACCCAACTCACAATGGAATAATCACCGCGCGCGGTGGGCTGCAGGAACAGGATCACTTCCTCGCCGTGACGAAACCGCGGCACGCCGGAAACGGTTGCGCTCAAGTTTCCCACCGACCCACCCAACAGCCGCACGGTCAGCTGCTGCGCCGCGCCCGATGGTGCGCCCTTCCAGGAATCCTCCACAATGAACGAAGTGAATGTCCAGATTTCGCCGCCGTCCCATGCCGTGGAATTGGCCACGCACTGCGCGCGCACCACCAGTTGCGCCGCCTGCGTCATCTTCGCCACAGACATGCGCTCGAGCGTCGTGGCAGAAGCGCTCATCGCCGCGCATACCAGCACCGTCGCAAGCAAAACAACAATCATGATGACGCGCCGCCCGGCTTTCGTGGCACAGGCAATCCTGCCCGTGCGGTCTCCGCGGGTACGCCAATGTTTGCTCCGCGACGGTAGGGCGCTGCTTGTGAATCGCGCTACAGCGCGATTCATCCTGAGAACCGGCGGCGCCGGTTCGAAGGGCTGCGCCCCAGCTTGCCAGGATTTCAGCTGCGTCGGCCGCTGGCCGTTGCCGTCGCCGTTGAATTTGTCTCGCGATCGTTTCGTCATTTCATTTCACCTCGCCTCATCTCACCTCCAGCATCCCCGTGGACGCCGCGCGATCATTGTTCAACGTGGTGATGAACAAGGTGCGCACGCCGGGCAATGTGGCGCTGGAAATTTGTAGATCGAGCTCGATCGTGTTCGGAAAAAGTCCAGTGATAGCCGAAGCCGTCACCCCGATGTCACTGCCGTCCGGCACGCCACCCGCTCCGCTGAACGAATAAACAAACGTGGGATCCAGCAAGTTGCCGTGGATGCACAAGCTCACTATCGCTGACCCGGACGAAGGCCGCGTCACCGTGAGCGGCGACCCCTGGATTCCGCAATTATTTCCACCCGTAAGCAGCCCGATGGTATCCACATCAATCGGCGCGGACTCCGCCGCCGTAGTCGGCTCCGGAACCATCAGAACAATGGGCGGAGCCGCCGGCTGGCCGCTCGAAAGCGTAATGGTCCCCACCGACACGTCGAACGGCACAATCACAAACGGCACAGGATTCGAAAGCGCCCCATTCGGCCCCGGATTTTGCACTTGAATAGTCAGCGTCGCGGCGGATTGCACGTCCGCGGGATTCAGCCCGGTCGCGCACGTGGTGGCCGCCGCGCAGGTGGTGCCGCGCGTCGTACCGTTAATTGAAATGATGGATGCCGCGCTGCCGCTGCCGGCCACAAATCCGCTGCCCTGCACCTCTAGCGGAAAACTTTCCACCGCTCCCGCAAACACACTCGACGGCAAAATCACTTCGATCGTTGGCCCGCTGGTGATCGCCACTGTCGCGCTCGCCGATTCGCTGGCGTTGGCTTGGGTCGTCGCAGTCACCGTCACCGAGTTCGGCGAAGGTGCCGCCGTTGGCGCAGTGTAAAGCCCTGCGGAATTGACCGAGCCACAAGCCGTGCCGGAGCAGCCCTGACCCGCCACGCCGCTTTGCACGCTCCAGGTCACATTTGGGTTCGTCGTTCCGGTGACCGTCGCGAAAAATTGTTGCGTCGATGTCGCTCCGCCAGATGGAGCCACAAACGCATACACAGGCGAGATGCTCACCGCCACGGTTTCGTGCACTTCGGAAACAGTGATCAGCGCGCTTGCGCTCTTGCTCGCGTCGGCCACGCTGGTTGCCGTCACCGCCACTGGATTCGCTGTGGGCGCGGTCGCCGGCGCCACATAATCAATGGCGGCAGCGCCCGGGCCAGACGGTGCCAGGCAAGGATTCGACGCCTGCTGGCAAATTTGCCCCACCGACGCATTCCCGTTCGCGATTCCATTCACGCTCCAGGTAACGGACGCGTCCGAGGTATTGGTCACAGTCGGCGTAAGCGTCACGCGCTGCCCGGTGGCGATAGCCGCGCTGACAGGCAAGACGCTCACCACCACGTTGCTGACGATGGTGATCGCCACTGCAAGAATCGAGCCGCCTTCTGTCGCGTGAATCGTCACCGGATTTGTCGTCGGCAGATTTGCGGGCGCCGTGTACGAAGCGCTGGCGGCGCCGGTCACCACAATGGTCCCCACCACGGAATTGCCGCCAGAAATCCCATTCACGTCCCACGCAACCTGCGCTCCTCCCGCCCCGCAGAAAGTTGCCGTAAACGTCTGCAGCTGTGCCAGCGCCACTTGCGCACTGGGCGGCCCGATCGCATTAGGGTTGGCGCAAGCAATCGTCACGATCGCGTTGCCCGCCTTCGTCGGATCAGCCACGCTCGCGGCCGTCACCGTGACTGTCGCCGGGGAGGGAATCACCGCGGGCGCGCTGTACACCGCGGTCGTCGCGCCATTCACGACGATCGCGCCCAACGTCGCGTTACCGCCGGCCACGCCGTTCACGCTCCAGGCCACGCCGCCCACAAGCGAACCCGACCCGGAAATGCTCGCAGTAAAGATCTGCGCGCCACCCGGCGCCACAGTCGCCGTGGCTGGCAGCACGGAGACTCCGATTCCAGCCTGCAACGTGACGATCGCCGACGCCTCATCGCCCGGATTCACCTGGCTGATCGCCGTAACCGTCACGCTCGCCGGACTGGGCATCACCGCCGGAGCCGTGTACAGGCCCGTGCCAGACACCGTGCCGAAAATCGTATTTCCGTTCGCGACCGCGTTTACCTCCCACGCTACGGTAGTGTCTGGCGAACCGCTGACCGTAGCTTGAAATTGCTGCGTCGCCCCCAACGCCACCAGCGCGCTGGTGGGCAGCACCGAGACGCTGACGGTGACGGATGGCTTCGGCGGCGTCCCCGCATATCCGCAGCCGCCAATCGCGAACAGCGCGAAGATGAAAACCGCCAAAGCAAGCAGCCGCTGCCGCAATGCATTGGAAAACTCCGCGGTGCTCGGACGTCCGCTCGGGTGTGTGCTCGATTGCGACGCATCCCGCTGCGACCCGCTCGTGATGAAAATATTCATGGTCGCGAACGACAATCGCACGCAATGTGCCAAAGCGACGCACATGCGAAAATCGCCGAATTATCGCGATCGCCCTCGAGCTGACACACCGCGACATCGGCAAAGCCTGCAATCAGAGATGGTTAACAGCAGCCCGCAGCATATTTCGTCAGATCGAATCGCGCTAACGACAGAAAACGCAAAATGCGCGGAAAATCCCGCGGTCCCGCAATGGCACAGAAACCAATCGGCCAATTCCGATTCGGGAGAGCAACGACGGGCATACTTGCGCGCTCCACTGTCGTACATTCGCGCCAGAGTTCGAAGCTCTCGACAACAGGTGTACAATGCTCGCAAGTCACGATTCATGAAGTAAATTGCGCGACACGGTGTTGCGATTCCCATGCCCATCAAACGCAATTCGATCATCGGCACAATCGCTGGTATCCTCGCCCTCGTGCTTCTGTGGCTGTATGGGCTCCCGCTTGGCATGATGCTTTCCACGAAGTGGGACGCTCGAAGGGAGCCTGAGCTGTGGGTTGTGCCGCAGCCGCTCCCGGCTACCCCCGCCGAGACGTCGCTTGGAAAGTCCTTCTCCTATTTCGGATATGAGTTTGAATCTCCTTGGACCGAAGTGGCGTTCGAGCGAAAAACTCAATCGGTGGCTGTCCTCAATTTTTCAGGTGGTCAAGCCATTTCGGTTCTCGACTGGCAAGATGGTGATGGCATAGTGCAGGCGATGAAAGGCGGGAGTGCTGAACGAGGAGCCGAGCTGGAGACCGTCTTTGGCGAAGGAACCATGGGATCGGATTACGACCTGATTTCCAGGACCCTGAACGTAACTCCGGGCGATCTGCGCATCTTTTCCTCAAGGCAGAAAATGGTCGGCAACTCGGTTTTGCTCAGGATCAAAGAAATTGATCTCTCGAGGATCAAACATGGAGTGTATTCCTTTCAGACCAACTCCTTCCGCGGCTTCCAGAAGGGCGATCCGCTCCAGGACAGTATGGTCATTATCGAGGTGTTCGACGCACAGGATCATAAGATTCAGCTTTGGATTGGAGCGAAGCCTGACGCAAGCCCTAGACCGACCCAAGCCGACATCAACCGAATTCTCTACTCTTTCCGTCCGGTCAGCACCACTCAGGTGAAATAACACTGCCTTTGCCGCAGTCCAGCGGTTGACACCAGCGGTCCCGCGCCGAATAATGCGTCCATGTCCAAGCCCGAAACCGTCCGGCGCATCAAAAGCTACTCAGCCGAAAACGGCTACGTCTATCAATATCAATTTCAGGACGTGCACCCCGCGCAGCGCGATGGCGCCAAGGGCAACGAATTCATCTATTACGTCTCGGCCGACCGCAAAACCATGTTCCCCATCCGCATCTTCGTTCTCCGCGAAGCCCTCGATCAATGGACCAAACAAACCGGCCGCGCCCTAACCGGCACGGAAGAATACGCCGTAGCAAAAATGCGCCTGTTCCAAGCCCTCGACGAGATAGAGGATTTCGCCACAACCCGCCCCGAACTCACCGTGGACGCAGCAAACCTGCCATCGCTCCTCGAACGCCTGGATCTGTAATCTCTCGGGGATTTTAATTCGACATGAGGGTAATTAACGGCGCTACGCTTTCGTCACAATCGCGTGCAGCGCCGCCTCTAAATTCTCGTACCGGAATGGAAAGCCGCCCTGCAGCAAACGTTCCGGCTGCACGCGCTGGCTCGAAAGCAGCAGCGCGTTCGCCATTTCTCCCAGCGCCAGACGCAACGCCAGCGCCGGCGCGGGAAAAATTGCCGGCCGGTGCAGCACGCTCGCCAGCACGCGCGTGAACTCCGCATTGCGCACCGGTTCCGGCGCCACCACGTTCACCGGCCCGTTCCAGCTCGCATTATCCATCGCCGCGCGCAGCACCCGCACCGCGTCTTCCAACGCGATCCAGCTCATCCACTGCTTCCCGCTGCCCAGCCGCCCGCCCGCGCCGAATCTAAACGGCGTCAACATGCGCGGCAACGCTCCGCCATCCGCCGCAAGCACAATTCCGAAGCGCGCAATCACCGTGCGGACGCCGGACCCAGCCGCGCGCGCCGCTTCGCCCTCCCACGCGCGGCACAGGATGGCCAGAAAATCGTTGCCGTGTCCGCTCGTTTCCGTCAGCACTTCGTCGCCGCGATCCCCGTAAAATCCGATCGCCGAAGCGCACACAAACACGCGCGGCGGCTGCTTCAAATGCGCCAGCGCATCCACCAGCACGCGCGTCGAATCCACGCGACTGCTGCGCAATACCTGCTTGCGCCTGGACGTCCAGCGCCCGCCCGCAATGCTCGCGCCACTCAGGTTCACCACCGCGTCAAATCCTTCCATCGCCGGCACGTTCACCAACGCGCTTAGTGGATTCCACGTCACGTCGCCAGCCGCAGCTTGGCTCCCCGGACGAACCATCCGGCTCACCGTGTAGCCATCGCCACGCAGGGAACCGGTGAGCGCAGTTCCCACCAGACCGGAGCCGCCAGCAATCAGAACTTTCATCGCACTTCCTCTCGAACCGTACGCGGTCCACTGCCAGTAGAACTAACCTACGGCTCGGCAACAGCGCCGTCAAGCGAACAGGAAGCAGCACGCAGGTTCTTCCGTCAGCACCGCTCACCGGTCCCACGAAAAATCTCGCAACCAATCGAACACGCGTGCGGCCATGTATTATAGAATTTGCAATTCTTCCACGAGGTGTGAATGGCAGTTACCAAGCGCCGCGCGCGTACCGCAATCATTCTGGCAAGCATCTTCATATTTCCCGCCTCAATTTCCCGCGGCAAACAAGAGAATGCAGGCATCCGCGGCTTCACGCCCGCGCACGTCGCCGCCGAACGCGCTCTCGAACAACAAATGCGCGCCATTCCCGATCCCGCGCGCGCCGAAAGCGATTTGCGCCACATCACCAGCGAGCCGCACATGGCCGGCACCGAAGCCAGCCACCGCGTCGCGGAATGGCTCCGCGACCAATACCGCAGCTACGGCTTCGATGCCGAAATCGTCAGCTACAGCGTCTGGCTCGCGCAACCCCGCGAAATCAAGCTGGAACTGACTGCGCCCGGCAAAAAAACTCTAGCCACTCCCGAACAACCATTCGAAGTCGATCCCGACACCTCCAACAAAAATATCGTCGCCGGCTTTAATGCCTTCTCGCCTTCCGGAGACGTCACCGCCCCAGTCGTCTACGTGAATTACGGCATGCAGGCCGATTATCGCGAGCTCGAAAAGCTGGGCATCAGCGTCGCCGGGAAAATCGCAATAGCCCGTTACGGCGGCTGCTATCGCGGCATCAAATCAAAACTTGCCGAAGAGCACCACGCCCTCGCCCTGATTATTTATTCCGACCCCGAAGACGACGGCTACGTTGCAGGCGACGTTTTTCCCAACGGCCCGTGGCGCCCCATGTCCGGCATCCAGCGCGGCTCCATCGAATACACGGAAATTTATCCCGGCGATCCGCTCACGCCCGGGATCGCCGCAACTCCCGGCGCCAAGCGCCTCGCCCCCGCCGATGCCGCAAATCTCCCGCGCATTCCCACCATGCCCATCAATTCGCAGGACGCCTCCGCAATCCTCGCGAATCTCGACGGCCCGCACGTCCCGCGTCAATGGCAAGGCGGTCTGCCGTTCACCTATCACACGGGACCCGGCACGGCCGTCGCGCACATGAAACTGGTGATGGATTATGAGCAGCGCCCGCTCTACGACGTCATCGCGAAACTTCACGGCACAAACGACGGCGAATGGGTCGTCCTCGGCAATCATCACGACGCCTGGGTCTATGGCGCGGTGGATCCCGGCAGCGGCACCGCAACCATGCTCGAAACCGCGCGCGCTTTCGGCGAATTAGTCCGCGCCGGATGGAAGCCGCGGCGCACCATTGTCATGTGTGAATGGGATGGCGAAGAGCCCGGCCTGATGGGCTCTACCGAATGGGTGGAAGCAAATCGCGCCGAACTGCAAGCCAAAGCCGTCGCCTACCTCAACACCGACGTCGGCGTCGCCGGCCCCAATTTCACCGCGTCTGCCACGCCATCTCTAAAAGAATTAATCCGCGACGTCACCCGCGAAGTGCAGGACCCCCGCGACGTGCGCAGCGTTTACAACGTCTGGCTGGACCGCGCCACCCGCCAGCAGGAAGAACCCAGCGGCATCGCGCGCCCCCCTAGCGCGAAATTCACCGCGCCAGGCGAAGCTCCCATCGAAGCCTTGGGCGCCGGCTCGGACTTCTGCCCGTTCTTCGACCATGCCGGAATTCCGTCGCTCGATGCCGGATTCGTCGGCGACTACGGCGTGTACCATTCCACGTACGACGATTTTTTCTGGATGAAAAAATTCGGCGATCCCTCGTTCGAATATCACGTGGCTCTCGCGAAAATCCTGGGCACGCTGGCACTGCGCCTCGATGAATCCGATACGCTTCCGTTCGATTACTCCGCCTACGCCGCCGAAATCACCCGCGTCACGAACGACCTCGCCACACGCGCCAACAAACTCGGAATCGGCAGCGCCGATGTGCCGGCCGTTTCAGACGCCGCCGCGCAACTCGCAGCGTCCGCCGCTCGCGCATCGCTCGCGCTACAGCAACGCGCGAACGTGTCGCCAAATCCCGCGAAGCAAAACGAATTGAATCGCGAACTGGTCAGCGTCGAACAATCCTTGCTAGCTCCCGAAGGCCTCTCAGGCCGCACCTGGTATAAACACACCATCTACGCCCCCGGCTCCTACGCCGGATACGCCGCCGAAGTTCTCCCCGGCGCAAACGAAGCCCTCGACCACCAAGACGCCGCCACCTTCACCCACGAAGCGGCAGCCCTGGCCGCAGCCCTGCGCCGCGCCTCCGCCCGCCTCGATGAAATCGCCCGCTTAGCCGCCGCGACCACCGCGCAATAGCCGGCAGCGATCCACGCCCGCGCATTCGCGTCGCGAGCACGCGCAACGCGTCAGCTCTCTATTCTCAAATTTCGTGCGGAAGTTTGACCGGACGCAGCTTATCTTCGTTGACTTGCCATTGGACGCCGCCTAATATGTCCGCGCAATGCGGGCTCCCTCAATTCCTCTCGGCCACACAATTTTCCGCTCAGCTATTATCAAAAACTCTGCTGGCCGCGGGATGAGTACCTCGGAGGACGGGAAAGCTTCTGATCCGCGCGCGTCGCGGTGGAGGAATATGATGTTCGGTCGCAGAATCGCAATTCTACTCGCACTACTATTGCTCGGCGCAGCCGATGCGCTCGCCCAGGCCAAGCCAGATTCTCCGGAATTCGACGTCAAGGAACACTACACGAAATACGAATACCGCATTCCCATGCGCGACGGCGTGCTCTTGTTCACTGCCGTATACGTCCCGAAAGATAGCTCGCAATCCTACCCGTTTCTGATCAACCGCACCCCCTACAGCGTCGCGCCCTATGGCGTGGATCAATACCGCTCGCGCCTGGGACCGTCGCCGGAGTTCGACAAAGCCGGTTACATTTTTGTAATGCAAGATGTCCGTGGCCGCTACATGTCCGAAGGCAAGTTTGTCGAAATGCGTCCGCACATTGACAACAAGAAATCGAACCAGGACGTGGACGACAGCAGTGACCTCTACGACACCATCGAATGGCTCCTGAAGAACGTGCCAAACAACAACGGCAAGGCCGGCATCTGGGGCATTTCCTATCCGGGATTTTTCACCTCGGCCAGCATGATTGACTCCCATCCGGCATTGAAGGCTGCATCGCCGCAGGCACCCATGACCGATCTCTTCAAGGGTGACGACGCCTACCACGGCGGCGCCTTCATGCTCGCGGCAAATTTCGGGTTTTACGCGTTTTTTCAGCCGCAGGAGAATCCGCAGTTGCCGCCGAAAGTCCGCGTGCCTTTTGATTTCGGCACGCCGGATGGCTATGAATTTTTTCTTAAAGCCGGCACTCTGCAAAACCTGAGCAATCTGTTGGGCGGGCAGCAATGGCTCTGGCTCGATCAGGTCCATCACGATACCTACGACGACTACTGGAAATCCCGCAATCTCGCCGCGCATACCAAGAACATTCACTGCGCAGTCCTCACTGTCGGCGGCTGGTTTGATGCCGAAGACCTGCAAGGCCCCTTCACCTTGTTTCATGCGATAGACCGCGACGATCCGGAAATCTTCAACGCGCTGGTGGTGGGCCCTTGGGTGCATGGCGGCTGGGCGCGCTACGATGGAGACCACCTCGGACGCGTCAGTTTTGCCGCGAACACTGCAGACTACTACCGCAAGAACATCCTCTTTCCGTTTTTCGAGCAGCACTTGAAAGGCAACGGCAACGCGAAGTTGCCGAAAGCCTATGTGTTCGAGACCGGCACCAATGTCTGGCGGCAATACGCCTCGTGGCCGCCAAAAAACACGGAAACCAAGACGCTCTATTTTCATCCGAACGGCGTTCTGTCGTTCGACCCGCCGCAAGAGCAAGCAGCTGCCTATGATGAATATGTCAGCGATCCCGCCAAGCCCGTGCCCTTCGTAAACTACCCAGCACAGGAGGTGCCGCAGGAATATATGGTCTCTGACCAGCGCTTCGCCGCAGCCCGGCCCGACGTGCTCACCTATCAGACCGAGGTCCTGCAAGACGATGTGACGATCGTTGGACCAGTGTCCCCGCGGCTTTTTGTCTCCACCAGTGGCACGGATTCGGATTGGGACGTAAAGCTGATTGACGTTTATCCGGCCGATTATCCGCCCAGCAAATTAGACGAGCCAAGTCCGGAAGCGAAAGGCAAGCCGCTCACGGACGTCCCATTGCCGCCGTTCGCGATGGGCGGATATGAACAACTGGTGCGCGGAGAACCGTTCCGTGGAAAGTTCCGCCACAGTTTTGAAAATCCTGAACCGTTCACCCCGGGTAAGGTCGAGGAAGTGGCCTTCGCAATGCAGGACGTGAACCACACCTTTCGCCGCGGCCATCGCATCATGGTGCAAATTCAAAGCACGTGGTTCCCGCTCACCGATCGCAATCCGCAAACCTTCCTGAACATCCCGGATGCGAAACCGTCCGACTTTGTAAAGGCGACGCAGCATGTATATCGCGGCCCGACCCAAGCCTCGGGCATCCAGACCAACGTGCTCGTGCCAGCTGTCGCGGCAGCAGATAGAAAAT
>Ga0209773_10000571_pt1 | contig 12106 bp, 10 predicted proteins | sample BogFormECP14_OM1_FD_188244 | JGI IMG/M metagenome (GOLD analysis project Ga0209773, IMG submission 188244) | Bog forest soil microbial communities from Calvert Island, British Columbia, Canada - ECP14_OM1 (SPAdes) (version 2) | ecosystem: Environmental > Aquatic > Freshwater > Wetlands > Bog ... | reverse complement strand
CTAGTGGGTGATTGGGACTTGGACTTGGTGCATGACACTTCTCGCCGATCCTTGCGTCACGATCAATGCTTCGGGTACGACCATCCGATACCCGAAACGGAATGGGGCTTCGAGGTCTTCAGCAATCATCTGCATCCCGAAGATCGGGAACTGGTTCAAACGAGCTTCAATCGCGCGGTGGCGGAAGGGGTCAATTGGTCATGCGACTTTCGGGTGATCTGGCCGGACGGCAGTGAGCACTGGCTCGCCGCGCGCGGCAAAGTCTTCCATCGCGAAGAAGGATTCGCGACGCGTATGCTTGGCATCGTGATGGACATTACTGATCGCAAAAAAGCGGAGCAAATCCTAAAAAACGCTGAAGAAACCGTACGCGCGACCAAGGTATCGCTCGAATTCGCGCTTGAGGCGGGACATATCGGTGATTGGGATCTTGATCTCATCCATGACACCTCCCGGCGATCGCTGCGGCACGATCGATGCTTCGGCTATGAGACGCCGATTCCTGATGCGCAGTGGGGTGTTGCAACATTCCTGGGACATATCCACCCGGAGGATCGGGCACTTGTTCAGAATAGTATGCAAGCGGCTGTGGATGCGTTAATGGCCTGGGAACAGGAGTTTCGAGTGATATGGCCTGACGGCAGCGTTCATTGGCTTACGGCGCGCGGCAGCATCTACCGATCGTTGGAAGGCCGGGCCACCCGAATGCTCGGGGTGGTATTGGATATCACGGCCCGTAAAGCAGCCGAGCAGGCACTTCGTGCCTCGGAGGAGCTGTCTCGTGGACAGGTCGAGGCACTTAAAAGCACACTCGATGCGTTGGCCGTCGAGACTACACCCGACCGGTTGATAGGGCATATTTTGCGCACGATCGCAGAGCGGTTTGCCGCGCACAGCATCAGTGTCTGGTGTCGAGATGATTTGACTGCCGCGATTGGATTGGAGTTCGCGTTGGAGGAAGGTCGCCTGGTCCCGAAGACCGATCCGAGATTTGACGGTATGGATCTATCCTTGCCGATGAAGGACAGTTGGCCATGGCCGGAGGTATTTCGCACGGGCAAGCCCAGCGTCATCGAAGACATACGAACAGTGGCCGCCTTTTCTCTGCGCGATCGCTTGCTGCCGCTCGGAATCGTTACCGTGCTGCTCGTGCCAATGTCGGTATGCGGGCGACTTGAAGGGGCGATCGGCCTGCGTTTCACTGAAAAGCGCGCCTTCGGCGCCGAAGAGCTGGAGCTTGCTCAGGCGCTCGCCAATCAGGCGATGTTGATGATTCAATTCAGTCGGCTTTCCGCGCAAAGCCGCCAAGCGGCAGTTACCGCCGAACGCAATCGAATCGCGCGCGATGTCCACGACACCCTGGCCCAAGGACTGACTGGCGTGATTGTGCAGCTAGAGGCCGCCGGCGATGCGACATCCAAAGGCCTCGGGTTGGAGGCTGGTGATCACCTGTCGCGCGCCGTGGATCTCGCTCGCGACAGCCTCAACGAAGCGCGACGCTCCGTACAGGCGCTTCGGCCACAGGTGCTTCAAGATCAAGACCTGACCACGGCAATGAGCGAAATGGTTGACAAGATGACTGCCCGAACGAGCTTGCGGGCGCGGTTTAAGGTGCGAGGAGACGCTGTAACCCTGCCACACGACTGGGAGGACAATCTTCTTAGGATCGGCCAAGAGGCGGTGACCAACGTGGTGCGACACGCGCAGGCAAGCGAGTTCGCCATGGAGGTCAATTTTGCTAGCGAAGCGGTCACTCTTACGGTGCGCGACAACGGGTGTGGGTTCATCCCGACTGCCAGGTACGATGGTTTCGGTCTCGTTGGAATACAGGAACGGGTGGAGTCGATGGGGGGTCGGCTCTCTATTCAAAGCGCAATCGATGAGGGCGCCGTCATGACGATCGTTCTGCCACTCATCGGCGTCGACAGGGCGTCAGTTCGATGAGTTCGAGAGATGCGATCCGCGTTCTGATCGCGGATGACCATGTGACGGTACGCGAAGGACTCGCGGCGATCATTCATCGCCAGCCTGACATGAGCGTCGTAGCGGAAGCGGATACTGGAAAGAGCGCCGTGAGTCTGTGGCGCAGTGAGCGACCGGACGTCACTTTATTGGACCTTCGCATGCCGGTACTTGATGGCGTAGGTGCCATCGAGCAAATCCGCGGTGAGGATCCGCTTGCGCGAATCGTCGTGCTGACGACCTTTGATACGGACAATGAGGTTTCACAGGCGATCCGCGCCGGCGCCCGTGGCTACATTTTAAAAGACGCGCAGCGCGAAGAACTCTTGAATACCATTCGCAGAGTGCATGCTGGCGAGACCTGTATTCCCCCCGCGCTTGTGGCAAAGCTCGCGGCCGGGATGTCGAGCGAAGTCTTAACCGGCCGAGAGTTGGAAGTGTTGACGCTACTTGCACAGGGCCAGGGCAATCGCGATATTGGCGCGTGCCTTCTAATCAGCGAAGCGACAGTAAAGACGCACTTGCGCAGTATTTTCGCGAAGTTGAACGTATTGAGCCGCACGGAAGCCATCGCAGTAGCCACTCGCCGAGGACTGGTGCGGCTTTAGCACTGGCCGATCGCCAATGGTGTGTGGAACTCACTGGCACCCATTAACTATCAGATCTGACTCATCCCGCCGTCGGTGATGATCTCCGTTCCGAAGATGAATGCGGATTCGAGCGCCGCAAGATGCAGTACCGTGCGTCCTCGTTCGCGGAATCGACGCCTCCGCATAATAGCGCACCCCTCCAATTCGGCGAGGCAGCGCCCCAGCGCCCGCCCGTACAACGTGAATTCAAAAGGGCAGACATTTGGTCAAGCCGCTACCTGCCCTCCATGTGACATTGAACCGTGGCACACCGGCCGCAGTCGTCTGGTGGGCTCTTTTGGAGAGGATGGTCAAGGTCGGGCACGGTTTGTCGGAGCATGACCCAAGCGGCGCTCTTCGCCAAGTGATCGGGTCGTTTGGCAATCAATAGAGGAGTTCGGTAATCATGAAGGCAAGTTCGCGCAGTCGATTTCCGTTAATGCGAGTGTTTGTCCTCGCCATGTTCAGCGCCGCAGGCTTCTGCGCCGCGCAGGGTGGCGGCGGACCTACTCGACTAACGCCCTCGGAAATTCACTGGCCGGCCACCGGAAACGAGGCGCCAGGTTCCTCCATGCAAGGCGCCGTTCAGTCGTTGATCATCTACGGGGACGGATCGAGAGCCACTCTGTACTCCATCATGTTCAAGGTCGGTCCCAATGCCGCCATTCCCGCACATTGGCACCCGGACAATCGATCGTGTTTTGTCATGGTCGGCGTTTGGTATTTCGGCTACGGCGATACATTTAACAAGGCAGCGCTGAAAGCACTACCGCCCGGCAGCCATTACACGGAACCTGCGAATGTGCATCATTTCGCCGGCACCGAATCGGAGGGCGCCACCGTCGAATGTACATCGGTCGGACCGTCCGGCACGACCTATGTCAATCCGAACGATGATCCTCGACACGGAAGCTAGCCATGCCCATGGATCAATGCGTCGAAGACTGGGCGAGCAACGATGCGTATGCGGATCTTGTCATCAAGAACGGACGTGTCGCCACTCTCAATCCTTTGCAACCCTTTGTACGCCATCTGGCGGTCAGAGACGGTTTGGTTCTTTGCTTAACCGATGACGAACGGCAGATCGCACGCTGGTTCGGCCCTTCGACCCGAGTGATCGACGCCGGTGGTCGGACCGTCATTCCGGGCCTTCATGACAGTCATATGCATCTCATCCGTGGCGGGCTCAACTTCAATTTGGAACTGCGCTGGGATGGCATCAACACGCTATCGGAGGCGATGTCGCGGCTGCGACAGCAGGCCCAGCGCACTCCGCCGCCTCAATGGGTACGAGTTGTCGGAGGCTACAGTGAGTTTCAATTCAAGGAAGGACGGCTGCCGACCCTCGATGAAATAAACGCGGCGACCGGTGAAGTGCCCTGCCTCATCAATATTCACTACGCCGCCATCATGGTTAACAAAGCCGGCTTACGGGCGCTGGGCATCGACCGCGACACGCCCAACCCAGCGGGTGGGATGATCCAGCGCACCGCACGCGGCGAACCCACCGGATTGATGTTCGCTGAGCCGAGCCCGTTCGTCGTCTACAGCACGATCGCGCGAGCTCCGCCGCTCTCCCTGACCGATCAGGAGAATTCGACGCGACAATTCATGCGCGAGCTTAATCGATTGGGAATTACCAGTGTGAGCGATGCCGGAGGCGGCAACCTCAATTACCCTGAAGACTATGCAGTGATCGAGGGCTTGCGAATGCGCGGCGATATGACGGTGCGAATCTCCTACAGCCTTTTTGCGCAACGTCGAGGTGAGGAGCTGCAAGATTACCAACGATGGACGACCGGCTCTGAAGCTGGACAAGGGGATGCGTATCTGCGGCGATTCGGCGCCGGCGAGAATATTGTCTGGTCTGGTGCGGATTTCGAGAACTTTTTGCGTCCGCGCGACGACCTTCCCCTGGTCATGGAGTCGGAGCTCGAAGCGATCATCCGGCTGCTCGCCGCCAAGAAGTGGCCTTTCAGAATTCACGGCACTTACGATGAGACCATCTCGCGCTTCCTGGATGTGTTCGAACGCGTCAATTCCGAAATCCCGCTCGCGCCACTGGGCATCGTATTCGACCACGCAGAAACCATCAGCGACCGTTCGCTCGAACGCGTGGCTAGGCTTGGGGGAGGAATCGCCATTCAGCACCGCATGGCATATCAGGGTGAGTTCTTTATCCGCCGCTACGGCCGACCGGCTGCAGAGGCGCGCCCTCCCGTCAAGAAAATGCTCGCCATGGGCCTGCCCGTGGGGGGCGGCTCTGATGCTACTCGGATTTCCAGCTTCAATCCGTTCGTCACACTGTACTGGCTGACGACGGGAAAAACTGTCGGCGGCATGGAAATTGCCGCGGATCACAACCGTCTGGAGCGCATGGAGGCACTGAAGCTCATGACGGACGGCTCGGCCTGGTTCTCGAAGGAGCAGGGAATCAAGGGCCGGCTTGAGCGTGGCATGTTTGCCGACTTCGCGATACTCGATGCGGATTACTTCGCTGTGCCGGATGAGGGCATCATGGCGATCGAGAGTCTGCTCACGGTGGTGGGTGGCCGAATCGTATATGCGGCCGGGCCTTACTCCAAATTCTCGCCGCCCGATCTTCGGGCGAGCCCAGATTGGAGTCCCGTTGGGCATTTCACGCCAGGATTTTCGAAGGCCCAAACCGCCGCAGCCTCAATAGGCCGCGAAGACAAGGGTCACGCTCACGTTCAGGTGATCCAGTCCAGCGGCGACAAGTGGAGCTTCGGTTGTCCCTGCTTTACGGGGTAGCGCTCTCGGCGCATCGCCGCTGATACCGCGAGCGCCGGAAACGCCTCTCGGCTATGGAAAAAGCTTTGCTGTCGTCTCTGCGATCTTACGTCCCTGGTAGCGAGCACCGATCAATTCGTTCTCCGAGGGCAGGCGCGACCCGTCGCGGCCCACGATGGTGCTGGCGCCATAGGGGCTGCCCCCAGTCACTTCGGCCAAGGTCATTTGGCCCGCGTGACCGTAGTCTAAGCCGACGATCACCATCCCAAAATGCAAGAGGTTCGTAATAATTGAGAATAAGGTGGTCTCCTGGCCGCCGTGTTGGGTCGCTGATGAGGTAAAAGCCCCACCCACCTTGCCGTGCAGTGCGCCTCGTGCCCAAAGTTCCCCTGCTTGGTCCAAAAAGCTCGCCATTTGCGAAGACATTCTGCCAAAGCGTGTGCCGGTTCCGATTACGATTGCATCATAGCCAGACAGATCAGCAACAGCGGCGATGGGCGCCGCCTGGTCAAGCTTAAAATGCGCCGCTGTCGCGACCTCGATTGGGACCGTCTCCGGAACGCGCGCAATGTGCACGGTCGCCCGTGTCTGCCGGGCACCTTCCGCAACCGCCTGGGCCATTTTCTCAATGTGTCCGTAAGCCGAGTAATACAAAACGAGCATCTTCGCCATCATCGCCTCCTGTTGAAATGAGCCATTGCGGCAACCTGGTCTGTAATATTATCGACTCACGCCGGGGGAGTGACTTGAACGGGGATTCGGCGAATTGAATTATTGCGTCGTCATCGACAGACTCAGACCAAGGACCTCAGCCAACCATTCCTCGAACATGCGCTAAGCTGGCGTTCTGGCCGAGTCAGCGAGGCGAGGCCTGTCGGAGCGAGATATGACGGACACCGAGACGAAACTGCAGGACGCCGTTACGCAATTCGATCTAGCCGCGAATGCCGACGACGAGGCGATTGTCCGTTCGTGCATCAACGCAATGATCGACATGGGCCGCAGCGTCACGCTTGTTATGCAGAAAGAGTCGGGACCGTATCCCACTCTCACCCAATGGTACGAGACACGCATGGCCGAGCTAATGCACTCGGCAGATGCCCCGCTAATGAAGTTCTTCAATGAGCGCAGGGTTCACACGATCCACAAGGGCGTCGTTCGGCCACTGCGGGATACCGCGACGGTGACCGGCTCTACCGTGCCCGGCGTCCATGCCGGAGCAACGATGATCTTGTGGCGCTTCGACGGCACTGCGGAACTGGGATCGAATGACAGTGGCGGTATACATCGTCTCTCGATGCGCTATCTGGCGGTTCTACGCGAGCTGGTCAGGGATTGGCTGCAGAAACGCAAGGATCTCTGTATCAAATAGCTCGCGGCCGTGCCGTATATATTCAGCTCCCGGACTGTCCGCTTTCAAACAACCTAGCCATCGGCCCTGGTTTACCGCAGCTCGCCGCATTCGTCAGCAATCGTTGCGGCTGATATGCGAAGCCTTATCAGGCGTAATAGTAGCTGGGTCTGCACCTAGAACTGCGTCGGTATCGGCGCAGAAAATAGCCGCGTTGCTTCAACAAAAGCGTTTCGCGACGGGCGCACATGCCTCAGAGCACTCATGAATCACGTGGACCTCACTTCGCCTCGGCCACCCACTTCAAGGTCGCCAGCCAGAGATCATGTCCGCGGTGCATGAGCGTCTCATCACTCTTGCGAAGGCCCGCCGCATCCTTTCCAACCCCGGCCTCATCCATCACGACGTGGCACATGGCGCCACGAGGCTCCAGATACCAGGAGTGATAGAAGCTCGGCTGGGCTCCTGGCGCGTAGCCGTACCATCCCAGGCGCTGGTTCAATACATACTCATGCACTTTGCTTTCGATCGCCAAGCCGAACGTGGTCCACCGGAACACCTTGCCGTCCCGGAGCACCGGATCCCCGCGCTGAATTTCGACATCCTTGGAGTTGGGGTACCAGGTCGGCCACTGGGTCGCTTCGATGATATGTGTCCAAACCCGCTCACAAGACGCATTGATGATCAGCTCATTGTGGGCGAACAGGTCAGCCTTCTCCGGTTCGAAGCCGGTGGGCCAGTGGATGTCCGGGGAGCGATGGGCAAGATCGTCTTTCATTGACATGGCTTTGTACTCCAGTGAGTGATCAACAGCACGGGCGGCCGGTGCACCCGCACTCGCGAGCCCGAAGGCAACTAGGGAGGCTGCAAGAATGCGGCCGGTATTCAGCAAAGTATTGAGGTGGTTCATATGCCACCTGAGGGCAACTGATGCGGCGGACTCAAGAGGTCTTCCAGGCCCATGCGGCGTAAGAGTTCCCTACGGACGCGATCCGCCACACCGTTGACGATCTCGGCACCATCCTGAGAGGGATCGATGTGGACGCGGAACGGTCGCTTGCCGGCGGGCGTCTCGATGACCTTCACGATTGCTCGAGCGACCTCCGTAGGGTCTGCATCCTTCGGTTCGAGGGCAGTCAACCCTTTCAGGATATCGTCGGGAATGGATGCCGTGGGACCCTTGGCATACTCCTCGGCGCGCAGCTGATCGGCTGGCGCACCGGCGTGCAGGAAGTGGTTGGTACCTTTGGTGAAGGCGCCTGGCACAACGATCGAGGTTTCGATGCCCCAGCGGGCCACCTCACCGGCATAAGTCACCGCGAGTGAGTCCATCGCCGCTTTCGCGGCGAAGTACGGCCCCAAGTAAGGCGGCGTGCCACCGCGTGCGCTGCTCGAGGAGATCCACAGCAGCAGGCCCTCTCCCCGCTTACGCATGTGCGGCAGCGCGGCTCGATTCACCCGCTGGGTGCTTAAGACGTTTACATCATATAGTTCGGCAAGCTGCTCGGGCGTGAACGCCTCGCTCGGACCGAATGTCATGTGACCTGCGTTGTGCACAATCACATCGATGTGCCCATGAGTGCGTATCACGCTATCGATGGCAGCGTCGACCGAACTCTGCGAGACGACATCCATTTCGATGGCGCGAAGATCGGTCTTGTTGTCGGCCGCGAAGGCCTTAACCGCCTCCACCTGCGCGGCATTGCGGCCTGTGGTGGCGCGCATTCCGGCGAAGACCGTATGACCCGCTCTCGCGAGACTCTGCGCGGCCATGAGTCCGAAGCCGCTAGAGGCGCCGGTGACGATGATGATTTTGTTCATGTCGGTTCTCCTTGTTTTCGGGGGTTGATCAGACCATGCCGCCATTGACTCGAAGCGTCTGGCCATCCACCCAACCCGCGTGCGGTCCGACGAGAAACGCGACGACATTGGCCATATCTTCAGGTTGAGCCAGACGCTCCATAGGGGGCAGCTTTGCTAAATGCTCAATCTGTTCCGGGGTCTTGTCTTTTAAGAAGAGCTCCGTCGCGGTCGGTCCCGGTGCGATGGCATTGACCGTGATGTCGCGGCCGCGCAGTTCCTTGGCAAAGATGTTGGTCAGAGTTTCAACCCCCGCCTTGGTCGCCGCGTACACGGAGTAGCCGGGCAGAGCGAGCGCCTTGACGCTGCTCGAGAAGTTGACGATTCGTCCACCCCGGCGCAGTTTCTTGGCGGCCACGCGCATCGTGTTGAAAGTTCCTTTGAGATTGATCGACACCAGACGATCGAAGAGGCTGTCGTCCGTGTCAGCGAGCAGGGTGAGGCCCGGCTGGATGATCCCGGCATTGTTGACGAGAATATCGACTCCGCCGAAAAGAGCGGTTGCCTGATCGAAGAGCGCGGCCACCTGTGCGGGCACCGAAACGTCCGCTTGGATGGCAACGGCTTTTCCGCCCTGCGCTGTGATGTCCGCGACCACCTGATCGGCGTCGGCCGCTCGGCCGGCGTAGTTGACAATCACAGTGATGCCATTCGCGGCAAGGCGCTTCGCGATTGATGCGCCGATTCCGCGAGATGAGCCAGTGACGATGGCGACTCTGGGGGCTTGGATTGTCATTTCTGTCTCCTTGGGGGTCCGTAAGGCCGTTTGCTCGACGGGCTTATGTTCCCTCCACGCCTCCTTTCGCGGTAGCCGCATGGCATACATATTGGTTATGCTATTGGCGCATGAGCATGTTCACGGATCTGACCCTCTTAAGGGGCTTCGTCTCGATCATCGACAGCGGAAGCATCTCGGCCGCCGCGCGTCACCTGCACCTCACGCAATCGACGTTGAGTCGCCAGTTACAGAGCCTGGAGGATCAGTGTGGGACCGTACTACTGCGCCGGGATACCCACCGCATGCGCCTGACCGACACCGGTCACCGGCTACTCGCCGACGCGCGGGCGCTCCTCGCATTGGCCGAGGAGTCCGAACAGCGGCTACGCAATGAGCAAACTGCCGTTGTGGGCAACATACGCATCTTCGCGACCATCGATTTCGGTCAAAGCGTCGTCAGCCGCATGATCGCAAGCTTTATGCAAGCGCATCCTGCGGTCACGACGGAGCTCGGGTATTCGAACCGCCCGCTACACATGATTGAGGAGGGATGCGACGCAGGTGTCATCGTCGGACATCTGACCGACGAGACGGTCGTCGCCCGCTCTGCCGGGCAGATCAGACGCTACCCTGCCGCGGCACCTTCGTTTCTTAGTGAGCGCAAATCGCCGAAGCTCCCTGCGGATATTCAACCGTGGCCGTGGCTCACGTTGTCCAACCCCCAATTTGGTGTATCGAACTTGGTCGATCTGTATTCCGCACAGGGCGAACAACGTTTGGAGATTAAACCGCTCATGATATCGGAAGGCGTCACAAGCCTTCGCGAGGCAGTCCTCATGGGACTGGGAATTACGGTGCTGCCGGAATGGTTGATCGAGGGCGATCTGGTCTCTGCGCGCCTGGTGCGTGTCTTACCCAAGTGGCAGGCCCGAGAGTTACCGGTTCACGTCGTCTATCCCGCGCAGCGCCGGCTGCCGCTGCGTGTTCGTACGTTCATCGACTTTGCTGTCGATTATATGAGCACGGTGCTGAAGCCCGGCAAACGTTAGCTGGCCAATGGTTGCCATATAGCCCTGTAATGCAAAGTATCGATGCACCAACTTTGCCCTTGTTCGGGGAATTGCGGCCAAACCTCTCTGATAACGCCCGCGTTATCCTTCGCTGTGGCCGTCGATAGTAAATTTTATCGAACGCCACCTGTTCCGCCAGGATGTTCACTCGACAGGTACGGAGGAACGCCATCGCAAAATGTCGAGGCATCGCAATGTCTGCTTTAGGCTGTCTGCTGTCCAATTTGCTTCCCAGGATCGGTCATTCCAAATTTAGGGTGAAGCTGTCTGGCGGGACCGGATGCCCGATTTCTCGGCTAAGAGCGCAGAGCGCCCCCCCAATAAGGGCCGTTCCAGCCGGCAATTCGTGAATGGTAATGCGCGTGTTTCCACACCGATCACCCAACGTTGGGCGCTTACGGCCAGTTTCGCAGGGCGAGCTCCGCAGCGTTTCGCAGTTCCTTTCGCGTAGCACCACCTGCTGCCTGTATCGTGATGCCATATATTACGATCGACAGATAACGGGCAAGATCCGCTGGATCGGCGTCTGCGGGAAGGTCTCCTTCTGCTTTGGCGCGTTTCAGTCGATTCAGAATGATGCTCTCGCCGATTTTGCGCCGCCGAGTGAGTTCCTTACGGACCGAATCCGACTGCGGCGCACAAACAAGGGCACCCTGAACACCCAGACATCCCGGCGGGTTTCTTTTGTCGCCGTGCAAATCAGCAGCGCCCTCCAGTAACGCGCGCGCATAGTCGACTGCCGTGGGCGCCTGGATTGCGGCATGCCGATATCCTGCGCGCGATTCATATAAGTCGAGCGCTTTCAAGAAGAGCCCCTCCTTGCTCCCGAAAGCGGCATAAAGGCTCGGGCGAGTTAAACCAAGTTCCCGTGTGAGATCGGACAGGGACGTGCCCTCATAGCCTTGTCGCCAGAACAGGTCCATGGCGCGCTCAAGCGCTCTATCTATGTCGAACTCTCTGGGACGACCAATCACGCAGTTCTCCTGTTCATCACCGATTGTAGACCAGTCGGTACATAAATTAGTTGACATTCAATAGGAGGCCGTTAATACTTCGGTACCGATCGGTATAGAAATACTTCTGCAAGGCATTCTGTGACGCGGCCTTAGCGAGCGGTGCTCTTACAAAAATAAACGATTCACGGGAGGCTCCATTCATGAAATCGCTCAGTTTCTTTGCGTTCCTGCTGTCCATTGCAGCGCTGCCCGCAGCTGCAAACATCCAGCCTTACCCGGGCAGTTTCAGCAGTCAAGAGATCCTGGCTAACGGCACAACGCTTCATGTCCGGGTTGGCGGGACGGGGCCTGCGGTGGTGCTGCTGCACGGCTTTGGAGACACCGGCGATATGTGGGCGCCACTTGCCGCCTCGCTCGCCGGCGATCATATGGTGATCGTGCCGGATCTTCGCAGCATGGGTTTGTCGGCTGTGACGGAACATGGTTTTGAGAAGATGAATCAAGCCAAAGACATTGCGGACATTCTGGACACACTTCGTATCGCGAGCGCAGTTATTGTCGGTCATGACATTGGCAATATGGTCGCCTTTGCATTTGCTGAGCGGTATCCGGAGCGCACGACGAAGCTTGTGATGATGGACGCGCCCGTCCCTGGGGTTGGTCCATGGGATGACATTTTAAAAAGCCCTCTTCTCTGGCATTTCAGGTTTGGCGGAGCCGACATGGAGAGGCTCGTTGCAGGCCGCGAACGCATCTATCTCGATCGCTTCTGGAATGACTTTGCCGCAAACCCTTCAAAGTTCGACGAG
>Ga0209773_10000570_pt1 | contig 12137 bp, 12 predicted proteins | sample BogFormECP14_OM1_FD_188244 | JGI IMG/M metagenome (GOLD analysis project Ga0209773, IMG submission 188244) | Bog forest soil microbial communities from Calvert Island, British Columbia, Canada - ECP14_OM1 (SPAdes) (version 2) | ecosystem: Environmental > Aquatic > Freshwater > Wetlands > Bog ... | reverse complement strand
ACCGGCCAGTCCGATGAGAGCCATTCCCCTGACGAGTGAGCCAGCACCGTCGTCAGCCGTATGAGCCCCGCCTCATTGTCGATGGCGGTGGTTTGAACGGTGGCGATCTCCTGGCCGCCCAGCGATTTGCGAACAATGTCGAGGCCATTCGATAGAGCGGCATAGCGGAACGTCCGGTCTCCCTCTCTTGGATTGGGGGAGCGAATGGTGGCGGTGAGCAGCTTTTCCGGATTGACGAGCTCGGCTTGGGCTCTGGCGAGAGCTGCGGCGATCGCCCCGATTGTTTCACTCGAGCGCAGCATGACCGCGCTCCTCAGCCAGCAGATCAAAGCTGATCGCCCCGGACCTTGATCGCTTGGCCCTGACGCCATGGCCAAAGGCTTCCTTGGCGTCCGCAGGCATCAATCCTTTGAGACCGGTTCTCGCCCATTCATGCTCAAGGAAGGCGGATCTGGTTGAATGGAAGCGTCCAGCCAATTCCGCCCAGGAATTGGATTGGCTCATATCGACAATCCGCACCGCCTCGATCCGTGGCCGCGGCGGCTCGACGCCAAAGGGCTGCGGCGCCTCTCCTGATTGAACGCAGCGCCAGAACGCCTTTTCGGCGGTCAGCACCGCCCAGCATCGAGGCCTTAGCGCGAAGCATCGCTGGCGATACCGCCGACCTGCCGCCTCTCGACCTCGCTCGGCAAATCGCCGAGGCGCAGGTCGAGCTGCAGCGTGCAAGAGCGCACAAGCTGCGCTTGATCGCCAGCGCCTACGCCGATCCCGCCGACGAGCCGCGCGAGACTCCTTTCCGCCAGCTCAACAAAGCCAGGATGGTGCTAAAGAGCGCAGGAATGGAGATTTTGCCTTTCCCCGAGCAGCAGTCGTTGCAAGGGCCAGAAAAAATGGCGGCAGTCCTCGACGATCTCACGCCAGAGCTAATTCGCCTCGACCGGTACGAGCGGCGCGCCCTATCGCAGCGCAAATTTGCAGTAAGGGAATTTGAAGCCCATTGTCTGAAGAGTTAAACGACACCGTTCAGTTTTCTGGACGAACAAAAAAATGTTTTCGCGTTGCTCTCAGAGGGCGCAGACAATCGACAAGGCATTTTCGTTCTATTCGAGCCTAAGCTCATTTTGGCAAAACGAACCCAATTTTCTTCAATTATTTCAGAGCGAGGCATCGCGTAGCCTGGGGACCATCGCTTGCCGGACGAAAAAGCGGACAGCCGCGCTGGACTCTGATTTTTGGCAAAACGAACTAGAGTTTCTTCAATTATTTCAGAGCCTCAGGGCGAGACGCCTCAGGCGGCATGGCGCGGGGACCAGAATTTGAAAGCGAACCGCGGACAGCGGCGCAGAGCTTATGCTGCGTCCGAGGTGACGCGATTGCGACCCTCGGCCTTTGAGCGATAGAGCGCGCGATCGGCCCGTCGATAGAGCGTATCGGCGTCGGTGTCGTGGCCGCGCTCTGCGAGCCCTATCGAGACCGTGACAGTGATCGAGCGTCCGCCCTCGTCGATTACAAAGGGCGCCTCCTCGATTGAGCGGCGCGCCCTCTCGGCGACTTTACGCGCCACTTCGAGCGACACGTTCGGCATGACCACGACGAATTCCTCGCCGCCGAGCCGACAAAGCAGATCGCCCCCGCGGATGATGCGGCGGATGCGCTGGGAAAACCCCTTGAGCACCTCGTCGCCCGCCTGGTGGCCATAGGTGTCGTTGACTTGCTTGAAATGGTCGATGTCGAGAATCATCAACGCGAGCGGCTTACGCCGGGCCTGCGACTGCTCCAGAGTCGCGGCGAGGTGGGTCTCGAGAAAACGACGATTGTTGAGCCCGGTAAGGGGATCGACAAGGGCAAGCTCAATCGAGTGCTGCACCTTGTCGCGCAAGCGATCGGCGTAGCGCTTGCCGCGCAGAAGGGTGCGCACCCGCGCGAACAGTTCACTGCGCTCGATCGGCCGCGCAACATAGTCGTTGACGCCAAGATCAAGCCCTCGGAGCACGCGCTCGCGATCCTCAAGATCGGCGATGACCAGGATCGGCAGATGTCGCGTGCGCTCGAGAGCGCGAATCTGACTGCACAGGCGAAGGCCGTCATGTTTTTGGAGGCCGAGGCTGACGATGAACAGGTCGCAATTGTCGTCGGTCGCCTTGAACAAGGCGTCATGCGGGTCGGTCTCGGCGACGATCTCGTGGCGAGACCCCAGCGCCGCCAAAATCCGCTCGCACGAACTCGCGCGATCCTCGACCAGCACGATGCGTCCTGGCCGATCGTCTTCGAGCAATCGCGCCGCGCCCTCTTCCGCGGCGCGCACCGCGAGTGTGGTATTTGCGCGATTGCGCAATTCGTCGGTCACCACTTTGAGCCGCGCAAGCGAGCGCACGCGAGCGACCAAGGCCACTTCGTCGATCGGCTTGGTCAGAAAGTCGTCGGCCCCCGCCTCCAGTCCACGCACCCGATCAGTCGGCTGATCGAGCGCCGTGACGAGCACGACGCCCAGATGCGCGGTCGCGGCATTGTGCTTGATACGCCTGCAGACCTCGAACCCGTCCATGCCGGGCATCATGACGTCAAGCAGGACAATATCGCAGCGGTCGTCCTCGCAAATACGCAAGGCCTCCTTGCCGCTCGAGGCCGTCAGCACATCGAAATACTCGGCAGCCAGTTTGGTCTCGAGCAATCTGACATTCGGCGCGATGTCGTCGACAATAAGTATCCGCGCGGTCATCGCCTCAGCGCGCTCCCAAAAAACTATCAATCGTCTCGAAAAACTTCACCACAGAAATCGGCTTCGACAGATAGGCCTCGCAGCCGCCCTGCCTGATCTTCTCTTCATCCCCCTTCATCGCAAAAGCCGTCACCGCGACGACCGGAATGCCGCGCAGCTCGTCGTCATCCTTTAGCCATTGGGTGACCTGCAGCCCCGAAACCTCCGGCAGCTGGATGTCCATCAAGATAAGATCCGGCCGATACTTGCGCGCCAGATCCATGGCCTCGACGCCCAGTCGGGTCTGCACTATGCGGCAACCCCGCGTCTCCAGGAGATCGTTGAAGAGCTTCATATTCAGCTCGTTGTCTTCTACGATCAGCACCGTTTTGGACATCGTGGTTTCCGATGGCGGCGCCGGCGCTCGGCCCAATGACCAAACGCCGAACGGAGATTACCGAACACTAGCCCCCAGAAATTTACGAAAGGAAAATTGGATCGTGTACACACCGCGACAACCGCGATCTTCCACAGGCCCAGAGGAGGCGCAAGGCGTGGCGATCGAGGCGCTAGCTTGGCTTGCACAGAATTCGGCGCGGCTCGAGCGGTTTCTGGCCATATGCGGCCTTGGCCCCCAGAATCTCCGCCAGGCGGCGGCCGAACCGGCGTTCCTGGCGGCCATACTCGATTATTTGGCCGCAGATGAAACCCTGCTGGTCGGCTTCTGCGAGGCGACCAATCGCCCTCCCGCATCGGTCGGCGAGGCGCAGGGCCGACTCCGCCTCGGCGAATCGGGGGTCGATCCATGACGCAGACCGGCGGCGCGGCCCTTCTGTGCCGCGACTGTCTGCGTTCATTTACGGACGCTTCGGCGAACGTTAAGCGTTGTCCCCATTGCGGATCGCCGCGTCTCCTGGAGCACCCCGTTCACGATGATTTGACCATCGCCCACATCGATTGCGACGCCTTCTACGCGGCGATCGAAAAGCGCGACAATCCGAGCTTGCGCGATTTTCCGCTCATCGTCGGCGGCGGCGGGCGGCGCGGGGTTGTCTCGACCTGTTGTTATATCGCGCGCACCTTCGGCGTCCGCTCGGCGATGCCGATGTATCAGGCGCGCCGCCTCTGTCCGGACGCCGTCGTGGTCCCGCCGGATATGCAAAAATACGCCGGGGTCGCCAGGCGCATAAGGGCGATGATGCAGCGGCTAACGCCGCTGGTCGAGCCGCTCTCGATCGATGAAGCCTTCCTCGACCTTGTCGGCTGCGAGCGCTTGCATGGCGAGCGGGCCGCGGCGGCGCTGGCGCGGTTCGCAAAGGCGGTGGAAGGCGAAATCGGCGTCACCGTTTCGATCGGTCTCAGCTATTGCAAGTTTCTGGCTAAGTTCGCCTCCGATCTCGATAAGCCGCGCGGCTTTTCAATCGTCCCCCGAGATCGGGCGGTCGAGTTGCTGGCCAAGCAGCCGATCACCAAGATCTGGGGCGTCGGCCGGGTGGCCGAATCGCGTCTCGCAGAGGCGGGATTGCGCACGATCGCCGACGTTCAGGCGAGGAGCGAGCGCGAAATGATCGGCGAACACGGGCCCGATGGCGCGCGGCTGTGGCGCCTCGCCCATGGGATCGACGAGAGGCGCGTGACGCCGGAACGTGAGACTAAGAGCATTTCCGCCGAAATGACCTTCGACGTCGATCTTTCCGACCGGAGGGAGCTCCAACGCGTCTTGCTCGGCCTTTGCGAGCGCGTCGCCTTGCGATTGAGGCGACAGGGGCTTGCAGCAAGAAGCGTCACCTTGAAGCTGCGGCTTCCCGATTTCAAATTGCGCACGCGCACGCGCTCAAGCCCCTCGGCGACCCAGCTTGCGCCGCGGATTTACCATGTCGCGCGCGAGCTTCTGGAGCGCGAAACCGGCGTCGCGAGCGTCCGTCTCATCGGTGTCTCCACCGCGGATTTCGCGCCAGCCGAGGAAGCCGACAAGGACGATCTCGTTGATCGCGACATTGGCCGCCAAAAGGCGCGCGAACAGGCGATCGACGCTCTGCGCGATCGCTTCGGCGCTACAGCGGTGGTGCGGGGATTGGCCCTCGACAAGCCCTAGCGGCCAGTCCCCTCTCAAGCCCATGCGCGCTCGCGCGAGGAGGCGCGGACTAGAGCACTTTCCGATCGGTTCGAATCACGGCGTCATTGCGAGCGATGCGAAGCAATCCAGGGCGGCCGCCGCCGCCGCCCTACGATCCCTGGATTGCTTCGTCGCTTCGCTCCTCGCAATGACGGTTCAGTGTAATCGAAAGCGCTCTATTGTTTCGGCTCGATCCGCGCCATTCCCCCGACATAGGCCCTTAGCGCGTCCGGCACGCTCACCGAGCCGTCGGGGTTCTGATAGTTTTCCAATACCGCGACTAGCGCCCGGCCGACCGCAACGCCCGAGCCGTTGAGAGTGTGGACGAAGCGCGGGCTCTTGGCGTCGGCCGCCTTGCAGCGCGCATTCATGCGGCGCGCCTGGAAATCGCCGCAGACCGAGCAGGAGGAAATCTCGCGAAACCGCCCCTGCCCCGGCAGCCAGACCTCGATGTCATAGGTCTTCTCCGCGGCAAAGCCCATGTCGCCGGTGCATAGGGCGACAGTGCGAAAATGCAGGCCGAGGCGCTTCAGCACCTCCTCGGCGCAATGCGTCATGCGCTGGTGCTCCTCGGCCGATTGCTCGGGCGTCGTAATGGAGACCAGCTCGACCTTGAGAAACTGGTGCTGACGGATCATGCCCCGCGTGTCCTTGCCCGCGGCGCCCGCTTCGGCGCGAAAGGACAAAGTGGCGGCGGCATAGCGCAGCGGGAGCTTGGCCTCGTCAACGATGCTTTCACGAACGAGATTGGTGAGGGGAACTTCGGCGGTGGGGATTAGCCAAGAATAGGGTTGCAGGTCAGTCATCGGCAAACTGAAACCGGAAGTTTCCTCTCCGACATCGCCCGGTTTCTCTTTGGTCGCGTCTTCAAATGCCTCGCGTTCCTGCCGAATTTCTTCGTCTCGCATTTCCTGCGTTCCGGCTTTTCCCTGATAGACCGCAAACTGATCTTCCTCGAACTTCGGCAGTTGCGCGGTGCCGAACATTGCGTGATCACGCACCAAGACCGGCGGCGCGATCTCCTGGTACCCATGCTCGTCGACATGAAGGTCGAGCATGAATTGCGCGAGCGCGCGCTCCAATCGCGCCAGCGCGCCTTTCAACACGACGAAACGCGAGCCGGAAATTTTCGCCGCGGTTTCGAAATCCATCAGGCCGAGCTTTTCGCCGATCTCAAAATGTTCTCTCGGCTTATAGCTATTGGGAAAGTGCGGCGGCGCGCCATGCCTGCGGATCTCGACATTGTCGTTCTCATCGCGTCCGTTCGGGGCGTCATGGGCCGGCAGATTGGGGATCGCCGCGAGCTCTCTCTCCAACGCTTCGAGCGCCCCTTTTTCCGCCGCCTCCATCTCCGGCATTGTCGTCTTGAGATCGGCGACCTCTCCCTTCAGCGCCTCCGCTCGGGCGAGATCCTTCTTGGCCATGGCCTGGCCGATCTCCTTGGAGAGCGCGTTGCGGGCCTCCTGCGCCTTCTGCAATTCGAGGATCGCAGCGCGGCGCTCTTCATCGAGTGCAATTAATTTCGCTGCCTGCGCCGGCAAACCGCGCCGCGCGAGGCCGGCGTCGAAGACTTCGGGTTTGTCGCGGATCGCCTTGATGTCATGCATGCGATTAGGCCGCTCTCTCGCGTCGGCCGATAAGCCGGTCGCCGAAAATGTTGCAGATGAGCCCCGCCATTACCAGAGCGGCGCCTAAGAGTTCAATTCCGCTCAAAGGCTCGCCGAAGGCGACAGCGCCCGAGATCATCCCGACGACCGGGATCAGCAAAGCGAAAGGCGCAACCTCGGCCGCCGAATAGCTCGCGAGCAGCCCCGCCCATAGTCCATAGGCGATCACCGTGCTCCCATAGGCCAGCATCGCTACACACAGAACAAGCGCTAGGCTCGGATGGCGCAGCGCCTGGAGGCTCGCGCCGCCTTCGATCACGAGCGAAAGGAGGATCAACGGCGCAGGCGCCGCCAACGCCGCCCAGACCACAAAGGCGAACATGTCGATCTTGCCGGCGAGCTTGCCGATGAGATTTCCGAGGCCCCAGAAGAGGGCCGCGCCGATCACCAGGAGGAACGGGCCGGGACTTGCGCCACGCAGACGCTCGGAGCCGATGGCGAGGATCCCCAAAAGCGCAATCGCCGCGCCGACCAATTGGGCCGGCCGCGGCTTCTCGCCGAACCAGGCCCAGGCGAGAAAGACCGTGATGAAGACCTGCAATTGAATAACCAGTGAAGCCAAGCCGACCGGCATGCCCAGGCCAATGGCGAGAAACAGCAGGCCGAATTGCCCGACGCCGATCGACAGGCCGTAGAGCGCCGTCAGAGCGAAAGACGTCTTGGGCGGCTTCACCAGAAGCACCGCCGGAAGCGCGGTGAAGACGAAACGCAGGGCCGTGAGCAGCAAAGGCGTCGTCTCGCGGACGCCGATCTTGATGGCGATGAAGGCAAGGCCGAAGAAGAGCGAGGAGATGATCGCCGAGAGAATATCGCGGGGGGTCATGGAGGCGCCGGGATGGGAGAAAACGAGGAGCGAAGGGACGTCAGGTCGTCGGTTTCTGCGCCTGTCGTTTCTTCTCCACGATGCTCACCGCTACAATTGCGCCTTCGTAAAGCAGCAGCATGGGCACCGCCAGCGAGGCCATGCTGATCACGTCCGGCGGCGTCAAGATCGCCGCAAGGCCTGTCACGATGACGATGGCGTAGCGGCGTTTCGAGCGCAAGTATGCCGAATCGATTATGCCGATCTGACCTAGCAGCGTCAGGACTACGGGCAATTGAAATGCGACCCCGAAGGCGAAAATCAACGTCATGATCAGCGACAGATATTCGCTGACCTTGGGCAGCAATTCGATCGTCGCCTGCCCCGGCTGATTTACCTGCTGCAACGACACCGAGAAGCGGATCAACAGCGGCATGACCGCGAAATAGACCAAGAGCGCGCCGAGTACGAAGAAGATCGGCGTTGCAATCAAATAGGGCAGGAAGGCCTGGCGCTCGTTCCTGTAGAGTCCCGGCGCGACGAATTTATAGATTTGCACCGCGATGATCGGGAAGGCGATGACGCCGGCGCCGAACATGCTGAGCTTCATGTTGGTGAAGAATTGTTCGAGGAAATGCGTCGCGATGAGCTTGGCGTTGGCGGCGCCGACGACCCCGACGTAAGGCCGAGTCAGAATGTTGTAGATCGTGCGGGAGAAATAGAAACAGACGATGAAGGCGACGAGAAAGGCGGCGAGCGCGCGGATCAGCCGGGCGCGCAGCTCGATCAAATGGTCCATCAAAGGCGCCTTGGTCGCCTCGATTTCCGCCTCGGTCATGGCGCGCCGCTTTCGCGAACAACCTCGTCAGCGAGTTGCGGCTGGTGAGCCGTCGCTTCGCCAGGCGCCTTCGGGGCGACTTTGTCGCTGATTTGGGGCTCGGGCGTTTCGATCGTCTGGGCGAGCGCGCCATTCGGCGCCGGCCCTTCAATCGCCGGCATCTCGCCCTCGGTCTCGAGCGGTTTGACATTGTCGTGTTGGGTCAAGGTCGCCGGATCGAAGGAGACGTCGATCCTCGCCGCGTCAGTCGCGGCGGCGAGCTCCTTGTTCACGCTCTCGAGCTCGGAGGAGACGTCGGCCTTGGCCGCGTCACTCACTGCGGCGAGCTCTTTTCTCAGGTCTTCGAGTTCGGCCTCCCGCATCGCCTCGTTGAATTGCTGCTGGAAGTCGGCGGCCATGCGCCGCATGCGCCCGACCACTTGGCCGACAGTTCGCATTACGCGCGGCAATTCCTTCGGCCCGATGACGATGAGCGCGACGACGCCGACGATGAAAATCTTGCTGGGGTCGAAGAGGTCGAACATCTCAAATCTGGGGCTCGGAACGGCGCCGCCGGCCGGCGCGCCGGCACGCGCCCGTCATAGCGAAGCCCGGCTTCTCCTTTTTTTTCGCCCCTCAGCCGACCTTGCGCTCGTCCTTGGTTTCGACGGGCTGGGAGGCGCGGTTCTCGATCACCCCCGGCTTGGGCGCGGGCGCGCTCGCCCCCGCGTCGTCGTCGGCGAGGCCTTTCTTGAACGATTTGATGCCTTTAGCGAAATCGCCCATGATCTCGGAAATCTTGCCTCGGCCCCCGAACAGCAACAGCGCGATCACTGCGAATAGCAGCAGATGCTGCATGCTAAGTCCCATCACAATGACCTCCACGTGTTGGCTCGCGCGCATCAGGGGCGCGCCAAAAGACATTTGACATCAACTTAGGCCGCTGATGGGGCAAAAACAAGAAACAAGCTCGCTTTGGGCTAGGCGGCCCGAGCATCGACTGCTCCCCGACCCCGCTACACTCCGCCGATTCATGGTGTATTGAGGCTTTGATGCGGCTAGCGCCGATCGTCCCACCCGAAAGAGCTGAAGGCCGCCGTGTCCGATCGTCTGAGAAACTGTTTGCAAGCCTCTCTCGAATGGCTCCTCCGGAATCAGAAGCAAGAGGGCTATTGGGCCGGCATGGTCGAATCCAACAGCTGCATGGAGGCCGAGTGGCTGATCTGCGCCTATATTTTGGGCGTGGAACCGCCGATGAAGGATGGCTTCATCCGCACCCTCCTTAACCGCCAACGGCCCGACGGCGCCTGGGACATATTTCCAGGGGCCCCCGCCGGCGACATCAATTCGACGGTCGAAGTCTATGCGGCCTTGCGGGCCGTCGGCGAGAGCGCCGCGCGTCCCGAACTCGTCAGAGCGAGAGAGTGGATTTTGAGCCATGGCGGTCTCGCCAACGTCCGCGTCTTCACGCGCTACTGGCTGGCGTTGATCGGGGTGTGGCCGTGGACGGACACCCCCAACCTGCCGCCCGAAGTTGTCCGGTTCCCCCTGTGGTTCCCGTTCAACCTCTATAATTTCGCGCAATGGGCGCGCGCCACCATGGTTCCTGTGGCGATCTTGAGCGCTCGGCGTCCGGTCTTTCCCCTGCCCGGCGGCGACCGGCTCGACGAACTGATCCCCGAGGGGCGCGAGGGGTTCGACTTTGCAGTTCCCGTCAAGAAAGCTGAAGCTTGGTCCTTGGAAGCCTTCTTCCTCTGGGTCGACCGCGCGCTGCACCGGGCCCAGACCTGGCGGCTCGTCCCCGGCCGCGAGAATTCCATCAAGCTCTGCCTTGAATGGATAATCCGACACCAAGATTCCGACGGCGCCTGGGGCGGCATTCAGCCGCCGTGGATTTACGGGGTGATGGCCCTCCACAATGAGGGCTATGCGCTGACCCATCCGATTCTGGCCAAGGCGCTCGGCGCCCTTTCCGAGCATTGGACCTACGAACGAAAAGGAGGAATTGCCGTCCAGGCAAGCGAGTCCCCGGTCTGGGACACGCTCTTTTGCCTGCTGGCGATGACCGAAGCAGAATGGACGCCGGCTGAAAGCCACGGGATGGGCCGCGCTCTTGTCTATGTTCTCGACAATCAGATTTTCGAGACGGGCGATTGGGCGCAAACCGTCAAGGGCGCCAGACCCGGAGGCTGGGCCTTTGAGCGCGCCAATCTGCGCTATCCCGATGTTGACGACACCGCGCTCGCCCTTCTGGTGCTGGCGAAGCTGCGAGCAAAAAGCGGCGACCTGCGGCCGCGAATCGAAACGGCCATCGAGCGCGGCCTCGGCTGGACTCTGGCCATGCAGTGCCGCGACGGCGGGTGGGCGGCCTTCGATCGCGACAATGACAAGGCGGTCATCTCCAAAATTCCCTTCTGCAATTTCGGCGAGGCGCTCGATCCCCCGAGCGTCGACGTGACCGCCCATGTCCTTGAGGCGCTCGGCGAGTTGGGCTTTAAGAAGGAACACCCCGTCGTCGCCAAGGCCTTGGCCTTCATCGAAAAGGAGCAGGAGCCGGAAGGCTCCTGGTTCGGCCGCTGGGGCGTCAATCACATTTACGGGACTGGCGCGGTTCTGCCGGCGCTCAAAGCGATCGGCGCTGACATGAGCGCGGCCAACGTCCGAAAGGCCGCCGCCTGGCTTGTCGGAAAGCAAAACGAGGACGGCGGCTGGGGCGAGAGCTGCGAATCCTATATGGACGCCTCGAAAATTGGTCGTGGGCCGAGTACGCCGACCCAGACCGCCTGGGCGGTCATGGCGTTGATCGCGGCGGGCGGCCACGACGAGGCGATCGCCCGCGGCCTCGACCATCTCGCCGCTACGCAAACGCCTGATGGCACTTGGGACGAGGCATACTACACCGCGACGGGATTTCCCGGCTATGGCGTCGGCGCGCGCACCGAGCTCCGCGATCCCAAGCTCTCAGAGCGGCTCGGCCAAGGTCCAGAGCTGTCGCGCGGCTTCATGATCTCGTTCAACATGTACCGTCACTATTTCCCAATGATCGCCTTGGCGCGAGCGCTTGCGCATTCGGATTGACGAGACGCGGCGTTCCCTTGAGGGTCTGCTCAGTCGTCGGCCTCGCCGGCGTCGTCGCCCACCGGCCCTTCTGCGAGCGTTGCGTTGTCCTCGAGCGGGTCTTCGTCCGGCGCATAGGCGGCATCGTCATTAGGCGCCGGCACGCCAAAGCCCGGCGGCAATTTGCCGTCGAAGAGGCCTGCGCCCTTCAATTCGTCGAGTCCCGGCAGGTCGCCGATCGATTCCAGTCCGAAATGCAGGAGGAAATCCTGCGTCGTGCCATAAGTGATCGGGCGCCCCGGCGCCCGCCGTCGGCCGCGCATGCGCACCCAGCCCGTCTCCATCAGCACATCGAGCGCGCCTTTTGAGACTGCGACGCCGCGGACATCTTCGATATCCGCGCGAGTGACCGGCTGATGATAGGCGATGATCGCCAAGGTCTCGGTGGCCGCGCGGGTCAATTTCTTTTGTTCCCTGGCGTCGCGCGAAAGGAGCCATGCGAGATCGGAGGCGGTGCGAAAGGCCCATTTGCGCGCAACGCGGACAAGATTGACGCCGCGCCCCGAATAAAGGCGCTGCAACTCTTCCATCACGGCCGAAACGTCGCTTCCTTCAGGTAGACGGCTGGCGATCGTTGCTTCATCAAGCGGCTCGGCGGCGGCGAAAACCAGCGCCTCGGCGACGCGCAGCGCTTCGGAATCGAGCTGCGGCTGCGCTCCCGTGCGCTCGAAAAGTCTAGCGACTTCGCCCATGTCGGCCTCGCATCATTGCCAATTGTCTCGCTTGTGCGGCGGGACCGCGCGCACCCAAATCGGGGCGAAAGCCCGATCCTGCCGGAGTTGGATCATGCCCTCGCGCGCAAACTCCAGTGCGGCGGCGAAAGATGAGGCGCGCGCGGTGCGTCGCCTCTTCGGGTCAGCGCAATAGGCCGCAAGCCAGGCGTTCATATCGGTCCAGTCGAGCGCGATTCCGAGGAGACG
>Ga0209773_10000569_pt1 | contig 12142 bp, 10 predicted proteins | sample BogFormECP14_OM1_FD_188244 | JGI IMG/M metagenome (GOLD analysis project Ga0209773, IMG submission 188244) | Bog forest soil microbial communities from Calvert Island, British Columbia, Canada - ECP14_OM1 (SPAdes) (version 2) | ecosystem: Environmental > Aquatic > Freshwater > Wetlands > Bog ... | reverse complement strand
CTCATGCCTACTGCGCGTTCGCATGCGACCGCGAAATCCGGTCGGCGTATCTGAGGGAGGAATAGCAGTGCCGGTAACTCTTGAACAACACGAACGAAAACTCCACGATCCGGCATTGTGCGAGCAACTGCCAATCCGCGACTACCTGGACAACATCGTCGTCCGCACCAATGGCGCCTTTGTTGCGGGCTACGAGTTGAAGGGCTTGGCATCGTATTTCGCGAGCGACGAAGGCCGGGACCGGGGCAAGTTGATGCTGGAGGCGCTCCTGCGCTCTCTGCCGGAACAGAGCATGAGAGTGCAGTTCCGTTACGAAGTAGTGGAGAACCTCGGAGATCTCCTTGGGCGTTATGCCGAAGCCCAGCAATCGGAACGGGCAGAAGTAATTGCCCTTGATGAACTACGCGTCGAACGATGGCGCATGAAAGAAATGAATGGCCACTACATGCGGCCTCTCTTGCACGTTTACTTCATCTGGGACCCGGTCGTTCATCGCCGTATTGCCGGTAAACCACTCAAGCCGACGGGCAAACTCTTCAGCTTATCGGCACGGAAGTGCATTGAGCGCAGTTGTCAGGAGCATCGACAGCTACTGGCGGAATTCGAGAGTCTGCTGCGCGGGTTAGAAACGACGCTCGAAGCCGCAGAACTCGGCGCGCGCCGGCTGACCGACGAGGATCTGTTTCTTGAAGCAAAACGAGCTCTCAATCCATTGTCTGCGGATTCCCGGCCGTATAGGCGGGGTGAGGAACAACTGGAATACAGGAGCGCCCGCGAGCAGATCGTTGACACAAGCATCGCCGATGAGACGGACTCCTATCTGAATGTTGGCGGAATCCTCTATTCCTTTGTAAGCCTGAAAGAGCTCCCGGACGCCACTTTTCCCGGAATCCTGAGAGAACTGGTCGGTCTCGATTTCCCGCTCATTGTCACTGCTCAGATCACTATTCCAGATCAGGCGAAAGTGCTCAAGGGCTATAAAAGCCGATTGCGCAAGATGCAGGCTGTGCAACGGGACTCGAACGGAGGATTGCGGATTAACGTGGAGGCCCAGGTTGCCGAAGGCCAGCTAGTCAGAGTGCAACAGGACATTATTTCGAGTTCGGTCAAGACGGCCAAGCTGAGCCTAGTCATCGGAACGCGCACTTCCCGCCCAGCAATAACGACCGCGGAACTGGAGCAATCCGAGCGAACCATCGACAACCGGCGCCAACAACTTCTCTACGCGATTTCCCGCATGAACGGCGCGAAGGCGGTAGCTGAGTCGTTGGCGAAGAAGCGCCTGTTTTTTAGTTCGCTTCCGGCAATGGCTGAGCCCGACAAGCGAGATCAAGACTTGCTCACCTCGAATGCGGCGGATCTTGTGCCGGTAGAGACACCTTGGCGCGGAACACCGCGGTCACCATTGTTTCTGCTTGAAACTCCGTACCGCCAGCTCATTCCTTTCTCGCCCTTTGATCCCGGCTTGAGCGACGCGAACATGCTGGTGATGGCCAAGACAGGCGGCGGAAAGACCGTCATGGTGCAGCAGTTTCTTCTGATGGCCGCCAGGAGTAACCCGCTGATTTCGATTCTTGAGCGTGGCGATTCGTATCGTCCACTGGTTGAGTTGATGGGCGGGCGAATGATCACCATGTCGCTCGATAGCGAACAAACGATCAATCCCTGGGACCTGCCCGAAGGCGACAAAGAGCCAAGCAAGGATCAAGTCGCGTTTCTGAAAAACCTGACGCGCCACATGCTCGGCGAGGGCGTGGCCGAAGACACGCAACTTCTGGACAACCTCATCACGGAGGCCATTCTTCGAACTTATAAGAGGGCGGCAATCCGGCCCTCGACTCCCATTCCAACATTCTCCGACCTTCGCGATGAACTGTCCCAATGGCGTGACGAGGAAAAGAACCAACGCGTGATGGATGAGGCCCACCTGGCGGCGATCAAGCTGCGCAGCTGGACCGGCGAAAAAGGAGTGTATTCGAAGCTGTTCGACCGGCCCACAACGATCTCACTCGACAATCCCTGGCTGTTCTTCAACGTGGAGCAATTGAGCGATGACCGGCGGCTGGAAACGGCAATGAGCCTTCTCATTGCTCACTCCACCGCGCAACGGGCAGCAGGCAAGGCCGGCAGACGGAGCATCACGGTTCTTGATGAGTGCTGGTTCCTGCTTGATTCTCCGGTGCTGGCGCCCGAAGTGGTCCAACTCTTTCGTACGGCGCGCAAGCGTAACGCCAGCGTCTGGGGGATGAGCCAAACAGCGGAAGATTTTGTCGGGACGGAATCGAAGCCCAGGCCACACGGGGCGGGCATCGTCAAGAACTCGACGACCAAGATCATCGGCCAGCAACCGGGAGACATGACCGCCCTACGGGAGCACCTGCACCTGAACGAGACCGCTTTGAACCAGATCAAACACTTCAGCGCTCCCATCAAGGGCAAGAGCGCCGATGCGCTCATCGTGATTGGCGAGAAAGCCGAAACCACGCACACGATCCGCATGTCACCGACAACGGTCGAATACTGGATCATGACGACCTATGCGCGGGAACGTGTGTATCGGTCGTGGTGGCTGGAGCAGCGGAGGGCCGCACCTTTGATTGACGCCTATCGCGAGCTGGCCGAAAAGTTCCCCGCAGGCCTGGCGGATGTCGATCCACTTCCGGAAGAAATCTCAGGAGAAGTCGCAGGAGGTACACGCATATGAAGATGAAAACTTTAGAACCCCTTCGTAACTTTCAACACAGATTGAACCGCAGCAGGCGATGGCTGTTCGTGATTGTGATCACTTTGTGCTTGATTCCCTCGAACACGCGAGCCCAAGGAATCGGAGACATTCTGTTGCTGCTTCATACCATCACGAGCACCCTCCAGGGCCCGATTGGTGACGCGTTGAACGAAATGCGGAAGGTGAGCACCGAAATCAACAATTTCCGTCAGAAGATCATCTGGCCTTTGGCCCTGATCAACCAGACGAGATCGTTTGTCAGTGCAACCCGGGCGCGCTACACCGGCCTGATGTCCCAGATTGAAGGCATTAAGAACAACAGCGCGACTCTGGCTCTCCCCATGCAGTTGGAGTCGATGTTCCGTGGCGCCCAATCGGGGTCCATGGGCCAGCTCCCCGCGATATACACGCAGGTCTACCAGCCGGTCGCGTTGGTTGGAATCGCCCAGCCGGGGCAGCGCAACCTCATGGACATCGACGATGCAATGGCCATGGATTCGCTAAAGACTTCGATGGTCTCCGACCAAACGACTCAGGGGATGCTGGCTCTCGCCGATTCTCTCGAACAGCAGGCGATGACTGCGGCTCCTGGGTCGGCGTCTATGGTCACTGCCCAGGCCCGCGTCGCCGATCTTGTAACTCAGGCCCAGCTGGCGAAAATGCTCGCCGCTCAACTGCGTCAGGAAGCAACGAAACTGGCGCACCAGAATGCGACGCTCAAGCACAGCGCCACCACGACGCAAAATCTCTTCAACCAGATCCAGCAAGTCCTAGCTCATCCATAAGGAGGTCGAAAATGAAATTGCCCACGCTCTCTCGTATTTGGAAAGTCCTCCGGAACGCAGTGGCCGCGCTATGCGGTCTGGTTATCGTAATTGCGCTGCTGCCCAGCAAGGCTCGCAGCCAGCTTGGGCTTGATCCGTGCTGCGCCATGATGCAGGTCGGGCTCAACTCGATCTCCGGCCTGTTGCGCAACGTGGTGGCTCAGCCGCTAGGTTCCATTCAGCAGAACCAACAGCAATCTGCAAACTTCGAGCAGCAGGTGGTATTTCCCATGGCCGCGATTACTCAAGCCAGAAACATGGCTGTCCAATTCCAGGGCCAATTCGCCCAGATGCGTCAGCTCTTCCAGTTGCCGATATCGAGCGCGACGCTGCGCACACCGCAACTGCTCGAACAAAGCCTGCTCTCAGGCAATCCGGGCGCAATGCCGCAAATCACAAGCAACTACTCCGCTTTGTATGGGAACGTGATGCCGCCGGCGAACGCGCCCCAGCCGGTCCGGAACATGGTCGATATGACCGACGCGGAAGCACAAGCTGCAATGAAAAAGGCGGTTGAAATCGACGCCTTGGCCAACCTGGAGCTTCAGGCAGCCGAACAGATCAATCAGCAATTGCAAACCGCCGCGCCCGGCAGTTCCACGATTTTGGAAGCCGAGACCGCGGCATGGTTGGTGAGGGCCAACGCATACACGCAATCCGCCATGGCGGAACTGGTGCGAGTACGCTCAATCGAGCTGGCCAACTCGAGCGGTCAGCTCAAGTTCAGCGCTTCTCATGCGGCGACGCTTCAGACTACGGGCAACCAGGTCTTGCAGCCGGGGGTCCAGTAGCCGTGTTTTATTTCCAGCAACTTCTGAACACGGCGCTAGCCGGGATCGACGGCACCGCGATCATCTCGACGGTCACGAACATCGCATTCGCGATCCTGCTGATTGGCTTCCTGATAGGCCTCTATCAAGCGGCGTTTCGTGGCGGCGATTTACAGGCGCTTGCGGGAACGGCAATCAAGTATCTGATCGTTGCCATGATCGTTTCCAACTGGGCAACCGTGTTTCGCGGCGTCAACGGCTCCTTTAACACGATCGCGAATTCCATCGGCAGCAGTTCCGGTGCAGGAGACATGTTCCAGAGCTGGATGGGACAGCTCCAACAACAGTTCGCAAACAATCCTTCCTTGACGCTCACGGACATCATCACGGGCGATGCAGCGAGCACCATCACGGTGGTCCTGCTCGTAGTTGCTTACCTGCTCTATGCCCTCGCGATGATCGTGTTCTGCTTTTTCTACACCTTGTTTGGCGCAATCCTCTACGTGGTCGGCCCGTTGGTGCTCGCGCTCATTCCCATCCCGGGGGTCGGCCAGTTGGGGAAGTCGTATGCCGTCAACGTGATGATCTGGAATGCCTGGGGAATTCTCTACGCCGTGTTCGGCGCACTCATTACCGCCATTCAGGTCAACCAAGTGAACAACATCCTCGGCAACGGGTTCCTTGGTTTTCTGAAGGGGGCGGGCGACTCGATCATCCTAGGGCTGGTCAGCATCTTTTACGCCCTAGCCATCGCGCTAATTCCCTTCATTGCCAAAAGGATCATCTCGGGCGATGTCGGATCAACAGCCTTTGCGCTGGTGAGAGCAGGCGGGGTTGCGGCCGGCGCCGCCCTGGCTGGAGTCAGCGGCTTTGCGGCGGGAGCGAGTCCGGCTTCGGTGGGCGCTACGGCGTCGGGTGGTGTGGGCGCTTCGTCCACGTCTACTGTCCTGGCGTCGTCCACGGCGCCCCCTACTCCCTCGATGCCCGATTTCATTCGTTCAGGAGTTGCGAGCGCAATGAGCAGCAACAGCGGCCCAGTAATGCCCGCAGCCAACGCAAATGGCAACGAAGGCTCTGGTACCCGAGATGTCGCCGCTGCCAGGTCGGGCAGCGGAGGCCGACATGGGTCTAGTTATCGACCCCATTCGGTAACGCAAGTCCTCAGTTTTAACGTGGGGAGGGCGCTCGGCAGAGCCACGGGAGGGAACAATGCCGAGAATAATTAGCTCTGGCAGAGGAGGTTTCTATGTGGAGGCAGCCACCGATCTGGGAACCGAAAGGGACGAAGTTCCGACCGTACAGCATCACCACTCTGATCTTCTTTTATATCGGAAGGTTTTTCGGCCGTTTGTTTGGCCGGCGTCATTGATTGTTGTTGAACACCCAGAAGGTACCCAAACATGTGGTTGAAAAAGAAAAACCCGTCTAAAGAAACCGATGCGCCGGAGGATCTCCGCTACAGCCGCTATTACGAGCATGACGGGATCTTACGGGCCTACGCCAACCGGGCGATGGTGCTGGCGTTCTTGTGCATTCCGACGACGATGCTGGCGCTCGCCTTCGCCGTCTACGTTCGCTTGCAGCCGCCCACAGTCATTCGTGTCGATGAGAACGGCATGGCGACGATCTTGGGCGTAAACAATCCGGCTGTTTCGGTGACGCAAGGCACGGGGTCGGAGCCGACCGAGTTTGAGAAGCGAGCTTTCGTGCACCTGTTCCTCGAACGCTATCTGAACTTCTCGCCGACGAATGTGAGCCGTAACTGGGCCGACAGCCTGAACATGATGACTGCCAATCTGCGGCGCACGGCATACACCGGCATGCAGAAAGATGACTTCATTGGAAAGATCGAAGACGATCAGACGACCTCGGAATTTCAGATGCGCTCGCTTGAAGCCTCCAAGGACGATCCGCTCACTTATACGGCGTTCGGGGTCAAAGAAGTCCACCACATTCACGAACACAACGAAACCATCGACAAGGTGGTCAGCGAATTCCGCGTAAGGCTGCTAGTGGAAAAGCGGTCGGAGCAGAATCCCGGCGGTTTGTTGGTTGGAGAGTATTGGGAGCGCGCGATCGAAGGCGAAAAGCGCGACTGGGTGCTGCAGCAAGCCGGCCTCAACAGTACGCAATGAGGCGGACGGAAGGAGTTGGAAACATGGAAACCAACGTACCAAACAATTCTGCGGAGGCGGCGAGCAGAAGCGTCGGTGGCACAAACGCACGCCGTAGACACCGTAATGGCAGTGACCCGAATCTTCGTTACTTTCTTCCCAAATCTGGGTCTTCTCCGGCAAAGCCGGAGTTGGGCCAGGAGATGGCGAATGAGGGTGAAGCACTGATCGAAGCCTTGAAAAGTGGTCAGACGTTTTTCACGGTAGCGGTCTGGAAATCTGTGCCGGAAGTAAATGGCGGCGGCAGTCCTGTGATTGTGAAACAGGGTGTCGTCCAGAAACCGGCTCAAAGTTAGTTCGAAAAGATCAGCACGAAGAGTTCTCAGATGACCAAGCGTTGATGTTGGTCCTTTGAGCGCCCCGCGGCTTTATGTGGGGAAATGTGCTGACCGAGGCTTTTTCACTCAAAGGCCTGGCCGAGCAAACCCGAAATGGGGGTCAGGCAAGAGCGAGAAGGCTTGCGGTCACGCAAACTCCTTAACTCTTTCCGGCCTCCCGGAACAAACAGTTAAGGAGAATAAAAATGACGAAAAATACCAAGACGAACAGCTACAGAATCCCGGCCGATCAGCTCCAGAACCTGGAGATCGACCGCAACGGACGGGTCACACCGCGGTTGCACGATCTTGATCCACTCCAGAACACGCTGCTGAGCGTGCTCTATCCCGGAATCAAGGTAGCGAGTGTGAACGTGCCGGCTGAGCCTCTCGACGATTACGAAGAATCACAGGTCGAGAACGCCCTCGCCCGGCTCGTTTGGAACGGGATTCACTACAAATTGGTCGGGGCAAGCGGTTCGGCAAAGAAGGGCAAGTTCTACTTTGTGGACCAGGAGCACAGCCGGGCCATCGCCGAGCGGTTTCAACACTGGCCGCAGGCGGCGATTGTCTATTTCGGAGTCCTCGTCTCGCCCTGCAAGGTGATGATGGAGGAACCCGAGGCACGTGTGCTCGTCGTCCCCGATCGGAAGCTGGGAACCAATGACTGCCGTGGCTGGATCAGGCGATCGGTGTTCCAGCGTCTCAAAGAAAAGCATGACCGCGAAATCCTCTCGGTCCAGATGGAACGCCTTCGCCGCGAGCGGCATGGAAAGGTAAGCGACGAAGACCTGGACCGGCACCAACAATCAGCTCTTCTTGAGGACGCGAAACGGGAAATTGCCCGGAAGCGTCTTGCGGAAGGGCGCTTCTATCAGTTCCGCATGGCCTTCGCCGATACCCAGGCGAAAGGCGCATTCAAAATCATGGAGGATGATGTTGCCGACGCGCTGGAAGCGGATTTTGTTCTGCCGGAGAGCGCGGTCAAACCAGGGCTGAAGATACCGGCGGTAATGTATTCGATCTTCGGGCCGGGCAGAAGATTTCGCGGAGATGTCGTCCTAGGCATTCGCGAAGTCTCCCGCCAGCTCGAGTTTGAGTCCAGCTACACGCTCGTAGAACATGCACCTGAGGACTCAATTCAGCTAGAAATTTTACCACAGGCCATGAAGCAGGTGGCCAAGCTGAGTGAGGCGGTAGGCGAGGGCCGCTACGAGGATCTTCTCGAAGTCCTCGGGCACCATCCGGATAGGTCTCTGCCGGATGGACTTGAGCAGAACACCAGCGAAGAATTCCGGGTCGTTGAGGGACTGCTCTTGGCCGATGCCAGCGGCGAAATCGTCCGTCATCCTTACGTCAACAATCAACTCAACAAACTGCTTGCGCGTTGGGCGTTCAAGGCAGCGACCGGCGGAGGCTTCCGTCTTCCTGCATTTGCTTTGATGGACGACGGTTATCTCTTCCTTAAAGATGGCGAAGTGTTTTGCGGATCCGATTGGATTGCTGAGCACAAGGCCATCGTCACACTGGCTTCGAAACGGGGCCTGTGTGTCCGCTACCCCATACGCATGGTTGACGATCTTCTCCCCTTCGCAAACCTCTCCGACGAGGAGATCATCGCGCAGCTCGATAAGGATCTTTGCCGCCAGGAGTGCGCTCTGATCGAGACAGAGCTTCGTGACTTGGTTACGCAGCAACTGCGATTCGAGGGCACGTATGTTCTCCATTCCGAGACGGCAAAGAAGAACGGCGGTGACTTTGATTTCGATTGGATTTGCGTGGTCGAAGAGGACCGGTTCCCACGGTTTGTAAAGGATCGGTTTTCCAGAGGCCTCGGACAGCAACAGGGGAAAAACAAGGCCAACAAGGCCCGCGACCCCTGGTTCAATCTGGAGCACGTGGCCATGAAGGCCCGAGGAAATCACATCGGCTCGATCACCGATTTGATGACCTCGTGCCGCGCAGTAGGCCAGGAAGAACTTGCTGCGCAATTGGCCAAGGAACTTCAGAACGCGCTCGACAGCCTCAAGTGGCAGGTCCAGCCCGATCTCAAGCTGGTCGCCGAAATACGCCAGCAGATACGTCAGGCGCCCTGGCTCCGTTACAAAAACGAACGCCGGTGCTCTGATTTACCACTCCATCTGGAGGTGGAAAAGACCGACCGCGTCGGCCACCTCTATAACCATGTTCGCAAGCAGATCGAGGATTTGCTGATCAACAAGGCCCCGATTGAGGCATTCAAGGCGCTCGTGGTGGGCGAACAGGTCACCCGCGAGATGCTGGAAGACTGCCGTTTCATCAATCGGGTCTATGCCGCGATGGTCGGCAAGATCGCCGAGAGGCGAGAACAACTCAAACAACAACTGGAGAAGACAAAGGCCGAGTGGGACACGGTACGTCAGAGTTCCGACAAGGAACTGCGGCGACAGAAACTGTTCGCCATGAACCAGGCACGCGGCACATGCCGTTGTGACGAGGAACGTGGCAAATACGAGATGAAGGCCGTCTTGGCCTACATCCGCATCTGGGCGCAGAACAAGGCAGAGAACCGCATGGGCTGGCTGCAGGCGCTGAACCGCGTGGTGTGCAACGGTGAGCGCTCAAGCGGCTCGATTCTCTTTCTTGCCTTTCCTCAGGAACTGATCCTGAAGCTGGCGGAGCGCACGGGAGGCAAGCCGGTTCGCGTGCACGTCCCCAGGCTTTACGAGGGACTCGTTCGTACCGACTCTTCCGGCCGAACCTTCCTGGTTGATCCACTCAAGGGAGGAGGACAGAAACACACATTCTTGTTCAAGTACAGGGATGGAAAGGTCCTCCTCGACGACGACAAACCCGAGCAGGCCCAAGCACAACCTTCAAGCGAGTCTTGCGCTGAAACAGACATCGCAACCGAACCCGCATTACCGGCTGCAATTGTCGATGAAGCTGTGGAGTTTCTTCCCAGCACCTTCAGCGACGAGGATGCGAATGATGTGCCCTGGGTCATGTGAGGCAGCAACCGCGTTGAGCGGAATCCCTTCGGATTCCGCTCAGGGCCTAGGAAGGGATTATGAAAAGACTTTTTTCGCTCATTGTCGTATCTAGCCTTTGTGCCATCGCCGCACTATCCCAGCAGTCTGTCTCGCCCAGCCCGGACGCCGTCGTCCACGTTGCGACCGCCCTGAACCACCTGACGGTTCTGGAATTTCATGAACCAGTCACGATGGCAGCCGCTGGCAGTTCGGATTTTCAGATCGAGCGAGAGTCGAACAAGGTCTTCGTCAAGCCCGTGAAATCGGGGGCAGCGACAGATCTGTTCGTTTGGACGGCTTCCCGGCGCTTTGCTTATGAGCTTGAAATCACCCAAGAAGTGAAGAACATGAATTTTGCTATTGATAGCGCCCCACCGGCTCCCGCGCCGCCTCCAAAGCCCGCTGTGGAACCCGAGACAAATCAGTCTGCTGACGTGGTGCTGACCCGCGCGCTCCTGGGGGCCGAGGAGATCAAACACACTCGCGTACGTGCGGCGAAAAACCAGGTGAGCGTGCGCGTGCAGCAGGTGTTTCGCACGCCGAGCGCTGTCTATATCCACTACACGATTGAGAACAACAGCAATCTTTTCTATCGCGTAAATACTCCAGGCGCGTACGAACTAAAGATAGACGACTCGCCCATTTCGTTGGCGAGCCTGGCCCACACGCAGCTCGACCGAGCCATGCTTGAAGAGCTAGGCGGTACGCGGGAACTCGCCCTGCCTGTCGCTCTTGCCGAAGCTGAGGCCGACGATCTTCACCCGGGAGAGACTACCCAGGGAGTGGTTTCCATTCGGCAGGATCTGAAATCACCGGCAGTTGTGCAGTTGGTGTTTCGCGATGGGGTAAAAGCGACCGTCGTTCTCTGAGATGAAAGCGAATACACAACTCGGCGAGATGCATGATCGGCTCATTGACTTCCATTTGCGTAACCCGAAGGAGCGCATTGGCGATGTGCTGCTGATGTGGGTGGAGGATCCCCTGAAGCCGCGAGATGAGCACGGCCGTCTCCGCGTGAATCCGATTCTACTGCTTCTGGCAATCGTGTTTGTGCTGGCCGTCGGGACATTCTTGTTGTTCAGCATGGTTCAGTCATGACCGCAGAAAACGAATATCGGCTCGGGCGGCGCGCCTTCCATCAGAACCAAGAAGAGAGCGTTGCCGTTGCCATCGCCATTGTTGCAGTCTTCCTGCTCGCCGGCGGCTCCTACATCCTGTTGAACCGTTTTCACGTACGTCCAACCCAACTGGTGGAAGGTTGCCTCTATGCGTTCTTTGCCTTGGTTGCTGGCATCGCCCTCGCCTGGTATCTGCTCACCCTTCGGCGCCGGCGGGAGGCAAACTGGCCTCATCCTCCTTTATTTATAAGCCAAGCCAAAGACCGGGAGGCCGTCGAGGCCGCATACGCACAAAACGCAATCGTGCTGGGCTATGACGTCCATGGCAAGCCCTGGTTCTGGCCGGACGCGACGCGGGTAATGCAGTCGGTGGTGCTCGGCGCAACTGGTTCCGGCAAGACCACGCTTCTAAAGAACATCATTACCCAGGACCTGTTCCGAGTGCTCGGACCTGCCGAAGACCAGCACCGCATTCCCATGTTGATCTTTGATGGCAAGGGAGACCAGGAGTTTCTCTCCGATCTTCTGCCGGCCATCGAAGCCTCGGGCCGGATGCACCAATTGAGAGTGCTCAGCCCCTCGCGGCCAGACATCTCCGTGCGCTACAACCCCTTCTTCAGTGACGCTGGACTGTACGAAGAGCATTCAAATCTCGTGTTCGAATCGTTCGATCAGGAAGAAGATTTCTTCCGCGGCCATCAGGGCAACTATCTCACCGACATCTCGCGCGTTCTGACATACACCGGCAAGCGTTACAACTTCTACGACGTGATGGTGATGGCGCTTGACCCGGTGGTCCAGCGGGAACAGATTGCGATTGCCCGCGCCAGAATTCAGACGCTTGAGGGCGTCAGTAATCAGCGCCGCCTGAACTTCGAGATGTCAGCGAAGATGTTGCTGCAGTCCCTGCAAGACCGCGAGCGAATCACCAAGATCCAGGGCCTATTAAACCAGCTGATGACTTTTCTCCAGGACGAACTCTCCATCATCACTGGCGCCTACGATGAGATGCTGTCGCTCGACGAAGTCATTGACCAGGAACTGATTCTGTTCGTTTCGTTAAATACCAACAAGAACTCGAAAGCGGTCACGGCCCTTGGCCGGATGCTCCTGCAGAACCTGCAATTGATGATTGGCAAGCGTTACGAGAACGAGCAGGAGCGCCGCCGCGAGAACCGGCCGATGGTCAGCGTCATCCTCGAC
>Ga0209773_10000568_pt1 | contig 12160 bp, 11 predicted proteins | sample BogFormECP14_OM1_FD_188244 | JGI IMG/M metagenome (GOLD analysis project Ga0209773, IMG submission 188244) | Bog forest soil microbial communities from Calvert Island, British Columbia, Canada - ECP14_OM1 (SPAdes) (version 2) | ecosystem: Environmental > Aquatic > Freshwater > Wetlands > Bog ... | reverse complement strand
CTTCTCGTTGCCTGCGATCTTCTTGATCAATTCCGGAAGATCGTGGAGGGAAGATTGCGCGAGCGCGTTTTCGCGCATCGCGAGTTCCGCGGATTCCTGCGAAGTTGCCAGGCTCAACGAGTACGTTTCGACGCCGCGCGCTTCGCGGTTGCGGCTAGAATTCGCGTGAATGGAGATAAACAAGTCCGCGTTCGCGCGGTTGACGATCGCCGTGCGGTCTTCTAGCGAAACGTGCCTGTCGTCCTTGCGGGTGTAGACCACTTCCGCGCCCGGAATGTTTTCTTCGATCAGTTGGCCGAGCCGCAGCGCCACATCCAGGCAAAGACTCTTCTCAAGCAGACCGTGCGGCCCGATCGTGCCCGCGTCATACCCGCCGTGTCCGGGATCAATCGCGATGCGATTGATTTTCAGCCCCAATTCCCGTGTCAGTGAGAGTTGACCTGCGGGGCTGGCGCTTGCCGGCGGCACCTTGGTCACGTTGTACCTCAGGGCATTCGAGCTCAGACCCCGCGGCAGCGCCAGGCCCACCGCCAGTAGAACGACAAAAAGTACGGCCGCCCAAAGACCCCAGCCGAGCAAGCCGAGCTCCGCGGGCTTGTAGGAAAGCTCCGGCGTCGCGAGGGCGCTAGCTGCTTTGATAGAACCGGCGCCCGTATGGAAAGGCGATGGCGCCGGCATAGGCCTCGCAAGAGCAGCAGCCACGACGTCTGACCTGCACAGCGCTTTCTCGACGATGTCAGGTGACACCGTGTGGCTCTCTTGAGCATATGCTTCTCGCAAAGCGTTGAAGCAAATCCTATTGATGTTCCGCGGTACTCCCTGGCTTCGCTCGGCGATGAGCGCCAAGGCGTCTGGCTCGAATAGCGCTTCACCGCAATAGCCCGCGACTTTCAGCCGGTGCCTAATGTAACCTGCTGTTTCCTCCAGTGATAGCGCTTCCAGACGCGTCACGACCGCGATGCGCTGGAGCAATTGCGCCAGCCGCTTCTGTCCCAGTTTCTCCCCGAGTTGCGATTGCCCGGCCAGAACGATTTGCAGCAGCTTGGTGTTCGACGTCTCGAAGTTCGAAAGGAGCCGGATGGTTTCGAGCACCGAATCGTCCAGGTTTTGGGCCTCATCGACAATCAGGACAAATCGCCTGCCGGCCAGCATTTCCGCAAACAACATTTCATTTAACTTGTTGTGCATGGCCACCAGTCCCATGCCCGTCGCATCGACGCCTAGCTCGCTCAATAGGTATTGAAAAAATTCGCGCGAGTTGCACTGCGTCTGGAACAGGAATGCGGCACGCGCCTTATCACGTAGTCCCTCGAGTACCTGATACAAGAGCGTTGTCTTGCCCATGCCCGGCTCTGCGATCAGTGCCAGAAATCCACGTCCGTCCAGGATGCCCTCTGTAAGCGAGTCGAGCGCCTCGCAGTGCGTCCGGCTCGGGTACAGAAACGCCGGATCGGGCGTGACACCGAACGGCTGCTGGTGCAAGTGATAGAAATCGAGAAACACCGGCATAACCTCCTTCCCCCCGCGGAGCAGCCAGACAACCCTCCCGGCTCTCCGCATCACGGCTCCAGCACAAGGTTGCGTGGCAGAACGACTGCGGCCGGAACTAGCCCCCGCTTGGCGGGGGCGCGCGACCATCTGAGCGGATGTTAGCCATCTGCGCCGGACAGGCGATTCTGCTACAGCCAGTTTGTGACCGCAAGAGTTGGCCTTCGCGGCGCACGTTGTTTCTATCGGAGTTTACGACTTAGACCAAAGCAGTTTTAGCTCAGAAATTCTTGACACAGAATTGAGCGCGTTCGTGCGCGATTCCAACTGTAAGGAACTGCTGGCAATCCTGAGCGAGCGTCAGGCCATCAAAGCTGCTCGGGGGATTTCTTCTTATAGAACGAGAGTAAGCGCTGGAGGTACTTCGGTGTGACAAAGCGACGGGAAGGCAAGTCTGGGTGAGGGAGCCGAACGAGGGGCTTGATCTAACAGTCGCGAATTGCGCTGCTACCAATATTTAACAGAAAGCAGACAATCCGGCCATAATTCAAACGATGGGCAAGCGCGAAATAGAGGGAACGGAGTGGCTCGAGAGTAGGCCCATTATTCCGCACACAACGAGGTCCTGTCGTCCAGCGTCGTCAAGAACCACCATTTCGGGGTTGAGAGTGACCTGACGAGCGTCTTCGGCGGATCGCGGTCCTTCGAGCTGTTACGTTCCTTCGTCCCAGAAGTTCAAGTGACTCCCACGATGGTTCCCTACGGGAATTTCGCCTTCGAAGCTGGCAAGTCCGATCGTGTGGTCCTCCACATCGGCCGCCCGTTGCTTTTTCCAATCTCTTCTGGCGGCTCTTTCGGCGCAGCCGATGAGGCGAGAGTACCACCCGCTTAGAGCTGGAAGGCAAAGTGCGGCCGGCGGGTTGCGTGCCGCCGTACAACGACGATCGATAATTCCTTCGCGCGCGAGGAACCTCGCGGTTCGCAGGATCGCCGAAAGATTCTTTGGCGTTTGAACTCTCGTTTTCCTCGCATGCGGTTATGGAGTATACTCCCGCCCATAGGTGGTCTCCGTGCCAGCAAACCTCTGGGTGGGAATGCTCATCGCGTCGGCGGTCCGAAGTTCTGGGCGTTTTTAACATCGGCAGTCCTCGGTTCGGATTCCGGCCAGCGTCCTTAGGGTATTCCAGCGATTGCCTTCGTTGAGCCGTCCGTTAGCTTCAGACGAGGAGGACACTCATGGGTTCTTCCGGATGGAAAGACACGATCTCATTTGGTCTCATAACAATCCCTATTCGTTTGTACGGCACAGCAAGGACGAACCGTAACTACCTGCACCAGATGCGCCGGGGTGAGCCTGAGCGCTCGTGATTTAGCATCATGGCTTTTCGCAACGCTATTCTAACAGGTTGACAGTTACTTCATCTTAATATATATAGACCGTACAGGGCGCGCATCAGGCTAACGTTTTACTTGCACCTTTGAGGGCTAGCCGTGGAAAATCTGATAACCGTCTTGATCCTTTGTTGTAATCGGCTCCTCAGAGAGTCCGTAACGCGCATCCTAAACAAGAGACCGGATTTTCAGGTCGTTGCCTCGCAAGCGCTAACCCCTGATTCCAAGCGCGAAGTCGCGGATGCCCATGCCGACGTCGTCGTTCTGGATTCGCTACAACTGCTAGCCGAAGAGACAATATTCGCTCCCAACCACCGCAGTAGCCGCTTGATGAAATGCATCCTGGTCGCCATGGAAGATGATCCGAAGCGCTTCCTTACTTCTATCCGCCTCGGCGCCTTGGGTTATCTTCTGCAGGAAGCGTCAGCGGTTGAGGTCGTCACCGCCGTTCGTGCGGTGGCGCACGGAGAAGCCGTCTGTCCTTCCCGATACGCTCGCGTCCTCTTCGATTACTTTGCATCGCAGACTTCGGCGCTACCCAACAGCCAGACGCGCGCACTACTTGGGCTGACTCGGCGTGAGCAAGAACTCATTCCGCTGATCGATCGTGGCATGACCAATAAAGAAATCGCAAGTCAGCTGAATCTATCCGAGCAAACCGTGAAGAACCACATCCATCGGATCCTTCGGAAAGTCGGTGTGGAAGATCGCCTCAGCGTATTCGAAGCGTATCAGACTCAGAGACTGGGCCTTTAGTCGCCATTTCGTAAATGACGGAGTCGGAAGCGCGGGCCTTAGCCCCTGAAGTACCTCTTTTCGATCATGGCTGAATAATTCCGGGACCGTTTGGTTCGCGACTGGAGCCACATCGGTGATCCGAGCGATTTGACGGGAGGAGCCCGGCCGACGTTTCAAAGCCGAATCTCCATCAACAGTACAGCTGGAAACGATCCGACCGACGAGGCAATGGCCTTAGGTCTGACATAAGAAGTGGCACGACGTTCGGGGGCAGGCCAGTCGCACTAGCCTTTAATGTTGCCGGATGTACTGGATCACCTACCGGCTCGGCCCACGAACCGCTCCGGCTAGATCAGTGCGTAGAGTTAAGTCCGGTGAACTGGAAGGCTACAACTACGTTTATTAAATTCTGATTTTCTGTCTTCTCGGAGTAATTCTGGGAATGGTTGCGGGAAATCCGCTTCCTCCAAGGGCCGTGGCTTACGTATGGCTGGCCTTCGGATTACTGCCTGCAGCCATACTCCTCGAGTAGATTCTGGGCTCGACGAGCGGTCGTTCGTTCTCGTCCTAGCGTTTCGGTCTGTCGCCGCTCTTCGCCGTCGGAAGCTTCCTCTGGATGAATAGCGACCGCCGATTTCTACCCCGGTACTGATACAAATCTCGAACCATTCTGCCCTCTCTCGGCTTTCCCGTCGTGCTATCGGAATCCAGGTCGCCGCCCAGCCGCCGAGCCGAGCCGCGCCTGGTTCCCAAAGTGAAAGCAAGAGGGCATACTTGAGGATTGTTTTTCCATCCGAACGGCCTCGGCACTCCCGCTGCGGTCACAAGCCCGCGCTCACATTGCGTGCTATTGTAGACAAAGGAGTCAAATGCGCAGGAAAGCCCCGTATTGCGCGAATTGGCATGGAAGGTGCATTCTTTCGTTCGCGGATTGCCGTGTGCTGTCGCGCTACTGTGCCGCCGAAGTGTTTGATTGCGATCCGATTTGTTCCCAGCAATAATCAGCCACCCTGGTAGCACGAACGCCTGTTCGGACGAGACCGGGGAAATAGAGGGAAGATGAAAGGTGTAGTTCTGGCAGGTGGGACTGGCAGCCGCTTGAACCCGTTGACGCGTGTAACCAACAAGCATCTTCTACCGATCTACGACAAGCCCATGGTCTACTTCCCTATTCAGACGCTCGTGAATGCCGGGATTGAGGAAATTCTTCTGGTCACTGGCGGCAAAAACGCCGGAGATTTCTTGCGTCTGCTCGGCAATGGCCGCGATTTCGGCCTGAAGCACTTGAATTACACCTACCAGGAAGGTGAAGGCGGAATTGCGGAAGCCCTCGGCCTGGCGGAATTTTTTGCCGGCGACGATTCTATGTGCGTGATTCTGGGTGACAACATCATCGAAAACAATGTTCGCCACGCGGTCGAAACTTTCAAAGCGCAGAAAGGTGGCGCAAAAATTCTGCTCAAGGAAGTTGACGACGCCCAGAGATTTGGCGTTGCGGAAATTCGCGGCCAGCACGTCGTGGGTATCGAGGAGAAACCCAAAGCGCCCAAATCGAATTTTGCCGTCGTCGGCATTTACCTCTATGACAAAAGCGTATTCGAAAAAATTCGCCGCCTGAAACCCTCCGGCCGCGGCGAACTGGAAATCACCGATGTGAACAACTTCTACATCCACGAAGGCAAGCTCTCTTACGAAGTCCTCGATGGATGGTGGACCGACGCCGGCACGTTCGAATCTCTGCTCCGTGCCAATACGCTCGTCGCCGAAACCGGCGCGAACAAAATGAATCGTTCCTCCGACGCCGGACGCCGGGAAGTGGTCCGATGAAGATCCTTGTCACCGGCGGCGCGGGTTTCATCGGATCGAATTTCATCAGTCATGTTCTTGGGCTGTCCAAGGACCACACCGTCGTTAACTATGACAAGCTAACCTACGCTGGAAACCTCGCCAACCTGGAATCCGTCGCGGACAATCCGCGATACAGTTTCATCAAGGGCGATATTTGCGATCCTGTGGCCGTCGAAGCCGCCATGGCCGGGTGCCAGACAGTCGTTCATTTCGCCGCCGAGTCGCACGTGGATCGTAGTATCTATGAACCCGCGCCCGTGATTGAAACGAACGTCACCGGCACCTTCGTACTTCTGCAGATCGCGCGGAAGCTCAATATCAAGAAATTCGTTCACGTCTCCACCGACGAAGTTTACGGCGATATGCCGCCTAGCGCGTTTGCCGACGAAAATTCTCCGCTGCAGCCGAGCAGCCCCTACTCCGCATCGAAAGCCAGTTCGGACCTGATCGTTAGATCCTACGTTCGCACTTTCGCCTTCCCGGCTGTCATCACGCGTGCCTCCAACAATTACGGGCCTTTCCAGTTTCCGGAAAAATTTCTGCCACTCATGATTACCAACGCGCTAGACGGCAAGCCTGTCCCAATTTACGGTGACGGCAAACAAGAGCGCGACTGGCTCCACGTCACGGACCATTGCCGCGGAATTCTGGCAGTTCTCGAACGCGGACGGATCGGCGAGGTTTACAACATTGGCGGCTTGGACGTGCTTGAAAATCTCACCATGGCGCGCCATGTGCTCCGCGCCGCCGGCAAAAGCGAATCGCTACTTTCCCATGTGAAAGATCGCCCCGGCCACGATCGCCGCTATGCTCTCACCTGCCACAAAATCGAGCGGGAACTCGGCTGGAAGCCCTGCGTGCCTCTAGAAGACGGTTTGCGCCAGACGATTGATTGGTACCGCGCCAACACGAAATGGATGGCCGGAGTGCGCCGCGGCGAGTACCGCACCTACTACCAGAAATATTACGAGAACCGGGACTCGTCCCTCCACGCGATTGCGCAGTCCGGACGAAAGGCTCCCAGTTAGCAACCTGTCGGAGCGCTCTGGCCGCTACAGCGTGTGACCAAATTCTGCTAAAGTCATCGAACTGCATGGTGCGTCATTCTGCATCGCGATTCTTACGGGAGTCCAAATTTAGTGCAGCGAATTGAAACCTCTCTCCCCGGCGTCTTTGAGCTTCGTCCCAAGGTTTTTCGCGACGCTCGCGGTTTTGTCATGGAAACCTACCATCGCATCCAATTTGCGGAATTGGGCATCCTCGACGTGTTTGTGCAGGACAACCATTCTCGTTCGCTAAAGAGTACTTTGCGCGGGCTGCACTATCAGACCCACCATTCGCAAGCCAAGCTTTGCCGCGTCATCGAGGGCGAAGCCCTCGATGTGGCCGTGGACATTCGCGCCGGCTCGCCGCATTTTGGCAAGTGGGCTAGCGTTCGCCTTTCCGCGAACGACCATAACCAAATTTTTATCCCGGCAGGATTTGCGCACGGATTCCTGGCGCTAACGGACACCGTCCAGTTCCTTTACAAGTGCAGCGACTTTTATGATCCCAGCGACGAGCACGGCATCCTTTGGAACGATCCCGACATCAATATCGAGTGGGGAGTCACCGGTCCGCTGGTCTCTGACAAGGATGCGAAAAACTCCAAGCTCGTAGATGTTCCGAGCGATCTGCTTCCTCGTTACTCATCGAAATGAAACCGAAGATTCTTTTGACTGGTAAGAATGGCCAACTCGGTGATGACCTTCAACATATATTGCCTCAGCTGGGCGATGTCGTCGCCACCGATCGCCGGCAGCTCGATCTTTCGCGTCCGGACAAAATCCGCAAGCTGATTCGGGACGTCCATCCGTCGCTGATTGTGAATGCCGCCGCCTATACCGCTGTGGACCAGGCTGAAAAAGACGAACCGCTAGCGCGAGCGATTAATTCGGAAGCCCCAGCGATCATGGCCGAAGAAGCGAAGAAAATCGGCGCGGCCATTGTCCATTACTCGACCGACTACGTTTTCGACGGCGGCAAAAACTTTCCTTACGACGAGAACGACCCGCCGAACCCCATCAGTGTCTATGGAAGGACCAAGCTTGCAGGCGAACAAGCCGTCCGCGATTTAGGCGTTGACCACCTGATTTTTCGCACCGCTTGGGTCTACTCCACGCGCGGCAAGAATTTCCTCCTCACGATGCTGCGTCTGGCGACGCAGCGCGAAGAACTCCGGATTGTCCATGATCAGGTCGGCGCTCCCACCTGGAGCCGCGAAATCGCCAGCGCCACAGTTAAGGCTCTACAGCAGATTTGCGATCGAACTGATGGAACAGCAACGTGGTCAGAGCGGAACGGCACGTATCACATGACTGCCGGTGGCGAATCAAACTGGTACGAGTTTACTCAGGCGATCCTGCGCGAGGCGGCGCAATCACCGCGCTCTACCGCTTGGTTTCAAGCCGCGACAAACGGAAAAGAACTGATAACGCGCAGACTGATTCCCATCACTACGGCTGAATACCCCACGCCGGCGCGCCGTCCCGCCTACTCCGTTCTCTCCAATTCAAAACTAAATCGAGTCTTCGGAATCCAATCGCCAGATTGGAGACAGCAATTGAGCGAGGTTTTCTCTCGCAATCCCTCGCACACACCCTAAGCGGCGCGATTCTTGCCGTCTGCAACAAATAATGATACAGCGGATGCATCGTCGCCGTGCAGGGTGCACGTGACGCCCGCCGGATTACCGCCCAATCTCAGTTCTCATTGTTACGCGGTACGTACTCGACCAGGGAACCGGACGCTGCGCGAGCCGTTCGTAATCGCAATCATCGGCTTCTGCATCGCTAGCTCGGGGACCAGACTTCGCCCACCCTTATGGGCTTGCGCGGGAGTCCTCGCCGCGTTCTCCAACAGCGTCGGTCGCATAAACCCGGCAGCTGTTTGTGCCAACTCCGCGCGGGTCTCCACGCCGAATTTACTCAACAACGAAGACACATGGAATTTCACGGTGCGCACGGTGCTATTCAGCCGCGACGCGATTTCCTCGTTCGCACGGTGGCTCACACCGCGTCCGGCACGTCTCTTTGTCGGGCGCTCAAGGACGTGGGGCAAGCGTCGCGCGCGCCTGTTGCAGCAGTTCCTCGGTCCGCGATATCAGCCGCGCCACCAGGGACTCGAACCGTCGCTAATTCGCGCAGGTCAGCGGCAAGAAGATTATCCTCGAACGCATCGAAGCCCTTTCCGAGGAGTTTCAAGCGGCCAGACACAGATTGTCCAAAAAGCGGATACAATCCTGGCCAAGTTGAATGAGCTACAAGAAAAGGGATCACAGTCGCCGCCACCGACTCCTAAGGAGGTCAGTAGTCAGATTAGCGATCTCAGGAAGAGCTTGTTCCCAAAGGCGAATGAAGCCGAAGCAGCGTACGAGAAAGGTTACGAACTTCTTAGTGGATATCGCTTCCGCGATGAAATCCCCGACCTTGGGAAGCGGCGGCAATTCCGTTGCCGGGCTTCGTATTCGGCTCTGGGCCAAGCATACGAGGCACTCCCGGGCCTGAGTCCGGCACAGGCAGCGCTTCAAACGAGACTATCGCTCGTTACAGCGAAAAGAGATGACAGATATGAGGCGTTGTTCAGAAACTAACTAGCGATGCTGCTGATTGATAAGGGAGACCCGGGAGGCGCGCTCGCTTACACCCAGCGGGCACTTACTGTCGCCGAGAAAGTCTATGGTCCTGACAATCTCGCGACCAAGGCTATCGCCGCCAATCTTGAGAAAATCGGGTTAGCAAAGCGGACGTAATGGCTACGATGTCGAGATTTAGGCCAGAATGTGAGAAATCGTACGACCGACGCCCGCGCGCCGTACGACACGCTTACCGAAGATCTGGAATGGACGCCAAAATCCACCGATCGGAGGTCCGGCAGAGCGCGTCATGTCGTGCTCCCCTCAAAACTAGACAGTCAGGGCCTCGGAATTTAGTACAGCTTTGAAAGCCAAGAAGACCTCATACGGACTGCGATTTTGAACTCCACGATGAGGCGGGTCATGGTTGTACTCCTCGATCCAACGAGCGATGCTGGCCCGGGCTTTCTCCAAGGTGCGATACTCGGACGTCCAGACATCCTCATTCCTTCAAGCTGCGATGGAACCCGTCGATGTAGCTTTTGCCCTCCGGGTGATGTGTTACGCCGTTCGCCGATGGGTGACGCCGAGCCCCGAGAGTGTTTCCAAGAAGCACGAGCAAGTGAACTGTGTGTCGTTGTCCGTAGTGAGCGTCCCGCTCGCTTCACGCCTGCTCTCGGGCAGCGGTTCCAAGACCGCTTGCTCTACCGCTGCGAGCGCAGCTTCGGTCCGGGAACGGTGCGAGAGATTCCAGCCCACGATCTCTCGCGTGCAGCAGTCTATCTCACTGACGAAGCAAGCCCGACCCATTGCTGACCTGTCGAGATCCTCGTCATGTCGGACCGCCGGATCTGATTGGGCCGGCTGGCTTCCACGCGGCTCGGCTCCTTCCGACGACATGCATGCAGACGTCGTGAGCGCACCAGCGGCCCGCGTTCGCCCCAGCGCACGTAGTACGCGTTTGCGGTTCACTGGCAGTCCTTTCTTCCGCTGCAACCACCACGTCACGCGTCGATAGCCGTAAGCCAGCTTCTCTCCGCAGGTCATCAGGATCTGTTCATTGTAAGTGCGATTGGCCCGGCTGCCTCGCGGCTTCTTCCGGTAGTGCAAGCTTGACCGACTAATCGCAAGAGTCCCAGCCAGCAACTGGGCCGTGTAGCCCCCTACCAGTTCACACGCTTGGGAGTGAATGGCACCGCAGCTCAGTCCCCCACTGCGTTTCTTAGGATTTCGATCTCCAGCGATTGCCGCCCTAGCGTCCGTTCGAGTTGCCGGATGCGGCGGTCCTTCTCGGTTTCGGCTGCGGCAACGCTTCTCCCGCAAGCGCTGCTTTCGCTCCCTGTACCGCTTCGTCCTTCCAGCGATAGAACAGATTCGACGGGATCCCGTGCCGCCGACATGTGTCAGACAGCTTCCCACTCTTGATGCCTCCCTGCACGATCTGTCACTTCTCTTCAGGGGATCGGTCTACGCGTGGTTTCCGACCCATCTTACTTCCTCATTTGGAGCTCCTGATTCTGCCTAACAAGGCAGGAACAAATTTACCCTGTGGGTCTAGCCAAGCCTGCTCAACGGCTGGCCGAGATGCTTGCTATCCAGTACCACAATTGGCCCGTGCAATGAGGTACCGGTCCAGTACTTTTTCGATTACACGGGGGTACCGGACCCGTACATTCTCGTGGACTTCTTTGGTACGCGGATCTGAATCCTAATTGAACCTACCCCCTGTTAGCGGGCGTTCCTATACTGCCGTCCAGGTATTTGTGTTGTTGTGGAGGGCATTGATGAATCCCATCCGAGTGTTGGTGGCAAATCGGCCGCGGTTGATGCGTGAACTGGTGATGGCCACGATTGCGGATCAGCCCGACATCGAAATTGTCGGCGAGATTCAGCAAGAGGCCGAATTGGAGCATGCCGTGGAAGAAACGCATCCGGACTTTCTGATCGTTGCATTGGAAAAATCCAATAGGATTCCGAATGTTTGCGAGTCGATCTTGCGAAATCATCCACAAATGCGAGTCATCGCGATTGCCTCTGACCGGAACAGTTCGATGTTTTATTGGACGTCACTGTGTATTGAGTCGAATCAAATCGAAGCTTCCGAAGCGGGCGTGCTCAGCGCCATTCGCGGAAAGCTGCAGACGTTGGACAAGGTCCAGTGATCACCATGAACCATGGAACAGCGGTGGAGAACCCGAGAGCGATTCGAATTTCAGGGAGAAGTGCGCCTGGACTCATCTGCGTACTGGTCGCTCTAGGGTTGGGATGCAGCGCAACGCAAGCCCAAAATCAGCGCCCGGCTCCGACGACGGGTTCGGACCTGGGCCGCGACAATTTGAGCCGTGTGGCGGCGTCAGCGACGGAGCTGAAGTCGGTTCTCCTCACAGAAGTTGGACTGATGGTCGAATTGAAACGCTGGGTGGCGAAGGACGCGACAGACCACGGCCAAATCATCAGCGATTCGGACCTGACAAACGACGCCATCTTTGAACGCTTGGAGACGGATATCCAGTTTCGTTCGGTCGCGACAGCTATCGTGCAGAGGTACGGATTTCTTGTACCAAGAGTTAATCCGGAATCGGAACTTGGCAGGCAGCAAGAGCTTTTGGTGCAAGAGCGCACGAAATGGATGGCGCAACATTCAGAGGAGGAGCGAGCAGCAGCGCACCAGAAGACGCTACAAAAGAGTCTGCAGACCACGAGCGCTTGCGACCCGCAGTTGGATGTGGACTGTGCGAACACACAGCCCAATTCGCCTCTCGATAATGAAGGATCGCAAGGACGGCAGGGCCCGGCGATGCAGTCGCCCCAGCCAGTGTCTCCTCAGCAATCGTTTCCTCCCAACTTCCCGAGCGGCGGCGAAAACCCCCTGGAACGCGGGCTGTTGATGCAGACAAGCGGCGATCCGCTAAACAATTATCCAACGGACCAGCTCGGAGATCGCTCTGACGGCACGCAATTGTTCGCTGGGATGGGTTCGAATCTGTCGGGATATGGGGCCGGATCGGGAGGCGGATCTGGATCCGGATCGGGAAATTCTTTGGGGCAGCTCTTGGCTGGCGGCGATAACCAACAGGGCGG
>Ga0209773_10000567_pt1 | contig 12166 bp, 11 predicted proteins | sample BogFormECP14_OM1_FD_188244 | JGI IMG/M metagenome (GOLD analysis project Ga0209773, IMG submission 188244) | Bog forest soil microbial communities from Calvert Island, British Columbia, Canada - ECP14_OM1 (SPAdes) (version 2) | ecosystem: Environmental > Aquatic > Freshwater > Wetlands > Bog ... | reverse complement strand
CAGGCCTAGGCAGTCAAGTGGATCAGCTGATCGACGCCGCCGTGCGCAATCGTCCCGATCTCGCTGCCCAGGTCGCGACGCTCGATGCGCGCCGCGCCGCCGTCGAAGAAACAAAGGCGCAGTTTTATCCGACCATCGGAATAGGAGGCAGCTATGGCACTCAGAACTGGGACTTCAAATACGATGGCACGCCGAACGTTGATGCCAACCAGCCGCAATACAGCGCGCTGCTGACAATCAACTGGGATCTCTTCACCGGCTTCAAACGCCTGAACGATGTCCGCCAGGCTGAGGCCGATCGCGACGCCGCGGGCGCGCAGCTCAAGTCGCTCGAAGTCGATGCGATCAGTTCCGTATGGCGAGCGTACTACGAATTCCAGACGGCGCTCAGCCGCTATACCTACGCCAAGGCGCTGCTGGCTGCCTCGCAGGAATCGTACGACGCCAACCTCGACACGTATCGGCAAGGACTCAGCACTATCGTCGAATTGCTGACCGCCGATCGCGACCTCGCCAACGCGCGCTACACGATTGTTCAGAGCCGCGCCGATTTGTTGACGTCGTCAGCCGCCGTCGCGTACGCCGTGGGAGCCATCGAGACGCCGCCGCGTCCGTGATACCGCAACATGTTCGTAACAATCTGTGGCGACTCGACGGGGCGAGTCCGCTGCATGCAGTCGCACGGCTGCGCGCGCGCGAGCCTTGGCAAATAGCGGAGTTTTCGCGACTAGTGGCCACGTTTTGCGAATCGCAAATGAGAAAGGCTGCGTCCGTCGAAAATTGTTGAATGAAATAAAGGCCTCGGTCATTGGCACCGCCCTTGCTTTACCTCCTGTCAACGAACTTAGAACGGGAGGCAAAGAAAATGGCTGCTACCACAATTAATCAAACACTCGCAGGCTTTCAGCAGGTGCGGGAGCAGACCGAGACTGTCGCCGCCGATCGTATCGCGCAGAACAGTCTGCTCAGCGAACTGCCCGGTGTGGCGTTCGCGTTCCTGACCCTGGCGTACATCGTCCTCTCCTTCGTGAGCCTGTAATCGACGCATCGCATACCACGCACGGGAAGGACCCGAGTCCGGGCGAATCAAATCGACCTCGGATCGGCTTCCCGGAGCGTTCCTGAAAACTTCTTGTCAGATGCGCGCGTCGCGGCGAGCCGAAGTAAAATCGACCTGAGAACGCGCGCTGTACGATCGATTGCGAAGGTCCGCATGCGCGGAAGTGAGTATTAGCATGATGATGGAAGGATTATCGTTGTTGGCGGGACTGGCTATTGCGATCGTGATAATCGCGGGGCCGGCCAAGCCCTTCTACAAGAGAGCAAGGCCCGAGCGTTAAGCGCAGGCGGCGCCAACGCCGCAGGCCCGTTTCCCGAATCTGCGGGGCGGAAGCGCGAATTCTCTTCGCGGCTCCGCCCCGCACTCGTTTTTTCCTGCGTCACAATCTAAACTTGCGCCTTCGACGGGAGGTGCAGGATGAAGCGACTGACACTTGGCTTGATTGCGTTGGCGTGCGCGCTCGCGGCGCCACATCCCGCACGCGCCCAGGCGACTTGTCCTCAGACGCTCGCAGTTGCGCAAACGGCGTCCGCTCCAGCTCCCGACTGGACTGTCACTTACTCCGGCTATCCGACCGCGGTTGCGGGCGTCACCATCTTCGACGGACCGCCGTCGGAACAGGCTTCGCTGGTGCCCGACAACGAGAAAACGACGGAGGACGCCGTCATCCAAACCTGGAAGCTGGCAACCAGCACTCGCGGCTACTGGCTGCAATGCGAGTATGCGAACACGACGGCGCAGATCTCCCGCCGGTTGCCCGCGGAGGTCACCCGATGCGACGTCACTGCCGAGCGCAACATCCGCTTCAGCGGCGAGGGCCGGCGCGTAATCAAGAGCGTAGAGTGCAAATAGTCAATCGCTAATCGATCTGACTATTCGCTTGGTAGTACGTCACGCTGCACTGAGTAGTCCTTGCTCACGACGTTTTGCAGCTACTGAGTAATCGTTTCGTTACCGACTAGTATTCCGTTCGTAACTCGCGAGAGTCAAGACGGAATTTTACGAGGCCATACCCGATTCCTCGCGGCCGCGGGAACCATCCGCATCCACCATCTGTTGACCTCCAAGAGCCAGCTCAAATTTTTCGCGCTGGATGTCCGATATGGAGGAATCTCAATGAACCGTAAAAAACTAACATTGCTGGCCTTGTGCGTTGTCGCACTCGCCACGGCGGCGAGCGCATTGGCACAGATGCCAATGATGCCGATGCCGATTCCGCAGATGCCGGATATGCCGAGCGGCAAGAAGACCAAGACAACGGCTTACGCGCAGACCAACCTCGTAACCTCGATGAAAAGTCTGAAGGCGAAAATACACGACAAGAATCTCTCCAATCCCTGGGGTTTGGTGCAGGGGCCAACACCGTTCTGGGTGTCCGACAACAACGCGGGAGTTTCCACTCTCTACGACGGCAACGGGAAAATCTTTACAGTCGCCGATGGCAAAAAGAAGGTACCTTTCGTCGTTACGATTCCGCCGCCCAACGGCAGCAACGCCGCTGCTACGCCCGATGGAATCGTTTTCAACGGTATCACCGCCGATTTTGGCGGCGACCTGTTTATTTTTGACACCGAGGACGGAACGATTTCAGGATGGCAGCAGTCGGACGGCACTGGAGCTGTCCTCCACGTGGACAACTCTGCGGTTCCGAGCTCGGCCAACGGCGCCGTTTACAAAGGCCTCGCTGTCGCGACCGTCAACGGGAACCAGTTCCTCTACGCGACGAATTTCCGCTCGGGCAACGTCGAGGTCTACGACAGTTCCTACAACCCTGTAACCTCCATGCCCGGGACGTTTACCGACCCGAATGCGATGCCTGGCTTCGCGCCATTCGGAATTACGCTCTTCGGCTCCAGCAATCTGTGGGTCTCCTACGCGATGCAGGATGCGGCGAAACACGACCCGGTGCATCAGGCGGGCGCCGGCTACATCGATATTTTCACGACCGAGGGCGTATTCGAGGAGCGTTTCGCGACCGGCGGCAACCTCAACGCGCCGTGGGGGATGGTGCTGACACCGTCGACCTTCGGTCCGTTGGGCGGCGATTTCTGGATTGGCAACTTCGGCGACGGAAATATCAACGCGTTCAATACGTCCGGCACCGACGTTGGCCAGCCAATGAACGAGAAAGGCCAGCCGCTGAATGCCAATGGACTGTGGGCTCTCGTCTTCGGCAACGGCAGCAACAACGCAAGTACCAGCTCGCTGTATTTCACGGCGGGTCCGAACGACGAGACCGAGGGAATCTTCGGCAAGATCGACGTCTCGACCAAAAAATCCTCAAGCACGAGCGGCGGGATGACGGGACCTTACGGGATGATGTAGCAACGCGACGCGCTGGCCGCGCCCGACTCTGGCTAACTGCTAGCGGTCGGCGCGGCCGGTCTTATCGGGAAATGCGCCGAGCTTGACGGCGTTCGCGAACAGCTCGGAGATTGGCGCGTCGGGTGGTTCGGGTAAATCACCCGCCGCTCGCGGCCACGCGATCGGCGTCACCGGGCTGTCGATCGCCGCGCCAATCTCAATGTGGTAGCGCTCGACCGAGTCGTGCGGGAAATTGTTCTTGCGCGTCGATCCGTCGCGGAAAAAAATCATCGTGTGCACGCGCCGCGTGCGCGATCCGCTGTTCGGCTTCGCCATATGCACTGTCAGTCCGTGATGGAACGCGACCCCGCCACGCGGTACCTCGACCCATACGGGCGGCGTGTCTTTGATCTCCGGCATCTTCAGAATTTCGATCGCGTCCTCGGGCTTGAAGATATTCACGAACGCTCTCAGCCCCACCGCGTGCGAGCCCGGCACGTAGCCCATGCATCCGGTCGCGTGGGTCGAGCCGTCGAACGGGATCCACGCCGTGATGGTATCGGTCTCGACCATCGGCCAGTACGGTTGATCCTGATGCGGGTCCGTCAGCCGTCCGCCCGCTTCCTTGTAGAGCGCCTGATCGTGCCACAGCCGCAGCCGCTCGACGCCGAGGATTCGCGCCGCCGCCTCGCACACAATCGGATGAAAGGTGAGCGGCTTCACCTCAGGCGCGTCCTCCCACAGATTGATGCATTGGATAAACGATTGTTCGTACGGCGTCTTCTCGCCGAGCTGGCGATTATCGAAACGCTTGCGCCGCGCAACAGCCTCATTGACTGCCGCGCCGTAGCGCTCGAGCTCGTCCGATGTGAGCAAGTCCGGCACCATGACGAAGCCGTCGCGCCGGAACTGCTCGGCGTACGGTGCGAGCTTGTCGGCTAGAGTCGGCATTCGAAAATCCCCGGCATTTCCGTCTTATAGCATGAAGGCGGGCGTTGCTCAGAACTCCGCCTTGAACGCGAAACGGTCGGCGCCCGAGTAGGATAATCGCCTGGGCCGCACGCGCATCATGCGCAGCGTCGGATATTTGAAGAACGGCGACTCGAAGGGCGCTTTCTTCAGAAAAATTTCCTTCATCGCTTCCCACTCGGCGGTATCGCGCGGGATTTCGCTCGCGACGCCCTGGATCAGCACGCGCGAGATCTCGAACGTCTCGACTTTGCCCTTTTCACGCGCGTCCAGGTACACGCTGACGTACGGATGCTTGAGCAGGTTTTGAAATTTCTCTGAGCTGTCGTTCATGATGAACAACAGGTCGAACTGCGGCGTCTCCGCGAACGCCTGCATCGTCGCCGTCGGCCATTGCTCGCCCTGCGTGACAAGGATTGCGACCTGGACCTCGGCCAACAACGCGGCGAGTCTCTCCTTCTGTGCAGCTTCCACCTTCGACTCCTTGGACAATTAAGCGCGCCGACAGCCGCGCGCGCTAAACTCTAACCATCGTCACCCCGATCGAAGCAAATGGCGCGCGCGAGCGCCGATAGGCCGAGTCGTCGAAATGGGTGGTCCAAGTTGATCAGCTGTGATTTTTTACTACGCAGCGCTGGCGGCTAGTCCGTTTGTTTTGACTTTGGCATGGTTTAGCGTCACTATGCGCGTCGACGGGGGTTCGTCTTTCGTACGCGAGGGCCTGAGGGCTCAACAGGGAGGAAAGTGATGAAATCATCGGTACGAGGTCTTTTGATAGGAGTGTTGGGTGCGGCGGCGCTGAGCCTGTCGCCTTTGCCTACGCAGCCTGCGCGGGCTGAACAATCGGGCGAAATCACTCTTGGACAAGAGAGAGTTCAGGTCGTGCACGCCGGCGGCGATGCCGACACGGCCACTCTCAATTTCACTTTCACCAATCTTGGCAACGGTTACGGCAGTTGCGACTATGGAGAGGAAGATGCCATCGCTTCGGGCGTCGAAGTCGCGCTGCTTGGCAAGAGTTGCGGGGCTTACTACTACGATTGCCGTTACTACGATTACTGTCCGCCCATTTCGAGCTTTCCGTTTGACTACGTAATCGACCCCTTCGTTGCGCATACCGTTAACACTCAGAGCTATGGGACCTTCTTCGGCCAGTACCCTGTCGATGAAGGACCGGGAACTGTTTCGGCGAGAATCGTTTCGATCCCGAAACCGTACGGCGCTTGCGGTAGCTGGACTCTGAATCTCGAGGCGACCGGGCTGGACCTGTACAAGATTCAAAGCAATCCTGTGTCGCTGTGGTTGAACGATGCGGCCGACACGGGTCCATTTTGCTTCGACATCTATAACGCGGTGATCGGCAATCCCATCGCACCGCCGGTGCCCGTCGTTCGTAAGGGCATCCGCCGCTAGGTGACGCGCCGGGTAGAGGGTCCGCGAATCTGATCGCGTTGAATAGCCGCGCCGGTTAACGCCGGCGCGGTTCTTTTTTGCTCCCGGTTGCATCTTCCGGCGCCCCGCTGATATTCCCCGTGCGACCGTCGGCGTCGTGCGGCGTCGAGGCGTTGGTTCTTGCGATGTTGATAGAGCGAAAAGCAATCGTCGCCGTCATTGCGCTCGCAATGCTTACCTGCGCCGCCTCGTCTTCGTTCGCCGCCGCAGCGCGCGGCTCGAATCCTTCCGCGTCCGACGTCTCCGCAAATCCCGGCGACGCGCTTGAAGCGATGGCCGAACGGAAATTCGGCACGTCGATCAGCGCGGCCGAACGAAAGCTGCTGCAGGCGGCGCCCTTGCGCGACGTGCCGTGGTTCGGCCCCAGCGACGATCCCGACGTTGCCGCCAACGACCCCGCGCATGGCGAGACTTGGGGGCCTGAACGCACCGTCCGCGCCGGCTTCATCGCATGGCTGGTCGGCGATCCGCAGGCCGCGCAATTCGTCCATCCGAGCGGACTCGCACTCGCGGGCGCGCGCGTCACCGGCAGCCTCGACCTGTCCTACGCCACCATCGACAAGCCACTGACCTTCATCCGCTGCTACCTCCCCGACGGAATCAACCTGTCGTACGCCCACCTGCACGACATCACCGTGCGCCGCTCACGCACCGGCCCGGTGTTCGGCGACATGGCCGTCGTCCACGGTGACGCGTCCTTTCTGAACGGCGACTTCGGCCCACTAAGCTTCCTGCGCGCGCAAATCGACGGCACTCTCGACTTCAGCGGCGCGCGCATCCTCAACGTGGCCGACGACTCGGTCAACATCGTCGAGGCCAACATCGACGGCGACGTGCTGTTTCACGACGGCTTCGTCACCGACGGCATCGTCTACGCGCGCCTCGCGAAGATCGGGCACGACCTCAGCTTCCATGGCGCCGAATTCCGCGGCGACGGACAACTCGATGCCGAGCGCGCCACCATCGAAGGCACCGTGTACTGGGTCGACGTGACGCATACACCGAAGACCGTGCTCGACCTCGAGGACGTGCACGCCGGCGCACTGTGGGATGACGAGGCGAGCTGGCCCGCGCCCGGCAACCTGGACCTCAACGGGTTCGTGTATGGCGATATAGCAGGCGGCCCGAGCGACGGTCCCGCGCGCCTCCGATGGCTCTCGCTGCAGCCGCCGGAGTATCATCCGCAGCCCTATCGCCAGTTGGCGAAGGTGCTGGGCGAGATGGGCCGCGACGACGGCGCAATCGAGGTGCGCATCGCCAAGGAGATCGCGCAGCGCCGCTTTGGCCACGAGACCCTCCCGCAGCAAGCGTGGAGCCTGATCCTCCAGTACACGATCGGCTTCGGCTACCAGCCGTTGCGCGCGCTGTGGTGGATCGCAGGTTTCGTCGGAATCGGCACGCTGCTGTTCGGATGGGGCTATCGGATGCGCATTATCACGCCGACCGAGGAGCCCGCCTACCGCGAGTTCATCGTCAGCGGCGAAGCTCCGCCGCACTACCCGGTCTTCAATCCGCTGGTCTATTCGCTCGAAAACTTCCTGCCGGTGGTGGAACTCCACCAGGACAAATACTGGCGCCCCAACCCGCGCCACACGGTCTCCGCCAAAGCTACGCGAGGGGGCGAACCGCGCGACCCATCATCGACGCCGAGCCGGCTTCTGCGATGGTACCTGTGGCTCCACATCCTGGCCGGCTGGACGATCACGCCGTTACTATTCGCCGGCCTCTCCGGCCTGGTCCGCCCAGATTGAGTTCAGGTCCGACGGCAACTCGGTGTCCCCCGTGATCTCTTCCTACACGATTATCCTATAGACTATTCCTACGTAGCCAGACCGCCGGATCTTGCGAGGCGCTCAATGCATGCCGTGAACGTTCACCAACTCAAGAACAATCCCTCCGAGGCTTTGCGTAAAGTCAAAGACGCTCCTGTCATTGTCCTCAAGGGAGACAAACCGACCGCCATCATGCTGAATCTTGATGACGACGCTCTGCTGACTGAGCCGGACGTAAAACTCGCTCTGGCAACGGAGTTGTTCCGATGCGGCCATCTGCCACTTGGCCGCGCCGCGCGCTTGGCCAACATGGCCATCGTCGATTTCATGCGCCATCTCTCCGCGCGGGGCATCCCCATCATCCAGGGTACCGCCAACGAGGCAAAAGCCGACCTCAAAGCATTGAAGAAGTGGACCGCTTCGTCCTGAGCGACGCCGCTCCCCTGATTTGTCTTGCTCAAGTCGACGGCCTGCGTTGGCTTAGAAAGCTGTTCAGCCACGTACACCTGACTAGGGAGGTACGCGACGAGGTTCTCACCGGTCTTGGCAAACCGGGCGAAGAGGCTGTGGCGTTGGCCATCGAGCGGCGCCTGTTACGCGTCCATCCCGAGTGGAATTGGCCGGAGCCTCAATTCCCCAGCCTCGGCAAGGGTGAAGCTAGCTGCATTCGCGCGGCGATAAATCTGAAAAAGACAGGACGCGACTGTCTGCTACTGCTTGACGATCGCGAAGACCGTCGTGTCGCCTCGTCGGCAACAATTGTTGTCACCGGAACCGCAGCAGTCGTCGGCGCAGCCAAGCAGACCGGGCTCATTCCCTCGGCTCGCGATGTCTTCGATCAACTTCAGCAAAGCGGTTTTCGAATATCCGAAGCGATTGTACAAGGCATTCTCGAAGGCGTCGGTGAGGCGAAATCCGGAGAACAAAGAACTCGCAAGCCTTCAGCCCGGCGCGGTAAAAAACGGAGCCCGAAGAGTCCTGAATAGCCGTCTGTGTCTCGTCTCGACCGCGATTACTTCTTTCCCGGAGAGTTTGCGCGCTCTGTTACCATCGCGGGCATTGCGGCGAAGCGCTCCTGGCCGACTGCGATGAACAGCCTTCGGCCTTCCGCTTGGTATCCAAAACGCTGACAACATATCCACAGAGCGACGGAATGAGGCTGTTTATACTGGGTTTGCGCTTCGTTGCTCTTAGGCTGCTGGTTCAAATATCATCCGCCCAACCGCAATAACGAATCTGCCGAGCATGTGGCCGTAGAGGATGCGATGGCTTTAGAACGTAGCAGGTTGCTGGAAATCCTTAAGCGAACGTCCTATCGGGAGAGCGAGACTCCCATCTATCACCTCGCCTCAGGCATCGACAGCAAATATTACATCGACTGCAAGTATGCACTGTCCGATCCCGAAGCGCGCGACTGCCTGGCAACGGTTGTGGTCAAGATGTTGGGTAACACGGCGATGGACGCCATCGGTGGATTGGAACTGGGAGCGTACCCGATTGCGATTTCGATCTCGGACAAGATTTACAAAAATACAGGCAAGAAGATTCGAGTGTTCGTTGTCAGGAAGGATCAGAAGAAGCACGGCAATACATCGTTGATTGCTGGAGACGCGAGGCGAGGTGATCGAGTTCTGATCGTCGATGATGTGATCACTTCAGGTGGCTCCGCGATTAAGGCGATAGCCGCGGCGCGCGACGCGGGCCTGAAAGTGGAACAAGTAGTTGCGATGGTGGACCGCGAGGAATCAGACGGCCGCAAGAATATCGAAGCTATGGGCGTTCGCTTTCATCCGATTTTCACTCTAAACGATCTGAAGAGCTTCGATGGACCCGGCAACAAAAACAAAGTTCCGAAACCTGATCAAAAGCGGACTCTACGAAGACAATCTTCGCGAGTTGCAGCAGCTAGCTAAAGACCACTTTTTCGAGAGTCCTGCTCTGTATGGCCTGCTAATTTCGTTGTCGTCGTCTCTGATTGATGAGTTTAGCGAAGGCCATATCGATACGGTTCTTCTCAAGTATATCCAACAAAATTTGACTCGCCCGATGCTGGACGCTTTTGCGGCGCAATCTGCTCAACCGAAGGTGCATCTGGACGCTCTGAACGAACTGCACCGCGCCTGGTACAAGCTCTGATCTGAAGCCGCCGCGGGAGCAGTCGTTTCGGTTCATCCCGCCGGATTGCGTATTCCCGGATTCATTTCTTTGGCGTTGAATTTGCGCGCTCGGTTACCATCGCTGCCATTGCGGCGAAACGTTCCTGGCCGACTGCGATGAACAGGCCCTCGGCCTCCGCCGTCAGCGCGCCGTTGGCTGACAATGTGCCACGAGTAAAAATTTTTCTGCCCTCGACGCGATCGACCCACGCCTCGAACACCAGTTCCGTCAGCAGCGGTGTCGGCCTCCGGTACCGAATGGTCAGCGTCCCCGTCATGCCGGGATTTCCCGTCAGTGACTGCGCCATTCCGAGCACTTCGTCGAAGGCAGCCGCGAGAAATCCGCCGTGCACGTGTCCCGGCGGGCCCTCGTACGCGACGCCGAACGTGCCTCGTCCCTCGACCTTATCGCCGAGCACGGCCAGCCGAATCGGAGGCGCCAGCGGATTCGAGATTCCAATCAGCGGGCTGTGATCGAAGAACGCATGCGGATCGCCGGCGTTGGCGCTCTCGGCGAATCCCTCATAGCTGCGCGAGATTGGATACTTCGACAGCCGCCTGGCGTAGCGCTCCAAGGCGTCGGCCGCCGCCGACAAATCTTCCTCGGGCGCCGCGACCTGCACCAGATGGTCGATCACACGGCGCATCGCATTGGCCAGTCGATGCGCCTGGGCGCGACGTCCGGTCGCGGGCGCCTGGCTGATAGCCCACGCCGCGTCGAAATTTATGTTTTGATCGCTCATCTTTAATCGCTCACTTGCCCTGCATCGCCTGCAGCAAAATTGCTGCGAATTCTGTCGATCGTAGCTGTCACTTCGCGGTCAATCTACGGCGAGATTCTTCATCGGCAACGGCACTCGATATGCATTCGTATATAGTAAGATGAAACCGATCAGCCCGATGCGAACCCGTATCCTCATATTCTGTCTCGCCGCTTGCGGATTGGCCGCGATTGTCGACCGATCCGTTCGTGCGCAGAGCAACATGCAGGTCCCCGGCCCAGCCAATCAGAATCAGCAGTATGCTCCGCCACCGCCCGCCCAGCCGCCGCCATACGCGCCCGACAACGGCGATACCGTTCAACTGCTGCCGCAATTGTCGCGGCCTGCGCCGCAACCCGCTCCTGCTCCGATGCCGCCGCCGGTGAACGTCGCGCCGATGACGGCGCAAGCGGTTCCTTCGCTGCCGGCGGTGTTCCGCGGATGCTGGCAGGGCGAGGTCTCGCAGCTCGATTGGATTCGCCGCGACCCGTCGAGCTCGCACAAAATCGGTTTCTGGACGCCCAAGACTTATCGGCTCTGCTACCGGCGCGTCGGCGATCAACCGTTCACGCTCACCTTCACTGAGACCGGCGTCGCGCCGAGCGAGAAGATCATCCATCCGTACGGCAACGTGGTGCCGATTACGACCGACGGCCGGGAGTACGCCGCGATGCGCTCGCGCTTGAATTTCGACGAGTACAAGACCCGCCCCGACGGCGGCCTGTCTCCCACTTTCGCGGTTGACGAGACCACCAACCTCGACTGCCGCATCGCCGGCGACGACATGATGGTCAATGCCGACGTCTTCGGCACGCGCGACGGCGAGCCGTGGTTCACCGCGCATTGGCGCGCCGATTTCCGCCGCGCCGCCGATTAGCAAGACCGTCTTTATTAGCAGCATTTGCGCCGCTTGCCTCTCGGGGCTGCCTAACCTAATGATCTCGCATGCCCACAGCGCTTGATCCGCAGATGAAAGTGATGCTCGACGCGTTCAACGCGGCCGGCCCGATGTTCCTGCGTGCGGAAACCGCCGAACAGGCGCGAGAGAAGATGCGCGCGTTGCTCGAAGCCAATCCGATTCCGCCGCCCGCGATTTACCGGGTCGAGGATCGCCACATCCCGGGCGCTGACGGCCAAATCGGCGCGCGTGTTTACACTCCCGAAGGGAATCTGCCGATGGGCGTGCTCGTGTACTTCCACGGCGGCGGATGGGTGCTCGGCGATCTCGAGAGTCACGACCGCGTATGCCGCGCGCTGGCCAACCAGGCGGGATGCGTGGTCGTGTCGGTCGACTATCGCCTCGCACCGGAGCACGTCTTCCCGGCGGGCGCGGAGGATTGTTACGCCGCGACCAAATGGGTCTCTGAAAACGCCGCGTCGATTAACGCCGACGCGACGCGACTCGCAGTCGGCGGCGACAGCGCGGGTGGAAACCTGGCCGCCGTCGTCTCGATGATGGCGCGCGATCGCGGCGGTCCCGCCATTAACTTCCAGTTGTTGCTTTACCCCGTCACCGATTGCGCGCTCGACACTCCGTCGCAGAAGGAATTCGCCGCCGACGGATTCGTGCTGTCGCGCGCCGACATGGAATGGTTCTGGAAAAATTACGCGGACACGGCCGCCGAGAAAAACAATCCGTACGCATGCCCGCTGCGCGCGAAGGATCTCAAGAGCCTGCCGCCGGCGCTCGTG
>Ga0209773_10000566_pt1 | contig 12183 bp, 10 predicted proteins | sample BogFormECP14_OM1_FD_188244 | JGI IMG/M metagenome (GOLD analysis project Ga0209773, IMG submission 188244) | Bog forest soil microbial communities from Calvert Island, British Columbia, Canada - ECP14_OM1 (SPAdes) (version 2) | ecosystem: Environmental > Aquatic > Freshwater > Wetlands > Bog ... | reverse complement strand
CGGCATGCCCTTCGTCGCGACGGCGAGCTTCGACACGGCGGGCCGCACCATGATGGGGCTTGCGCCCGACGCCTTCGCCGAACTTTTCGATGCGTTCGAGGCCGCGCCGCTCGCCTTCGGCGCCAATTGCGGGGTCGGCGCCTCCGATCTCTTGGTTTCGATCCTCGGCATGACCCTGACGCGCCCCGACGCGGTCGTCGTCGCGAAGGCCAACGCGGGCGTGCCGCAATGGCATGGCGCGCATATCCATTATTCCGGCTCGCCCGAACTCATGGCGATCTACGCCGGCCTCGCCGTCGACGCCGGCGCGCGAATCGTGGGCGGCTGCTGCGGGACGAAGCCGACGCATCTGGCGGCGATGCGTCGCGCGCTCGACGCGCATCAGCCGGGTTCGCGGCCCGACATTGCGCAAATCGTCGCCGCGCTCGGTCCGCTCGTTTCGCCGCCCGGGGCCGAGCCGGCCGCGCGCTCGCGTCGACGCGCCCGGGAGGGAGCGTGAGCGTCGAGGCGGGGGCGCTGCGATTCGAAGTCGGGCCAGAGCACGCCGGCGAGCGACTGGACAGGTTCCTGAGCCGCTCGGCGGAGGAGCGCCAACTCGCGCTTTCGCGCACTCGCCTCAAGGCGCTGATCGAGGCCGGCGAGGTCGCGGTCGACGGGGCGCGGGCGCGCGATCCCGCCGCCAAGGTCCTCGCCGGCGCGAGAATCGAGGTTACCGCGCCAGCGGCGCAGGATTCGCCGCTGCTCGGCGAGGATATGCCGCTGCGAATCGTCCACGAGGACGAGCATCTCGTCGTAATCGACAAGCCCGCGGGGCTCGTCGTCCATCCGGCGCCGGGACATTCCTCCGGCACACTCGTCAACGCATTGATCCGCCATTGCGGCGCGAGCCTCTCAGGAATCGGCGGCGTCAGGCGGCCAGGCATCGTCCATCGGCTCGACAAGGACACTTCCGGGCTGATCGTCGTCGCCAAGACCGACGCCGCGCATCAAGGGCTCGCCGCGCTGTTCGCCGACCATGGCCGCACCGGGTCGCTGATTCGCGAATATCTCGCGATTGCCTGGGGCGCGTTCGACGCGCGCGCCGGCAGGGTCGACGCTCCGCTCGGCCGCCATCCGCGTCAGCGGGACAAAATGGCGGTCGTTGAGGCGGCGCGCGGGCGTTCCGCCGTCACGCATTGGCGCGTCGAGGAGCTGCTGGGCCCGGCGACCCTAGTAACCTGCCGATTGGAAACCGGCCGCACGCATCAAATTCGGGTTCATCTCGCGCATATAGGCCATCCGCTGCTAGGTGATTCGGTCTATGGCGCGGGCTTCAAGACCAAGGCGGCTCGGCTGGAGCCGGCCGCGCGAGCCGCGCTCCTGACGCTGGGCAGGCAAGCTCTGCACGCTGCCATTCTCGGCTTCGACCATCCCCTGACCGGAGAGTCGCTGCTTTTCCAGAGCCCGGCGCCCGATGATTTCGCAAGTTTTCTCAAGGCTTTGCGTTCCTGAGCGCGACAGTCGGACATGAGAGAACGTTAGCGAAGATGAACAAAATTTCACCCTCGCCGGAGCGGATTTCATCGAGCCGCCCTCTTTCGGCCATGGTCGGCAGAACTATATCATCCCACGCGGCGCCTCAGGGCGCCGCTTCGGCGTCCGGCCTTGAACCGCGGCGCCACTGGAGGATCTATGGCCGCCGCCCTACCCCTAATTGCCGGAGAATCCGGCCTTTCCCGTTATCTCGCCGAAATCAAGCGGTTCCCGATGCTGGAGCCGCAAGAAGAATACATGCTCGCCAAGCGCTGGCGCGAGCACGACGACCGTGAAGCCGCGCACAAGCTCGTGACCTCACATCTGCGTCTCGTCGCCAAGATCGCGATGGGCTATCGCGGTTACGGCCTCCCGATCGGCGAAGTCATTTCCGAAGGCAACGTCGGCCTGATGCAGGCCGTGCGCCGTTTCGAACCGGACAAGGGGTTCAAACTCGCCACATACGCCATGTGGTGGATTCGCGCGTCGATTCAAGAGTACATTCTTCGCTCGTGGTCCCTGGTGAAGATGGGCACCACGGCGAGCCAGAAGAAGCTGTTCTTCAACCTGCGCAAAGCCAAGAGCCGCATATCGGCGCTGGATGAAGGCGATCTGCGCGAAGATCAGGTCGCCTCGATCGCCAAGCGGCTGGGCGTCGCCAAGCAGGAGGTCGTCGACATGAATCGCCGCCTCGGCGGCGACGCCTCGCTCAACGCGCCGCTGCGCGAGGACGGCGAAGGCGAGTGGCAGGATTGGCTCGTCGACGAAAGCGCCAGCCAGGAGAGCGTGCTGGTCGATCGCGAGGAGAGCGACGCCCGCCTGGGCGCGTTGAAGTCCGCGTTGCGCGTGCTCAATCCGCGTGAGCGTCGTATTTTCGAAGCGCGCCGCCTCGCCGACGATCCCGTCACCCTCGAAGAGCTGTCGACCGAATTCGGGGTGTCGCGCGAACGCGTGCGGCAAATCGAAGTGCGCGCCTTCGAAAAGGTGCAGGCCGCGGTGAAGGCGGATATCGCGCGCGCGCAGATACCGGCCAGTCGCGCGGCTGCGGCGCTGCCGGCGCCATAGCCTTCGCGCGCCAAGTCGGCTGGTCGAAAGCTCAATCCTCGATATTTTGGGGCGTCGGGCGGGACGCGGCCGCGCGAAACGGCTAGACTCGGCTAGCGGTGCGAGCTTTTCTCTCCGCGTCCGTGCTCACGGGAAAGGGTTCTTCATGCCGCCTCGCCAAATCCGTCCGAACTGCCGCGCTCTCCTGCTGGCGAGCACTACGCTCGCAGCGCTGACGTCGGGCGCTGCCGCGAACGATCTGCCCGCCACGCCCGAGGGCGCCGCGAAGATCACCGCCTTCTTCGAGACCTACGCCGGCAAGGCCGCGGCGACGCCTCCTGCTCTCGTGGTCACTCCGGAGGGTACGGACTATCTCGTCACCACCGACATCGGCGCGCTGACGGCCCCGCTCAAGAGCGCCGGCCTCAACTACGATTCGGCCGTCTTCAAGTTCAAAGTGTTCGAGCAAGACGATGCGGCATGGCGCGTCGAACAGGATAGTTTCCCGACGTATCACGTCCAGATGACGCAAAACGATGTGACGACCGACGTGACGGTTTCAGTGAGCGGGCTCAAAACCGTCACCTTATTGGATACCGCGCTGGACTGGATTCGAAGCGGTCAATACCATGTCGACAATATGGCCGTGCAAGAGCGTCTGCCTGGGATCGACGTAACCGCGGGGGGCGGCCCGTTGGAGGCCACGATGGCCACCCAGGCATCGCCCGACAGCGCCGTCTCGACGACCATGCGGGAGAGCGTCGGCGCCCTCGAGATGACGTTGGCCGTCGATCCCAAGGCCATCGATCCCAAGGCCGCCAATCCCCCGGCCACGGACGACGCACAACCGTTCAACGTCGCCGCTCGATTCGATTCGGGGACCCTCGACTTTAAACTCGACGTGAAGCCTCGCCCGCTGCTCGATCTCTGGGCTTTTATTGTAGCCCATCCCACCCGTCCCGAACTCGCCGCCGACGAAGCGGCGTTCAAGACCCTGTTGACGGCGGCGCTCTCTGGCCGGACCGCGTTCGACGAAGAATTCGGTCTGCAGAAACTTTCGGTGCAGACGCCTCAGGGCCCATTTACGTTCGACGGAGCGAAGGTGGGCGTGAGCGTTTCGGCGGCAGGCCCTGCGAGCCGTTTCGAGCAGCATTACGCCGCGACCGGTCTCGCGCTTCCGCCTGGTCTGGTCCCGGCGCAATATCAAGATTTGGTGCCGACTTCGTTCGATCTCGGCTTCAAGGTCAGCGGCTTCGACCTGACCGCGGCGGGCACGGAAGCGATCGCCGACATGCACCTGGCCGGCGATGCGCCGCCGATTGCCAAGGAGGACGAGGATAAGGTTTCGGCCAAGCTGCAGAGCGCGGGTCCCGTGGTCATCGACATCCCCTCCTCGCATATTCTGGCGCCGCAGCTCGATGTCAGCTTCGAGGGTCAGGTTCACTATCTCGGCCCCAAGTCCACAGGAACGATTACCGTCCATGCGCGCAATTTCGACCGCACCACCGCGGCTGCGTTGAAAGCCGGCGGCCCCGAAGGGGAGAAAAAGTTGGTTCCGCTCGTCGCGATGGTGAAGGGCCTCGCCAAGGCCGATCCCGACGGCGTAATGACGTGGGTCTGCGAAATCGGCGACGACCGCGTGATGAAGGTCAACGGCCTGCCGCTCGGCAAGGCGCCGAACTGAAACGGCGCCGCTGACGCAGCTGTTAGGCGCGGTCGCCGACCGCGCGGGTTCGGCGGGGGGATCCCACTCGGAAATCGTGGCGCTCGACGCCGGCCGCGCTCAGCGGGCGCGGCCACAGGTTCGCCCCCCACTTATCGCGACGAGAAGCTCGCGCGGGCGGCCAGCGCCGCCAGCGCCGCCGAGATCAGAATATTCCAGTTCGCCAGCGAAAGCCCTAACACCCGCAGGCTCACGGCGTCGCAACGCACGACCTTGATCGTCTGCAACTGCTCGAGCAGATCGGAGGCCTTGGCCGGGCCCGCCATGGCGCCGGTGCATGCGGTGGGACCCTGCCAAAGGCCCGCCTCGACTCCCGAATGATAGACGGCCAGGATCGTGTTGGCCGCGAATATCAGAGCCAGCGCGGCCAGGCCCGCGACGACGATCGTGCGGGGGGCTCCGGCCCTGGCCAGCACGAACGCTAGCGCCGCGAGCGGCACGCCGACATAGTAGGCGTAGCGCTGTTCGTAGCAGAGATCGCATGGCGGATATCCCAGGCCCTGAAAAATCCAGGCGCCTGCGATCGTGGCGAAGGCGATGACGGCGATCGTCAGGGCGCCGGCGGCGCCGGTCTGCGGGAGAAAGCGGTTCAATTCGGTCCTCAGAGCACGCGCGCGGCGATGAAGAAACCGACGACGACGCTCACCGCCATCAGCACGAGAAACCCGGCGAAATGACGTTGCAGCGCGAGCCGCAAGGGATCGCCGAAATGATGGAGCGCGCCCGCGAGCAGAAAGAACCGACCCCCGCGCGTGATCGCGCATAGCAGCACGAACAGCGGGAAATTGTAGCCGAGCAGCCCGCTGACGATGGTCACGAGCTTGAAGGGAATCGGCGTGAGGCCCTTGATCAGTATCACGAGCGCGCCCCAGCGCGCGTAAGTATCCTTCAACGCGGCCATCTTGTCGGCATAGCCGTATAGGTGGATGAGCCACTGGCCGATGGTGTCGAACAGCAACGCGCCGATCCCGTAACCGACCATTCCGCCCAGCACCGAGGCGATCGTCGCAATGAACGCAAAGCGCCAAGCGAGTTTCGGCTGGGCGAGCGACATCGGCGCCAGGATGACGTCCGGAGGGATCGGAAACACGGAGCTCTCCGCGAACGCGATCGCCGCCAGCGCATAGGGCGCGCGCGGGCTTTGCGAAAGCGCGATGATGCGGTCGTAGAGCCTGTCGAGCATGCGTTCATCCAGTTTGCGTCGGCGGCGAGTCGCTTCCGCGGATTCGCCTTCCCGGCTTAGCCGGAGGAGACGACGATCACAATGCGCGGGTTTGGGTTGGTGTCGCGACGATGCCTCGTCATGAGGGGGACCGAGCGGAGCGTGATGGTTCCGAACGTACGATACGTAGCGCGATCAGCTCGAACGACCAAGCGACACCTGTCATCCCCGCGAAAGCGGGGATCCAGCCGTGGGGACACGACGAAGGCGCCGTCTTGAGCCCGCGAGTCGTCGAAAGCGGCGCAAAGGGGCAAGCCTTGCAGTGTCGTGGAAGCCTGGATGCTCGCATTCGCGAGCATGACACTCCTGATGAGCCACTTTCTGCTGGCCTTTCCTCGTCGCTCGAATTTTGATCGATCGGAAATAGCCATCGACGCAAGGTCGTCTCGTTCGAATGGCCTCGAACATTAGCGGGAACCGTCGAGCCTCTGTGTTCGTTACCGCTCCGATTATGTCGCGAGCCCAGGGCCGTCAATATGCAAATTCGCTATGGTTTTCACATCGAACTCACACTCGATCAACCGACAACGCTCGTGACGCTGATGGATATTCATCCCTCGCGACGAGCCGACGTTATCGGAGAAACTCCACTCCAGTCGAGCCAACACGTCCCGATCGAAACGTTCATCGACGGCTACGGCAACGTGAGTCGGCGGTTGACGGCGGACGCAGGCGCGTTGGCGCTCACGCTCGAAGGCATCGTGCGCGACAGCGGGCGGCATGACGATGTCGACGAGTCGGCAGACGCCCTTCCCCCGTCTGAACTCCCGGCGGACGTTCTGCCGTTTCTGATGGGCAGCCGCTATTGCGAAAACGATCTCCTGTCCAACTTCGCCTGGGCCCAGTTCGGCCACATCGTCGGTGGCTGGGCGCGGGTACAGGCCATCTGCGACTTTGTCCACGATCGTCTGAGGTTCAGCTATGCCGAAGCCCGGGAGACGCGCACGGCGGCGCAAGCGATGGAGGAGCGGACAGGGGTATGCAGGGACTTTACACACCTCGCGATCGCGTTGTGTCGGTGCATGAACATCCCCGCGCGCTTCTGCAACGGTTATCTCGGCGACATCGGGGTTCCGCCGGATCCTGCGCCCATGGACTTCAACGCCTGGTTCGAAGCTCATCTCGGCGGTCGCTGGCGTACGTTCGATGCCCGCCATAACCAGCCGCGGATCGGCAGAATTCTCATTTCGCGCGGGCGGGACGCGGCCGATGTCGCAATGATCACGTCTTTTGGACGCCACCAGCTTCCGGTCTTCACGGTCATCACGGAAGAATTGCCTGAAAGAGAGGCCTCGGAGAAGGTTACGCTCGCCGCATAGCAACGCGCCACCCGCTCGCCGGTTTGGGGGCTGCCCTCTCGGAAACGGCGGCGCCAAATCGAGCCAGCGGTCCCCGCCCTGCTCGCGCGGCGGCTAGGTTAGGCGAAGGCTAGGCGCTCGCAAACGCCTCGTTGCGTAGACGCCGATATTCGAAATCCACCGCTTCCGCTCCGTGGGTTCGCTCCAGCCGGCGCACGATGAAATGGCCGCGCGCCATCGTCTGGAAATGGTCGGCGAAGACAGTGTTGACCGCTGCGCCGCCGACCGCTCCGAGGATCGGCATCGCCTGGGCGGCGAGCTTCTGGCTGACGGATACGCCGAATCTTGCGGCGACTTGGCTGATCAGCCGCACGACCACCGGGGCCGTCTCCCCCGCCACGCCTTGTTGCAGGATGAAACGGGCGCTCTCGCTGACCAATCGCGCAAGCGCGGCGCGAACGGCGAGATAGCCGCCCTCGATCGCTGCGTCGTCCCTGGCGTGACCGCCGAGCGCGAAAACCTCGAAGCAGGCGAGCGAGGCCTCGGGAGCGGCGAGGTCCTCGCCCTGCTCGCGGGCGATTTCTGCGATCGATCGCAACAGTATCGTCGTCGATATCGGCAATTCGACCGCCAGGGCCCCGATGCCGAGCGCGCCGCCGATGGCGCCGGCCGCGGCCGCGGCCGCCTTGTGCAGACGGTTCGAGGCCTTGGCCGCCGGTTTCGAGTCCAGGCTGCCGATCGCGACGCGCAACGCGACCTTCAGCGCGTTCTCGGTGAGGCCGGCGACCGCCGCGCGCGCGGGCGCGGGCAACGCGCGGCCGATCGCCTCGACCTGGCTGCCGAAAATGCCGGTCAAACGAGACGCGAACCCGCGGCTCTCGAGCAGCCCGACCGCCTCGGCGAGGTCGGCGAGCTCCTCACGGGTCATAAGATCGGGCATAACTTCGATAGACATCTCGAGCCCTGGCGCCGAATGGCCGCTCTCATGTGCGAACGACCGGCTCAGAGTGCAACCGTCGGGGCGCGCATCTCTCGAACGGATGTGAACACAGTAGAATTAGGAGGCGGCCCGGAATAAATGCTTCATCCCGACCGCCGGCTCGCCGTGCGGGATGAAGCGAATGAACCGGTTTATTTAATCTAGGTTTTAATTGTTGATTATTTTATTATCCACTACAAAAATGACCTTCACGCATTTGGAGACTTTGGGGCGCGTGGATCGATTTCGCGCCTTCCCTGCTGGGCAGATCTGATTCCCTGCTCGCGCGAATTAATTCCCTGCTCGACCGCGTAGGGAATTTAGCTGCAAACTGCTGAATTTGTGAAGGTTTTCGAGACGGATTATCGCGAAAAAAGGCTGAATCGGCGAAATTCCCTGCATTTTTCCCTGCCAACGGGAATTCGGCACGACAGGAGACTTCGAATTAGATCCGCGGCCAAGCCGCCAGGGAGCCGACCGTTGGGGAACGGAGCATGCTCGAAATGCGCACAGCACGTTCGCGGCCGCGGAATCTTCTCCGCGCCTCTGCCCAGAAACCTGAACGTCGGATCGGAGCGCTTATATTATTCCTCGCCGTCGCCTTACCGGCGCCGCATCGCCAAGGGGGACGAAATCAGAAGATCCACATCACCGCGAGGCTGACGAGGCCCGCGATCGCGCAATAGTACGAGAACGGCTTGAGCGAGTTGAACTCGTGCGTATGGAAATAGCGCATCAGAAATACGAGGCTCAAATAGGCGACAACGCCGGCCACGACGCCCGATAGAACCGCGGCTCCGCCGAGCGTCGCGCCTGATTTCAATAGCTTCGGCGCTTCCAGCGCCGTGGCGCCGAGGATGATCGGGGTCGCCATGAGGAATGAAAAGCGCGCCGAATCCTCGTGCTTGAGGCCGGCGATCGTCCCTGCCGCGATAGTCACGCCAGAGCGCGAAAAGCCGGGAACCAGGGCCAGGCACTGCGCGACGCCGATCGCCAGAGCGCCCTTCCAATTGAGCTGGTCGAGCACGCCGACGCCCTCGCCCGCGATCTGGTCGCTAAAATAGAGCACAGCGCCGTTCACGATGAGGACGAACGCCACGACCGCCGGGGAGCCGAACGCGGCGGCCAGCTGTTTGTTGAGGACGAAGCCGACGACGACAGCCGGAATCGTCGCCAGCACGACATGGAGGAAAATGCGCCGATCCGCGATCGAACGCGGGCTATCGGACCGAAGCAGCGATCGAAGGAACGCGAACCAATCGCGCCAGAAATAGAGGAACAAGGCGATTGCCGTGCCCAGATGCATCACGACGAGATATGGCAGGAAATCCGGCTTGTCGATGATGTTGCCCCAGCCGGCGAGATAGGGCAGCAACACTGCATGGGCGAGACTGCTGATCGGAAACAATTCCGTCACGCCCTGCAGGACGGCCATGACGATGGCTTGTAGAGCGCTCAAGACGGAACTCTCTGCGAGACGAACGGATCGGGGCGGACGCTGGGGCGCGTTCGTCTTTCTCTAACGCAAAGAGTGATTCGTGTCAGGTCAGCAGACGCTGTGCCCACACTTATGCACGGAATCGAGCTTGCCCTTCAACTCGTCGTAGCCGACCGCGCCCATGACGACTTCCTGACCGACGACGAAGCTCGGCGTGCCGTTGATCTGCAGCGAATCCGCCATTCCCATGACCTCGCGCAGGCCGGCTTCGATCTCGTGGCTCTCCATGTCCTTGTTCAGTTTGTCCATGTCGAGACCGAGGTCGCGCGCGACCGATAACGCTTCTGCCTTGCCGATCTGCCCATGCATGGCCAATAGCTTGGTGTGGAACGCCCAGAACTTGTCGCCCGGCAATTGATTACGCGCCGCGCTCGCGACCTTGGCCGCCTCCACGGACCCCGGACCCAGAACAGGGTAGTCCTTCAGCACGACTCGGAGGTCGGGATCGTCCTTCATCAGGCGCGTGATGTCGGGCAGCGCGCCCTTGCAGTAATGGCAATTGTAATCGAAGAATTCGACAAGGGTCGCCGACGCCTTCGGATTGCCGACAGTGGCTTGGTATTTAGAGCTGAACAGGGCGCCCGCCCGCTCGCTGACCGTCTTCAGCCGTTCGTCGTCGGCAGCCTGCTTGTCGTGTTTGTCGAGCGCTTCGATGGCCGCCCGGAGCACGTCCGGATGGGTGACGAGATAATCCTTGATGAAGACGCCCAGCTCCTCTTTCTGCGCCGGCGTGAATTCATCGGCCGCGGCGAAGCCGCCGAACGCGAACAACAGCGCCAGGCCCGAGCAAAGCGCGTATCTGAGTTTCATTCTCGATCTCCCGAGCGGAGCGCCCCTGGCGCCGATCAAATCCCCCGGCGTAAGCCATGGCCCGCGCCTCGAGGCGGATTCATGGCGGGTCGGCAAGATATTGGCAAGACCTCCAGTTTCAACAACGTGAATTTGATGACCGCGAGGGAATCCGGCGCGCGTGCAGGCGGAGGGGTCCTCGAGCCAGGAAGGCCTCCGTTCGATGGCCGATTTGCGAGGGTCGGGCGGCGCGCCCGCCGGTTCGGTTGACAGCGCCAGCCCCGGGCGGGCAAATGGCCAGCGGGATATGGGGAGGAAGAAATGGGGACGGGATTTTTCGGCGACATCGCGCGGGTCCAATATGAAGGGCCGGCCAGCGAAAATCCGTTTGCGTATCGTCATTACGACGCAACGCGCCTCGTGCTTGGCAAGACCATGGCGGACCATTTGCGTCCTGCCGTCTGCTACTGGCACAGTTTTGCGTGGCCCGGGTCCGACATGTTCGGCGCTCCGACCTTCGAGCGGCCCTGGTTCGCCGAGACTTCGGCGGCGGCGCGGTTGAAGGCGGATGTGGCGTTCGAGATGTTCGCGCTGCTTGGCGCGCCCTTTTTCGCGTTCCATGACCGCGATGTCGTGCCGGAAGGCGCGAACCTGCGTGAATTCGCACGCAACCTGGCGGACATCACGGAGTATTTCGCGGAAAAAATGAGCAAGTCCGGCGTGAAGCTGCTCTGGGGCACTGCCAATCTCTTCAGCCATCCCCGTTATATGGCCGGCGCGGCGACAAATCCAGACCCCGACGTCTTCGCCCATGCCGCCGCGCAGGTGAAGAACGCGATCGACGCGACGCATCGGCTCGGCGGCGCCAACTACGTGCTCTGGGGCGGGCGCGAAGGCTACGAAACGCTGCTGAACACCGACATGAAGCGAGAGCTCGAACAGATGGGACGCTTCCTGTCCCTCGTCGTCGATTACAAGCACAAGATCGGCTTCAAGGGCGTGCTGCTGGTCGAGCCCAAACCCCAGGAGCCGACGAAACACCAATACGATTACGACGTCGCGACCGTGTTCGGCTTTCTCCAGCGTTTCGGGCTGGAGAAGGAGGTCAAGGTCAATATCGAGGTCGGCCACGCCGTGCTGGCCAAGCACTCGTTCGAGCATGAGATCGCGACCGCCGCGGCGCTCGGCATCCTCGGTTCGGTCGACGCCAACCGCAACGACTACCAATCGGGCTGGGACACAGACCAGTTTCCGAACAACGGGGCCGAGCTGGTCCCGGCGCTCTATTACATCCTAAAGGCGGGCGGCCTGGGGGCGGGCGGGTTCAATTTCGACGCCAAAGTGCGACGGCAGTCGATCGACCCTGCCGACCTGCTGTACGGCCATATCGGCGGGCTCGATACCTGCGCGGCGGCGCTGCTGGCGGCGGCGAAGCTGATCGAGGACGGCAAATACGACGCCTATCTGGCGGCGCGCTACGCCGGCTGGAAGACGCCCGAGGCGATGGCGATGCTCTCGCCTGGCGCGACGCTGGAGGCGATCGCCGCGCGCGTCGCCAGCCAGGAAATCGATCCCAAGCCGCGTTCCGGCCGGCAGGAGTATTTGGAGAATTTGATCAACAGATACGTTTGAAGGCGCGAGGCGAGCCACGGCTCGCGGCCGCGGAACTGCCCGACATCCCGGTCCCAGGACTTGATCCGGGGATTGACCCGCGATGCAAGGTCAGCGTCCGTACGGTGACGCCACCGGCCGTTACCATTTGGGCTCCCTTCAGCCGTGACAAAACGGTGGATGTGGACCCCTCACCGCTCGCTCAGCCCAACGACCTCCGCCAGCATCTCGTCGAGCCGCTCGCGCCGCACCGTCGCGAGCGCGTGCTCGACCGCCGAATCGAGCTTCGCGCGCGCGACCCCGCGCAGCTTGGCGACGAACCTCAGATAGGCTTCGACGCGCATGTCGGGATAGAGCGGCGGATTTTCCGGCAGGTAGCCAATCTTTCGGCGCGCCTCGAGCGACTGCGTAAAAATATCGAGCCCATCGATCAGCACGGTGCCCGCGGTCGCGGGCATGTAGCCCGTGATGATCCGCATCGTTGTGGTCTTGCCTGCCCCGTTGGGG
>Ga0209773_10000565_pt1 | contig 12183 bp, 13 predicted proteins | sample BogFormECP14_OM1_FD_188244 | JGI IMG/M metagenome (GOLD analysis project Ga0209773, IMG submission 188244) | Bog forest soil microbial communities from Calvert Island, British Columbia, Canada - ECP14_OM1 (SPAdes) (version 2) | ecosystem: Environmental > Aquatic > Freshwater > Wetlands > Bog ... | reverse complement strand
TATGTGGAACAGAAGATCGCCAACCTGGGTACCAACGTGTTCCAAATCGCGCGCACGCCCTTCGCGGTAACGGACTTCACCATAATCATCAAAGCGCTAAAGTACAGAAAAATCGAAGTGGAGGACATGGCCGCGATTGCCGCGGAATGCACTGCTTGTGAACAAGTGGGCGGCAGCGCCAGCGCCAGCGTGCGCGCACGATCTGGCGACAAAGAGCTGCAGGACGTAAATCTTTATGGCAATTCCGCAAACATGGCGGAAATCGACTCGCGTGCGGTGGAATTTGGCCGCTACTTCACAGCATCTGAAGCCGAGCATAAGGCCGATATTTGTTTGATCGGAGACACGCTGGTGCGGGAATTATTTCTCGGCGTGGATCCCATCGGAAGATCCGTGCGCATCGGCAACGATGAATTCCTGGTGATCGGGGTGATGGAAAAGATCGGCAGCGTCCTTGGGCAGGACCAGGACAACTTCGTCATCATTCCGCTGCCGGTTTTCCTTCGTGTTCAGGGCACGCACTCCAGCATCACGATCAATGTCAAAACCAGCGCGCGGAACTTTGAGATGGCGCAGGACCAGGCCCATTTGATTCTGCGCTCGAGGCGGCATCTGCTGGGCGATCGGGACGATGATTTTTTCATCGGCACCAAAGAAAGTTACATGGCCCTTTGGCGCAGCATCAGCTCGGCGTTCTTTGCGGTGTTCATCATGGTGAGCGCGATTTCAGTGGTCATTGGTGGCATCGTGATCATGAACGTGATGCTGGTGAGCGTAACTCTGCGGCGGCGAGAGATTGGCGTGCGGCGCGCGGTGGGCGCGACCAAGCACGACATCCTGCGGCAGTTCATAGTGGAAAGCGTGATGCAATGTATTGTGGGAGGCGTTGCCGGCGTGACTCTGGGGTTTCTGGTCGCGCTGGCACTGCGGACCTATACGCCGTTCCCTGCTTCGGTTCGGGGCTGGGTGGCGGTAATGGGTGTGTTCCTTAGTTCCGCGGTCGGATTATTTTTCGGAATCTATCCAGCAGTGCGCGCATCGCAGCTGGATCCGGTAGTGGCCTTGAGGTCCGACTGATGGCGCTCATGACTCTGGCGCAGGCTCGGGAGAATTTTCTCGCCGCAATGGACACGTTGCGCTCCTCGAAAGTGCGCTCGGCGCTCACCGTGCTGGGCATCGTCATCGGTGTGTCCTCGGTGATCTCCATGGCGGCCATCATTCAAGGCCTGAACAAGTTCGTGCAGGACAAGGTGGAATCGCTGGGCTCGCGCACCTACTTTCTGACAAGATTTCCGCCGGCAATGGATCCGGCGCGCATGCCAGAACGCATCCGCACGCGCCGATATATTGAATACAGCTATGCCGATTACATCCGCCAGGCCGCTCCTGATGTGCAGATCGTCACCACCATCGGCACGCGCGGCTTTTTCTTCGGAGATAGCAATCTGATCACCAGCGGCGATCACAGCGTCGAGAAAGTCATCGTGCGCGGCGCCGAGCCGGAGTACACGGAGGCGATTCCACTGTTTGCCGTCGAGCGCGGTCGCTTCATCAGCACCTATGACGAAGAGCACGCGCGCCCCGTGGTGGTGCTGGGCGCTGCTATCAGCGAATCGCTCTTCCCCGATACGGACGCGCTGGGCAAGACGGTGCGCATCAACGGCGGCTTGTACGAAGTCATCGGCGTTTTCGAGCACGACCAGGGATTGTTTCTTGGTCCGGGAGTGGACATCTTCGCCATCATCCCGCTGAGTAATTTCAGAAAAGAATACCCAGGGTCTAGAGAATTGGTGATGGCATTCACGGTTCCCAAGAATGCAAATATCGAAGTGGCGCAAGACGAAGTGATTCAGGCGATGCGCCGCTTACGCCACGTGTCGCCCGAGAAGGAAAATGATTTCGAACTGAGCTCGCCGGACTTTCTGAGCAATCTGTGGAATCAGCTCACCGGCGCACTGGTAATCCTGACAACGGTGATCAGCTCCATCGGTTTGCTGGTAGGCGGCATCGGCGTCATGAACATCATGCTCATCTCCGTGACGGAGCGCACGCAGGAAATTGGCGTGCGCAAGGCGATCGGCGCCCGCCGCGCGGATATACGTTTGCAGTTCCTGCTGGAAGCCGTGGTGCTCACCCTGGTCGGCGGCACAATCGGGATCTTGATCGGCGCCGGAGTTTCCGCATTGGTCCGCGCTCTGGTGCCTTCGATTCCCGCGACGCTTTCGTATCTGTGGGTGGCGATCGGTTTCGCAATCTCCGCCGCTGTGGGCGTTTTCTTTGGCTATTATCCGGCTAGCATGGCGGCCAACCTCGACCCCATCGATTGCCTGCGGTACGAGTAGACCCCCAACGCTCCAGCGCAACTGCCGACCCGAGCCAGGGTTCACTGTTTCCCTGGCGACTTCCAAAACTGCGTTGGATACGTGATTTACACTCAGCTCGAAAATGACGAAAGTGCGAAAGCAACTGCGCATCACAATTCACTAACCGTCGCACTCCGCCGCCAGAAAGTTGCGTACTGAGACAGGCTGTAGTTATCATTCCCTTGACAATGAAAAGCCTAGAGACTATTAAGTTCAGCGAGTTATCGATTGTTAGGACATTCCGTTAGGGGCCCGCGTTCCCCGCGCTACGTGAAACCGGAGGAAGCGATGAGCATTTCGCGCACGTATGTCCGTCAGGGTCATATGAGCGAAGTCCTACGAACACTCGAGAACAAGCTTCGTCCCTACGTCGAACCGGGCAATCTGGCGACCATTGCCTTCTTGGCGTTGTGCTACTTCTTCGTTGGGGAGATCGGAATACGGCCGGCTACGCCGAATCATTCTGTGACCGCGATTTGGTTGCCAGCGGGGATTTCCTTGGCAGCCTTCCTGTTACGAGGCTATCGCGTGTGGCCCGGTCATCTTCTTGGGGCGTTTCTTCTCAGCGTTGCAATCCGGCACTCGATATTAATTTCAGTGGGTCTTGCAGGTGCCAACACACTGGAGGTTTTGATAGCAGCTTACCTGGTCAACAAATATGCCAACGGCATCAACGCCTTCTTTCGAACGCGGGACTTTTTGCGTTTTGTCATCTTTGCGGCGATGTTCGCCCCCGCACTGTGCGCTACCTTGGGAGTGGGCGTGCTCTGCATGGGGGGTATTGCTCGCGTGGCTGACTTCCCGGCGGTCTGGTTCGTTTGGTGGGTAGGGGACATGCTGGGTGTGCTGTTTCTGACCCCGTTTCTGGTACTGCTGTTAGGGCACAAACACCACTCCATAGGGCTTGGAGAGCCTCTTGAAGTTACTGCTTTGATTGCGGGACTGAGTATTACATGCGTGTTGAACTTCGGGCATCAGCCGATGTCCTGGATTCCGCAAAACGGGCTGTTGTTTCTTTGCGCTCCCTTCTTGGCTTGGTCAGCCCTGCGTTTTTGCCCTCTCGAAGCGGCCGGGGCGACACTGGTCATGGGCGGGTTTGCGAAGTGGGGGTCCCTGCATGGACTCGGGCCCTTTGGCAACCCGATCGGCCTGCCACTCTTCGTCGGCGGATTTCTGGCGGTGGGCACTGCCATCACTTTGACGGTCGCGGCGGCATGCGCGGAACAGAAAAACGCAACAAGAGATGCCTTGGGCATGTACTGCGTTCTTAAAGACGTGAAAGAAGGCGAAATTCGCGTGCTGCAGGAAACCGTCGAGGCTCTGCAGATTGAGTTGGAAATGAAGGGATCTCGTCGAACAGCCGCATCGTCTGATTAGAACATACCCGCGGGTGGCGTGCCGGCGCCCAGGGAAGGAGATCAACATGATCATTGGTGACAGATTACGTACCCTCAGGGAACAAAAGAATCTTTCGCAGGGAGACATCGAGAAACGCACTGGATTGCTTCGCTGCTATATTTCACGCGTCGAGAACGGCCACACGGTCCCCGCCGTTGAAACGCTGGAAAAGATGGCTCGGGCTCTGGAGATTCCGCTCTATCAGCTTTTCTATGATGGTGAGGAACCCCCCAAGCTGCCGGAATTGCCACTGCGCAAGAAGGGCGAGGATGTGTCCTGGGGCGATTCCGGCAAGGACGCGCGCACGCTAAGCGCCTTCCGCAGGCTTCTGAAGCGCATTAGCGAGAGCGACCGGAGGCTACTGGTATTCATGGCCCGGAAAATGTCCGAACAGACGAGTCTCCGCGCAAAATCGTAGCGTTTCAAATCTCAATAGTTGCAACTATGCGTGGGCCGCGTATTCCGTTCTGCCCTTGCAGACCGAGTGAGGGCACTTGCAATCTACGTCCGGGACTTCTTCCATCGCCTCGCACTGCGGGCTGCAATACTTCTCCGAAGTGACCTGACACGTACAAACCGGATGTGCGCATTTCTTGGTTTCGCTGGTGGCCATAGCTCCTCCCCTTTTGGTGGTGCGAGGCGCTAGTGTAGCAGTTTTCGGCCGCATGCTCCCAATGTCCGATCACCGCGATGGTCTAAATGGGTCGACGCAACACCATCTAATTCAAAACTTCTGTTCAAAGGTGATGTCTATGGCCCAAGGTCATGCGTTCCAACTCTGTTCCAAGAAATCGAATGGATTCCCAGCCTTCCACAGCCGCCAAATGCCACAGCCCTATCCCTCTAGTCCGGAGGCTCCGAGTGCCTTTGTGACCCCCGCCATCAGCCATCTGGTGATAGGCAGAGCCTACGTCGGCTTCCACGGGAGCAGCGCTGTCAGCGGATTGGCAAGAGCGTCCAAAACCTGTCATTCCTCATCGAAGGAAAACGACGTAATTTCCCTGCTCTCGTTGGCGTTCAACTACTTTTGCTCTGCCCCTTTTGGGCATTCCCGTGCATCCAATCTAGCGAGGATAGGAGAGAACAATGAGAAAGTTTTCGGGGCAGATGAAAACGCTCGCCAATTCAGTGGTTGCAAAAGCGGAGTCGCGTAAAGGGATGATGGCTGTCGTTGCAGTGGCTGTCCTCGCAATGTCACTGGCAGAGATTCTTTCGCACAGAAAACGGACTGGCCCACACGCCACGTCAACCGGTTGTGACCCTGAAGAGTTTCGTCACCGACTGGCGCGTGCCCTCTCCAATACTCCGGTGCCAGAAACAGAACTGCTCTTCTCGGGTGAATGACGGAGCGTGGCTTATTCGGCAGGAAATCCAGGGGTCGCTGGGGCTCGGAATAGCGTGGACCATGCGCGTTGTCGTTGCAGTTTCGCTCGTTTCAGGGATTGTTGGGCTGTTGCTCGCAACCAAGTTTTACGTTTTGCAAGAAGTGTTCGCAGGATTGCTCACGGTCGCCGTTCTATTGGCGGTGGGAGTGCTCCTAGTTGTCGTTTTCGTTTCTCTGCGGGAGGTTTGCCAATACTGCCTCCACTGGGCCATGAACGCGAGGTTTGCGAAAGCAGGACGTCACAACAGAAGAGATTCGCGTGGTGCAGCACTGCTCGGCATCGATTCTCAACAAGGTCGGAGACCCCGTTCTCGGCGCGCTGCGTGACGCGGGCGTAAACCTCTTCGCATATTGACACGCCCTGCGCGGGGCCTCGCCAACTTCTGGAAGAGCACGACGAATCCGAATTGGCCGCACGGGCGCGAGCGAGTTTTCCACCTCCAGTACGGTCTTCCACTTTAGTTAGCAATCCGTGCAGTCTGGACACAAGTACTATTGGCGGAATCAAAGCCCGAAACTAGTCTTGGTTCAGACAAATCCGTTGTCGGCCAAGGAGACAAACGGTGAAGAAACTTGGAAGACAACGGCGGAGTAGACGACTGCCTTTGTCCATTCCGGTGCGTGTTTATGGGCGCACCACAAAAAACCGGCCATTTCGCGACGTTACCGAGACAAACGCGGTGAGCGTTCACGGGGGATTGCTGGCATTGGCTGCGAAGGTAAAGCGGGGCCAGACCGTGCTGCTGGTTAACTCGATAACGGAAGAAGAGCGTGAGTGTCGTGTTGTGTACGTCGAATCAAAACTGTGGGGGAAAACAGAAATTGGCGTCGAATTTACAAACCACGGTGGCGACTTCTGGCATGTCTACCCTTCTTTGATTCGTCCGAGTAGTCCTGGGAACAAATAAAGCGCTAAGCGTCAAAAATGCGCTCCAAAATCGCTTAGAGAGGCGCAAAACGCCGTTTTTGCGCTTTTTGTGGGGGCTTCCTGGATCAAAGCAGAATACCTTACGGGATCGTGACGCTCGCCTGATTCGAATCCGTGCTCTCGACCCCACTTGAGTTTACGGCTGTCACCACGTAGTCGTAGGTGATGTTTTTACCGGACTGAACCGTCGAATCGGTGTATGTCGTTCCCGAGACCGACGACGTAATCTTCGAGTACGATCCAGGCGAAGTTCCCCGGTACACATCGTAGCCAACGACTCCGGATGATGTACTCGCGGTCCAGGACAAAGTCACGGAATAAGAAGTCGATTGAACGCCGCCGCCGGACAGAGAAATCGAGACGGGGGAGTTCGTAGCGTTGCTCGCGACACTAATGCTGCCCGAAGCGCCCCCGGCTCCGGTTGGGGCAAAGACGACGTTCAGCGTAGCCGATTGGTTCGGCGTCAAGGATGTACCAGCACTGAGGCCATTGGTGCTGAAAGCTGCACCAGTGGGCGCCACACTCGCAATCGTGACGTTCGAGTTTCCGTTGTTGGTCAAGGTCACGCTCAATGTGCTGCTGCTTCCCTCATTCACATTCCCAAAGCTTAAGCTGGTGGGACTTGCTGCAAGCAGATGAGTTGGGGCTACCCCCGTCCCGCTCAGCGCGACGTTTACCGGCGTACTTGAGGCGCTGCTTATGATGGAGATACTGCCTGACGCACTACCAGCCGCCGTCGGGGAAAAGGAAACTGTGACGGTGGTCTGCTGGCCCGGGCTGAGATTAACGGGGAGCGAAGCCGGACTGACACTGAATTGCGTGCCGGTCAGGGCAGCTTGTGTCACGGTCAGGGTATCAATGCCCGTGTTTGTCACAATTATGGCCTGGGAATCGGTGTTGCCTACTACGACGGATGGAAAATTGATGGAGGGAGGTGTCAACGACATCGTGGCAGGGCCGAGGGAGGTCGAAGTGCCCGGCTTGGAGGTGATGCCAGCACAGCCCATCTGCATGATGATTCCCAGCGTTAGAGCGATGATCGAGAGAGACGACGTCCCGGTGGTTTCAGTCGTTTGCGAAAACCCTCGGCGACTCGACCGGATTGTGTCCTTCCCCAGACAATCCATGCACATAACTCAATCGTGTCATAGGCTTTTTGCTAGAGAGTACTGGTCAAGCGTACAAATAACGGACAGGTGTGCGCACCTGACCGCAAGAACAATTGTGTTCCCCACTTAAAGCAAGTTACATACTCCCTTGGACGTTGCTCCTTGAATCCTATAGAGCTTGAGATAAATCACTGGCGCCCTTCGAGTGTCCAGAGATTAATGAGCAATTGTCGACCAATCCTGCCAGAGGGAGTTGATGTAATAAATCAATGCGATCAGGACTGCGAAACCGACGACGGACCCGAAAAATATGATGATTAGCTCAGATTTCCGCTTGCAATGGATTCGCCGGCAATTGCGCGGTCTTGTCTGCAAGGTCCGGCATTGATCTTGACGCCGAACGAAAGGTTTCAATTTTCGGACTCCTGAGGAGGTCAAGGGACGGCGAATTCAGCTAACCGCCTCCTGCTTAGCATTCAAGGCGAGGTTAGTGGACACTAAAGCTGGCCCAGTGCTCCAGTGTCAGCATTTCATGCGGGATTGATTCTGTCGTTGCCTCTGCGCAGCCTAGAAGTTGCTGAAGCGCAACCACGTATGGGAGTTAAAGGGGAGGCGGAGCCGAGAACGAACGCCCGCCCGCGTCCGGGTGCTCGCCGCCTACGAAGATTTCCGGCCGCTCTGGAAAGACGCCGACCCGGGCATTCCCATTCTCATCGTTGCGAAATCTGAGTACGCGAGGTTGAAGTAACTATGTCGCTAGGCATTGTGCATTATGCGGGCGCGGCGGGGCCATGCCGCTTGCTGGTAATCGGTGGTCAGCTTTCACGAGTGCTCCCTGAAGAACTTTGAGCAGCCTCTTGCTTGTTCGCAGCCTTCCGCCTGTACCAACTCGTGAGCGCCAGGAGGAGGATTAATAAAGGCGGGAGCAGATTGTAACGCATGGGCGGAGTCTACCACAGCCCACTCGTCCGATATCTTGATGTGCTGTCATCCTGCGTGGTAGTGTCGACGTGATAGTCCGTGACAAGGAAAAGCTTTATGGGTCACGCTTTCGCCCGGGCGCTAGTCGCGATGAAGTCGCTCGCAAGGACTTCCTGCTCGGAGATGTGCGGCAGGCCCTCACAGCAAGCCAGAAAGCGCGAGATGGCCTGCGTGAGAAATAGATTGTTTTCGCTGGCGCGAATCGCCTCTAAGGAATCCCAGAGAGCGACCAGTGTTACCTCCGGTGATTCCGATTTTCCGGAGGCCAAAGCGACGCCACCGCGATATCCTTCCTGCTGGCGGGCCAAGTCGATAACAGAAGAGAGAATATTCTGGAAATCTTGCAGCTTACCCGAGCGAATCTGGAGTTGCCAAACGCGGGCGTGCATGGCGTCCTCCGTTGTGCAGAGGCTAACTACGTTGAGGCATTCTACACCGACTCTGAACTTTGGGCGTAGACGTTGCGGTTCAACGGAAACTGGCAATCGCCTGGGCCTCGTCTTCAGCACTAGGGATTGCGTCCAGCAAGTGCAACGTCTCCAGAACCAACCTCACATTTCCACGCGGTCGCAGCAATTTGAGACTCGCGCCTCGGTGCTGGAGGGACACAAACGCCCGCACGATGGTACTGATACTCGAAGAATCGAGCTGCGTTACATCGGTCAGATTGACCAATATCTTGTCGGTTCCACCGTCAATCAGCTGTCGCAATTGTTTGTTCAAGATATCGTTAGCATGACCGATCGTCGCTTTACCCTGCAGGTCAACTACGACTACATCGGCGACATGACGAAGAGAGATTTGGAGGCCCATAGCTGGGCCCTCCGAGCCCATCGCAACAAAGCTTTGATTTCAGGACGCGTTTTGATTGGTTGCATTATATCCCATCTGATCGAGTTAAACCCAGCGCTGTAGTTGTTTCGTTTTTACATCGAGAGAAACGGTCAGTCATGGTCCAACCGAATGTTGGATAGGTGGAGCGTGGGCGGGCTATTCGGGTGGTTCTGGGAGTCCCCAGAGGTTGCCGCCCGTGGTGGGGGCGGGTTGTCTGCCGGTTATAGCCCGCAACCCGGTTACTCGCAATTAAGGAACCAAATCTTGCTGGGCACGCCAAGTCCCACAAGTGCGCAAGGATATGGTCAGAGTGGGCCGTTACCTTCCAGACGAAGAATCAGGGCGTAGGGCAAGGGCATTTCCGACAGTGTGCAAACAGATGCACAAACACCAGCTGAGAAACTTCAGTCCACTAGAGTCAACAGGAAGCAGGCGCTGTGGAACCGAGCCTTGTGAACCAGAATCACTCGAAGTCGTACCCTCGAACTAACCTAACTGCAACGTAAGTTTATTTAGGTAGAAAACCCGTGTGCACGGTACCCTTGCCGGCATACACTTGCCGCGAGGGTCACATGGTGCACGATGAAATTTGCGTTTGCGGACACCCGCAGTCGCTGCACAGAACTTACGGCTGCAACGGCTCGCATCCCAATCCAGACCCCAAGAAAACCGACCGTGTATTCTGTCAGTGCAAGGCATTCCAAAAACGCAAAGCTGCTCACGGTTAGAGTACGGGTGGGATATTTGGCTGGTTCTGGGAATCGCCAAGGGAGAATATCGCAGGATTCGGAACGCCTGCATGGCTCCTTCGCAGAAGTGCGTCGAGATGCTCTTGTCAGGATACGTTTAGCTCGAAGGCGGTATGACCATTTCCATGTCAGCTCGATGGCGACGCCGGCGAGTAAACTTCGCGCAAGTGTTGCGCGGACCGTTTGAACCCGCACGACTAATCAGGCATTGAGGCTAATACCGCCTCTCAACCGTTCGTCGGAAGCAGCGACGCATTTCCATTTTTCCGACATCTTTCGGAATCCGTAAAGAACGGTTTCTCCGTTCGGTGTCCACCGTGCATGAATGGCTGCGTGTTTGTGACGCGCAGTGCGCGCAGGGATCGCAACCCGGAATACCTTAATTCGCTTTCCGGGTAGTTTCTCGGCCAATTCCCACTGGCGGTTCCGAAACACAAAAATCACTGACCAATCCAGATCCGGAAGGGAATCTTTATGGCCATCTGGGTACACCAAACCACCTGCCGCATTCCATCGGCTATTGTGCGGCCTGACCCAGTGTGAGCATGCGCCCACCACCATGGCCCAAACACCGCGCCGCGATTCCTCTGCGTGTCGCTTCGCGAACTCATCGCCAAGTACGAGGAGCGCAGCCCGCCAGAACGCCGGGTCGTCGTCCGCCGTCAACTTTGGCTCAATCATGTCAAACAGTATTGTTTCGTTGCCGGCAGCTTTCATGAACCCATCTTACAATATGCGGGATGCGAGTGGATCAAGTCCCGATTGATGCGATAACGACGCCGGCCTCGCGACGGCCCGAGTAGACTGTTCGGTGTTCACCCCAACAGTGTGAGGGCCACGGTCCGGGAAAGGGCGGGAATAACATTTTCGCCTCGCCGAAAAGGAGTGCTGGTCGCAGCGCCAAATAATCTCTGGCATTGTCATTTTTTCTCGCTTGCTGATTCTTCAGGCGCGTCTACTTGTCCCAAATGGGACTCCCAACTCCCAGCTTCTGTTTCGCCGGAGATAAGTCGCTCTGAATGGAAAAAGATGGTGCGGGTCCGAGCTACAAAAGGAAAAGGGCCACCGTTCCTGGGACGGCGGCCCTTGGGGGGTGTTGCTACTTCAATCCCCGGCCAAGGCGGGCTCGGCCGGAGGAACTGGTACGGACTCGCTACTACAACTTTATTAGGGGTTTCACGGCCGGCATTTCAACGCGCTTCATCAGCGGCTTCACGTTTCCGGTTTTCTTGCCCTTTACTGGCTTCGCATTCTTCGCCATAACCTAATCTCCTTCTTTGAATAATGGTTCCCAGTGGATTTGCGTTTTCTCGAACAGGGCTGCTACGGTCGTGCCAGCGGCCCCGCTCGACGTCCGAGATGCTATTCTCAGGCCGCGTCGTCTGTATCGCCGCGCTCCTGACAATAAAGCTCAACGACCATCCAACCTCGTCACGGTTAACGGCTTGGTTGCTTCCAGCTTCTTCGCCTTCTTCAAAGTTTTCTTGGCCATTTTGTTCTCCCTCACGTGATTTGCCCTGCTGGGCGTCGCAGCGCCTACCTGCAAGAGGGTCGCCAAAGTCATCGATATATCCGATTGGCTGCAAGGTGCTCTGATTGTGAGATTTAGCTCTTCGGCAATGCGGCCAGCGGACAGAAATGGCTTCCCAAAGCGTTGAATTAATCAACACTTGTTGAAAATCTTAACGGGAGACGAGGGTTCCAATTAGGTTTTTCCTGGGCTGGAAAGCGACGGTGGAAACGGGAGCGTGGGAGCCTCTCGAAAATCGAACGCAAGCGCAAAAAAGAAAGGGCCGTTACCGTAGTAGCGGCCCTCGTTGTGGTTCGAACTGCTTTTGTCAGAATGCATTCCGGTTATTAGCGTCATCCTGACAATAAAACTACGCCTTACTGCGTGATACGGATCAGGGGCTTGGTTGCTTCGATCTTCTTCGCCTTCTTCAACGGTTTCTTCGTTTTCTTGACTTTCTTGGCCATTTTGTTCTCCTCACTTATCTTGCCCGACTGGGCACCGCTCCCTGAAGTGCAAAGCAGTCGCCAAACTCTACCAGCAAATCGAGAACAGGTAAGAACCACTTTTTGAGGCACATACAAATCGAGTGAAGCCCACGGGGAACCGAACGCAGATCCATTCGCGTTGAATTCTTCAGCCCGCGTTGAAAATTTCAACGCGAACATGGAGCGATTGCTCTTGTTCCTGGACCGTTTTTTTGATGGGCTGCGCTCAGCCCCGGTCTATCGACATTGCGATTCAGCGCGAAGAAGCAACTACTTCCATCTGGCTCTAATTGCCCACACTGGTCGCGGTAGGGACGATCATTGCTGATCGCCCCCCGCAAGAACCGTACGAGCGGCATTACCGCATACGGCTCCCACCTCGGATGAGTGACGCGGAGGGTTGCTCCACGTACACCGCTCCATCTTTGGAACACTCTTT
>Ga0209773_10000562_pt1 | contig 12203 bp, 7 predicted proteins | sample BogFormECP14_OM1_FD_188244 | JGI IMG/M metagenome (GOLD analysis project Ga0209773, IMG submission 188244) | Bog forest soil microbial communities from Calvert Island, British Columbia, Canada - ECP14_OM1 (SPAdes) (version 2) | ecosystem: Environmental > Aquatic > Freshwater > Wetlands > Bog ... | reverse complement strand
AACAGCCGACAATGCGGCGGGTGCGCTTCCGCACCCTCGGATGCTATCCGTTGACCGGCGCAATCGAGTCGGAGGCCGACACGCTCCGCGACATCGTCGCCGAAATGCGCAAGGCCACCACGTCCGAGCGTCAAGGCCGCCTCATCGACGCCGACGAAGCCTCGTCGATGGAAAAGAAAAAGCGCGAAGGGTACTTCTGATGAACTGCGGCGATTGGAGGTCCGGTAAATGTCATGCCCGCGAAAGCGGGCATCCAGATTCAGCCGCAACGCTTTCAGACAACGCGCCGCGTCTCTGGACCCCCGCTTTCGCGGGGGTGACACGAAACAGAGTTTCCTCTTGAACGCCCCGCTTCACGACACGACCCTCCCGACCCTGCGTCTCCTCACCTGCGGGTCGGTCGACGATGGCAAGTCGACGCTGATTGGGCGATTGCTGTTTGAGAAGAAACTGATCTTCGACGACCAGCTGTCGGCGCTCGAACGCGACTCGAAGAAATTCGGCACGACCGGGGACGACATCGACTACGCGCTCCTGGTCGATGGGCTCGAGGCCGAACGCGAGCAGGGCATCACCATCGACGTCGCCTATCGCTACTTCGCCACCGCCCGGCGCTCGTTCATCGTCGCCGATACGCCCGGCCACGAGCAATATACCCGCAACATGGCGACCGGGGCGTCCAACGCCGACCTCGCGATCGTGCTGGTCGATGCGCGCAAGGGGCTGCTCACGCAGACCCACCGCCATTCGATCATCGTGTCGCTGCTCGGCGTGCGCCACGTCGTGCTCGCGGTCAACAAGATCGATCTCGTCGACTATGACGAGCGCATCTTTCGCGACATTGTCATCGCCTATCGCAAGTTCACCGAGCCGCTTGGCTTCCGCTCGCTGTTCGCGATTCCGATCTCGGCCCGCTTCGGCGACAATATCTCCTCGGTCAGCCCGAGGACGCCTTGGTATCAGGGCGGGCATTTGTTGCAGCGGCTCGAAACCATCGAGGTCGAGGAGGACCGCCGCAGCGCCCCATTCCGCCTGCCGGTGCAATGGATCAACCGCCCGCATCATGATTTTCGCGGCTTCGCCGGCACGATCCCGAGCGGACGGGTGGCGCGGGGGGACGCGATCGTGGCCGCCGATTCCGGGCGAAGGAGCACGGTCGCGAGCCTCTTCATCGGCGATCGCGAGGTCGAGGCGGCAGAGGCGGGCGACGCGATCACGCTGACCCTCGCCGACGAGATCGACATCGCCCGGGGCGACGTGCTCGCGAAGCCCGACAGCCGCCCGGAGGTCGCCGACCAGTTCACGGCCCATATCCTTTGGATGAGCGCCGAGCCAATGCTGCCCGGCCGATCCTACCTGCTCAAGATCGGCGGGCGGACGACGCCCTCGTCAATCACCGAGCTCAAGCATCGCCTCGACGTCAACAATTTTGAGAAATTGGCGGCGAAGCAGCTCGATCTCAACGAGGTCGGCTTCTGCAACGTCGCCACGACGATGCCGGTCGCCTTCGACGCCTATGGCGACAATCGCGACACAGGCGCCTTCATCCTCATCGATCGCGCGACCAACGAGACCGCCGCGGCGGGGATGATCGCCCACGGGCTCAGGCGCGCGACCAACGTGCACCGCCACGGGCTCGCAGTCGACCGCGAAGCGCATGCGGCGCAAAAACACCAGAAGCCGGCGATCCTGTGGTTCACCGGGCTCTCGGGGGCGGGAAAATCGACGATCGCCAACCTGGTCGAGGTCAAGCTTCATGCGCGCGGCGTTCATACCGCGCTGCTCGATGGCGACAACGTTCGCCACGGCCTCAACAAGGACTTAGGCTTCACCGCCGCCGACCGGGTCGAGAACATCCGCCGCGTCGGCGAGGTGGCGAGGCTGATGACCGACGCTGGGCTCATCGTGCTGTGCTCGTTCATTTCGCCGTTCCGGGCCGAGCGGCGGCTCGTCCGCGACACCGCGGCAGAGGCCGAGTTTCTGGAGATTTTCGTCGAGGCGCCGCTCGAGACGGTCATCGCCCGCGATCCCAAGGGCCTGTATAAGCGGGCGCTGGCCGGCGAGATCAAGAACTTCACCGGGGTCGACCAGCCCTACGAGGCGCCCGAGGCGCCGGAGCTGATCCTTGATTCCGCGGCAGAGACGCCGGAGGTCCTCGCCGACCGTGTCATTGCCGAGCTTGAACGGCGCGGGCGGATTGTGGCGTTATAGAAGCGGCGGCGAATGCCGCTTCTGGCCACCTCGGGGCTCGCATGCTTACGCTCTACTACGCCACCAACACCTGCGCGCTCGCGTCGCATATCGCGCTCGAAGAAGCGGGCGCGGCGTTCGAAACCCGCTGGGTCGACTTCGGCGCCGCCGAGCAGACCAAGCCCGAGTATCTCAAGATCAATCCGAAAGGCCGGGTGCCGGCGTTGGTCACCGAGCACGGCGTGCTGACCGAAACGCCCGCCATTCTCGCCTATATCGCCCAGCGTTATCCCGAGGCCGGGGTCGCGCCGCTCGACGATCCGTTCGCCTTTGCTGAGCTGCAGGCGTTCATGAGCTATCTGTGCGCAACGGTGCATGTCGCGCACGCCCATCGCGCCCGCGGCTATCGATGGGCGGACGATCCGGCGGCGTTCGAGGCGATGAAGAAGAAAGTCCCGCAGTCGGTCGGCGCCTGTTTCGCACTGATCGAGAAGGGAATGCTGCGGGGCCCGTGGGTCATGGGCGACGCCTATACGATCGCCGACCCATACCTCTTCACCCTCGCCCGCTGGATGGAGGTCGACGGCGTCGACCCCGACGCCTTCCCGCGGGTGCTCGACCACCGCGACCGGATGGCCGAACGCCCCGCCGTCCAGCGGGCGCTCAATAGCGAGGGGCTGGCGTAGCGTCGGCCACGCGAGCTCGCGACCGGCAGCGCCCTCACCCTTGGCCCCTCTCCCTTAACAGCCGTTAACAGCGAGCTTTTTTCGCTTAACAGGGAGCTTTTTCGACCAGCAGGGCCTTTTTCGACGACGAACAGCAAGCTGCGATTCCCCGAACCCTCATCGCCGGAGGTCAGAGGCCCACGCCCTGATCGCGGCCGCCGCCCTGGCCTTGCCGCCGCTATCGATTCCGCCTGATTGCGACGCGCTTTAGTAGTGTCCTGATCGACAAATACGTGCGATTCTCTGCATTGATTGATTCGCGGAGGATTTCGGCGATGGGCAAGACGGCTGTTGCGATTGATTTGACGCCTGTCGAGCGGGGCGAGCTTGAGAGCCTGGCGTCGCGACGCAGGACCGCGCAGGGGTTGGCCCAACGGGCGCGCATCGCGCTGCTCGCGGCGGAAGGCGTGGAGAACAAGGACATCAGCCTGCGAGTGGGCGCTGCGCCCAATACCGTAGGCAAATGGCGGCGGCGGTTCGCGGAGCATCGCGTGGAAGGTCTCTACGACGAGCCCCGTCCCGGCGCGCCGCGCCAGATCGGCGACGACGAGGTCGCCGAGGTCGTTCGCCAGACCCTTGAGGCGACGCCGCGGGACGCAACGCACTGGAGCCTGCGTTCGATGGCCAAAGCCGCCGGGTTTGCGCCTTCGACGATTCATCGGATCTGGAAGGCCTTCAATCTTCAGCCCCATCGCACCGAAACGTTCAAGCTTTCCACCGACCCCCTCTTTGTCGAAAAGGTGCGCGATATCGTCGGTCTATACCTGTCGCCGCCCGAACGCGCTGTTGTTCTGTGCGTCGACGAGAAGAGCCAGATCCAGGCGCTGGATCGATCTCAGCCGCTGCTCCCGATGCGCCCGGGACAGATCGAGCGGCGGACGCATGACTACACGCGGCATGGAACCTTGACCCTGTTCGCGGCTCTGAACGCGGCCACCGGAAAGATCATCGGACGTTGCTATCCGCGCCATCGCGGACGCGAGTTCCTGAGCTTCCTGCGCGAGATCGAACGCAATGTCCCGCCCAATCTCGACGTGCGCCTGATCATGGACAACTACGCCACCCACAAGACGCCGGCGATCCGAAAGTGGCTCGGCGCGCGGCCAAGATGGCATGTTCACTTCACCCCGACCGCCAGCTCCTGGGTCAATCTGGTCGAGCGCTTCTTCGCCGACATCACCGAAAAGCAAATCCGCCGCGGCGTCCATCGCTCTACTGCGGAACTGGAAACCGCGATCCGAGCCTCCATCGACGCTGTCAATCACGACCCAAAGCCCTTTCGCTGGACGAAATCCGCTGACGACATTCTCGCCGCTATCAAGCGCTTCTCTCTCAAAATCCTCGAAGTCGCCTCAACCCAAATCCAAATCGCACGAAACTCGGAATCAGGACACTAGCCTAGCCTGATTTCTCGCTGGGCTTCTTCAGCAGCAGGCAGTCCATGACCCAGCCTTTCTCCTGCCGTGCAGCCGATCTGATCCTTTCGACCTCATCGACAATGTCCTTGAGCTTGCCCGAAACCAGAATCTCTTCCGGCATGCCGACATAGGCGCCCCAATAGGCGTCGAGCTCGCCGTCGGCGCTGCGTAGCGCCTTGTCCGCGTTCAAAAGAACGACGACGCTATCCACATCATTTGGAAATCCCTGTGCAAGCGACCGGCCATTCGTTATCAGGACGGAGCGGCCAATCTCGTTGATTGCGATCCGATGTTGCGCCGCCAGCGCCTGAACGCTGCTGATGCCCGGGATGACGTCGTACTCCAGCTCGAAGCCTCCTTTCGCTCGCAGATGTCCGAGGATCCGCAGGGTGCTGTCATAGAGCGTCGGATCGCCCCAAACCAGAAAGGCGCCGATCTCCGATTCGCCGAGTTCCTCCAGAATCAGCCGACCGTAGGTTTCCCCGATCTCGGCATGCCACGCTGATACCGCCCCTTCATAATTATTGCTCTCCTGGCGTCGAGACGGGACCGTATACTCGACTGTCCGAACGGAACGATCGCGAACGTACCGATCGATGATCGAGCGCCGGACACGCCTCAGGTCGGCCTTCTCCATACCCTTGTCGGGGATGAAGAAGACGTCGACCCGATTCATCGCTTCGATCGCCTGGATTGTAACGAAATCCGGGTTTCCAGCCCCGATGCCGATAATCACGACTTTGCGCTTCATCGGGCGAACTCCTCCCAAAGCCCCAAGCGCGCGGTCTGCATCCACCGTGACCCCCCGCCGGCTGGACGAGATCGTATTTCTGTCGCCATTGCGACAGGCTTGGCGACGAGCCGTTCAGGCCCTGCAGCTGACGAAGAGCCACCCGTATCACGCCCCTCGCAACCTGGTTTGGGGGCACGGTCAGAGCCTCCGAACCATCCCCCGAGGCCACGCCATCGAAGACCCGCCTCTTCAACTCCAGAAGCTCCGGATCGCCGAACAACGCAAGGGCCTTCTGGAACGCGTCCGAATTCGGCGCGGTCGAAGGGCTTGACCGTCCCCACCCCATCCTTTTGCGGACGCGCGGGGTAGAGATGAAGGCCGGGTATCCATATTCTCGAGGAATTGGAACCGTCGCCGGATGCGTGCGTCCAGCTTTGGCGACTGATGGATGTGCGGACCATCGGGGCTCCTGCCATCGGCAGGGGGAATGGGCTGATAGACCTCCGCTCACCCGATTCGGGTGACGAATACTCGATGCGGGCTCGCCTTGAAGATGGCCGCCGTTGCGGGATTGCCGACATCAAAAAAAGGCCGCCCTCCTCCCGCACGAAGGGCGCGAATACCGCCGCGGGCTGTCCAGGCCTCGCCGCCAGTTTGAGTGTAGACGGAGAATTCGGAAGCGCCTCAAGCAACCCCGCGCAAAAGCCCGAGCAAGTCCCGATGCATCGGTTCGTTGCCGCAGCAGATGGAGCCGGTCTCGAGGTAATTCGCCTCGCCATCGGCGCCGGTGACGAAACCGCCGGCCTCGCGGACGAGAAGCGAGCCGGCCGCAATATCCCAGGAATTGAGGCCCCGCTCCCAGAAAGCGTCGAAGCGGCCGGCGGCGACATAGGCGAGATCAAGCGCGGCGCAGCCCATTCGGCGGACATTGACAACCCGCTGCATCACGACCGCAAGCTCGGTCAGGAATCGCGAATGTTGCGCCATTTTGCCGAGATGGGGAATCCCGCAGCCGAAAATGGCCTGCGACAATTCGCTGCGCCCGGCGACCCGCAAGCGGCGATTGCCGCCGAACGCCCCTTGCCCCCTCTCGGCGACGAACATGTCGTCGTTCGCCGGATTGTAGATGACGCCGGCGACGATCTGTCCGTCGCGCTCGAGCGCGATCGAAATCGCGAAAAGCGGAATCGCGTGCAGAAAGTTGGTCGTCGCATCAAGTGGATCGATATGCCAGGTGTGGCTCTTGTCGGAGCCCTCGACCCGCCCGCTCTCCTCCATGACAAAGCCGTAACCCGGACGCGCCTTGGCGAGTTCGGTGTAAAGGGTCTTCTCGGCGCGATTGTCGGCGAGGCTGACAAAATCGCCCGGTCCCTTCATCGACACCTGCAGTTCGCCGACCTCGCCGAAATCGCGCTTCAAGCCCCGCCCGGCCTTGATCGCGGCGCTGGTCATCACGGTCATCAGGGCTGAGCGGATCATGGAGTTTCGTCCGGCGGGCGAAAAGCGCGCACGGACGTTTAGGGGAGGCGCGTGGCGGAGGCAAATTCCGTTCGCCACGACCGGCGGTTCGGAATGTCGCTAGACCTGAGGCATGGGCGCTAACCGCGCCGCCAGGATTCGTGCTTGCAAATCGCTGCAGACCAGAGGATTCGTTGGCCGCTATTCGCGGGCGTCCGGCGGCGGGATTGCGGGGGTGGGTCATTCATGCGGTCTGACATCGAAATCGCACACGCTGCGCGTCTGAGGCCGATCGCGGAAATCGCCGCCAAGGTCGGCGCGCCCGAATCCGCCCTGCATCCTTTCGGCCGCTTCATCGCCAAGCTCGAGTATGATTTTCTTCGCAGTCTCGGGGACAGACCCGACGGCAAGCTCATTCTTGTGACCGCGATCAGCCCGACGCCTGCGGGCGAGGGCAAGACGACGACAACGATCGGTCTCGGCGACGCGCTCAACCGCATCGGCAACGAGACGATCATCTGCCTGCGCGAGCCCTCGCTCGGTCCCTGTTTCGGCTTGAAGGGAGGCGCGACGGGCGGAGGCTACGCCCAGGTCGTGCCGATGGACGAGATCAACCTCCATTTCACCGGCGATTTTCACGCCATATCATCGGCGCACAATCTCCTGGCGGCGATGGTCGACAATCACATGTATTGGGGCAACGCGCTCGGCCTCGATCAGCGGCGCGTCGCCTGGCGGCGCGTCGTCGACATGAACGACCGGGCGCTGCGCGAGATCGTGATCGGGCTTGGCGGCGGGAACGGATATACCCGCGAGGACGGTTTCGACATCACGGTCGCCTCGGAGGTGATGGCCGCCTTTTGCCTCGCGTCAAGCCTAGACGATCTCGAGGAACAGCTCGGCCGCATGGTGGTTGGCTCGAGCCGGAACCGGCGCGCGGTTACCACGGCTGATCTCAACGCGGCAGGCGCCATGACTGCGCTGCTCAAGGCCGCGCTCAAACCCAATCTCGTGCAGACCCTCGAAGGGTCGCCCGCGCTCGTGCATGGCGGCCCTTTCGCCAACATCGCTCACGGCTGCAACTCCGTGATGGCGACCCGAGCGGCGCTCAAGCTGGCTGACTACGTCGTGACCGAGGCGGGCTTTGGCGCCGATCTCGGCGCGGAGAAATTCTTCGACATCAAGTGCCGAAAGGCGGGGTTGAAGCCAGCGGCGGCGGTGTTGGTCGCCACGGTGCGAGCGCTCAAAATGCACGGCGGCGTCGCCAAAGACGCGCTCGGCGTTGAGAACCTTCCGGCGTTGGAGGCCGGCCTCGCCAATCTGGCCCGGCATATCGCCAACCTGCGCAAGTTCGGCGTCCCGGTCGTGGTCGCGGTGAACCGGTTCGGGAGCGACACGGCGAAGGAGCTCGCGTTCGTCGAGAGCGCGGTCGCCCGCGAGTTCGCTGTCAAGACGATCGTGTGCGATCATTGGGCGCGCGGGAGCGCCGGCGCGGAAGCTCTCGCCCATGTCGCCGCCGCTCTTGCGGACTCAGGAGAAGCCGAGTTTCGGCTGCTCTATCCCGACGACATGAGCCTATGGGACAAGACCCGAACAATCGCGCGCGAAATCTACGGCGCTGCCGACATCGCCGCCGATGCATCGGTGCACGCGAAATTCCGCGAGCTGGAGAACGCCGGCTGGGGCCGCCTGCCGGTTTGTGTCGCCAAGACCCAGTATTCGTTTTCGGACGATCCTTCGCTCATCGGCGCGCCTACGGGGCATGTTCCAAAGATCCGTGACGTTCTCCTTCGCGCCGGCGCGGGCTTTGTGGTCGTGCTGATGGGGGACGTACGCACGATGCCCGGCTTGCCGCGAAGCCCCGCCGCAGAGCGAATTCGGGTGGTCAACGGCGAAATCGACGGCCTCTTCTGAACTCCGAATCGTCCGCGCTCAGCGGGGCGTTGGCGCATCCTCGCGCACCAGTTTTTCCGCCTTCAGGGCCCGCCAGAGCGCGGCAGGCAGCTTTGCGTTCATCATCGCTGCGTTTCGCTTGGCTTCGCTCGCGCGTTGCGCGCCGGCGATGACGCTGACGACCGAGGGATGACCGAGCGGAAATCTGAGCGCCGCTTCCGGCAACCTGACCTTGAAACTCTTGCAGATGTGCTGGATTCGGCGGACCCGTTCTTTCACCTCGTCCGGCGCCCGCCCATAGTCATAGTGGGCGTCGGCCTTGACCCCGGTCGCCAATATGCCGGAGTTGAAAGGACCGCCGATGACAACGGCGATTTTCTTTTCCTCGCATAGCGGCAGAAAGCTCGTCAGCGCTCCCTGTTCGAGAAGCGTATAACGACCCGCCAGCAGGAAGACGTCGAAATCGCCAGCTCGCGCCAGTCTTTCAGCGACATCCCATTCGTTGATCCCCGCTCCGATCGCCTTGATTGCTCCGGACGCGCGCAATTCGTCGAGCGCGCGATAGCCGCCGGTCATGAATTCCTTGATCCGCGCGTCGGCAGCTTCTTTGCTCCCGTGGGTGACGACGTCGACGTCGTGGCCGAAAACGATATCCACATGATCGAGACCGAGGCGCTCAAGCGAGAATTCGAGCGACCGCATCACGCCGTCGTAGGAATAGTCGAAGCGTTCCCGCCGCGAAGGCGTTTCGAAGAAGGCGTCCGGCCGCGAGCGTTCATGCGGCTTACAGAGATCGAGGAGCCGGCCGACCTTGGTGGAAATCAGGTAGGAGGCTCTTGGCTTCGGCCGCAGAAGCCCGTTGAGTCTGGTCTCGGAAAGGCCGAGCCCATAGAGCGGCGCGGTGTCAAAATACCGGCAACCCGAGGCCCAGACAGCCTCCAGCATGACCCGCGCTTCTTTTTCCGTCATTGGCCGATAAAGATTGCCGAGTGGCGCTCCGCCGAAACCAAGTTCGGTGAATTGGAGTTCTACCCCGCGGCGCGTAACGAACTTCCGAAATCGTGCGTTCCGCGCATTCGTGGACGCCGCCATCAAATCTGCCCCTCCCTAGAGAGCGTGACGACGCCCGCGGTCGTTGTCAGCGTGGCGCGCTGGCGCGTGGCGCAATTCCGCCGCAGCCCACGCCCAAATGTCCCCGCACGACCAACGCGCCGTCAGTGGGTGGAATCGAAGCATGTGCAACGATGCTGTTTGCCTAGTGAATACGTAAATCTTGAGCAGTCCCCGCGACAAGTCAAGCGATCGTGAGGAACTCAAGCCCTGCCGGCGTCAATGACATCCTCGAGGATCATTCGATGGAGCCTCTGGGTTCCCGCGCAACCAGGCGCGATCGTTCGAGGCGATGAAAGTGCGAAGACGCGGCAGGCTCGGATGGTTCGGCGATCGCGACTCCAGATCGGCGAGAATCTTCCTCAGCGCCTTGCGCACTGTCGGCCAATCGTAGGCGCCCTGCCTCAGTATCAACCGCGTATGGCGGATCGACCGGCGCACGGTCACATCTATGAAGCGGTCCATCGCAGCGCCCGCTGCCTCTCCGTCGGCGACATCCCCGACCGAGGGGCGGCAAATACGGCGCCGTTGACGTCAAGGGGGCTGTGTCCCGATTTGGCGCGGAGCTCGTAAGGCTCTCACCTAAGGTAACGGATGGCCCGCCCCAGGCGTCCGCGCCAATATGGGACCATCGGCCTGGCTCGACCCGCGCAAACGAACGGATCAGCGGGCTGCAGCCGCCCTACGCGGGCGCGCGCTGGCTGAAACCGTGTCGTTGGTTGAGCTGCTCCATGAGACTCTGCGCGGCCTCGGCAATGACGGTCCCGGGCGGAAAAATCGCGTCGGCGCCGGCGTCGCGCAGCAAGGCGAAGTCCTGGCTCGGGATCACGCCGCCGACGGCGACCATCGTCTGGTCAAGACCGAGCTTGCCGAGGGCCTTTTTCAGCGCGGGGACGAGCGCGAGGTGGCCGGCGGCGAGAGACGAAACGCCAACGACATGGACCTGCTTCTTGGCCGCAAGCGCCGCCACCTCCTCAGGAGTCGCAAACAGAGGCCCGATTTCGACGTGGAACCCGAGATCCGCAAACGCCGAGGCAATGATCTTCTGCCCGCGGTCGTGTCCATCCTGGCCCATCTTGGCGACCAGAATCCGGGGAGCGCGCCCCTCGTTCTCGGCGAAGGCGCGGGTCATCGCGATCACCCGCTCATTGGCCTCAGCGCCTCGCCCCGACTCGGACAGATAAACGCCGGAAATGGCCCGCACTTCCGCGACGTGACGGCCGAAAGCCTTCTCGAGCGCCAACGAGATTTCGCCGACTGTGGCCTTCGCCCGCGCGGCTTCGACCGAAAGCTGCAACAGATTGGCCCGACCTCGCGCGCCGTTGGTCAGCGCCGCCAACGCGGCTTGCGCCGCGCTCTCGTCACGCTCGGCGCGCAGGCGCTGAAGCTTATCGATCTGCCGCGCGCGCACTGCCGCTGCGTCGACCTTCAGGACACTGAGATCCCGCTCGATCGTCGGGGCATAGGTGTTGACCCCGATCACGGTCTGGCGGCCGGAATCGATGCGCGCCTGGGTGCGCGCCGCGGCTTCTTCGATGCGGCGCTTCGGCACGCCGCTCTCGATCGCCTTCGCCATCCCGCCAAGGCTCTCGACCTCGTCGATGTGGGCTTGCGCCCGCTGAGCGAGGTCGGCGGTGAGGCGTTCGAGATAATAGGAGCCGCCCCAGGGGTCGATGATCCGGGTCGTGCCGCTTTCTTCGATCAGAAAGAGCTGGGTGTTGCGGGCGATGCGGGCGGAGAAGGGGGTCGGCAGCGCCAGCGCCTCGTCGAGCGCGTTGGTGTGCAACGACTGGGTATGGCCCTGGGTGGCGGCCATCGCCTCGATTTGGGTGCGCACAATATTGTTGAAAGGATCCTGCGCGGTCAGCGACCAGCCCGAGGTCTGGCAGTGCGCCCGCAGTGGGAGCGACCGGTCCGATGTCGACCCGAAGCCCTTGACAAGACCGGCCCAGAGCTTGCGCGCCGCGCGCAGCTTGGCGACCTCCATGAAAAAATTCATGCCCACCGCCCAGAAGAACGACAACCGAGGCGCGAAGGCGTCGATGCTCATTCCGGCGCCGACGCCGGCGCGCAAATATTCGACGCCGTCGGCGAGTGTGTAGGCGAGCTCGAGATCCTGGGTCGCGCCCGCCTCCTGCATGTGATAGCCGGAGATCGAGATCGAGTTGAATTTCGGCATGTTTACCGCGGTGAAGGCGAAGATGTCGGCGACGATCCGCATCGAGGCGGCGGGCGGATAAATGTAAGTGTTGCGGACCATGAACTCTTTCAGAATGTCGTTCTGAATGGTGCCCGAGAGAGCGGCCATCGGCACGCCCTGTTCTTCCGCGGCGACAATGAACAACGCCATGACCGGCAGCACCGCGCCGTTCATCGTCATCGAGACGCTTATCGAATCGAGCGGGATGCCGGAGAATAGCGTGCGCATGTCATAGATCGAATCGATTGCGACGCCCGCCATGCCGACGTCGCCGGCGACGCGGGGATGATCCGAATCGTAACCGCGATGGGTCGCCAAATCGAAGGCGACCGACAGGCCCTTCTGGCCGGCGGCGAGATTGGCGCGGTAAAAGGCGTTCGACTCCTCGGCGGTCGAGAAGCCGGCGTACTGGCGCACTGTCCACGGCTGCGTCAGGTACATCGTCGGATATGGGCCCCGCAGGTAAGGCGGAAGCC
>Ga0209773_10000561_pt1 | contig 12209 bp, 6 predicted proteins | sample BogFormECP14_OM1_FD_188244 | JGI IMG/M metagenome (GOLD analysis project Ga0209773, IMG submission 188244) | Bog forest soil microbial communities from Calvert Island, British Columbia, Canada - ECP14_OM1 (SPAdes) (version 2) | ecosystem: Environmental > Aquatic > Freshwater > Wetlands > Bog ... | reverse complement strand
GAAATTCCCTGCTCCGGGCCAAAAGCCGGAATAAATTCCCTGGTCGAGCAAAATAATTCCCTGCTCGCCTGCGTAGGGAATTTATCTCGCAAACGCCTGAGTTCCCAAATGTTTTCGAGACGGATTTTCGCAAAAAGTGGCCGATTCCGCGAAATTCCCTGCCCCCGCACTCGATCCGGGGATTGACCCGCGGATCCTGGCCCGACATGGCATGATAATCAACGAGGTGAGATGATCGGAATTTGGTTTTCCAAAAAGCCGAATCTGTGGTAATGTAAATTGTTCGGTAAAGAATACTCGGTGACCGACCTTCGCCCAACGACCGGAAAACGTCGCCGAGAAGAAGCGCGAAACAAAATCGGTCGCAAGGCATTGATAACATTGGAAACCGCGCAATCGAAAATTTCGCGGCCTTGAGAACCAAAATGTTTTCAATGGTTTAGCGGAGGACATGCGAAACGAAAACGTTTCGCAAGCGAAATTTTCCAGTTCGCAAGCGAAACTTTCGCTTCGCGGGCTTCGGTGCGCATATGAGCGCTGCGCTTTCAGTTTCGTCATGCACGTCCCCGGACTTCACCCGGGCATTGATCCGTGCATCCAAGGTCGACGTCCGCGGATAATCATCGAATGCGCGGCCTCGGAAAAAATTCCCTGCCAATTCCCTGCCAGCAGGGAATTTCTTCCCAGTTATGGCAATTCTGCAGGAGACGTGAGCGCGTCCGCGGAGCCTAAGCCGTCACCTCGAGGACGAGCGCGCCGAGCCCCTCTATCTCGACCCGCACCGAGTCGCCTGGGTTGGGATATTTGGTCTCGACGAGGCTTCCGAGAAATACGAATGCGCCCTTCTGGAGACCCAGGCCTCGGGCAGCACGCGAGTTGGCGAGCCAGGCGAGCGCCTCGAAGGGATGACCAAGGATCATGCCGCCGGCGCCTCGACCGGCCTCCCGACCGTTGATGAGCATCCGACCTCCGAGCGCTTCGAGGTCGAGTCGCCGCCAGTCCCTGATCGGTTCGCCGAGAACGCATCCGGCATTGAAGAAATTGTCCGCGATCAGCGTCGGGGCGCCGAGCGACCGATAATCCCGGTATCGATCGTCGACGATCTCGATTCCGGCCATGACGGCGTCGACCCAAGACGCCATTCCCTCGCGGCTGAACGGGGCTTCCTCAGGCGCGACATCGCGCGAGAGCCCGATGACGATCTCGCATTCGACGCCGAGTCGGCGATAACCGGCGCGGCTCACCTGTCCATGGCTTTGCACGGTCGTTGCGGCGAAGATTTCGCCGGCGCAGGGATTGGAAATGCCGAGGTAGGCTTGCATCACCGGCGTCGTGCAGCCGATCTTGTGACCCACCGGCAAGCCGAGCCCGGATCGGCTCAGCCGCCGGTTGACCTCCGCCTGAATGGCGTAGGCTTCGTATTCATCCACCGGCCGCATATCCTCGGCAAGGTCTACGGGCGCCGACGACAATCGCTGGCGGACCAACGAACCGGCGGCGAATTCGATCTGGTCCGGCTTCAGCATGACGGCATCTCCAGTCGCGCCCGGGCTCAGCATCGTCGCGCTCGGTCGCTCGCCCTTCGTGAATGAGACTACACCCATTCGCAACCCCGTTCCGACCAAGCGGAACCCACGCGGTCAGCGGCCGCGCCTACACTGGACGCGCGAATTCGTTGTTCTCTCAATGTTCCGGATCTGCTATCCCTGCGGTCATGGACGATTCGCAGGTCCGCAGAATCATTCACATCGACATGGACGCGTTCTATGCGTCGGTAGAACAGCGTGACGACCCGACGCTCAAAGGGCGGCCGGTGGCCGTCGGCTACGGCGCCAAGCGCGGCGTCGTCGCCGCGGCGAGCTACGAGGCGCGCCGCTTCGGCGTGCGATCCGCCATGCCGTCGGTCACGGCGATGCGCAAGTGCGCGGAAATCGTGTTCGTCCCGCCCCGGTTTGAAGTCTATCGCGCCGTCTCGCAACAGATTCGGGCGATTTTCGCCGACTACACGCCGCTGGTCGAACCCCTTTCTCTCGACGAAGCGTATCTCGACGTCACCGCCAACTCGAGAGGCATCCCGACGGCTTGGGCGACCGCCAAGGAGATCAGGGCGCGTATTCTCGAAGAAACCGGGCTTACGGCGTCAGCCGGCGTCTCCTACAACAAATTTCTCGCCAAGCTCGCCTCCGATCATCGCAAGCCCAACGGGCAATTCGCCATCACGCCCGACCAGGGGGAAGCCTTCGTCATGATGCTGCCGGTGGCGAAGTTTCACGGCGTGGGACCGGTCACGGCGGCGAAGATGCAGAGCCTGGGCATCGAGACGGGCGCTGACCTACGGGGACGAACGCTCGCCTTCCTACAGCAGCATTTCGGCAAGTCCGGCGGCTGGTATTTCGAGATCGCCCGAGGCCGTGACGATCGGGCCGTTCAGCCCGACCGCGAGCGCAAATCCTCGGGCTCGGAGACGACCTTTCCGGAGGATCTGACCGAGCCGGGCCGGATCGAAGCGGGCGTATTGGCGATGGCCGGAGACGTTTGGGCCTGGTGCGAGAAGACGGGGTTCCGCGCCCGCACCGTCACCGTCAAGATCAAATGGGCCGATTTTCAGCAATCGACGCGCAGCCGATCGATGGAAGCGGCAATCGACAGCCAAGGCCGGCTGAACGAGGTCGCGACGACCCTGATCCGCTCCGTCTTCCCGCCGGAAAAAGGCATTCGCCTGATCGGCGTGACGCTATCGAATTTTCGATCGCCGGAAGCGCGGCGGGGAGCAGAGCTGCCTTTTACGATTGATTGAGCGATACTCGGCGTCGGGCGATGAGCGCGGGCGGCGCGCGCAAAATGCGCGCGCCGTTTTCTTCAGATCGATGAATGCAGCGATCGGAACGCGGTTCGGATCTCGTTGGTGAAGATTCCGGGCTGTTCCCAGGCGGCAAAGTGGCCACCTTTTTCGGCCCGGTTGTAATAAATCAGTTTGGGATAGGCTTTGTCTGTCCAGCTCCGCGGGGCCGCATAGATCTCGTCGGGAAAGACGCTCACGGCAGTCGGGATCGCGACACCTTTCGGCGCGAAAAAGGCAAGCTTACTCTCCCAATAGAGACGGGCCGAAGAGACCGCGGTATTCGTCAACCAATAGAGCGTGATATTTTCGAGGATGTCGTCGCGCGTGAGGCCTTCAGGCTCACCGGCGAAGGCGCGTGCTATCAGCGCCTGACTGCTCGCGTCGTGATCGAGCATCCAGGCGGCGAGGCCGATCGGGGAATCTTCGATCCCATACAGCGTCTGCGGACGGTTCGCCATCTCCAGGGCATAACCAAGGCCGTGCTTATAGAAAAAGTCGAGCTGATCCCACGCGTGCTTCTCGTCCGCTGAGAGGCCGGAAGGAGGCGGTTCGCCGAATTGGAGAGCCTTCGCAACGTCGGCTGGGACAGTGGCCGGCATGTTGGTGTGGATGCCAATCAATTCGGGCGGCAGTTGCAGAGCCATCTGCTCCGTCACGGCATTCCCCCAATCGCCGCCTTGCGCTACATATCTCGTGTATCCGAGCCGCTTCATCAGCACTATCCAGGCGCGTGCGACGCGGATCGGGTCCCAGCCGGGCACTGTCGGCTTCCCGGAGAACCCGTACCCAGGCAGCGACGGGATCACGACGTCGAATGCGTCCAATGCGCTCCCGCCATGGGCCGTCGGGTTCGTCAGCGGATCGATGATCTTCAGCTGCTCGATGATCGAGCCGGGCCACCCATGCGTGACGATGAGCGGCAACGCATTCTCATTTTTCGAGCGAACGTGGATGAAATGAATGTCTAGCCCATCGATCTCGGTCATGAATTGCGGCAAGGCGTTCAACCTCGCTTCGACGTTGCGCCAGTCGAAATCTGTCTGCCAATAGCGCGCGAGTTCGCGCATCGTCGCGAGTTGCACGCCTTGCGTCGCATCCGCTACCGTTTCTCGGTCAGGCCACTTTGTCGCGGCGATCCGCCGACGGAGGTCGGCAAGCGCCTCTTCCGGAACGTCGATGTGGAAGGGGCGGATTACGTCGTCTCCGGTCGCCGCGCGCAGCGTCGCCGGAAGGAGAACAATGGCGCTCGCGGCCGCCGAGCTGACTAGAAAGCTGCGTCGAGTGGGCGATGACGTTATGCGGGCATGATTATTCTCCTTGGTCGATAGCGAGGTCGGCTGTACTCGGGATTCAACGCATGACAGCGTGCCTAGAAACGGCTTGTATGGTCAGCCCGCCTTCACAGCTCTACGACTACCTCCGCGAATATCGTGGGGATGCCGCGCTCCGTCTTTTCCTGGGGACCGAGCGCTTCTCGATTCGCACGCGCGGCGCTTCGCGCTGCCAGCTTTCGATGCGGCGCATAGGACTGGACGCCTCGCGATCCCCAAGCGAGTTCAGCAGCGAGAACTCTGGCCTTGTGCGAGCTCGCGGAGATTCGTACCGCTATTGGCGCTCTGTGAAAGGCGCCAGCGATGCGGAGATTCTCCCACATAACGCCGGAATACCGTCGTGAAATGAGGTTGCGCCTGAAACCCGACGCTGAGCGCGACATCCACAAGGCGCTGCCCGGGGTCCTGGAGAAGCGCCTGCGCCCGGGTTATACGCTGCCTCAACAGGTATTCGTGCGGGCACATTCCGACGCTGGCGCGAAATTGGGCCGCGAAATGCATCCTCGTCAGTCCGGCGGCTTTCGCAAGGTTTGTGAGCCTTATTGGCTCCTCCATATGTGCGTCGATGTATTGGTTCACGCGTGCGAGCCGCCACTTTGGCAGGGGAGCGATGGGTCGTCGCTGCCCGCACGTCCGCGCTATCAGTCGACTGCCACCGATCCTTGCAAGCGCCGCCACGCACAGCGAGTGCGAGTAGACACGGGCCAGCTCGGCTGGAATTCCACGGGCGCCCGACAGATCTTCCAGCAGCGCCTTGATGCGCGGATCTCGCAACAGCTTGGGGTCCAGGCATTTCGGCGAATCTGAGAGAGCGGCGTCGGCCGCCGCTGACACGGCTTCGAGGAAGTTTTTCCCGATCGCCGAGTTGGGTTCGAGCGACTGTGGCGAGCAAGGCGCCGCATCGGCCTTCAGCAGTGGGTCGCCGATCCGGCGCCCTGCGTTCGTCTTCGGTCCCACGTAAATTGGCTGAGCGGACAGCGCCGAACGCTCGGACACCTGATCGAGGCCGTGTCGGGACAAGTCCGACGCCCGGTCGAGACGACCTGGTAGAACCGCATGGCCTCGCCGCGGCTCGACACAGTCGACCTCGGGATCGCCTATGGCGGTCTTCGCGCCGATCCAACACACCGTGCGGCCTTCGTCATCCCGAATCGCGACGCCATCCACGAGAAACCGCTCGTATCGGCCGCTGCGCTCCCTCGCTCTATGGACATCATGAAACGGCCGGCCGGTTCGCAACGCCGACGACCAACTCGCCAACGTCCGCTGTCGATCATCGGGGTGTATCGTGTCGAACCACCCGCTTCCGTTCGGATCGTCCTGCGCGTCAGCGGAATTGCGCTCGAGATCATCGACGAAGGCGATTGAACCGTCATGCCTCGCGCTCCAGATCGAGGTCGGAACGACATTGCCGACTAGCCGGGCGTCGCACTCGGGTCGATCGCTTTCGATCCGCAACTCCGGGAAATCATAATCGGATGGGCGAGACGACCCCAGGCCTGATAGGGCGCCGGCAATCGTGACTGCCGAAGGTCGAGTAGGCCGCTCACCCACGATTTGGCTGAACCGGGTCGATGTTTGATTCCACATGCGATGTCCTCCTAGACGGAGCGAGATATGCCGCCATGCACGCTGTAGGCGGGATGGCTCATCTGTTCGTCATCTTGTCAGGTCGGCGAAGGAGCGTCTTGTTTGGATGTGTGAGATCGCGTGGGATATCGGCCAGCATTGTTTGTTGGCCAGCAAACGCACTGTGAATCGGATCGCGCGATCCTTTCGATTTTGTGGGAAGGACCTGGAGATTGTGAGATATGATTGCTCGGGATCCGAATCTACGATCATCCGAACAGCAAGGATCTGACGAGTCGGCGGGAGCCTTGAGTTGCGCGAGACCCAACGCGCAAGCTGCCATGATCTTGTATGAAACAGTTGGATGGAAAGCGGAAGTCCAATAAATTCGGATGGGGCTGAAAAGTGAGGCGCCGATTCATCTAGCGGCGGTTCGGCGCCTCCGAGTTCCCTCGCGTCGCCGGGAGGAAGGGCGATGCGAAGGCTTTCGGGGCAGCGCGTCAGGCGCGCTGCGAGGCTCGAAGTCAGGCCGCCGTCTTCCTTCCTCCGAGTTGGTCCCGCTGATCGATTGACCACGCTATCGCCGCTTTCACGGCGTTCAGCAACTCCTCGTGACGCACGGGTTTGGTCAAGAACTCGAACGCTCCCGCTTTCATCGCTCGAACCGCCACGTGAACGTCGGCATGGCCGCTGACGAAGATGACCGGTATGTGAACGTTCGCCCTGGCCAACTGAGCTTGAAAGTCCAAGCCGTTTTGACCCGGCAACCAGACGTCGAGGATCAAGCAGCAGGGAGGCGATGGAGGAACGCTGTCCGTGAATTCCCGGACGGTGGCGAAGCATTCCGTGGGCAGGCCGACCGAACGCAGCAGGCCGCAAATCGCCTCGCGGATATTCGGGTCGTCGTCGATCACGACGACCACCGGCTCGTTGCCGGGAACCGGATCATGAGGGAACGACACGGCCTGGCTGCCCAGATCCGACGATGAGAACGCCGGCGCGAGCGGGTTGGATTCGCGGACGCCGCTCCCTGCTTCGCCTGCCTCGCAAGCAAACAGATAACCCCTTCCGGGGATCGTCTTGATGAGGTCGCCATCCTCGCCGAGCACCTTGCGCAGAGAAACCATCTGCCACCGCAGGTTGCTCTCTTCCACCACCGTCGAGGGCCATACATGTCGGAATATCTCCTCTTTCGACACGACCGATCCACGCGAGGCGAGCAATATGGTCAGGAGGTCGAACGCACGGCTGCCGATTTCGATCGGTCGTCCGTCACGAAGGAGCAGACGCGCGCTTGGAAACAACTGAAAGCGCCTAAACCGAACGGCGTCTTCGCTCGGATCTCGCCCGAGGGTCGGATCTCGTCCGATGGAGTGAATCTCACTGCCGGAAGCCGTCCAAAATGCTGGAACGCCCACCGGATGCGTGCGGTCCGGACGAAGATGGGCCGTTACTCGTGGAACGAACGCTCCCTCTTCAGCTCTGAACGGCTGCGACGCCTCCAGGGGGTGGAGGCCGGCGAGCCAGTTGTCGGGTGATAATGCGGACGCGCTGAGCATGCGGAACCTGCGTGGTTTGAATCCGGCCGGCGCCGCGAAACCCCGCGCCGCTGGGCAAATCGCTAAAAACACAAGGCGAAAGTGTTCGCCTGAGTTCACGCGGGTAACCTAGTCGACAGCGCGCTTTTTACCGAGTTAGCTGCGGTTAAGCGCGGTAAATTGCGGTGAAGGCGCTGAGCCGTCCCCGCTTACCAGGCGACGAACATGGTAAATCTGGGCCGCTCCGCCTTCCCGTAAGAGGGCGTTCGGACGCACATTCGCGTCCGATCAGTCGCGGAAGTGGACGGCAAAATAGCCGGCGCATTGTCTAGTTCTAGTCGCACGACGGGAAGCCAGCACGGCCTCCGCCCCCCTCCCCGCCTCTTGCGGGGGGGGCCTGTGCGATTGGCCGCGCCGGTCCGCCACTGTCCGTGCCCTCGAAAAAGTCCCAGAGTGGTGCGGCAATAGATCATGCGAAACCGCTCAGAAGCTTTTTGGCCGCGCGCAGGTCCTCGGTTCCGAATCCTTCTTCGAATCGATCAAGAAGCGGCGCGAGTTGGGCATGCGCCTCGCTAGTGCGACCCTGCTCCCCCCACAGGCGGCAAAGGCTCGAGGTGGTTCGCAGTTCCCAAGATCGCGTCTCTTGCTCGCGAGCCAGGTCGAGCGATTGCCGCAACCACTTCTCCGCTTCGTCGGCGGAGTGCGGCGTTCCTTCTCGCAGCGCCAGATCGCCCCTGATTCGCAGAAGTTCCGGAAGGTACCATCGCTCCTCGTTGCGTTCGGCGCGCTCCAGCGCCTCGTCAATCGCCACCAGCCCCTGCGCCACGTCCCCGGCGCGGCCTGAAGCTTCCGCGAACTCGCTGAGAAACACTACGTAGTACACGCCGTATTCGATATGGCGAAGTTCGCTCAGCGCGGCCCGTAGCAGCGTCAATCCCCCGGCGGCGTCGCCGCGCCTGATCAGGAGCACGCCTTTGAAACAGCGGCCCCACGCGCGCCAGAAATCCAGGGTGTTCCTCGCCGAATAATCCAGCAGCGCTTCCACATGACGTTCCAGTTTGTCCATATCGCCGACAAACAGCGAAACAGGGCACGCGGCCTGAACCAGAACCTGACAAAGCGAAAGCACCTCCCCGCGCTGCAACGCCCCCTCTACAATGTCGTCGGCCGCGGCGATGGCCTGGTCCGGGAAGCCTTGCAGCCAAAGAATCCGGGCGAGGAAACACCGCGCCGTTGCGCGCTGGTCGAACACAAAGCGAATCATCTGCGAACCGATGACCGGGGGGATGTACCGACCGACCATGCGCTCGATGCGAAGTCGCGCAGCTGTCTGTTCGCCAAGCAAATGTTGGATATAACCGACCATTCGATCACCGACCAACAAGTCGGTCGGTTGGGGGCTTCGCGCCGCGAGGTCGCAAAATTTCTGCGCCAACGCCAGCGCCCGGCGAAGATCGGATTTGTTGAGCAGACCAGCCCAAAGGCCCCAGAGCGCCCGCAGTCGGTAGTCAATGTCGCCGAGGTGCTCGGAAGCCTCCAACGCGGCGGCCCACGCTGCCGTGGTCTTTGGCACAGAGCCACGCGTCTGCATCAGCGAGGTGCCCAGCGCTGTCTGCAACACCATCTCGTGGCGCGAGCCTCGGCTCAACGCAGCACTGGAGAGAGCGCGTTCGACGCGTTCGCCGTATTCGCTCATGAGCGACAATTGATACCACAGAGGCTCGGCCGCGACCGTGAGCGCTATGCCGAGCTCGGCGTCTCCGCTTGTCGAAAAGGCCCAATCCAGTGCGGATCTAGCGTTGTCGATCAGGTGACGATGCTTATCCAACCATTCGGTTGCAGGCTTCACCTCCCACTCGAGAGCAGCATTCTCGAGAAGTTCCAGGTAGTGTACCGCATGGATCTTCGCGAACTTTTCGCCTTCACCACTTTCGGCGAGCTTCATGAAGGCATATGCGCGTGTCGTATCCAGCAGGCGATAAAGCGCGACGCCTCCATCGATTCCTGCGCTCACGAGCGACTTGGCGATCAAGTTCGCGACGCAGTCGACAGCCGACGCCGCCGAGAGGCCATTGCGCGCCAAAACGGCGCTCGCGGACTCCATTGTGAATATGCCCTTGAATACCGCCAGACGTCGCAACACGGTGCGCTCGAGTTCGGGGAGTAGCGCATAACTCCAGTCGAGCGTAGTGGTGAGAGTCTGGTGGCGCGTCAAAGCGGTGCGCCTGCCACGCATCACGAGCCGAAAGCGGTCGTCCAGGAGGGCCGCCAATCCGGCGATTCCGAATGCGTCGGCGCGCCCGGCGGCAATCTCGATGGCCAGAGCGATGCCATCCAATCGACGACAAAGGTCGACGACGATAGGCGCGTCGGCGTCCGTCAGTTCGAACCCGTCGAGGCTGGCGGCAGCGCGCTCGACAAAGAGCTGGACCGCGGGGAACGTGAGCGCTTCGGCGGCCGTAATGCGACCTGATGCGGGTGGGCTCGCGAGGGGAGGCAGCCGGTGGACGCGCTCCCCTTCCACTCGGAGGGGTTCGCGGCTCGTAGCCAGTATATGCGTTCGCCGCGCGCCACTAAAAATACTCTCCGCCAAGGAAGCGGCCGCTTCGATAAGATGCTCGCAGCTGTCTAGAACGAGGAGAACCTCCTTGTCTTTGAGAAAAGACACCAACGTGTGGGTCGGATTTTCAGAACGAACTGCGATGCCGAGCGCGGAGGCGAGGGCGCTCGGAACAAGCGAGGGATCGCTGAGCGCCGCCAGATCGACGAAATAGACCCGATCCTTGAATCTGGCGATCGAGGAATCGGCGACAGCCAAGGCGACCGTCGTCTTTCCGATTCCGCCCGGCCCCACGATTGTGACAAATCGATGTTCCAACAGGTGGGCGGCGACGCTGACCGTGATCGCGGACCGCCCGACCATTCGTGCCAGAGGAGGCGGAAGATCTTGTGGCCTTTCCCCAGGTTCCGGAGGCCGAACGGCGATCTGGTGCTCTTCGGAGATCGCTATCGGAGCTACGAAACAATAGCCCCTCCCTGGAACATTGGTGATATAGCGATTGCCGGCATGGCCGTCGCCGAGCGCCTTGCGAAGCGCCGCGACGTGGACCTTGAGATTGCCCTCCTCGACGAATGTGTTGGGCCAGACACGAGCTATCAGCTCTTCCTTTCCGATCAGTTGGCCCGGGCGCTCCAGAAGGGTGATCAGAATGTCTCGCGCGCGGCTGCCGAGACGGACATGCTTCTCGCCCTCCAACAGCAGTTGTTGCGTCGGATACAGACGAAAAGAACCAAAGGATATCTGCTCGGTAGAGGCCGAACTATGGCCGATCACACTTGCCTCGCTCGATCAATGTGGACGACCGGTACCAGATTTCGCGTAGTTTATCCACCACCTTCAACGCTCGAACCAAGCCGCCGTCTTTCGTCCCGGATTAAGCTAACGCTGGTGGGTCGACGACGCAATTGCCAGTTCTACCTCGTTCAGCAACTCTTCGTGACGGTAGATCCCGAGTATTCTGGTCGTCATCGATGACGACAACGAGCCGATGAGGAGAGCAACGCCTTGCCGGATCACTTCGATCCGGCGTTGAAGGCGCGGGCTCGAGCTGATCGGGTTCGCGGGCTCCGCTCCTTGCTTCGCCCGGCCCGGCGGCAAGGGGATAGCCCCGATGAGCGCTAGCATAAAGGACGTAACGCCATCATGACCGGGCTTGTCCCCGCCATCCAGGTCGGGAGGCGCCGGCTACGGAACCGCTGGATCGCTTCGCTACGCTCGCGATGACGGGCGGGGCTCGGCTTTGCAGCGAAAATCGCGGTTATTATGAGCGTCAATTGACTCTACAGATTTTCTGACAAATCTGTTCTGAGACGGCCCGCTTCCGAAGCGGCGTCGCGGTGTCTCGTGGCGCCGGGCGTATCGCGTCGACGACGGCAGGCGCCTCGCTGGACGGGCGGAAAATTTTCCTGGCTGCAAAGCCTTGAAAACTCACAAAACGGGAAAAGAATCTCGGCGGTCGAGGACGGCCACGCTACCCCCTCCCCGTATGGACAAGGAGGGGAAGCGCCAACGCCGCGCGCAGCCGTGGCTGCTCCACCGCGACCCCCTTCTCACGCGCGAGCGCGATCAGGCCGCCGAAGCGGCGGTGCTTCTTGGCGTCGTGATTGCGATAGATGTCGGCCAACCAATGGTCGAGGAAAGGGTTGCGGAAGCGGGCCATGACGCTCGCGCGGTATTTCCGCGCCTCGGCGCCGAGCCCGAGCGCGTCGAATACCGGCTGGACCTCGCGCTCGTAGAGATCTTCGAGATCGTCGCGGATCGCGGAGTCGGCGAGCAGCTCGCGGGTCAAAGCCTTGGGGTCGGCGCCCCTCGCCGCCCAGCCCTGGGCGAGCCAGGTATGGCCGAGGTTGAGGATGAAGAGCTTCAGGCGGACATAGCGCGCGAGATCGTCGGTGACGACGATGTCGGGGTGGACGCAGGGCATGACGAGGCCGGGCCGGTTCTCTACCGCCCACAACGCATAGGGTTCGGCGACCGCGCCCGCGGGCTCCAGCGGCTCCGAGACGATGCGGTCGACGAGCGAGTTGATCCAGAGGCAATCCTCGGCGAGCCAGCGCTCGAGGTCGGCGCCGAGGCCCCATTGCCGCGCGACCTGCAGCACGAGCGCGCGCAGCTTCTGGCCGTTGTCCTCGATCAGCTCGCACGGAAACAGGGTCGGCGGCGAGCGGCCGGCGCGAAAGCGGGTGCGCAGCAGCTTGGCGAGCTTGGCCGGGAACGCGCGCGGGACGCCTGCGTCGGACCCATCGGCCTCGTCGAGCTCATAGCCGCGATCGCCGGTGTTGGAGACGATCCAGCGCGCGTCGTCGACGAACAGCCGCTCGACTTCCGCCCAGTTCGCGTTGGCGTCGACGCCGCGGCCTATGCTGGCG
>Ga0209773_10000560_pt1 | contig 12216 bp, 10 predicted proteins | sample BogFormECP14_OM1_FD_188244 | JGI IMG/M metagenome (GOLD analysis project Ga0209773, IMG submission 188244) | Bog forest soil microbial communities from Calvert Island, British Columbia, Canada - ECP14_OM1 (SPAdes) (version 2) | ecosystem: Environmental > Aquatic > Freshwater > Wetlands > Bog ... | reverse complement strand
GGCGTCACGCTCTACCAGATGCTCACGGGCTCGCTGCCGTTTACCGCGGCCGATCCCATGGGGTGGGTCCACTGCCATATCGCCAGAAAGCCCGTGCCGCCAAGCGAGCGGCTGGAGACCGTCCCGGCCCAGGTCTCCGCCCTCATCCTGAAGCTGCTCGCCAAGGACGCCGAGGAGCGCTACCAGACCGCGGCCGGCCTGGAGCGCGACCTCAGGAGCTGCCTTGCGGCGTGGAAGGCCGATCGCCGCATCGACGAGTTCGCGCTCGGCGAACACGACACGCCGGACCGGCTCTTCTTCCCCGAAAAGCGTTATGGACGGGAGCGCGAGCTCGAGATCCTGCTCGCCGCCTTTGACCGCGTCGTCAAGGGCGGGGCGCCGGAGCTGGTGCTGGTCTCGGGCTATTCCGGTATCGGCAAGTCCTCCGTCGTCGATGAGCTGCACAAGGCGCTCGTTCCGCCGTGCGGCCTCTTCGCGTCGGGCAAGTTCGATCAATACAAGCGCGGCATCCCCTATTCGACGCTCGCCCAGGCCGGCGGCCCAATTATCCATCGGAACACGAAAATGTGGGTTGCGTAGTCTGCACGATTGTGCATGATTGTGCCGACTTCTACACGGTCTCTTGCAACGATGGTCGACGACATGAATGCTCTTCCTGACGAGCGGCAGCAGCTCATTCTCCATCGACTTTCTCAGGAAGGCCGAGCGCTGGCCTCTGAGCTCGCACGAGCCTTCCACACCTCGGAAGATACGATTCGCCGCGACCTGCGCGAAATGGCGGCCGCGGGGCTCTGCCGAAGGGTCTATGGTGGTGCGCTCCCTCTATCTCCCGCCTCCGGCAGTTTGGCCGAGCGAGAGGTGGAAATGCCGGAACGCAAGATAGCCCTTGGTAGAGCCATGGCGCGCCTGGTGGGTTCGATCCTACGGCCCGGCCAGGTGCTGTTTCTCGACGCTGGGTCCACCAACCTTGCCGTCGCGCGCGCCCTGTCTCCGGGCCTCGGCCTCACCGTTGTCACCAATGCGCCTGGCATCGCAGCGGCTCTCATTGGGCGACCTGGGATCGAGGTCTTGGTGATAGGGGGGCGCATCAATCCGCATGTGGGCGCGGCGCTGGGCGGGCGCGCCATCCGCGACGTACGCGAAGTCCGTTCCGACTTGACCGTTCTCGGCGCTTGCGCAATCGACGCCGAAGCGGGCGTTGCGGTTTTCGATCCTGAGGATGCCGAATTCAAATCCGCCGTCGCTGAAGGCAGTTCGGCCATCGCCGTCGCGGTCACGAACGACAAGCTCGGGACCACGGCTCCGTTCGCGGTCATCCCCACAACGGCGGTGACGCATCTTGTGGTTGAGACGGGCGCGCCGAAGATCACTCTCGAGCGGATGAGCGCACTTGGCGTCCGCATTCATCACGCCAGCCCGTCAGCAGGAGAAGCGCGATGAGCGTCGGAATTCTGGTTGCCAGAGACACATCCTGGGCCGAGCGCTGTGCGGTGACGACAGTGTTTTTTGGGAGTGGCCTCGGCATCGGAACCTGGGCGGCATCGGTCCCGACCTTCAAGGATCGGTTCGCGCTTTCGGACGGCGCCCTCAGCCTCGCGTTGCTGGCATTTGCAGCCGGAGCGGTCGTGGCAATGCCGCTCGCGGGTCTACTCGCGCCGAAAATAGGCGCGGCGCGCCTGATTCGGTTGACCGCACTACTCTTCGCCGCCACACTGCTCTTGCCGCCCGGGGCCTGGAGCCTGCCGAGCCTGGTCGTGGCCGTCTTCGCCATGGGAGCTGGGCAGGGATCGCTCGACGTCGCCATGAACGCCTATGCCAGCGGCGTGGAACAGCGCTGGAAAGCGCCCATCATGTCGTCCTTCCACGCTGCCTGGAGCGCAGGCGGGCTGGCGGGCGCCGCGCTCGGCGCCGCGCTCGCCGGGTCCTCGCGGGCGATGGTGGTGGCGATGGTGACAGCGATGATCCTCACGGCCGGGGCCTGGATGGCGTTTCGCGACGGAGCCCCCACGCCATCCGCGGGCCCGCGCTTGATGCTGCCGCAGCGCGCCGCCCTGCCGCTTTGCGTCGCCGCACTGCTTTGCATGTTATGCGAAGGTGCCATGGTCGACTGGAGCGCGGTGTACCTCAGGACAGTCGCGGAGATGCCAAGCGGTCAGGCGGCCGTGGGCTACGCGGCTTTTGCGGCCACGATGCTCATGGGGCGCGTTACGGGTGACCGGGTTGTGCGCAGCCTTGGACGGCCGCAGGTGGTGGCGATGGGTGGTCTGCTTACGGCTGTGGGATTGGCGCTCGTCATAATTCTTCCCATGCCTTTGACTGTGACGGTAGGTTTCGCACTGGTGGGAATCGGCATGTCGAACATCGTGCCGATCTTGTACAGCGCAGCCGGACGGGTGTCGGCATCGCCATCTCTGGGCATCGCTATGGTAGCCACGGCGGGCTACGCTGGTTTTCTCCTGGGACCGGCAATCATCGGAGCCATTGCGCAGTCCGCGGGTCTACGGATCGGGATGGGGGTATTGGTCGGCTGCGCGGGCATAGTCGCACTGCTGGCCAACGCCGTGCGAGCTGAACAGCCATAGGACGCGCTTTCATATCATTTTCCGTTCTCACGGGCCTTGACCGGATCAAGCGGCTCGCGAGGGGGCATGGCGATAAAGCACTTTATTCCGCGCTGCCGCCTCAATCGAGAAGGCCGAGCAACACCTCGCCGGCGGCCTCGATGTCGTTGCGGATGCCTTGGCTCACCGCGGTGGCGTCGCCGGCGATGAAGCTTTTCAACACGAAGTCATGCTGTGCATTGGCGGTGTGGTAATTGCCCGAATCGTGCAGCAAGTGGAAATAAGGGCTGATCTGCAGCCAGAGATTCTCGATGATCGCATAGAGCGCTTCCGAGCCGGCGGCACGGTAGATCGCGAAATGAAACTCGCGATTGCACCGCACATATTGCTTCCGGTCGCCTGCCGCCGCGCTCGCCATTTGCGCGACGAGGCCCTCCAGTTCGCTGATCTCTTTTGCGCCGATGCGCGTCACCGCCCATTGGGCGGCGAGACTCTCGACCTCCAACCGCACGCGTTTCAGATCGAGCAATCGCTCTCGGGTCAGATGCGGGACGCCGATCGATCGACTCGAGATGACCGTCAACGCCTTGGCGGCGATCAATCGCTGAAGAGCTTCGCGAACCGGCATCGCGCTGACCCCGAACGCGTCGGACAGCGCCTGGATCGTCACCAATTGCCCCGGCGCTATTTCTCCGCTGAGGATCATTTCGCAGCACTGCCGGTAGACGTGATCTTGCAGCGTGCCCTTCGGCAATCGCGCCACCGGCCAGGCGATCGCGCGAGCGCCCGAAATCGTCATATTTTGAGACTCGAAGTCATGCCAAATCGACCTGCCATGAAATGGACTCGGATCCCTAGCACGTCGTGGTCGGGCTTGCCTAGCACGGATCATTGATCTATGATCAAATCTTGAGGCATTGGACGGACCGGGAAGCCCGGCTCGATATGCCGAGAACGCGCGTCTCCATCAACTAGCGCCGCACAACGGGAGGAAGCAGATGAAACCCAAATTCTCGACGTGGATGAAATGGGTCGGGGCGACCGCTCTCAGCATTGGGCTGGTCGGGACGCTCTCCGATACCACTCATGCGGCCGACAAGAAGTTGAAGATTTTTCTCAGCATGAGCTATATCGGCAACGACTGGCAGGCCGAGGCCGCCAACATGGTCAAGGCCATGGCGAGCCACAAAGACTTCGCCGACAAAGTCGATCTGCAGGTTCAGGTTGCCGGCCCGAACGCACAGCGCCAGATCCAGCAGATCAATGCAATGGTGCAGCAGGGCGCGCAAGCGATCGTCGTCTATCCGATTTCGCCGACCGCCTTGAACGCGGCGGTCAAGAACGCCTGCGACAAGGGCGTCATGATCATTGCCTATGACGCCGACATCAGCGAGCCCTGCGCCTACAACGTCTCGATCGATCAGGAAGAAGCCGGCCGGGTCACTGCCGAGTGGCTGGTCAAGCACCTCAACGGCAAGGGCAATATCGTCGCTATAACGGGCGTGCCCGGAACTTCCGTCGACACGCTGCGCACGAAGGCCGCGAAGGAAGTGTTCGCCAAGCATCCGGACATCAAAATCGTGGCGGAAGCGGTCGGCATGTGGAGCCAGGCGGTCGCGCGCACGGAACTGTCGAAGATTCTGGCTACCCACACCTGGGACCAGATCGATGGGCTGTGGACGCAGGTGGGCTGCTACACCGCGAACACGATGCAGATCGAAGCGGGCAAGAAGCCGGATCAGTTGAAGCCATGCGCCGGCGAAGGCGCGAATGGCGGGCGCATCCAAATGCTCCCCGTCGGCGCCGAAGTCGAAGGCGCAAATGGAACGTACACTCCGATGGGCGCGCCACGCATTTCCTATGCTTCTCCGCCTTACGCGGGCGGTTACGCCTTGAAGCTGGCGGTGGAGAAGCTCGAGGGCAAGGACATCCCCAAGCGGATCACGCTCCCGCTCCCGATCGTCACCAGTGAAACGATCAAATATTGCAAGGAAGGTTCTTGGGCGGAGATGAAGGATGGCTGCAACGCCTTCCCGCCCGCGCTCGTGCCGAATCCCGGTTGGTTCGCGTCGATCTACTCGCCCGAAACCCCCGAGATTGGACTGCAGGCCGCGCTCGTCGGACAGCCCGAGCCCTGAGCCGATCGTCGCCCCCTCTCCCGTTTTTGTGCGGGAGAGGGTCGGGGTGAGGGGCGTGTGGACTACGACGACCCTCATCCAACGCCATAGTCCGTCGAAAGACGGCGTCTTCGACGCCCTTTGGCGGCCACCTTCTCCCGCAAGAGCGGGAGAAGGGAAGTGCGCTCTCGATGTGACGGGCGCTGGCCAGTAGCCGCTCAGAGTTCCCTGCATGCCTCCTGACGCTCTCATGAGCCAGCCGGCGACCGCCGCAGCGGTCTCCGTCGAGCGCATTTCCAAAGCCTATGGCGCGACGAAGGCGGTCGACGATGTCTCTTTCTCGATCCGAGCCGGCAGCGTCCACGCCCTTCTCGGCGAGAACGGCGCGGGCAAATCGACGATCGTCAGGCTGCTCTCCGGCCTGACGCTTCCCGACAGCGGCCGCTTCCGCGTGTTCGACGAGGAGGCGCGGCTGACGAGCCCGCGCGCGGCGCATCAGCGAGGCATTCAGACGGCGTTCCAGGAGATGACTTTGGTCAAGGACCTCACCGTCCTCGACAACATGCTCCTGCCCTACGGCCCGGTGGGGCCGTTGGGCACGATTCGCCGCCGCCGCGCCCGCGAGCTCGTCAGCGAGCATTTCGCTTCGCTCGACATGTCCGATATCGCGCTCGACGACGAGGTGGGCGGGTTGGATCTGGCGGTCAAGCAGAAGATCGAAATCGCCAGGGCGATCCTTCGCGAGCCGCGTATCCTTCTGCTCGACGAGCCGACGTCGACGCTCTCTGGCCGCGACGTCGACTGGCTGGGCGCCATCATCGCCGACCTCGAGCGGCGCGGCCTGACCATCGTCTTCATTTCCCATCGTTTGCGGGAAGTGCGCTCGTTTTGCGGCGCCATGACGATATTGCGAAATGGCGCACATATCGCCACCGGGCCGGTCGCGGACTTCGACGACGACGCCGTCATCGCCATGATCGTAGGGCGGTCGTTGTCGCATGCTTTTCCGCCGCGCCCGGTCGCCTCCGGGAGGGTCGAGCCCGAGGCGCTCGGGGCGGAGGGCCTCGCGACTTTCGGCAAGCTGAAGGACGCCTCTTTCAGCTTGCGCGCGGGGGAGATCATCGGCGTCGCCGGACTTCAAGGCATGGGCCAGCTCGACCTCTTTCTGGCCTGTTTCGGCATGGTGGACCTGGCCCGCGGAACGTTGCGAGTCGATGGCCGGCCAATCGTCATCACTTCGCCCGCGGACGCGGTGCGCGCCAATATCGGCATCAGCCTCGTGCCGGAAGACCGCAAGACCGAAGCGCTCTTTCTCGAGCTCACGGGCAAACAGAATGTTTCGCTGCCCGTGATCGACCGTTTCGTGTCAACGATCCTGATCGACGGCGACGCGGAGACCAAGGCGGTCAAGCGCGTTTTCGACCTCGTCGATGTTGACCTCCGTGCCCTATGGACCCGCGTCGGCGCATTCTCCGGAGGCAACCAGCAAAAGATCGCCATCGCCAAGTGGCTGCTCGCCGAAAGTCGCGTTCTGCTGCTGTTCGATCCGACCCGAGGCATCGACGTAGGCACCAAGAGCGAGATCTATCGGCTCATCCGCGCCTATGCCGACGCGGGCGGCGCCGTTTTGCTCTATTCGACCGAAGCGCCCGAACTCGTGCATCTGGCCGACCGGGTTCTCGTTTTCTACGCGGGAAGGGTCGCCGCGGAGATTCCGAGCGACCGCCTCTCGGAAGAGGCGATTCTGCGCGCCGCGCTCGGGACGGCGGACGGCGCGGAGAAGGCTGCGTGAGCGCCCTCACGACCGCCGGGCCGGCCAAGGCCTCCCTTCGCGCTCCGGCGTTCGTGCGACGGCTCGGCCGCTCGCGTCGGCTCATCATCGCTATCGGCGCCTTCCTGGCGCTGCTCTCGACAGTGGCGTTCTTCAGCTCGGTCCCGCTTGGCTACTATGACCTGTCCTCGATGGCGACCAGCGGCGCCACTCTCGCCCTCGCGGCGACGGGGCAGACGATCGTCATACTCTCCGGCGGTTTCGATCTCTCGGCGGGCGCGGTGATTTCGCTCGTCAACGTGACCTTGGCCTCCCGGCTGCAGGACCCCGCGACGTCTCCGTTGCTCATTCTGGCTGCCGGCGTCGGCATCGGCGCGCTGTCGGGGGCCTTCAACGGCTTCTTCGTCGCGATCCTGCGCATGCAGCCGATCGTCGTCACTTTGTCGACGATGTTCATCCTGCAAGGAATCACGCTGCTGGTGATGGACAAGCCCGGCGGCGCCCTCTCCCCTGCGCTGAGCGATCTCTTGATCGGCGACGCGATTCCGAGCCTCCTGCCGAAGCCGATTCTGCTGATCGGCGTGCTGCTGGCGTTTTGGGTATGGCTGAAGCGCACGCGGTTCGGGGTAGCGATCTATGCGATCGGCAGCGATCGCGATTCGGCCCGTGCGGCCGGCGTTTCGACTCGCTTCGTCGAATTCACCGTCTATGTGATCGCCGGCGGCTGTTACGGCCTCGCGGGCGCGTTCATCAGCGCGCAGACGGGGTCGGGCGATCCGCTCGTCGGCAACCCGATGCTGCTGCAGATATTTGCGGCCGTCGTCGTCGGCGGGACGACCCTGGGCGGGGGGCGCGGGGGACCCCTGGGTACGATTTTCGGCGCTTACATCCTGATGATGGTGGTCAACATTCTGCTGGAGCTGAACGTTTCAGCCTATTATTCGACCGTCGCCGAGGGAACGATCCTGGTCCTCGCTGTGCTCACCGGCTCCTTCAGCCACAGCTCGCCGCTCGTTCAATATTCCCGGCGCGCGATTCTGCGATTACGCGCGCGCCGGCACGGGCTCTTGCCGAGTCAGCGCGACGCGCGTGCGCGAAAGCTCACGATGGCCGCCGGGTCCGCCCGCGTGGGATCAGTGGGCGCCGCACCTCCCTTTCTGAAGCGTCATGCTGAAACGCTGCGCTTCGCGGCGCCGGCCTATCTGTGTTTTCTCGCCGTCGTGCTGGTCACGCAACTGACCCTCGGCCACGCGATCGGTAACTGGAACTACTACAATTCGCTGGTCGTCCTGTCCTCGTTTTTGGCCGTGCTCGCCTTGGGACAGGGGTCGGTGATCCTGACCGGCGGCCTCGACCTCTCTCTTCCTTGGACCATCGGTCTCTGCGGCATTCTGCTCGCGGGCATGGTGAAGGGCTCGGACGGCAGGCTCATCTATGCGTTGCCGCTGGTGCTCGCCATCGGCGCCTTCATCGGCCTGGTAAATGGCGTCGGCGTGGCCCTGCTCGGCATATCGCCCGTCGTGATGACGCTGGCCCTCAACGGCATCTTGCAAGGGGCGGCGCTGGTCTATTCCAATGGAACTCCGGACGGGTTTTCCTCGCCGCTGCTGCGGCTTTTCATGACCGACCAGAAGTTCATTGTCACGCCGGTCGTCGTGTTTGTCGTGGCGTTCGTGGTCGTCGCCGTTCTCCTGCTGGGCCGCACCGCTTTCGGGCGGCGCATCTATGCGGTAGGCAACGGCGAGCGGGTCGCGGCGCTCTCCGGCGTCTCGGTGGGCCGCACGCTGATCGGCGTCTACATGCTGTCGGGTCTCTGTTCGGCCATCGTCGGCGTGATGCTCACTGGCTTTTCCGGACAGGCGAGCCTGGGGATGGGCGACGAGTATCTCCTGCCGTCCATCGCTGTGGTCGTGATCGGGGGAACGCTGATCACCGGCGGACGGGGACACTATCTCGGCATGCTCGGCGGCGCCCTGCTGCTGACGACGCTGCAGACGCTGCTCGCCGGCACAACGCTCCCCTACGCCACCCGCGCGATCGTCTACGGGCTCGTCATGCTCGGCGCCGTGATGGCGCTGCGCGAACGCCGAAACTGATTGGGAGAGGACCTCATGCCGCAAGCGCCGAACACGATCGCTCTCGCGCCGGGAACGCGCGTCCTCGTCACGGCGGGCGCCTCGGGCATCGGGCGAGCGATCGCCGATTTGCTGCTCGCTCATGGCGCGCGGGCGCATATCTGCGACGTCTCGGACGACTTTCTCGCCGATTTTGGCAAGGCCTGGCCCGACGCCGGGCGCAGCAAGGCGGACGTCTCCTCGGAGGCCGACGTCGCGCGTATGTTCGGGGATGTGCGCGCGAAGCTCGGCGGCCTCGACGTGTTGGTGAACAACGCCGGCGTCGCCGGGCCGACCGGAGGGGTCGAGGACATCTCGCCCGCCGACTGGCGCCGGACCATCGACGTCTGCCTGACGGGACAGTTCCTGTGCGCCCATTTCGCGGTTCCCATGCTGAAAGCCGCGGGCGGAGGCTCGATTGTCAATCTGTCGTCGGCGGCTGGGCGTTTCGGCTATGCCTATCGGACGCCCTATTCGGCGGCCAAATGGGGCGTGATCGGCTTCAGCCAGAGCCTTGCCAAGGAACTCGGGCCCGCCAATATTCGCGTCAACGCGATCCTGCCTGGCATCGTCGAAGGACCGCGCATGTCGGGCGTTATAGAAGCGCGAGCCAAGCAGGTCGGCGTTTCCTACGCCGAGATGGAGAAGACCTATCTCGACCGCGTATCCCTGCGGCGCATGGTGACCGCCGAGGACGTCGCGGCGACGGTGCTGTTCCTGGTCTCCGAAGCCGGGCGTAACGTCTCGGGTCAATCGATCGGCGTCGACGGCAATGTCGAAAGTCTATGAAAGGGAATGCCTGTGGCCAAGGTCTCAATAGTCGGAACCGGTTTTATTGGTCGCGCCTGGGCTATCAGCTTCGCGCGGGCGGGACATGAAGCAACGCTCTGGGACAAGGAGCCCACCGCGCCCGCCGCGGCGCTGACCTATATCGAAGGCCTGCTGCCTGACCTCGCCGAGCATGATCTGCTGAACGGATCGGCGCCTGCGGAAATCCGCGCGCGGATGCATGTCGCGACGACCTTGGATGAGGCCCTCGCCGGCGCCGAGCATGTGCAGGAAAACACGCCCGAGGACATCGTGATGAAGCGCGAGATTTTCGCGCGACTGGACGCTTTGGCGCCGCCGGGGGCGATCCTGGCGAGTTCGACCTCGGCGATTCTGCCCTCGAAATTCACCGAAGAGCTGAAGGGGCGCGCGCGATGCATGGTCGTGCATCCGATCAATCCCCCCTACCTCATCCCCGCTGCGGAAGTGGTGCCGGCGCCGTGGACCGACCCGGCGGCGATCGAGCGGACCGCGGCCTTCCTGCTGGCCGCCGGACATGCCCCGATCGTGATGAAGCGCGAGATCGACGGCTTCGTCATGAATCGGATGCAGGGCGCCCTGCTCGAGGAAGCCTTCCGCCTCGTCGCCGAGGGCTATGTCTCGGCCGAGGATGTCGATGTCGGCATTCGCGAGGGGCTGGCCCTGCGCTGGTCGTTCATGGGGCCGTTCGAAACCATCGACCTCAACGCGCCGGCCGGCGTGCGCGACTACGTCGATCGCTACCAGTCGATCTACGAGGCGATCTTCCCGACAGTACAGTGGCGGGCGGATTGGGCCGGCCCGGTCCTCGATGCGATCGAGGCGGACCGTCGGGCGAAAACCCCGGCCGAGGCGCTGGCCGAGCGCCAGCGTTGGCGCGACCGCCGCCTGATGGCGCTCGCCGCCCACAAGCGGCGCGCGGGAAACGAAATCGGAACCTGAATTCAGCCAAAAGGAGAAGCCGCCATGGCGATATCAGACAAAGTCATCATCACTTGCGCCGTGACCGGCGCGATCCACACCCCGACCATGTCGCCCTATCTGCCGATCACCCCCGATCAGATCGCCGAGGAGGCGATTGCAGCCGCCGAAGCGGGCGCCGCGATCCTGCATTTGCACGCTCGCGACCCGCATACCGGCAAGCCCGACCAGACGCCCGAGGCGTTCGCGCGGTTCCTGCCGCGCATCAAGCAGAGCACCAACGCGGCGATCAACATCACCACCGGCGGCAGTCCCTACATGCGCGTCGAAGAGCGCGTGAAGCCGGCGGCGACCTTCAAGCCGGAAGTCGCCTCTCTCAACATGGGATCGATCAATTTCGGGCTCTATCATCTCCTCGACAAATACAAGAACTTCAAATTCGAATGGGAAAAACCGCATCTGGAGGCGACGCGCGATCTCGTCTTCCGCAACAGCTTCAAGGACATCGAATTCATCCTGGCGACCTGCTACGAGAACGAGACGCGCTTCGAGTTCGAATGTTACGACATCGCGCATCTCTACAATCTCGCGCATTTCGGCGATCGCAAGCTCGTCAAGCCGCCCTTCTTCGTGCAATCGGTGTTCGGCCTGCTCGGCGGCATCGGCACGCATCCCGAAGACGTCGCGCATATGCGGCGCACCGCCGATCGGCTGTTCGGCGACAGCTATCGCTGGTCGGTGCTGGGCGCCGGTGCGAGCCAATTGCGCATCGCCGCGCAAGCCGCCGCGATGGGCTCGAACATTCGCGTCGGGCTCGAGGACAGCCTGTGGGCCGGCAGAGGCAAGCTCGCCAAGTCGAACGCCGAACAGGTCGCGCTCGCGCGCAAGATCATCGAAGGGTTGGGCAAGGAGGTCGCGACTCCCGACGAGGCGCGAGAAATCCTGTCGCTCAAGGGCGGCGACAAGGTCGCGTTCTAGGGGAGAGCCGCATGTTGCGCATCGAAGTCGTCTGCGCGGACCGCGATCAACTCGGCGAGGGCCCGTTGTGGGACGTCGCGGAGAGCCGTCTCTACTGGATCGATTCTTATGGGCCGGCGATCCATGTGATGGACGCCAAAGGCGGGGGAAAGCGGAGCTGGCGGGTCCCCGAGCCGATCGGCTCGATGGCGCTACGGCGACGCGGCGGCGCGGTGCTGTCGCTCCGAAGCGGCTTTCATTTGTTCGACTTCGAGACGGGCGAGGTTCAGTGCATCCACGAGACGCAACCCGGCGAATTGCGGCCGCGGCTCAACGACGGCAAGGTCGATCGGCAGGGCCGCTTTCTCGCTGGTTCGATGGATTTCGAGGAGCGAGACGGGGTCGGCAAGCTGTTTCGGCTCGATCCCGACTTGACGCTTCACCAACTCGACGACGGGATCATCTGCTCGAATGGACCGTGCTGGAGCCCCGACGGGCGAACCTTGTATTTCGCCGACAGCACTCGACGAACGATCTACGCCTATGACTATGACATCTCGACGGGCGAAGTGCGCTCGCGCCGCGCATTCGCGAGCTTCGACAAGCTTCGCGGCTTCCCTGACGGCGCGACCGTCGACGAAGAGGGCTATGTCTGGAGCGTCGAAGTCTATTCGGGGCGCCTGGTGCGCTTCGATCCGTCCGGCGTGATCGATCGCATCGTCGGCCTTCCCGTGCAATCGACGACCAGCCTCACCTTTGGCGGCGACAACCTCGACATCGCCTACGTCACGTCGATGGCGCGGCCGATGGGCGGCCAATATCATCGCGAGTGTGAGGCGGGCTGCCTGTTCGCCGTCCACGGCCTCGGCGTGCGCGGCCTGCCTGAGCCGCGCTTCGCCGGCTGAATAAACACTGTCATTCCCGCGCAAGTGGCAATCCAGGGCCGCAGCACGTGCGGCCAAGTCTGG
>Ga0209773_10000559_pt1 | contig 12216 bp, 10 predicted proteins | sample BogFormECP14_OM1_FD_188244 | JGI IMG/M metagenome (GOLD analysis project Ga0209773, IMG submission 188244) | Bog forest soil microbial communities from Calvert Island, British Columbia, Canada - ECP14_OM1 (SPAdes) (version 2) | ecosystem: Environmental > Aquatic > Freshwater > Wetlands > Bog ... | reverse complement strand
GCCGACTGTCTCCCCCTGCCGCATAGCCCCCAGCAGCCCGCGCGCAAAGTCATCTTTGTGCAACACGCGGTTCCCATGCAGACAGCGAATATGGTTGACCAGCCCATCGACGCGAGCATTATCCAGACGGCGAATCACCATGCTCATGGGATACCCCATCAGCGAATGGTAGAAGCTCGACAGTTCCCACGCCCCCAGGTGCCCTGTAACAATGAGCACGCCCTTGCCCTTATCGCGAGCGGCCAGGTAACGCTCAAGCCCGTCATAGCGAAGAGAGCCCTGCGAATTTTCCCGCGTATACTTCGGCATCTGGCAGAATTCAGCCAGCAGCCACCCCAGGTTGCGATAGAGCCTGCGCAGCGTGTCCTGCCGCTGCCCATCAGTCCACGCAGGAAACGCCAGTTCCAGGTTCTTTAGCCCGACGCCTCGCAGCCTGGGCACTAACCGATAGGCCAGCCAGCCAATCCCAGCGCCCACAGCCCGCGCAGCTTTACGCGGCAGCAGGCCAAGCAGGCGGACCAATACCCAGACAACAGCGAACTCAAGGCTTTCTTGCATTTAGAAATTAATTGTCAGTGTAAATGCAAAAAGAATCCGTAAGCTTGCCCGTCGCCGCATAAGAAAAGGGCCGCATAGAGCGGCCCCGTCTCGCTTACATCTTAAATGTTCTTAGAAGCCCGATTGTTCCTGTGAAGAGTGGAAGTACTTAGCAATCGTGCGAAGAAACGGCCGCGAATCCTCCGGAGGCAGCACATTTCCCTTCAGGATTTGATCGAACGTATGCGGCGCGCCATAAAATAGCGTCGTGTCATCGGTATTCTGGCTCACCGAAGTGCCATCAAGATCGATACCGGCAAAAAGACCCTTGCTGCGAGAGTAAGTCAGCAATTCCGCTCTCATGGAAATGTCGGTCTCAGCTTGAGCGTTGCGCCCAACCGGGCCAGCCGCAGCTGAAGCATCTCCGCCAATCTTGAACTTGCTCTTCAACAAGTCCTGCAGCCCCTTGTCATTCACCGCAACCAGCACCAGGTCGGTTCCCTGTCCGCCAATCTGGAAGCCAAATGATCCGCCGGCCATTCGGATGAATACGGGACCGCTCCAGCCGCGTCCCGTACGGCAGGTAACCACACCCTGACCATACTGAGCGCCCACAATGAATGCGCCCTTCTTCATACTGGGGACAACGGCAATGCAAGTGGCCTGCTTCACAATCGAGTCAGGAATGCCCTTGTCCGGCGTCTGCATAATTTCATCGATAACGGCCCTTGCGTTCTCCATACGTTCATCGAGAGCCGCCTTGTCGCTCGCCGCAAGTACCGGCAAGCTCATACCCGCAATGCACAACAACGCAAATAATTTCTTCATATAGATCTGCTTCTCCCTCTACGGTCGATATCTTTTGATTGATCCATTCACGAACATCGACGCCGCTTCTCATCCTTCAGCAGAATGCCGCAGCCCGTCAAGAATCCCTGTGGGGAACGGGGTTCAATCGCTCCAGTCATTGTGATGCGAGGGACACTCTTCGGGTTAGTCCTGCTACAGCACAACCCACAAATCGTGGCTGCGTTGAGTTTTGTTGGGATTAAGTCGGGGGAGGGATCAAGTTACGCAACAGCAGGACGAAAAAAATGGGGTGGCCGTGCAGTGATCTGCACAGGCCAGCCCCGTTCCCCAGATCTGCGTTGTTGCTATTAGGGTTTTACGGCTTTCCAGGCTGGTCCGCAAGATAACGTAGGTAGGATGGACCTATGTAATCACTTATAAGTTGGAAGTTAGCGCCTGAAATAAGCCGATTTCTAGCTGTCGTGACCCGGGCCGCCACCCAAAGCATGCTTGGCAGCATGTACTGACAGCGCGATTCGGTTACCCACGCCAACCTTCCGCATCATCCGGCCTACATAGGACTTAACGGTGCGTACTTCAATCCCCAGCGCCTCGGCTATCTCCCGGTTAGACCGCGCAGATACAAGCAACTGCAGCACTTCCAGCTCTCGGTGGGTAAACTGGGGCGTAGCGCGCGGTGAAAGCTTCCCGCCGTTCAACATGCGATCCACCAGCATGGACAGAGCTTTTCGCGGCGCCCAGATCGAACCGCTGGCAACCAGTTCCACAGCCCGCGCTACTTCCTCAGGCTCGGCCGTATCCTGCAAGTATCCCTTGGCTCCAGCCGAAATCGCCGCAATCACGCTTTCATCATCGCCGACTTCGCTCATCACAATCACGCGAGTGGCCGGCATTCCGGTGCGCATCCGTTCGATCGTGGTCAGGATTTCAGCCGGGACCATAAGACTGATCACCGCAATATCCAGCGACTCCGCGGCCAGCAGCCCATCCAGACCGGCATCCACAAGTTCGACGCCGCAAATCTCTTCCAGTATGCTGCGCAGCCCCGCCCGGCGAATCGGCTCAATAGCAAACAAGCCCACTCTCAGGTGTTGCGCGTACATGCGTCTATCTTCCATCACAGCTTCGGCAGAACAATTCCCTGCTGCTTCTGGTACTTTCCGCGACGATCTGCGTAACTTATCTCGCATACCTCGTCCGACTGAAAGAACAGAATCTGACAGAGCCCTTCGTTGGCATATACACGCGCCGGCAGAGGCGTCGTGTTTGAAATTTCCAGGGTCACGTAACCCTCCCACTCTGGCTCAAATGGGGTCACGTTTACAATAATCCCGCAACGTGCATAGGTCGATTTCCCTACGCAAATCGTCAGCACGTCGCGCGGAATCTTGAAATATTCAACCGAGCGCGCCAGTGCAAATGAGTTAGGGGGAATAATGACCGACTCGGCCTGCACTGTCACAAATGACCGCTCGTCAAAGTCCTTCGGGTCTATGATAGCGCTATTTACATTCGTAAATATCTTAAATTCGTTGGAAACGCGCAAATCGTACCCATACGAAGACAATCCGTAAGATATAACCCCTTCCTTTACTTGCTTTTCGCTGAAAGGATGGATCATCTGCTGCTTGGTGGCCTGTTCACGAATCCAACGGTCGCTCTTAATTGACATGCAACTCCTTACCCTGTTCTTTCAGGGTACCGCGAAATGAAAAAAAGTAGAATAATCCGCTCAAAATGTGCATCTTAAGTCACATCTGGCTCATTGACAACGCAGGAAAAGCTTTCTAGTATCCCTGTAGCCGCAAATCCTGCCGGCCAAGCCTTACAAACAGAGGTGAACGCGTTGATAAAACAAGATATTATCCATCACGTCATCGAACGTACGGGCCTGCCGCGCAATAAAGCGGAAGCAGCGGTCGACACAGTTTTTGAAAGCCTGAAGAAAGCCCTTGCAGCCGGCGATCGCATCGAATTACGCGGCTTTGGAGTCTTCAACGTACGCCCCCGCAAAACCGGCATAGGCCGCAACCCGCGCACCGGAGCCGAAGTCACCATCACCCCCGGCAAAGCTGTCCGCTTCAAACCCGGCAAGGAGCTCCACCTCCTCGACTCCGAAGAGAAAAGCCCTGAAGCAGCCGAAGCCGAATAGCCATCCCGGACGAAGCGCCGTACCCAACTGAAGGAATCTGCTTTTTCCCAAGCATCAGCACGAAAAGGGTGCCCCATCCTTTCGCACGCGAAAGGGTGGGAACCACAACTCTAACCCCGCAAATGGCGCCGAAAGGCGCGCCCGCCCGGAAGCCTGCCCTGAGCGAAGCCGAAGGGGCCAGCACTCACATCAGGCTTACGGCGTCTACATCTACAATCAGATTCCGCCGTGGAACCCCAGCCTCTTCCGCATGCGCCAGCATAGATCGCAGCGTCTTCGCCAGAAGCTGCCGTTTCTCCGCCTTCATCACCAGGTGAAAGCGATAAATCCGCTTGATCTTTGAAATCGGAGCCGTAGCCGGCCCCAGCACGCGCACACCAGTCAACTGCGTCTGCTGAAACCACCGCCCCAGCGTTGCCGCCCATCCCGCAGCCTCTTCCAGTTGTTGACTCTGAATCAGTACATTCGCCAGCACATTGAATGGCGGATAGTGCATCCACCGCCGATACTTCAGCTCGCGTTCCACAAACGCATGAAAATCGTGCTTCGATGCGCACTCAATCGCATAGTGGTCCGGATGATACGTCTGCACAATCACCTTCCCCGGCAGCTCACCGCGTCCTGCCCGCCCGGAAACCTGCGTCAACAACTGAAACACGCGCTCAGAGGCACGAAAATCAGGCATCCCCAGCGCATGATCGCACCCGACGACGCCAACCAGTGTCACGCCGTGAATGTCGTGCCCCTTGGCAATCATCTGCGTTCCCACCAGCAGATTGATCTCGCCCGAATGCAGCCGCACTAGCAATCTCTCAAGATCGTGCCGCCCGCGCACCGTATCGCGATCCATGCGCCCGATGCGCGCGCCGGGAAAAATCTCCTGCAACCGCTCCTCGCCCTGCTGCGAACCAGCTCCGAGAAAATACAAGTGCTCGCTCTCGCACTTGGGACAAACCTTCGGCACCGTTCTTTTGTAACCGCAATAGTGACATTCGAGCCGCTGCCCCACATGCGCCCGCGCATCCTCAGCCACGCCGGCCTTGTGGTATGTCAGCGCAATCGCGCAATTCTCACATTCCAGCTTCTCGCCGCAAGCCCGGCACAACACCACATAGGAATACCCGCGCCGGTTCAGCAGAATAATCGCCTGCTCGCCGCGTTCGAGCGTCGCCTTCGTCTCTTCAATCAGCGCTCGCGAAAACAGCTGCTCCTGCCCCGTCTCCTGAAATTCGCGCCGCATGTCAATCAATTCCACGATGGGAAGCGGCCGATGCATCACGCGCTCATGCATTTCAATCTTCGCGTATCGCCCGCGCAGCGCATTCTGCCACGACTCCAGCGAAGGAGTAGCCGACCCCAGCACAATAGTCGCGTTCGACAGCTTAGCCCGCATCACCGCCACGTCGCGCGCATGGTAGCGCGGCATCTCCTCCTGCTTGTAGCTCGAATCGTGCTCCTCATCGACGACAATCAGCCCCAGGTTCGCAACCGGAGCAAACACCGCCGACCGCGTCCCCACCACAATCCGCGCATCGCCTCTGCGAATCCGATGCCACTGCTCCGCGCGCTCTTCCGGAGTCAGCGCCGAATGCAGCAGCGCCACCTCCGACGCAAAGACATGATGCAGCTGCGCCGCCATCGCCGGAGTCAGCCCAATCTCAGGCACCAGCAAAATCGCCGACTTGCCCAGATCAAGCGCATGGCGCATCGCCGCCAGGTACACCGCCGTCTTCCCCGACCCGGTAACGCCATGCAGCAGATGCGGCCGAAACTCCTCCGAAGCAACCGCAGCCGTAATCGCATCGAACGCCGCCCGCTGCTGCGCATTCAGCTCATACTCCGCCCGCTTCACGCCCAGCCCGGTCAAATGAAAATCCGCCGCCCGCTCCTCAATCCGCACGAGCCCGCGCTTCACCAGCGTAGCCAGCGTCGATTGCGGCAACGGCAGCCGACGCAACTCGGCTAATGGAAGCTCCCCACCCGCGCCAGCCAGCTCCGCCAGAATCGCCTGCTGATTCTCATTCAGCTTCGGCAGCCGTACACCTTCAAGAGGCTGTTTCTCAAAAGTGCCGTCATCCTGAGCTAGGTGAGTGCTGTCATCCTGAGCGGAACGCGAAGGATCTGCTTCTTCTTCCCCAGCCACAGAACAGGGTGCCCCATCCTTGCGAAGCAAGGGTGGGAAAGCAGAATCCTTCCCCGCCAGCACCGCAAACCGCACCGTCCGGCGAGCATCGCGAGCATCCGCCGCCGTCTCCCGCGCAATCCAGCGCTTGCGCAGCATCCCATGCAACAGAGCAAGACTCGCACCCGTTGAAGAACGCAGCCGCGAAACACGCGCCGCTTCCCCACTCTCCAGATAATTCAGAACGGCATACTCAAGGTTCTGTTCACCGGGAGATAACTTCGACCGACGCGACGACCCTTTCTCCGCGCCCTGATAAAGCACCTGCCGCCCTGTATCGGTAATCCGATACAGCACGACACGCCGCACCTCCGCCATCAGCGGCAGCATCGTTCGCAAAACCTCACCCAGCGGAGCGATATAGTACTGAGAAATCCATTGCGCCAATTCAAGCAGTGGCCCGGAAACAATCGGCTCGCGGTCAAGAATCGTAAGCAGCGCTTTCGCTTCCACCGGAGGCGCATCGTCATGGAGCCGCACCACCACGCCCGCAAGTTTTTCATTCCGGAAAGGAACCAGCACGCGGCACCCAACACCCGGAATCTCGCCATTCAGCGCATAGGTAAACGCGCGATCCAGCGGAACAGGCAGGGCAACATCACAAAACACAGGCATGGGTTCTTAGCCGAGCCTACCAGAATTCACAGAGTATTTATCTTCACCCTCCCTGAATCCAATTCCACACTGCCTCATCTCAAAACAAGGCAGGAGAGGACAAAAAATGGCTACAGAAAAGAAGGTCGCGTTCATCACCGGCGGAAACAGGGGCATTGGCCTCGAAACTGCCCGTCAGCTCGCTCAAACCGGAGTCAAGGTCATCATCGGCTCGCGCAATCTAGAAACAGGCAAAGAAGTCGCGAAAAAGCTGCAGGACGAGGGGCTCGATGTGGACGCCATCCGCTTCGACATCACCAAGTCCGCCGATTACAAAGAAGCCTACGACTACTTCGACAAGAACTACGGCAAGCTCGATATCCTCATTAACAACGCCGGTGTTTCAAAAGAAGAGTTCTTTGCAGGCAACAACGCCAGCAAGGTTACGAGCGCTGTCCTGCGCGAAACCTTTGAGACGAACTTCTTCGGCACGGTTGAACTCACCCAGGTGCTCTTGCCCCTGATCAATAAAGCTCCTGAAGGCCGCATCGTCAATCTGTCGAGCATCCTGGGCTCACTCACGCTGCATGCCGACCCCGGTTCCCCCATTTACGGAGCCAAGGTGCTCGCCTACAACGCGTCCAAGGCGGCCCTTAATATGTTCACGGTTTCTTTAGCCGCAGAGTTGAAAGACACCAGGATCAAAGTCAACTCCGCGCATCCCGGCTGGGTAAAAACCGAGATGGGCACAGACGCCGCCCCGATGGAAATCCCCGACGGCGCAAAGACCAGCGTCGAGCTCGCCACCCTCGCAGCCGACGGCCCCACAGGCGGCTACTTCCACATGGGCGAAACCCTGCCTTGGTAATCCCTGAAACGGGCGCGAAGCTTAGATGTTCGCGTCCGTTTCACTCAGCACGCAGAGCAACCATAGGATCAGCCTGCATAGCCTTCCGCGCCGGAACATAGCAAGCCAGCACAGCAATCGCAATCACCATCAACGCCACAGCAGAGAACGTCAGCGGATCAGCCGGGCTCACCTCGTAGATCAGGTTCTTCAACACCCGCGCCAGCAACAGCCCCAGACCAATCCCCAGCACAGTCCCAGTCAGGACAAGCTTTGCCGCCTGCATCAGCACCAGCCGCAGCACATCTGACCGCTGCGCCCCCATCGCCATTCGCAGTCCAAACTCAGCCGTCCGCTGGCTTATCGAATACGCGATCACTCCATACGTCCCAATCGCGGCCAGCAGAATCGCAAGTCCGGCAAACATTCCCACCAGCACGAACGCAAAGCGCGGCGTAGCCACCGACCCCTGCACAATCTCATCCATCAGCTGCACATTCGCCACCGCCAGCGCCGGATCGAGCCCCTTCACCTCATCCCGCACCGCATCCACCAGCAGCTGCTGATCGGAAGCCGTCCGCACTGCCAGCGACATATTCCTGTACGGAACCTGCAGACTCGCCCACCAGAATGCAGGCTCAGCGCTCGCGCTATTGGGCTTGTCTTTGACATCGCCCACCACCCCGACCACCGTGTTCCAATCTTTCTCCGTCGGCTTGTCTTCAAATGTGACTCGCTTGCCCACCGCATTCTCATGCGGCCAATACTTCTCCGCCATCACGCGATTAATGATCAGCACAGTCGGCGCATCTTTGTTGTCAGCCTTGGTAAAGAACCGCCCGCTGAGTAAAGGAACACCCAGCGCGCGGAAGTAGTCCGGTGTCGCCGAGTGGTAGCGCGCATGAAATTCCTCATGCGGCGCCGGTTGCTTCCCTTCAACGTTGAGGCTCGTATTCTCGTCGTACCCAGTCCAGGGAAGATCCGTCCCCGCGCCCGCGCTCTCAACTCCAGGCAATGAACTCAACTTCGTCGTCAGTTCGTCAAAGAACTGCGACGTCATAACGCTGGTCTTGTATTGCGCTTCCGGCAGCGAAAGGCTCGCCGTCAACACATGCTCCTGCTTGAATCCCGGATCCAGATGCAGAAGATTCAGCAAACTCCGCAGCATCAGCCCGGCCCCAATCAGCAGCACGCATGCCAGGCTCACTTCCGACACGACCAGAGCATTGCGCAACCGGCTCGATCTCCCGCTGCCAGTCGCCGTTCGTCCACCCTCGTGCAGCCCCTGTCTCGGATCCGTGCGCGAAGCCTGAATCGCCGGTATCAGCCCAAAAAGAATCCCCGTAGCCGCGCTGATCAGAAACGTAAACGCAAACACCGGAGCACTCACATGAATCTCGTGTGCGCGCGGAAAATCAGAAGGCAGGAACGACACCAGCGCCTTTACTCCGCCCACCGCCATCGCCAACCCCAGCGTGCCTCCCACAAGCGCGATCAGCAAGCTCTCCGTCAGCAATTGCCGAACCAGTCGCGATCGCTGCGCCCCCAGCGCCAGCCGCACTGCGAGTTCCCTCTGGCGCGCCGACGCCCGCGCCAGCAGCAGGTTCGCGGCATTCGCGCACGCAATCAGCAGCACCATGCCCACCGCGCCCAGCAGCACCCAAAGCATCCGCTGGCTCGACCCCACAACCTCGCGATACAGTGGATTCACCATCACATGCCAGTGCGCATCGTTCGGATATTCGCGGCCAAGCTGCGCCATAATCGCATTCATCTCCGACTGCGCTTGCTCCGCCGTCACGCCATCCTTCAGCCGCCCAAAGCCCTCAATGTAATGGCTCCCACGCTGCGCCGGATTCCCCTCAAACGTAAACGGCCACCAGACATCCACATCGTTGCCGTAAACCAGCGAATGGTATTCATTGCCCGGATGCTCCGTGCCTCGCGGCATAACGCCGACTACCGTGAACGGCTGGTCATTCAGCGTGATCTTGCGTCCAACAATATCTTTGGCGGCGCCAAACTGCGCGCGCCACAGCCTGTCGCTTAAAATCACCTGCTGCTGATTTCCCGCCAGTTCCGCCTTCTCGTCGAACTCGCGTCCGAGCTCCGGCCGCAACCCAAGCACCCGAAAATATCCCGACGTAATCCGAAATCCATTCAGCATCAGCGGCGCGCCAGAGCCGCCCGAGAGCTGCAGATCATCGCGCGTGATCGCCGCCAGCCCATCAAACGATTTGCCGCGCGCCCTGTAGTCGCGAAAATCAAAAGGATTCAGCGCAAATTTCGGGTACGTCGCATTCGTCAGAAAGATCCGCACCAGTCGCTCCGGCTGCGGATATGGAAGCGACTTCAACAAAACACTGTCGATCACACTGAAGATCGCGCTGTTCGCTCCGATGCTCAGCGCCAGCGTAAGAATAATTACCACCGCAAACGTTGGATGCCCCGCCAGCTGTCGCGCCGCATAGCGAATATCCTGCAGCGTGGCCTCAATAAAACTCGTGCCACGAGCCTCGCGGCAATCTTCCTTCACCTGCTCCTGTCCGCCGAAAACCATTCGCGCACGCCTCCGCGCCTCGTCTTCGCTCATGCCCGCACGCTTGTACTTCTCCACTTCGTTCTCAAAGTGAAAAATCAGTTCCTCACCCAGCTCTGTCTCGACCGCATTCCGGCGAAACAGCGCGCGCAACCGAAACAGCAAATCATTCAGCATGAGAAGTACCTCACATACTCTCGAGAATCTGTGCCACCGCCGCAGTCAGCTTCCGCCAGCTCTCCGTCTCTGCTTCAAGCTGCTTCCGCCCGCTGCGTGTCAACTCGTAATACTTCGCGCGCCGATTGTTCTCCGACGTGCCCCATTTGGCCTTGATCCACCCACGCCGCTCCAGCCTGTGTAGCGCCGGATACAGCGACCCCTGCTGAATCCTCAGCACATCACTCGACACCTGCTGCACCCGCTCCGAGATCGCCCAGCCATGCTGCGGCCCGAGCGACAGCGTTCTCAAAATCAGCAAATCCAGCGTGCCCTGCGGAAGATCGATTCGTTCAGTCAATGGTCTACCCTTTTCACTTCTACAAGAGAAATACCTCACTCTCCTGTAGAAGTGCAAGGTATATTTGTTCGAGGCTCGCGTCCGCGATGAGATAGGCCGTATTCGACACCGACGAATGGAAGGCGCACTACTCTGAACGTCACTCCTAGCGCACGAATCCGGCGCAATCGGCAAAGGAAGCTTCTTTCTTTTTGCTTGTATAAGTACTGCCCAGTAGATACTCTCCTTCCACTCCCCTCAAAACAGCAATGAGGAGTGTGTATGAAGAAGCGCCTCTGTCACTGGCCTTCCATCGTTCTCGTCGCTTGTGGCCTGCTTCACGGTCAACAGACAACGCCTGTCTCCACCCCTGCAGCACCAGCCGCCGCCACTCCAGCCATAGCTTCAGTTGCACCGGACGCATCCGGCAAATACATGCTCAAAGAAGGCGAAGACGTGCCCCTGACGTTTGCGCAGGATGTCAGTTCCAAGACAGCCGCCGAAGGCGATCCGGTCGCCTTCGCTCTGGCTGAAGACTTGAAGGTTGGCAATGTCGTGGTCGCAAAAGCAGGAAGCCACGCATTCGGCGAAGTCACGAACGCCAAAAAGGCTGGCATGATGGGCAAGCCCGGCGAGTTAAGCGTCCGCCTGGATTACCTCAAAGCCGGAGATACAAAAATACATCTGCGCGGAACCAAGGGAAAAGAAGGCGACAATGCAACCACCAGCACAGTTGTACTTACGGTGCTGTTTGGGCCAATTGGGCTGATCAAGCACGGGCATGATATCGACATCAAACCGGGTACTGCGTTAAAGGTATACGTTTCGGACGACGTCGCCCTGCCCCTGGCACCTTAAGCCGGGAACATAAACAACCATTCGTTCTTCGCCACGCTAAAAAAACCAACCAGATAATTGCCTCGCAGCCGCAAGCTTCAGGCATACGAACCAGAAAAAATCCGACCAGATGGGAGTCAACCCACGCCGTCCACCAGGGTGTTCCTTCACGCATGCGCTCTACAATAAGAGAGCGAGTACAGAACTTTGCCGACACCTTTCGAAAGCGCGCAGTTGAACCTTCAACTCTTCGACCTCCGTCGCGAGCCTGTGTTGCGAGCAGCGCGTACATGGTTTCTGCTTGAGTTCAACCCAGACAGCCTGGAAGACCTGGTCACGCTTGTCAGCGGCGAGCGCAACGCCGCATTCCGCATGGTGCTCAGCTATTGGGACATGGCTGCGTCGCTCGTCACCACCGGCGCAATTGACGGCGATGCATTCCGTGCCGCGCACGGCGAGATATTCGCCACATTCAGTAAGATTCAGCCCTATCTCGCCGAAATTCGAATTGCGAGCGCTGAACCTGACCTTTGCAAACACATCGAGAGCGTGATCATGGCCGAGCCCGATGCGGAAGCCATTCTGAAACGCCGCCGCGAAGCTCTTCGTGGCGCTGTCAACGCCGGTTCGACGAAGACTTCCCCCTCCGAAACGCCAGCTCCCAGTCATTGAAGTGCAGCGCACTCAACTCCACTGGCGGTGGCGATTCTTGCGGCGACTCCAGCGGAATCGGGTCAATAAACTCGATCCCCCGCTCGCGCAACGCACACCGCCACTCCTTCTCCACCCACTCCGATTTCCGCGCATGCGACGACCAGAAGAGATAAAAAATGTCGCTCGCCGGAATCACACGCCACAACTCCTTTTCCCAGCTCTGCCCCGACCGCAGCGACACCACGTCAAGGAAAACCTCCAGCTCCGGCGCAACCTTGTGGATGCCCTGAATCCGCCCCAGCACCGCATCGCGATCGGGAGACGCATACGACGCGAATGCCTTCTTGTACCGCACGCCCGAAACCTCCGCCATTCCCGCAGCCGAGAGCACAAACGAAATTCTCGCCACCCTCACGCCATTGGCATAAATCTGCGCCGATCCAGCCCACCTCGTCTCCCGGCTATCCTCAGGAAGCGTGACAACAAATGACACGCAGGTCGACTCGCCCTCCCATACCATCGCGTCTTCTGCCTCATCGATCACCGCTCCAGGAATCACAAGCCGGAC
>Ga0209773_10000558_pt1 | contig 12218 bp, 8 predicted proteins | sample BogFormECP14_OM1_FD_188244 | JGI IMG/M metagenome (GOLD analysis project Ga0209773, IMG submission 188244) | Bog forest soil microbial communities from Calvert Island, British Columbia, Canada - ECP14_OM1 (SPAdes) (version 2) | ecosystem: Environmental > Aquatic > Freshwater > Wetlands > Bog ... | reverse complement strand
CATCGGCATAGTTTTGAGGTCATTAAGTTGGACGGAACTGCGGTTTCGGGACTGAGCAAGGACGTGCTGGTGGTTCCGGCAAACACGACCTCCGAGGTGGATTTCACAGCGAATAATCCGGGCGCGACTCTCTTTCATTGCCACAACCAGACGCATATGGACTTCGGATTCATGGTGCTTTTTCGATACGCAGGTTTCGGCCGCCTTCGCCAGATCTTCAACACACAATGCGGGATCAAACAGAACAGCGAAGTCCGTTCGCAGGGCGTAGCGCGGCTTTGCTGAAGTCGTTGCAAGATCGGCCCGTTTCGTAATTGCATTGTTGGGGATCAAACCTTGACGAATGGTTTCGTCGCGAATCTGTTCACGACTGTTGTCTTGATACCAGGTTTTCCCTCGAGGTTGAAATCCAGGTTTCAGGGACTTGGTCACATAGGCTGTTCTTTCCGTATCGTTCCGCAGCGCCGACTGCGCATCCGTCATGCGATCTGCTTAGGTGCGCCCCACTGATTTGCACCCTCGACAGCACCTACGTAGAGCAATGTGAAGATCGTGGAAGCCGCGGCTTCGCGCACGCAGTAATTCCGCTGCGGTATGCCTTCTGGAAAAATGAGTTGTAAACGCTGATGGATTGCTGCGCGATCAATGTAGGGCGGTAGGCCCACGCTTCTCATTCCTCGGTATACAGTCGCAAGCACGCTTTCGCAACCGCCGTCTGGCTGACAGCGCGCCCCAGCAGCCGCTTCAATTCCCCCGGAGCCGGCAGCGGCAAGTATTCGAGTTCGTATGCAGAGACCGCCACACTGCCGCTGATGCAGCGAAACGCGCGGTCCACAATGGGAGCGTTGAGCATTGCCGCCATGATCGGTGCGGACACAGCCGGCGTCTCGCTGGTAGGACGAATCATGTTGAGGTGATTTTCAATCACCACGGCCGCGTGCTTCCGCATGAAGACAGCCGGGAGCTCCGTTGCAATAAGGCGGCGCGATTGTTCCTTGGCAGTCGTGCGCTGCACGAGAACGCACGGTTTACGGGTAATCAACCAATCATCACCGGCAAGAATTTTGAAATAGGGACAGTGATTTTTCTTGTCCGCGCGAAACTGAAAATGGCCGTCCGATGTTACAGCCTCTGCCCAAATGAGCGGAAGCTTGGACTTGCCGGGCTTCTCCGCTAACTGGTCTTTATGACGATTCCAAACCAGCGGACCTGTGCTCACTTGATAGCCGTAGTCGCTGAGTCGGTGAGGCATCTTCCTCAGCTTCTGGACGAGACGGGACTGTTCGATACTGCGAGGCAGGAGCCAAGGTCCTCCCCCTTCGGGTAAATCAAACGTTCCGCCGTGCTCTACAGTCAGCTCATCCTCGTCCGTGGGTGCAACGAAATGGACGGTAGGGGAATGTCGATGCACACTCGCTTTTCGGTACGTTGCGAGCATGGCTTCCTGCAAGGCATCGTCGAAAACGCCTTTGCGGACGGAAATGAAATCGATATTGATTGGTGGGGCCGACCCGGCAAGCAGACGGCGAAGAGACTTGAAATATTCTCCGGCGAGAAAACTCGTCGGCGTGACGTAGGCAATCACGCCGCCGGCGCGTGCGAACCTTACGGCCAAGTCCGTAAATACCCCATAGAGATTTGCATGGCCGTAAAGGCTCCGGCTGTAGCGGGCGCGCAGATGCGGGGTAAGCGAGACTCTGCCGTATGGAGGATTTCCAATCACCAAATCGTAGTGTGCGCCTGGTTCTACCGGTTCCTGAGCCTCGAGGCTGTTACAAGCCTGGACGACGACGGGCAGGCGATGGTTGATGCGATGACACCACGGCATCAGGCTCGCTTCCAGGAATACCTGAGAGAGCCATGCTGCAAATGGGTCGATTTCAAAACCCGTCATGCGTGACGCAATCTCGAAAATGAATTTCTCGGATGGCATTCTCGTCGCTGCATTCGCGAGCGGTCCGGCTACCGCAGCGAGAAAAGCACCGCCGCCGCACGCCGGATCGAGCACGCGACAGGTCTGCCAATCCATGCCTGCACGAGTAACCATCGAAACGAGTCTCGCCGCAAGTGGGGGCGGCGTGTAGTAGGCTCCCAGTCTTGATCTGGTTTCATCCGGCAGCATTGCGGTGTAAGTCACACTAATGAGGTAAGCGGCGGCAAGAGGTTCAAGGGTGCTGGCTGCTCGGCCCATGCTGTGTGCAATGGCGCCGGCTCGCTCGGGCAGCGTCGCAGATTTTTCAAGAGCAAAGAATTCCGGGAGAGGAAATGGTCGCCTGGCACCCGCTTGAATCTGCATCCAATAACTCTCAATAATCGCTAGTGTGAAGCAGCGAGCGACTGACTCGCGCTGGGCCCCTTCGAACGAGGCAGCGATCGCCTTCGCCATAAGCTTGCCCGATCGCAGAGTAATCGTGGGAGTGGTGGTTGCATGTGCGGCTGCGGCAAACGGCGGCAGCGTTTTTGCTGTACCAACACTGAAGTAGGCGCCCATTCGGTTCTTAAATGTAGCAGGTATGCAACTGGTTGCTACTTCGCTTTGGACAATCCTTCAAGTTCCGACGCAAACACCAGGTCGCTATCCGTTCGCTTGAAAGTACAAAAGCACCTTCAGCAATCGGGAATTATCGTATCTTATTCGCCTTTCTTTCGCCATCGTCAATGGGTGGCGCTGGAACGTGGCCTGACGCTGCACGTGTTTTAATCCCGCTTTCCCCTGTTCTTATCCTTTATATGTATTGGCTTCCGCGGGCGGCCGGAATCGAGCGAACCGCCTGCTGCTTGGGGCCATCGCAGACTGGGCGACCAACTCCGCCAAGCTTCGGGCTTATTGATAACTCAGACCATAGGTCCAAGTCCGAACGAGCCCCACGTCGGATCATTGGCAAAGCGAGGCCGTCGCTCCGGGCTTGGTTTGAATTCGAACTGCTATCACCGTCCAGTGCGCTCTGCCGGTAGGACCTTCTCATTTGACTTCTCCGATCCGCGCTAGCACGCCTCGTGCCGCCGAGGGGCCGTGGCACTCGCGCGTGCGGCCCGCTCCGGCCGGTCCGGTTCCTGCCTTTGCTTTCGTTCTCTGTTTCGGGTCCTTGCCCCCTCCGCTCCCTGTGAAGGGGGCAGGAAGATCCCGAAACAGGAGAACAAAGATGAACATCGAGCAAGCCAGGGAAGTTGCACGCAAGGCTCTTCAACGTCTCTCGGAAAATCTTGCGCAAGGTGAAAGCGAAGTGCTGCACAACTATCTCGCGGCGATGGGGAAGTTTCATCGCTACAGCGCGAGCAACATTCTGCTCATCATGACCCAGCGTCCCGCTGCAACGGACGTTGCGGGCTACCAGACCTGGCGCAAACTTCACCGCCAAGTCACGCGAGGCGCCAAGGGCATCGTGATCTTTGCGCCGCTCGTGCGCCGGACGATGGATGCGAATGAATGCGGGATTGAGAGCGAGCGGGAAAGCCTCGTTGGCTATCGCGCGGCAGTGGTCTTTGATGTTGCGGACACCGAGGGGGATCCGCTTCCCTCACTGTCTCGGTTCGAGGGCAATCCAGGAGAATATCTCGCACGGTTGAAGTCACTGGTTTCGCAGTCGGGATGCGTACTGGAATATTCAACGAGCATTCTTCCGGCGCAAGGACAGTGCTCGGCGGGAAGAATCATTTTGCTGCCAGACATGACGCCCGCCGAGAAATTCCATGTGCTCACGCATGAGCTTGCGCATGCCCGGCTGCACTTCTCCGCACGTCGAGCCGAGACGACGAAGTACATCCGGGAGCCGGAAGCCGAGGCGGTCGCTGTTGTGGTCGGTCAGGCCATAGGGCTCGAAACCAATTCTGCGTCTTGCGATTACGTGAAGCTGTACAACGGCGATAAAGACACCCCAACTCAATCGCTTCAGCATATCCAGCGGGTGAGCACCGAGATCCTGTCCCCAATTACGCCTCCGTAGGGAGTCAGCCCGGCGCTATGATCTTCTCTCCCCACGCATGGTTGCCGGGATGGCTTCCAGAGAATTTTTGAGAACGCGTGGTACAACCGTCGAGGCTGCTCCGTAAACTGAAACGGGAGGTCCGGTTTCGCGGCAGGTACTCAGGCTGTTTTCAGATGCAGCAAATCCTTCACCTACGAGCGAAGCTGGTAGGGAACCGACCACCGGCAAACGTACTTCAACATGAAAAAGATGGGCGCTCACGTCGGAAAGCTGTTGAGCCAAGGCTGGCAGGTCCTCTCGCAAGTGGCCCACTCTGGCCTACGGCGCGGCCTGCGCCCTTTTGCCAAGCGCGATACCATCACGATTGCCTTCCGGAGACCTTGAATTCTTCTGACCAAGAAGCGCAAGGGAAGATTATTGGGAGGGAACAACTCCGCAAGCGCCGACGAGCGGCCGAGGACAGCAGGTTCGACACTATTTATATTGACCTGATAACCACGATATATTGCTTCCCTCGCCGCCACGATCGCGACCATCGTTATCATCGCTGCGACGCGCGTTATCTGGCGCACTGTGTCTCCGCTTTGCCCTAGCCCGAAGACCTCACTCGCCATGGCAATATAGTTCCATAATGGAATGATATTGACAAACACAAGAATATCATCCATGCATGTCAACATGCGCTCTCGCATGGACGAATTGACACTGCTAGCAGAAGAAAACGACGGGCTATTCACGTCGCGAGACGCACGCGACGCGGGAATTCTCGACTCGGTCTTGGTACGCCTGGCACAGCGCCGTCGTTTGGACCGCGTGGCCCGAGACGTCTACCGCATTCGAAACTTCCCGCGGACTCGTTTCTCGCAGTACAGGCAGGCCATCCTTTGGGTGCGCGCCAGCAGCGGGCCGCCGAGCGCCGTGCTTTCGCACGAAACCGCGCTCGCCCTCTACGGAATCTCCGACGCCAATCCTTCTGACATTCACATCACGGTCCCCGCGCGCGCGCGGCTGCGCAGAAAGCGGCCCGGAGAAATCGTGATTCATCGCAGCAAGTTGTCGCCGGATGAGATCACCGCTCACGAAGGAATGCCGGTTACAACCCCAGCGCGAACGATCCGCGACATCGTCCTGGAAACAGGAAAGGTCGGTTTGGCCCGCGAGGCGATCGCCGATGCACGGCGCGAAGGATACATCAGCTCTCGCGAAGTGAGAACGCTACGGCGTCTGGTGGCTCGTTACGAGCACGATCTGGAAGCCAGACATGCACGCGAGCGCTAGCCCCATCGATGAAGACAAAACCGACCGAACACCTCGAAAAATCACTTGCGCGTGTCGCCGACGAGCACGGCATGGACCAGGAGCGGCTCCGCAGATGGGTCTCCTTTCTCGCACTCTGCGGCGTCCGCGAGAAGGCGGTCGCTCAAGGCATCTTGAAGTCCTAATATCTCAAGGGCGGAGTCGCCATGGAGTTGCGGTATGCCGCCGTTGCCCGCGCGACGAAGGACTTGGATCTTGCGCTTGACGGTGACCGCGCCGCGCGTATGCGCACGTTCGAGAACGCCCTGAAGCTCGGGTTCGACGACTTTACCTTCCGACTCAAGCCGAAGACTCACCACCTGGACGCGGTGGACACCGTGCGCGTCGAAGTCGCAATCCAGCACCGCACGTGCGGCTGGCAAACGATCGACGTCGACCTCGGCCCGGCGGGAGCCACGGAAGTCGACCTGGTGGCGCCCGCTGTCGAGGGTTTGGTTGAAATGAATTTGGCCGTGCCCCCGCAGGTTCGCTGTCTGGGAATCAATGAACAGGTCGCCCAGAAACTGCACGTCTGCACGGCTCCCGGCGCGCAAGGCCGTGCCAGAGACATACTGGACATTCTCCGCTTCGACCTTCTGGGGAAAATCGACCACGCCCGCGTACGGACCGCTGCGAAGCGAACTTTCAAAGAAATAGGAACGCACGCATTTCCTCCCGTTGCGGAGATCCCGGCTGCTTGGAGTGAGGAAGTCGTGAATCTCGCTCGACAGCTGCCTTTCCCCACGGACAACGCCAACGAACTTGCCGAGAGGTTTCGCACCCTTCTCACCAGGATTGTCGAAAGCTGAAAACTCGCCGTTCGTTGGAGGATGGACCGCCCGACGCGCCGGACGTCAACTAAGTTCCATTATGGAATGATACTTCCTTCACTTAGCCTCGCGGCATGAAAACGAATGGCATCCTAATCTTGGCCAGATCTGGGAGGTCAAAGTGTTAAACGTGCCAATGATTTTTCTAGCTGCAAGCGGTTGGACTTTCTTTCTGTCCTATCGCACCTCGCTGCGTTGGGCGCGGATGACGTTGGCAGGCTTTGAAGGACAATTTCTTCAGGAGCTGAAGCACTAGATATCCACGTCGAGAGCAGTTCTCACCATCGCCGCAGGGACCATCGCTTTCGTCATAAAGCGCTCCTCGCTCCTAGTTCCGCAGCATCACAGTATGCGTCTATGGGCGCCGGAATGCGTTTTGCTGGGCCTAACGATCTCCCTCTGTATCGCGTTTGAGATCTCGATCAAGGCTGCTCACTGGAGCTACCGCCGCGAACACCACTTTACTCATGACGACGACCGTTTTCAGCAATGGATGCCCAGAACCAATCCTAGCCATTACGGCGCTTTTCTCGCTCGGCCTAGCGTATCTTGGGCTCGTTGTGACGATCTTTGGGTAACCTGTGACTTTCAGAGCGGGAGTGTTGGGGGCCCGTCTCCCGTCGCGACGCGTTGGGGAATACCGCACATATCATCCCTCGTATTGACTCTCGGTAAAGGCCCGGCGTAGCATCATCTCCGAACGGTGACGACATTGAGTCGTAACTGGACTGTACCGTTCCTGGTGCTGAAGACTGTCGAGAAGATCGCCATGACGAAATCTTCCTCTGTTGGCCGACAGGCGCTCGACGGGCGCTGGGCGCGAGCCGGTTGGTTTATCATCGCGCTCTTCATCGTGGCTCTCTGTGCGGCTGCGTTCCTGCCACGAGCGTACAACGGCCGATCGGCTTCGGCGTTGCTCACGCTGGTCCTTCTGACCCTCTGTGTGACGATCGCGCTTCACGTGCGTTTCTTGCTCCGGGCTCGCCTGGCGCACGGTGAAACCGTGCGCGTTCTGGATGCGGCGGAACGCGAGTTCGAATCCATCTTCGATAGCGTCCCTGACGCCATTGTGATTCTGGACGACCAGGGGATTTGTCTGGAAGCGAACCCTGCAGCCCTCGCGCTGTTCGGAACCGCGCGCGAACACTTGCTGGGTCACGCGATTCAGAAGTTCTATTTGACTGCGCACAGCTCTGCGAACGCCGAGGACCCGTTTCTTGGCCGGAACTCCGGTCACGGCGAAATCGAGATTCCCCGGCGCAGCGGCGAGACCCTCGTCGTCGAGTTCACCGTGAAAGCGCACTACCTGCCGGGCCGTCACGTGGCCATCCTGCGCGACATCTCTCTCCGGCGCGAGGCCGAGGCGGCGCTGAGCGAGAGCGACGAACGCTTCCGGCAGATGGCCGACAATATTCAGGAAGTCTATTGGATGGTCGACGCCGAGAGCAAGCAGGTCGTCTCCATCAATCCAGCATATGAGACGATCACGGGCCGTTCCCTGGAAACGCTTCGCGCCAATCCCCTTTCCTACCAGGAGCTATTTCATCCCGAGGACCGCGTTCGCGTCCTGACGCGCCTGGAAGAAGCGGGGGAGACCGGCCACATCGACGAAGAGTTCCGGATCATCCGGCCCGACCGGACGGTCCGCTGGGTCTCGGTTCACGGCTTTCCGGTGCGGGATGCAGCCGGCGTCGTGCGCCGCCTGGTGGGGACCGCGCAGGACGTCACCACACGGAAATCGGCCGAGGAACAAATGGCGAGAAATCTCGCCCTCGCGGAATCGGCGTCGGCCGAAGCCGATGCCTTCCGCACGACGACCCTGGCTCTCACGCAAAACCTCAGCATGGACTATGTCCTGGACACCTTGCTTCACTCGCTTCTGAAACTCGTTCCCTGTGAGTCGGCCCGGGTTCTGCTGGTCGAAACCGATACACATCTGTTCCTCGCGCGGGAAATGCGACACCGGGAATCAACCCGGCGCCTTGCAAAATGCCCGCCAACCTTCGACGCCAGTGACAACCGGTTTCTGATGCAGGTTCTCGCCACCCGAGCCGCTGTGCTCGTCCCGGACACCAGCACCGAGCACGAGTGGCAGGCTTTCAAGGGTTATGCGCAGATGCGATCTTGGCTTGGCGTACCGCTCATCGCTTCGCAGCGCGTGCTCGGGCTGCTGTCGCTCGGCGATACGCGACCGCAGGCATTCTCACCAGATCATTTGCGGTTGGCAAAGTCGCTTGCGATTCCCGCCGCCGTTGCCATTCAAAATGCGCGCCTGTATGAACGCGCGGAAATCTATGGCGCGGAACTCGAGCAACGCCTCGCGGATCTCGAGCAAACGCAGAACGCCTTGCGGCAAGCGGAGCAGGGTCGCGAGCTCTCCGAGGAGAAATTCAGCCGTGTCTTCCGTTCGAGCCCCATCGCTTTTTCCATAACGACCGTCGACGAGGGTCGCTTCCTTGACGTGAACGAGGCGTTCGAGCGGCGATACGGGTACACGCGCAGCGAACTGCTCGGCCGCACGGTATTTGAAGTCGGAATCTGGGATGACCCGAGCGAACGGACGCGGATGCTGGAGGAGATCCGCCAGCACGGCCGCGTGAGGAACCGCATCACCCGCTTCCGCAAACGCTCGGGCGAAGCCATCGATACATTCTATTCCGCGGACATCATGGCGATCGAAGGCTGCGATTGCGTCTTGGCTGTTTCCGAAGATCTGCCTGCGCGCGCGGAATTCGGCGTGGCACTCGCCCGCAAGGCAGCCTTGACATCCTAACTCCCTGCACTTCGTCCGGTCCGCTTGATCGTTGGGCGGAACGGCGCATTGTTTGATTTCTGGAACGGCGGACGCAACGAACGCGCTTACTTAGCGGATAAATCCGTGAAGAGGAAATGCCGAACCCTTTGCGTGTCCTTACCAATCGACTCGGGAAGAAATCCCACAACCAAGTTCCAAAGGGCATTTTGACCCGTATCGAGCGCCAGCTTGTCGCTCAGACCCCAGGTCGGATCGTCTCCGGGCTGCATTTCGGCAAAACGGAATATTTTCTCGAATAAATTCAGTACGCTTACAATGGCGCCATCGGCCTTGGCCTTCTCCAGATTCAGCTTAATACTCCTTCCGAAATCCAGAACTGTTCTTCCCCTGCGCGTGTCAAACTCCGCATTCGTGAGGACCAGCTCGGGAGCGCCGCGGTACTCCCAATCGGCTTCCGCCGCGAGATCGCGGCGGAATTCGTTGAAAGCGATGTCGCTGTAAAACCAGGACAGTTCGGGGCGATCTGCAGACGAAATCTTTTTCTCGTCGGGGTAGCCGCGTCCGCAGGTGTAGCGAGAAAAGCCGGCGCTAAGGAAATCAACGTTTTCCCCGGAGCGGTAATGGAAGTAGCCCAAATCCGGCAGGATCTCCTCCGCGACAATTCTGAGGTACCAAAGCTAAACCCCTTTGCCTGTCTTGCTTTTCCGTTTTCGCAGGGCACCGAACTTATATAAAACAGCCTAGTTTTCGTGACGAATTGGTGACGAGTTTTCGATCCGGATGAGTGGCCTCTCTAAGCTGTGCAGCTTGTGCTGACGGACTTTGTGCCGAAACTTGTCTGCGGACTTTTGAAACAGGCCAGCTGCGAACCTGCAAAGCGCTAGCGGCAATCGCAGCTACTCAATCGAGGCAGTTCACGCAGGGCTTGATAGTTCGAAAAGAAACGATCCCGGCGTTATGTGGAGTGCTACGGGAAAATCTCGAAAACCTGGTCGACAAGGTCATCGACCTTTCGCTTTAGCTCTTTCAACTTCAACTCTTTGTCAATGGCCTGCACAGCCTCCGTAGAGTTGATATCGGCCGAAGCGAGCGTTGCCGCTTCCCTATCAGCTTCTCGAAGTTGTGCCCCGATTTGTTCTTGGATCTTCAAAAGATCGGACACAAAGTCCGTCATTGCTCTCCACCCCCCAAGTTCGGAGTAGTGGGCAGAGATTGCGCGCTGCGCGGCCTGACCATCGTTCGTGCCAACATACACCATCGACGCGGAATTTTCTGCCGATTTTTCCCACGAAGTGGGGCGGAACTCGCGCAGCTCCCTAAGTTACACTTTCGGTGAACGTGCAAAGAAGCTTTTGCCAAGGTTTCAACAAGGGCTAGCGACCACAGCAGGGAATAGTTTCTTGTCTCGATATTCTTAGGTTGGAAACGCAATGATTTTGAATCATACGAACGCAGATCCCAATCTTGTGGTAGCGCTGCTGCCACGCCATCGAAGTACTGGATGTTCTTTCCAGGCGCTAGCACTTCAAAGCCGGAGCGGGCACCACCCGTCTAACCGCCGCGCCGGGATCCGCCTCCCCCCGAACCACGATATCCCGAGTCGCCCTCACCTGTAGGTGCCGTCTGGTGTTCACCCGGTTGAATATTGGCGCTGTCTTGTTCTGAGCCGTGTTCGCGATGAGCCGCCTTCATGTGCTCGTGCCGCTCCCTTTCCGAATCGTACCAAGCGTTGCATTGACTACAGGTGATCTGAGCCGTTTGTGATTGCGCCATGCTCGTCTCCCTTTCGAATCTTCGCTTGTTACCACTTATCGATGCGCACTGAAATAACGCCAACCAGCAAATCCTCTTCCTGGGCCGCAACGCAAACGATTCGGCAAACCCAAATCGAACGCACCTCGCCGTGCGAAGTGCGCTCTCACCCCGCGTGGCGCAGACGTAGTGCAAGGAGCTTGGCAGTTTTAGTACATTCCGCCCATGCCGCCCTGGCCCACGCCTGCCGCGGCCATCATTCCTTCTTCCTTGATATCCGCCACGAGGGCTTCGGTGGTCAGCATCAGTGCGGCGATGGACGCCGCATTCTGTAATGCCAAACGAGTCACTTTCGCCGGATCAATCACTCCAGCTTTTATCATGTCGCCGAATTCCCCGGTCTCCGCGTTGAAACCAAAGCTCTCATCCTTCGAGTCGCGGATGCGCCCGACAACCACCGCGCCCTCGTGCCCGGCGTTCTTGGCAATCTGGCGTGTGGGCTCTTCGAGCGCGCGCTTTACAATGTTTACCCCGACGGCTTCGTCGCCGTGAAGCTTGAGCTTTTCAAGTGCTGGGATGCACCGAAGCAAGGCCACGCCCCCGCCAGCAACAATGCCTTCCTCGACAGCAGCGCGCGTTGCGTGCATAGCATCCTCGACACGAGCCTTCTTCTCTTTCAGCTCGGTCTCCGTTGCAGCGCCGACTTTAATCACCGCTACGCCGCCCACCAGCTTCGCCAGCCGCTCCTGCAGTTTTTCCTTATCGTAGTCCGAAGTGGACTCTTCGACCTGCGCGCGGAGCTGCTTGATACGGCCCTCGATCTCGCTGGCCTTGCCGCCACCCTCGATGATCGTTGTGTTGTCCTTGTCGATGGTCACCTTCTTGGCGCGGCCGAGATCCTCCTCCTTCACGTTCTCAAGCTTGATGCCGAGGTCTTCCGTGATGGCCTTGCCGCCAGTGAGGATTGCGATATCTTCCAGCATTGCCTTGCGTCGGTCACCAAAACCGGGAGCTTTCACCGTGGCGCACTGCAGCGTCCCGCGCAGCTTATTCACAACGAGCGTCGCGAGCGCTTCGCCCTCAAGGTCCTCAGCGATGATCAGTAGCGGCTTGCCGATTTTGGCAGTCTGTTCGAGCAACGGCAGCAGGTCCTTCATCGAGCTGATTTTCTTTTCGTGGATCAGGATGCGAACGTCTTCCATCAAGCACTCCATGCGCTCCGGGTCGGTGACGAAGTAAGGCGAGAGGTACCCGCGATCGAACTGCATTCCCTCCACGACTTCCAGCGTCGTTTCCATCGTTTTGGATTCTTCAACGGTTATAACCCCGTCCTTGCCGACCTTTTTCATCGCTTCTGCGATGATGCTGCCGACCTGCTTGTCGGTGTTGGCGCTAATAGTGCCAACCTGCGCGATCATGTCGCCCTTCACGTCCTTGTGGAGCCTCTTAATCTCCTCGACGGCTACATCGACGGCCTTCTCGATGCCGCGCTTGAGTGCCATCGGGCTAGCGCCAGCTGCTACCGTCCGCACACCTTCGCGGAAGATGGCCTGTGCCAGCACCGTCGCAGTGGTTGTGCCGTCGCCTGCAACGTCGGAGGTCTTCGAAGCGACCTCGCGCACCATCTGCGCGCCCATGTTCTCGAGCGGATCCTGTAAT
>Ga0209773_10000557_pt1 | contig 12229 bp, 12 predicted proteins | sample BogFormECP14_OM1_FD_188244 | JGI IMG/M metagenome (GOLD analysis project Ga0209773, IMG submission 188244) | Bog forest soil microbial communities from Calvert Island, British Columbia, Canada - ECP14_OM1 (SPAdes) (version 2) | ecosystem: Environmental > Aquatic > Freshwater > Wetlands > Bog ... | reverse complement strand
TCAGCACTGCGATGGCGCTGCGCGAGGTCGACCCCGGTGTCTACGCCGGCGAGTTGAACAAGCACTGGACTATCGGGCCCAAGGTCCACGGCGGGGCGATGCTCGCGTTGTGCGCCAACGCCGCGCGTACGGCTCATGGTGGCGCCGTCGAACCGGTGGCGGTCTCGGGCAGCTTCCTGTGGGCGCCCGACCCCGGTCCGATGCGGATGTTGACCTCGATCCGTAAGCGCGGGCGCCGGATCAGCGTGGTGGACGTCGAGCTCATGCAGGGTGATCGCGCAGCCGTGCACGCCGTGGTCACACTCGGCGAGCCCGAACACCTGGCGCCACCGCTGTTGTCGGCCAATCCGGCGGTGGGCCTGATGGCCCCTGAGCCGCCGGACGATGTCGCTCCGATTGGCCCCGGCCACCCGCTGGCCGGGCTGGTGCACCTGGCCGACGGCTGCGATGTGCGGCCGCGGGTCTCGACGCTGGGGCCCACTGACGGCCGGCCACCGGTGATCCAGATGTGGGTGCGGCCGCGTGGCTTGGCGCCTGACGTGCTGTTCGCGCTGATGTGTGGAGATGTGTCGGCGCCGGTGACTTTTACCGTGAACCGCACCGGCTGGGCGCCGACCGTCCAGCTCACCGCCTACTTGCGCGCATTGCCGGCGGACGGCTGGTTGCGGGTGGTCTGCACCTGCATGCAGATCGGGCAGGACTGGTTCGACGAGGACCACACCGTTGTCGACTGCGAGGGCCGCATCGTGGTGCAGGCCCGCCAGTTGGCCATCGTGCCTGCGGCGCGGTAGTCGCCGGGCCGCCTGCTTATCCCGAAACCCGTCGCGGTCTGCCATGCTGAGCGGCATGGCGAGAATCGCGATCGTCGGTGGGGGCAGCATCGGTGAAGCCCTGCTATCGGGCTTGCTGCGGGCCGGACGCCAAGTCAAGGACCTGGTGGTTGCCGAGCGGATGCCCGACCGCGCGCGATACCTCGCCGAGACGTATTCGGTGCTGGTGACGTCGGTACGTGACGCGGTGGAAAACGCGACGTTCGTCATCATTGCGGTCAAACCCTCGGATGTCTCATCCGTGGTCGCCGAGATCTCACAGCTGGCCGCCGAATCCAGCGACGACGTCCCCGAGCAGGTGTTGATCACCGTCGCGGCAGGGGTCACCACCACCTTCCTGGAATCCAAGCTGACGGCCGGGACGCCGGTGGTCCGGGTGATGCCGAACGCGCCGGCGCTGGTCGGTGCCGGGATCAGCGCCATGGCCAAGGGCCGGTTCGCGACCAACGAGCAGCTCAAAGAGGTCGCCGCGCTGTTCGACTCGGTCGGCGCTGTCCTGACGGTGCCCGAGGAACACCTGGACGCGGTGACGGCGGTGTCCGGTTCCGGTCCGGCGTATTTCTTCCTGATGGTCGAGGCATTGGTGGACGCCGCCGTCGGCGTCGGGCTAAGCCGCTCGGTTTCCACCGAGCTGGTCGCCCAGACGATCGCCGGGTCGGCGGCGATGTTGCTGGACCGAATGGAGCAGGACCGCGGAGCGCCCGGTGAGACGTCGTCGGACCTGTCGCTGGACACCACCGCTGCGCGGCTGCGCGCGATTGTGACCTCGCCGGGCGGAACGACCGCTGCTGCGCTGCGGGAACTGGAGGGCCGTGGTTTGCGGGCGGCGGTTTATGAGGCGGTGCGGGCCGCAAAAACCCGCTCTGAGCAGCTAAGAATTACATCAGAGTAATTTATAGAATTTTATTTATTTGCCACCACCCGTCGCACTAACCCCACTAGTCCCGCTATTCTCCTCTTGGTAAGCACCTGTGGGTGTCAGCGGAGGGGAAGCCGCTGGGACTGCAGATGCCTGACTGATTGGGTTGCGATGACGTCAATGAACGGGCCATCGGCGCGGGATTCGGCTGGCGGTAAATCGGGACGTGATACTGCTTCCGCAGACAGCCAGCCGCCCCGGACGCAATTCCTGACTGTGGCCGAAGTGGCAGCGCTGATGCGAGTGAGCAAAATGACGGTCTACCGGCTGGTTCACAACGGTGAGCTGCCTGCAGTCCGGGTGGGGCGATCCTTCCGTGTGCACGCCAAGGCCGTGCACGACATGCTGGAGAGCTCCTACTTCGACGCCGGCTAGCCGGGTGAGGGCCGGTCGTCGCTCGGAGGTGACGCTCGCCCTCGGTAAGCACACTCGCCAGTTCGTTGGATGCCGCCGGTGTGGGCCGTATCGGCCCACCGGTGCCTTTTGGTGTTCGACGGACGCTGGCGGGTAGAGTGTGCGGGTTATTGCACACGGTCGGGCCATGGCGGACTCGGGCCGCCACACAGATAGCGGAGTTATGGGTTCAGTAATCAAAAAGCGGCGCAAACGGATGTCGAAGAAGAAGCACCGCAAGCTGCTTCGCCGTACTCGGGTGCAGCGCAGAAAACTCGGAAAGTAACTTCTGCCAACGGCTGGCGCGGCTCGCGCCTCAGGCCGCCGCAGCTGAGAGGTCGCTAGGCTAGCAACGTGGATTCATCGGGCGGTGAACCAGGCACCGGAACGGGCACCCGTACCAGTGGCACTGGCAGCAACACCGATGATTCCGTGCATTACCCCAAAGTCGTGCTGGTGACCGGTGCCTGCCGGTTCCTGGGCGGCTACCTGACCGCCCGGCTCGCCCAGAACCCGTTGATCAATCGGGTCATCGCCGTCGATGCGGTCGCGCCCAGCAAGGACATGCTTCGCCGGATGGGCCGGGCCGAGTTCGTCCGCGCAGACATCCGCAACCCCTTTGTCGCCAAGGTGATTCGAAACGGCGACGTCGACACCGTGGTGCACGCCGCGGCGGCCTCGTTCGCGCCGAGGTCCGGTGGCGGCGCAGCGTTGAAAGAAATCAACGTGCTGGGCGCGATGCAGCTGTTCGCGGCTTGCCAGAATGCGCCGTCGGTGCGTCGAGTGGTGCTCAAGTCGACGTCTGAGGTCTACGGGTCCAATCCGCACGATCCGGTGATGTTCACCGAAGACAGCAGCAGCCGTCGTCCGTTCCGCGAGGGCTTTCCCAAAGACAGCCTTGACATCGAGGGATATACGCGCGGGCTCGGCCGCCGCCGGCCCGATATCGCGGTGACGATTCTGCGGCTGGCCAACATGATCGGTCCGGCGATGGACACCACGCTGTCGCGATACCTGGCCGGGCCGCTGGTCCCGACGGTGCTCGGCCGCGACGCGCGCCTGCAACTGCTGCACGAGCAGGACGGGCTGGGCGCCCTGGAGCGCGCCGTGATGGCCGGCAAGGCGGGCACCTTCAACATCGGCGGCAGCGGCGTCATCATGCTGTCGCAGGCGATCCGGCGGGCAGGCCGAGTCCCTTTGCCGGTGCCCGGATTCGGGCTGTGGGCGCTGGATTCGCTCCGGCGAGCTAACCACTACACCGAGATCAGCCGTGAGCAACTCGACTACCTGAGCTACGGCCGAGTGATGGACACGACCAGGATGCGACAGGAACTCGGATACCATCCCAAGTGGTCGACTGCGGAGGCTTTTGACGATTATGTACGCGGCCGAGGTTTGACTCCCATTCTCGACCCGGAGTGGGTACGCTCGATTGAAGGTCGGGCCGTGGCAGCAGCGCAGCGCTTTGGTGGCCGAACCAAAATCAACTAAGGGTGGGGGGAGGTTAACTTAATGGCGGGCGATTCTAAGGCGAAAGTTATTCCGCTGCATACGAATTCAAGTCGTGCAGCGGCGCAGCGTCGCGCCGACCACCGCACCCAAGCCTCTCGTCAACATCCCTCGCTGCTCTCCGAATCCGGCAGCCGGGCTTCGTCCGATCAGATCGCTGCCGTCGTTCGCGAGATCGACCAGCACCGGCGTGCTGCCGGCGGCAAATCCGAAACCCAGGAGTCCGGGAACGAGTTGGCGCACAAGGTCAGCGCCGTCGCCGAATTTCTGCGGCTCCGCCTTACCGGCGACTACAGCGTTGACGAGTTCGGCTTCGATCCGCATTTCAACGACGCGATCGTGCGGCCGCTGCTGAGGTTCTTCTTCAAGTCGTGGTTCCGGGTCGAGGTCAGCGGTGTCGAGAATCTGCCCGAGACCGGCGCGGCGTTGGTGGTGGCCAACCATGCGGGCGTGCTGCCGTTCGACGGGCTGATGGCGTCGGTGGCTGTTCACGACGAGCATCCGGCTCATCGGGACCTGCGGCTGCTCGCCGCCGACATGGTGTTCGACCTGCCGATGATCGGGGAGGCCGCACGCAAGGCCGGGCACACCATGGCGTGCAGCGCCGACGCCCACCGGCTGCTGGCCTCCGGGGAACTGACCGCGGTGTTCCCCGAGGGATACAAGGGGCTGGGCAAGCGCTTCAAGGACCGCTACAAGCTGCAGCGGTTCGGCCGCGGCGGCTTCGTGGCAGCGGCACTGCGGACCAAGGCGCCGATCGTGCCATGCTCGATCATCGGCTCCGAGGAGATCTACCCGATGCTGGCCGACGTCAGGCTGTTGGCCCGACTGCTCGGTCTGCCCTACTTCCCGATCACCCCGCTGTTCCCGTTGGCCGGTCCGGCCGGGCTGGTGCCGCTGCCGTCGAAGTGGCGCATCGCCTTTGGCGAACAGATCCCGACCGCGCACTACGCTGCCGCCGACGCCGACGACCCCATGGTCACCTTCGAGCTGACCGACCAGGTGCGCGAGACCATCCAGCAGACGCTGTATCAGTTGCTGGCTGGGCGCCGCAACATGTTCTTCGGCTGAGGCCCTGAGCCGCGATTACGCGGCCGGCTTGACCAAAGTGAACTGGCAGACGTCGGTGTTGCCCTTGCTGAACAGGTCGGCGCAGCCGGTCAGATACCTCATGTAGCGCTCGTAGACCTCTTCGGACTGGATCGCGATGGCCTCGTCCTTGCGCGCCTCCAGCGCTGCCGCCCAGATCTCCAGGGTGCGGGCGTAGTGCAGCCGCAGCGACTGCACGCGGGCCACCTCGAACCCGGCCTGCTCCGCGTGCTTTTCGACAAGCGCCACATCGGGCAGCCGACCGCCGGGGAAGATTTCGTCCATCATGAATTTGACGAACCGTGCCAGCGTCATCGTGATCTTGATCTCACGCTGCTGGATTTCCTCGACCGTGGGGACCACGATCGTGTGCAACATCATCGTGCCGCCGGCCGGCAGTGAGGTGAACGCCATCTTGAAGAAGTCGTCGTAGCGGTCGAAGCCGAAGTGCTCGAACGCGCCGATGGAGACGATTCGGTCCACCGGTTCGTGGAACTGCTCCCAGCCTTCCAGCAGCACCTGCTTGGAACGTGCGCTGTCCGGCTCGTCCAATGATTTCTGCGCATGTGCGGCCTGGTTCTTGCTCAATGTCAGGCCGATCACATTGACGTCGTAGCGCTCGATGGCACGGCGCAATGTCGCGCCCCAGCCGCAGCCGACGTCGAGCAGCGTCATTCCGGGCTGCAGGCCCAGCTTGCCCAGCGACAGGTCGATCTTGGCCAGCTGAGCCTCTTCCAGCGTCATGTCGTCGCGCTCGAAGTACGCGCAGCTGTAGGTTTGGCTGGAGTCCAGGAATAGCCGGTAGAAGTCGTCTGAGAGGTCGTAGTGCGACTGGACGTCGTCGAAGTGCGGCGTGAGATCGGTACTCATTTGGTGTGGCTCTCCCCCTAGAAGGTCCCGGCCGACACTAGGCTCCGCCGCGGATGGATGCAATTGCGGCAATTGTCGCGGCTGTGTCGGTATCCGGGTTTGACGACTCGCCGAGCATGGTGACGATGCTTGTGATCACCGGGTTGGCGTCGGCGTCGGTCACCTCGCTGCGGATCTCGGCGATGACAGTGCCGTGGGATTCGATGACGTTGTCCAGGTAGGTATCGAAAAACAGCCGGTCGCCGGCCTTGATCGGTCGGTGGTAGACGAATTTCTGGTCCCGGTGCAGCACCCGCGCGAGGTTGATCGGGATGTCGAACTTGGTGAAGACGTCCAGCTGAACGCGCCGTCCGGCGACCGCAACGAAGGTGAGCGATGCCACAGTGCTGTCGTAGCCGGCTTCGGCGGCCGACGCCTCGGAATAGTGCGACGGATGGTCGTCCTTGACGGCCTGCGCGAACTCGCGCACCTTTTCGCGTCCGACGTCGAAGTAATCCGGGAAGCGGTAGTGCGTTCCGATGAGTTCTTTGGCGCCTTCGGGAACTGCCATGCGCTGATCTCCACTCTTAGGGGTGCTCAGCGGCGCAGCTTATCAGCGTGATTGCCGCCGAGAGGCGACCGCGGCCAGCGCACCACCGGCTGCGCCCAGCGCCAGAGCCGACGGCACCCCGATCCGGGCGGCCTTGCGTGCCGTCCGGAAGTCACGGATTTCCCAGCCGCGTTTGCGGGCCAGGTCGCGCAGATGGCTGTCGGGGTTGATGGCGACAGCCGTCCCGACCAGGGAGAGCAGCGGCACGTCGTTGTAGCTGTCGGAGTAGGCGGTGCAGCGCTTGAGGTTGAGCCCCTCCCGGATGGCCAGCGAGCGCACCGCGTGCGCTTTGCCGGGGCCGTGCAGGATGTCGCCGACGAGCCTGCCGGTGAACACGCCGTCAACCGATTCGGCGACGGTGCCGAGCGCACCGGTCAGGCCGAGTCGGCGGGCGATGGTGATGGCGAGTTCATACGGCGTGGCGGTGACCAGCCAGACCTGCTGGCCGGCATCAAGGTGCATCTGTGCCAGATCGCGGGTGCCCGTCCAGATCTTGTCGGCGATGATTTCGTCGAAGACCTCTTCGCCGAGTCTCTCCAATTCTTCGGTGCGTCGGCCTTCGATGAAGGCCAGGGCCTTGCGACGGCCCGCGGCGACGTCGTCACTGTTCTCCCGTCCGATGAGCTGAAACTTGGCTTGCGCGTAAACAAACCCGAGCACGTCGCGATAGGTGAAGTACTTGCGGGCGGCCAGGCCGCGGCCGAAATGAATCAGCGACGAGCCCTGCACGAGCGTGTTGTCGACGTCGAAGAATGCGGCCGCGGTCAGGTCGACCGGCGGCTGCTCTGGACCGGTGGTGGCGTCGGTCTGGATGTCGACCAGCGCGCGGTCGGCGCTGGCGTTGGCCGCCAGCGTCTCCAGTTCCAGTTCAGCCGGACTGGGTCCTGCGTTGGGGCCGGGTTCTACGGTGCCCGAGCCGCCGGGAGCACTCACGGTTCAACACTATCCGCCCTCGGGGCGCAGGGGCGGTCGGCGGAGGCGCTATGAGGCGACGGGTCAGAACGGCCGTTGCCCCTCGGTCACGGTGCGGGCCTACCTGGGAGTTCCACGAAACTTTCCTGGTTTATGAGTGAGCAGGTCGTCGTGTTCACGCCTGCGGCAGCCTTCCGCGAACTCAATCGCTAAACCTTGGTTTTCAAGAAAGCTTTGGTGTTGTCCATCGCCTATCCAATAAAACTCGATGTAATCAGCCATCGGATTCGAAACCGGAATACCTAGCAGGTGCCGGCCCGAGGCTGGGTCTATTCCGAGCCAATAATCATGCTCTCTAGAAGAATAAGTGAACTCGTATTCCATTTTCCTGGCTTCATTACCGCTGGTTCACCTTGAAAAGCGGTTTGCCTTCAGGGTCGAGAGAAGATGCCATTATGTCCTCAATTGTCGCGGTCAAGTAAATGGACAATTCTATTAGCAATGCTGATGCGAGCATCTTACCCCCGCTGCTTATGCCAACGACTGACCCATCAGGCGCGACTAACGCGAGACGTTCTACTCCGTCGAACTGCCGGGTTTCTATGGAGAATCCGGCCGATACTTCATCCACAGATTTCGGCATAGGTATTAGAGGCAGATCGCGACTAGTTCTGATCGATTGCCCAAAACTTCCCATCAGGTGTTTCTCGATTACAGACATCGAGGGCGCTGCGAATTTGAAGTGCTCTTCACCTAAGCGCTCGGATCGGTGGATCATAAACCAGCCGTCGTCGCGCGAACCAACGAAAAGGCGAACTTCGCCTCCCGCAGACCAGAATAACGCCCGCCCGTCATGGGCGCTCGAAGCCGGCGTCAAACTGTAGCCAGCGAGCGCGCCCCATTGTTCCAGCGTGTGAGAAACCCTAATTACGTCGGTCACCGCAATACACCTATCCTGCGCAGGTCTTCCACCGAAACTATTTCGTTGGCATCGTCGATTATTCGCACTTGAATCGCTCCTCCCGGCTGGCCCACAGCTGGTTCGATTTTTGATACCTCGATCTTCCATCCATCAGGAAGCTGGTCGATGGTATATGCATGAAGGGCTTTGCTCAGAGAATCAACGTGCAAAGAACGATCCTCCCAGAACGCCGACTTGCCGTCCTCCATGACTGCCAGATAAGCGCCCTTTTCATCGCCGACACGGTCAATTTGTTGCCCGTAGAATCTCCTGTATTGCTCGAAGTCATTAAAGGCAACTTTCGAGCCTTCAAGGGCACCGTCGGCGCTGGCGAAGTTATACCACTGCTGACCCTCGGGACCCACTTTGTTAAATCGCTCTTCGTACTGCTTCTGAGTATACGCATGACCGTGCGGATCACGACCAAATGGCGCGTCAGGATCTTTTATAAGCCTTGCGACATCGGAGTTTATTTGACTTGGTTCACTCGGATCGTGAGCGTAATCCCAGTGCTCCGGTAGCGGTTCGCCATAGTGAGGATCACGTGGTTCATCGGGTAGGCGTTCCCACCCCTCGCCGGACGGATCATGGGAATGAACCGGGTCCTGCGGCTCGCCAGCACCGCCGCCACCATGCCCGTGGCCGTCGCCGCCACTGCCACCGTGGCCGTGACCGTCTCCGCTACTGCCGCCGTGTGCCCTTGGCGGTTCGGCGGGGCGCCCACCGCGGGGCTCGAGGCTGTGGGTCAACGGCCGCTCGGGCGGCTGCCCTGCACCTGGCCAATGGCTGGCGCGTCCCGGAGGCTCGGCAGGTCTGGGCTGTGGTGCGTCAGCGGCTTCGGGCGCGAGTTCAGCCGAACGTGCACTGGCTAACGCTGGCGCAAGCGCCGGAGGGGCAGACGCCGCCAAAGGTTCGCCACTAAGCGGTGATAGGCCCGAACCGGATGGAACTGCCGCGACTGGTTGGGGTACCGCGTCCGCCGGCGTGTGACCTACACCTGACGGAACGGTCGGCGCTGGGTGAGGCTCCTCAGCTGCTGGGAGGTGGCCTTCTCTTGATGGCATTGACGGTACTGGTTCGTGTGGCACACCTGGCGGCGGAGGGCCTTCGCCGGGTGGGGTTGCAGCGGCTGGTTGGTGTGGCTCGGCTGCCAGTGGCGGACTCTCGCCGGGTGGGGTTGCCGCCGCTGGTTGGGGTGGCTCGGCAGCCGGTGGCGGACCTTCGCCTGGCGGGGGTGGCGGGGGTGGCGCGGCCGCCGGTGGCGGGCTCTCGCCGGATGGGGGTGCTGGCAGCGAGTGGGGTGCAGCTGGCGGCGGTGGGCCTCCGCCTGGTGGGGGCGGTGGGCTTCCGCCTGGCGGGGGCGGCGGCGGTGGCGGCGGGCCGTGCCCTGGTGGAGCTGGCTCGACCGGGGGCTGAGGGCCCTCACCCGGTACGGGCGTATCGGTGACCGGCGCCTTGGACTCGGTTGGGCCGTGCGGTGCCGAGTCGTGGGGCGCTGGTGCGGGTTTGGCCTCGGTTGGGCCATGCGGCGTTGTGCCATACGGCGTCAGGTCGTGAGGGGCCGGGTCGTGAGGTGCTGGTGCGGGCTCCGCGCGCGGTACGTGCGGTGCCGTCGCCGCAGCGCCGGGTTTCGCCGCATCACCGAGCGCCCGCGTCGCCTCGGCTTCCCTGGGGGCCGTCTTGGCCGCAGCTTCGGCGGCGTCAGCTGCGGCGCGAGCACCCTTGGCGGCCGCCGCACCTTCACCCCCGCCCGGCACAAACAAGCTCGCAATGTCGAAGGTGCTTTTTCCGGCGGCCTCGGCAGGGTTGGTCGCCCACTCGTCCCAATGGACGGCGTTTTTGCCTAGGTCTTTCCACGCTTGTGCGACGCCGGGCGCGTGGTCGCCGCCGAGACCGACCAGCGGCGCCATCCCCCCGATCATCTGCTTCCACGAGTCGTACCAGCCTTGGGGATCGACCGCGGCCCGCAACGGTCCATAGGTCCAGCCGTCCTTGATCAGACCGCCGGCCTCCTCCGCTACGCCTTTGCCGAACTGCCCCACCTGGTTGATGGCCCGGCCGACTTCGGTGCCGTGCAGAAAGTGATCCCACTCCTTCGCGGCGTAGCGGCCCATGGTGGTGAGAATCGTCTCCGCTTCGGTGGCCGCGGTGGCGATTTGTTGGCGTAGCGCGTCGACTTCGGTGGTGAATCGATTGACGATGACGCGAATGTCGTTGGCGATCTTCTTGATCTCGTCTTCGTCTTGATCGGTCAAAAATTCCAGGACTTCTTTCACTCCGGTCATTGGGTCACAGATGCGCGACAACAAGTCCAGGATCGCCGCGTGAACCTGGTCGATCTTGGCCGCATACGCAGTGAGCTGAGCCGCGATGGACACGGATTGCTGCAAGATTCCGGCTGCGCTGCGACTGGCGTCGCCGAACGCCGCCGCAATGGCCGGACCTTCGGGGATCTGTTGGGCGCCGATGCAGCCCATCGGCCCCACGGCACCGAGGATTTCGCTGACCTCGAAGTTGGTGCCGGCGCTGGTCCAGGCCGCCGCCGCGGCCCGCAACTTCGCCGAATCCCCGTTGGGCCAGATCATCCCGATGAAGGGCGCTACCCAGCCCCAGCCCGCCGGCGCGCCAACACCGCTGCCGACAGCCGACGGCGTCGAACCCGCCGAGACCGGCCCCGTCGGCGGTGGCGCGGGGAGGGGTTCGCCGCGGGCCGAGATATTTGAATTCGCTTCGGCCAGCGAATAGTTGTGCGCCGACATGCGCACGCCGTCACCCAGACGGCACAACCCGTTTCGCGTGGTTGCCATTGCCTCGAGCAGCTTGGACGCCGAGTTGTTGTAGCTTTGACCGAATGCCGCACCGGCCGGGTCGTCGCCGGCCATCCCGCTACATCCGCCAAGTGCCGTGGTCAATGTCGAGATGACCCTCCCGAGGCCCTGACCGGCTGAGATCACCGCGGTGCCAGCGCCTTCCAGTGCCGCCGGGTGGACGGTAAGTGGCGCCATCGGCTCAGGACCACATGGTCTTATTCGTCGCCATTGCGGATGTGTAGTTCTGATGGGCTGCGGCACCTGCAGTCTTCAACTGCGCCAACGCTTCCCGCATCATCGCCTCACCGCGCGACCAATGCTTGTGCGCCTCAGCATGGGCGGCCGCGGCCTGGCCCGACCACGTCACGTGCAGATTGCTTACCAGCGAATCGATCTCGCCGACCATGTTCTCGACGTGCTGCTCGAACTCAGCCATCCGCTGGAGCGCGTCCGCCAGCGCCTCGGGATTAACGCTGAATGCATCAGTCATTGAGGACTCTCCGCACCGCCTCGGCCGCCGATGAATCTTGGCCCTGGTAGGCGACACCGACGTCGCCGACTGCTTTCGCCAATATCGACAGGCCCTCTTGCACCTCAGCGGCTCCGCGGTGCCACAGATCCCACGCCTGGCCGTACGCGCTGCCCGCTCCGCCGCGCCAGCCGTCCAACATGTCGCGAACATGGCTATCGAGCTCAACGAGCCTGCTGTGCAAATCTTTTGAAGCACCCGACAAGGCTTGCGAGAAACCCGCCAGCACCTGCGGGTCAGCCCGCAGCGTCTCGCGCTCAGCCATAGCGGTAAACGTAATTACCAGGCGCACGCGACACAATTCACTCTGGCATCAGAAGCGCGCCACTCCCGACCCCTGCGACACTGGGGTCATGAGCCGTTCACAGGTGCAGCTGTTGACCCGCGCCGGCTGCACGATCTGTGATCGGGTGCACGCGCAGCTCAACCAACTGGCCGCGGAACTCGACTTCGACCTGTCGACCACCGACGTAGACCAAGCCGCGGCAGCCGGCGACAGCGCCCTTCGCGCCGAGTTCGGTGACCGGCTGCCGGTGGTGCTGCTCGACGGCCGCGAGCACAGCTACTGGGAGGTCGACGAGCCCCGGCTGCGCAAAGACCTTGCCGGGCGCCTCTGACATCGGCCGACATCGGCGCAAATTTGGTGGCCCAACTGTTAAACGTCTACCGTGGGATCAAGTTCGATCACTGGTGATAGCAAGGGAGCGGGCCAGGTGATTCAGCCGTGAGCGTCCTGCTCTTTGGTGTGTCGCACCGCAGCGCGCCGGTCTCGGTTCTGGAGCAGCTAAGCACCGACGAATCCGACCAGATCAAGATCA
>Ga0209773_10000556_pt1 | contig 12239 bp, 9 predicted proteins | sample BogFormECP14_OM1_FD_188244 | JGI IMG/M metagenome (GOLD analysis project Ga0209773, IMG submission 188244) | Bog forest soil microbial communities from Calvert Island, British Columbia, Canada - ECP14_OM1 (SPAdes) (version 2) | ecosystem: Environmental > Aquatic > Freshwater > Wetlands > Bog ... | reverse complement strand
GCAAGTTCGTAGCCGCCGCCCGCGGCGGTTCCGTTGATGACGCACAGCGAGCGCAAGCTGGAGCACCCGGCTGCGTCCTCCATTGCGTTGCGCGTCTCGTTGGTGAATTTGCAGAAGTTCACCTTGTGGGCGTGTTCGGCGCCGGCCAACATGCGAATATTGGCGCCGGCGCAGAAGACGCGCGGCTTGGCCGAGCGCAGCACGAGGACTTTGACCGCCGGATATTCGAAGCGGAGGCGCAACAGCGCATCGGCGAGTTCGATATCGACGCCCAGATCATAGGAGTTGAGTTTGAGGTCGTAGCCCTCGAAAAGACCGCCGGCCTCTTCGACATCCATCGCTAGCGTCGCGATTGATCCGGCAACGCTCAGCTTCCAGTGATGGTACCGCGACGGCTCGGTCAAAAAATCGATGCGTGCGGCGCCGTTGGCGAGCCTTGCCGCTTGACCGCCCATTTCGCTCCCTCCGACCTCGTCGTTCCTGCATAATAATGCATGAATGTTACGTGTAAAGAACAAAGATTAGGGCCTCATGCATTTTAATACATGAATCGCCTCCTTTGGACTGTCCTCGGGCTCAGGTCGACAGCATCGGCGCCAGGAAACCCCGAAGATGGCGCAGCGTCGCTTCCATAGCCTCGCGATGCGGCGCGTGGCCGACGCCGGGCAACAACACGACCTCTGGCGGCGCGGGAAGTCTGGTCCTGGCGATCTCGATCTGTCGCTCGCTGCCGTAGGGATCGTCTTCGCCCTGAATGATCTGCACAGGAGCGGCGATGGCCTCGAGATAGGCCGCAATATCGAAGGCGCGAAAATCTGGATCGAGCCAGGCGTCGTTCCAACCGCGGAAGGCGATGTCGACTTGGGCGTGCCACCGCGTCAGCTTGGGTTTCAAATCGCCGCTGGCATAGGCTTGCTGGGCACGCTCGATCGCCGCGATCGTCATGTCCTCGACGATGAAATGCGGCGCGATCAGCGCCAAGGCGGCTATTCGCGGGTCCTTATGCGCGCCGGCATAGACCGCGGCGATCGAGGCGCCGTCGGAATGGCCGATCAAGGCGCCGTGACGAAAGCCGATGGCGTCGAGGACGCGAGGCAGTACTTCGATCGCCTCGCGCTGCATGTAGTCGAGCGGCCGGGGCAATGAGATCGGGCTCGACGCGCCATAGCCGGCGCGCGAATAAGCAAAGACGCGACAGCCGGTCGTCGCGGCCAGACGCCTGGGAAAATCGCCCCAGAGGCCGACGCTGCCGAGCCCCTCATGCAGCAATACGAGAATCGGGGCGCCGTCGCCGGCGCCGGGCCACAGACGATATTCGAGGCTTGCGCCGTCCAGCGCCAGAAAGCCGGAGGCGGCGATAGGACTTAAGTCTTCATCTCCAGGTGCGATCGACATTTCGTTACCGTCGTGCGACGAAAGAACTATAGTCGGCGGGCGAGCTTTTCTTGTGTTCCTCCGTCGGCCTCCATGCCTTTTAAAACCATTCCGGTTGATCGCGGCAAATATCTCATAAGTCGGGAGTCCCGCGAGAGGCGCCTATTGCCCGTCGTCGCGCTATCCCCAATGATCGGGGCCGCAGTCGGGGAAGGCGCGAGCATCGCCAAAGCCCAGCAGCATGTGTAAAGATCGCGCGATGCTGACACGCAGATCCGCAGTCCGGCTGATTTCAGGCGTCGCGGTCGCGGCGGGCTGGGCGCGCGGCGCATTGGCGCAAACGCTGACGCCGCAGCGGGCCCTGCCGGTCGCCAGAGACGCTTTCATTTTCGGCTATCCGATGATCGAAAGCTACGGCGCGATGTACGCCTCGGCGATCGACAGCGCCAACCCGCAATATAAGGCGCCGTTCAACGTAATCCATAGCGAGGCTAAGGTCGTCACGCCGCAGGATACTGCGGTCGCCGCGCCCGATTGCGACAATGCGTACTCATGGCTTTGGGCTGACCTGCGGACCGAGCCGCTCGTCCTCAGCGTGCCCGCGATGGAAAGGAATCGATATTACTCAATCCAATTCGTCGATCTCTATACCTGGAACTTCGCCTATGCCGGCTCGCGCGCCACCGGAAACGGCGCGCTGAAGTTCTTGCTTGTCGGCCCGGGCTGGAGGGGCGAAGTCCCCAGAGGCGTCCGCAAGCTCATCCAGGCGGAGACGGCATTTGTACTCGCGATATTCCGAACCCAGCTCTTCAGCGCCGCGGACCTTCCGAATGTCGAGAAAATCCAGTCGGGCTACTCTGTAGAGCCGATGAGTTCATTCGCCCGCAAGCCGGCGCCCCCGCCGGCCGCTCCGCTGGATTTTCCGCCTTTCAACCCCGATAAGGTCAAATCCCTCGCCTTTTTCGACTATTTCGCCTTTTTGTTGCAGTTTTGCCCGATGAGGCCGGCGGACGATGCCGCACGCGAGAGCTTTGCGGAAATGGGCGTCGAGCCTGGCAAGCCGTTCAACCTCGACGCGCTCTGGCCGGAGATGCGCGAGGCGATCCACATCGGAATGGGTCGAGGGCTGAAAGCGATCGAATCGAGCGCCGCCGCGACGAACGCCGCCGATCGGTTCGGAACACGCCGATCCATGAAGAACGACTACCTCAATCGCGCCGCCGGCGCGATGCTGGGCATTTATGGCCCTTCGAAGAGCGAAGTGTTCACCCGTTCCTACGACAAGGACGCCGACGACCGGGCGCTCGACGGCGCCGCAAATCGCTACGCGCTACATTTCGAGAGGGGACAATATCCGCCGGTAAAGGGCTTCTGGTCGCTGACGCTCTATGACGGCGACACCAAACTGTTGAGCGCAAATCCGATCAACCGATATCTGATCAATTCGATGATGCTGCCGGGAATGGCGCACGGCGCCGATGGCGGCTTGACGATCTATATTCAAAAGAACTCGCCAGGAAAAGGTCTTGAAGCCAATTGGCTGCCCGCCCCTGACGGACGGTTCTTTGTCGTGTTGCGGTGCTACTGGCCGGAGCCGGCCTTGGTCGAGGGCAAATGGACGCCCCCGCCGGTTCGCGCGGGCTGATCGCCGCGCGGTGGGTCTAGTATTGTCCGGGGACCCGAGGCAGGGCCTGTACTTATAAACGCGCTCCTCTTACGAATAGGCTCCAAGATCAATGTCCGTTGTTTGGAGCAAAGCGGAAGCGACGCGGACGGGTCCCGATGTCAGGAAATGGCCGATTCCGGTCGTTAGGTCGCGAGGATTGAATGGCGCTGCTTACCCATTATGGCCACTGCTGGCGGTAGCCCGAAGGGCAAACACGAGCGGCGGTCACTCGCGCTCGCCGCAAGCGATCTCTCTGGGAGAACTCGCATCGCAGGCGCTGAAAAAAGGCTTGCGAGGCCTGAGCCCGCCGCCCAAGGAATGGCCTTGGATTGCTGAACGAGCCCGGTTGGAATGAATTGAAAAACAAGCTACCTTTGCCGGCGGCGACCCTGCGATTTCCACAGTCGCTAGCACACGAAAACTTATAGATTTGGGCGCCGACCCACCGACTTGAGAGGTGATCGAATGCCTCAGACCATGAAGCTGCAGCATGAAATCGCGATTCGCGGTAACACTAAACAGGTTCTTGAAGCGGTCACCACCAAGCGCGGCCTACTCGGCTGGAACACCAGCAAGGTTGCCGGCGAGGGAGATGTCGGAACCGAATGGACCCTAAGCTATACAGGGGGCCCGGACTTTGCGTGGCGCGTCGATCGGGTTGGCGATCGCGGAACTCTCTGGACCTGCACCCGCGGCCCGGGAGATTCCGTGGGAACGACGACTGAATTTGTCCTAGATCGGCTGCCAGATGGGCGTACCCGCCTTTTACTTACACACGCCGGCTGGCCGCATACCGACGGCAACTACACCAAGTGCAACACTTTGTGGGGAGGCCTTCTGCACCACCTGAAGAAATATGTCGAAAGCGGGAAGCCGGAACCGGCCCATACATAGAATTGCAAAGAGGGATCTGTACATGGCGTCGCAGCAATCGCTCCCGGAATTCGTTGCCGACCTCGAAAAGGCGAACTTCTTGGTGCGAATATCCGACCAAAAGCGCGTTGATGAAATCCCCAAGATACTTGAGGCGAACCCAACGAAGGCGGTCTTGATCGAAAAGATCAAGGATACTGAATTCTCCATGCTCGCGAACGCTTACTCCAATCAGGGCATGTATGCGTGGGCTATGGAATGCGACAAGACGCAGACTGGCTTGAAGATGGCGGAGAAAGCGCAGCATAAAATAAAGTGGGAGCTGGTTGACACTGCGCCGTGCAAGGAAGTGATTCTGAAGGGGCCTGATGTCGATCTGACGCGCCTTCCGATGTTCTTACACCATGATCGAGACGGCCACGCCTACACCAACGACAATCTGTTCATCAGCAAGCATCCCGACACGGGCGTCTACGACTGGGGTGTCTATCGCTCCATGTTCCGCTCGAAGAACGAGAAGTCGGTCGACATGACCTGTACCTCCCATAGGCAACGCATTCACGCGATGGCCGCTGCCGCCAAAGGGAATAACCTTGAAGTCGCAATCGTAATCGGCGGTCCGATCCTCGACAAAATTTCCGCGCTGGTTGGCGTCTCCGCCGACACGGACGATTTTGAGGTTCTCGGAAGTTTTTACGGCGCACCGGCTAAGATGGTGAAATGCGAGACAATTGACGTCGCTGTCCCCGCTAACGCCGAGCTGGTGCTCGAGTGTGAGCTGATGGCCAACGAAGGCCTCGCCTTCGATGAGGGTCCCTACGGCGAATACACTGGCATGTACGGCGGTGGTCTCAAACACAACTATCGCCTCAAAGTCAAGGCGATGACCTATCGGAAAGGAGGCATCTATCAGCACGGCACCATTGGCGGCCTGCACCCTTGGTACACCGACAACATGTTGCAGTTGCCAGCAATTGAGGCGGATCTGCTCGGTTCGCTAAAGCGCGCCGGCATCGTTGTCAGGGAGGTGCGCGCGCCCGCCGGCGGCCTTTCGAACATCGCATACGCGAAAATTAAGCCACTCGGCGGCGGCGACTCCAAACAGGCTCTTGGAATTATGTTGACCTGCTCGAAGCAGGGATTACCGAAGATCGCGATGGTTTTCGACGAGGATGTCGACATCTGGGACGATCAGGCGGTCCTGGCCGCGATGGCGTTCCGATATATGCCCGAACGAGACACAGTCATGATCAACGACTGCAATACCATGACGGTCGACCCTAAATGCGTGGCGCCAGGCGTCGCGTCAAAGATCGGTCTGGATTGCACGATCCCGCTCGGCCCGAGCTGGAATCCCGAAGAATTCGTCAAGAGCACGGTCGCAGACCTCGGCAATCCGCCCACCAATATCAAAGCTATGACGGAGGACCAGCTAACCAGCGATATGCTGGCGCTGATCACCAAGGCCCCGCGTTCGTGGCGCGAAATTCTCGCACACTATCACGGGCAAGCGTATCCGGTCGTCTATAAGGCTTTTGGCAATATCCGCCGTAAACTTGGACGAACGAACGACCCTCCGTGGTACCGTTATACGATTTCAGATTCCCCGTTCGCGTATGAAGCGCATCCGCGCGCGCCATCCAATTTCGATCCCCTGCATGTCGCCGCGTCGTCGGCATGACGAAACGGAGGTCGGGCGTCGCCAGCGGACCGACGCAACGCATGGTCGTCGGCATCACCGGGGCCACCGGCATCATTTACGGCGTTCGCTTACTGGAGGCGCTGAAGGCGGTTGGCGTAGAGACCCACCTCGTCATGTCCAAGGCGGCGGACATGACGCGGGCCTATGAAACCTCGTTCAGCGCAGCTGATATCCGTGGCCTGGCCGACTTCAACTATTCTCCTCAGGATATCGGGGCGCCGATTGCGAGCGGCTCATACAGGACCATGGGCATGATTGTCGCGCCATGCTCAATTCGAACCATGAGCGATATCGCCCACGGCGTGACGTCCGGACTGATTAGCCGCGCGGCCGACGTGGTGCTTAAGGAACGTCGCCGCCTCGTTCTTTTGGTTCGCGAGTCGCCACTTCATTCAGGGCATCTCAAGAGTATGTTGGCGATTTCCGAGTTGGGTGGGATCATCGCGCCGCCTGTCCCTGCCTTTTACGCAAAGCCCGCGTCGCTAGAGGATATCATTGCGCACACCGTTGGCCGTGCGCTTGATCTTTTCGAGATTGATCTCGGCTCCTTTCCGCGGTGGGGTGATTCGGATTCGACCTGGGCTGCGCTAGAAGGTCGCGTAGAAGAGGAGTAGCGCCGGTGGTCTCGCCCGCACCCGGCCAGCCGGCCGTAGCCGACCAGGATCGCCGCGATCTTCCAGGCCGCACTCTTAGTGAGCACGCGCCCTGAGCGCGACCGCGCGGCCGGCGCCTATTGGCCGCGCTCGCGAAGTTTGAATCGCTGGATCTTGCCGGTAGCCGTTTTGGGCAGAGCATCGACGATCTCGATCCAGCGCGGATATTGCCAGGCGCCGATGCTTGCCTTCACATGGGCTTTCAAGGCTTCGTCGAGGCCTTGGCTCGAAGCGCCCTCTTTGAGAACGATGAAGGCCTTCGGCTTCAGCAGTCTGTCGGCGTCCTCGGCGGGCACGACCGCCGCCTCCAGCACCGCGGGGTGGCCGGCGAGCGCCGTCTCGACCTCGAAAGGCGAGACCCAGACGCCGCTGACCTTGAACATGTCGTCGGCGCGGCCGCAATAGGTGTACCGGCCGTCGGCGTCGCGAGTGAATTTGTCGCCGGTTCGCGTCCACTCGCCTTGAAACGTCGCCCGGCTCTTGGCGCGCTGATTCCAGTAGCCGTCGCCGGCCGATTCTCCTCGCACGTAAAGTTCGCCGATTTCGCCATCCCGGGTCGGCTGCATCGCTTCATCGAGCAGGCGAAGCTCGTAGCCCGGCACTGCCTTGCCGGACGTGCCATAGACGATGTCGCCCGGCGCATTCGCCAGGAAGATGTGGAGCATTTCCGTCGAGCCGACGCCGTCGAGAATGTCGACCCCGAAACGCGCGCGCCAAGCCTTGCCGATATGCTCGGGCAGGGCTTCGCCGGCCGATGTGCAAATGCGCAGTTCCGGCGCGCTTCGGTCGGCCTGCCCGCGATCATGCAACATGGCGGCAAAGAGCGTCGGCACGCCGCAGAAGATCGTCGCCCGAGATTTCTCGAGCGCGTCGAAAACGACGGCCGGCGTCGCACGTCCCGGCAGAAGATAGGCGCTCGCGCCGACGCTGAGTGGAAAGGACAACGCGTTGCCGAGGCCATAGGCGAAAAAGAGCTTCGCGGCTGAAAAGACCACGTCGCTCTCGCGAATCTGCAGGACTTGGCGGGCGAACGTCCGCGTCGTCGCGCCCATGCTCGAATGAACGTGGCGCACGCCCTTGGGCGCGCCGGTGGAGCCTGAGGAATAGAGCCAGAAGCACGGCTCGTCAGGATGTGTCGGGGCTAGAATATGATCGGCGGACTCCCCTTGCAGCGCTTCGCCGAGCATAATGGCGCCCTCGCCCGCCTCGCCATCGGCGATGATCAGGTGGCGGATGTCGGGGGCCTTGGCGAGCGCCGGCTGCAGCGTAGGCCAAAGCGCTGCGGGGACGACAATCGCCTTGGCGCGGGAATCGGCGAGCATATAGGCGTATTGCTCCGCCCCGAGTAGCGTGTTTAGCGGGATAGGCACGATGCCCGCCCGGATCGCGCCAAGGAAAACGATCGGAAAATTGACGGTGTCATACATCGCCATAGCGATGCGGTCTTCGCGCCTGAGGCCGAGCCGATAGGCCAGCCGGGCGAAGCGGCAGGTCTCAGCCTGCAACAGGCGATAGGTCAAGCTATGGTCAGCGGAGATGAACGCCGGCTTGTCGCCTCGCCCCTCGACGACATTGCGGTCGACGAGATCGGCGCAAGCGTTGGCGACCGAAACATCGCCCATGGCGGCCTCCCCTGCGTTGCCGCGCTAAAGCGCGTTCAACGCAATCTCATGCAATAAAATACATGATTTGCTCGCTGGCCTCTTCCTGTCAAGAAAGAACGGTATTATGTCGCATGAGGGAAAGACTCATGGCGACCATGGCATCCGCGCCCGGAGCGAGCGCACCGACTGAGACCGTGCCGAACGAAGGGGCGGGCGATCGCGCCTTCCTCAGCGAACTGGGCCAGCGCGTACGCAAGATGCGAGCCTTGCGGGGTATGTCGCGCAAAGCGCTGGCGGCCGCGTCCGGCGTCTCGGAGCGCTATCTCGCGCAGCTCGAGGCCGGCGAGGGCAATCTCTCGATCATGCTGCTGCGGCGCATCGCCCGCGCGACGGGGGCCCCGATCGAGGACCTCGTCAGCGACGAGCCGGCTTCGCCGCAATTCGCTTTGCTCCGCGACCTCCTGGCGCAGGCGAGCCCGCGAGCGATCGAGACCGTAAAAGCGGTCCTGCGCGCCGACCGGCCGGGCGAATCGCAATTGGCGCCGCAACGACTGCGCGCAAATCGCGTCGCCCTGATCGGGCTGCGCGGCGCCGGAAAAACGACGCTGGGGCGCATCGCCGCAGAGCGCCTCGGCTGGACCTTTGTCGAGCTCAACCACGAGATCGAACGGCTCGCCGGATTTTCGGTGACGGAGATTTTCAAACTCTATGGCCAGGAGGGATATCGCAAGCTCGAGCAACGCGCGCTGCAGATTGTCGCCAAGAGCCCACCGCCGCTGCTGCTGGCGACCGGCGGCGGCTTGGTCGCCGAGCCCCTGACCTTCGATCTCCTCCTCCACGCCTTCGATACGATCTGGGTCAAGGCGCGGCCGAGTGAACATATGGCGCGGGTGCGCGAACAGGGCGATTTGCGGCCGATGTCGAATGAAAGCGACGCGATGGTCGAGCTTATCGCTATCCTTTCAAGTCGCGAGCCTCTCTATGCGCGGGCCAAAGCGGCGCTTGATACGTCGGGCCGGACTCTGGAGGAAAGCGCCGACGGACTCGTTCAGTTGATCGAGGGCTTTGCGCCGCACGAGAACGTCGATGGCGCGCAAAGAGCGTGACACGTCTGAGCCGACGCGAAGAGCATGACGCGTCTAAGCCGAAATGAGCGCGCCTCGTTTCCGCCAACGCAGGTCATCGCGTGAGGCGTAGCAGGCGTCATCCTCGATTTGTCGCTCCGCTCCTCGCTAACGACGGAGCGTCGATCCAACGGCACGTCAAGATACTCTGCATCTCGCCTAGATAGCTTGGCGGGCCTCGGGTCTCCCGCCAAGAAATAGCGTCGCCGCCGCTCCCGCCTCGTTGGCGCGCTGAAGACAGGCATCCACGGGCGCCCCGGAAAGCCTTGCCGCGAGAAAAGCGGCGAGAAAGGCGTCGCCGGCGCCGGTCGTATCGATTGCGGCGACGCGCGGCGCGAAGGCGCGCCAGCGCTCGGCGCCTTCCGCCGCCGCTGAGCCCGCGACGCCGCGCTTGAGTACGACCAAAGGATAATGCGCGGAAAGACGCGTCAGTTGCTCACCGGGCTCATCCGCGCCCGTCAGGACAAGCGCTTCGTCCTCGTTGGGGAAGGCGATGTCGGCGCCGCGGGTCCACGCGACAAAATTCGACGGCCCGATCTCGCGCAGGAACTCGCTCGAGGCCGGATCGACGGAAGTTGGAACGCCGCGCGCTTTGGCGCGCTCAAGGAGATCGATGGCCGCTCGGCGCGCCTGGCTGTCGATGAAGGCGTAGCCGGATATGTGGGCGTGATCGACGTCGTCGAGGAGCCCGTCCGGAATGTCGCCCGCCACAAGCCCGTCATTGGCGCCGCGATCGGTCAAGAAGCTGCGCTCGCCGTGCGGGTCGATCAAGGCGATGAGGCGTCCGGTCTCGCGGCTTTCGTCGGCGGCGATATGAGCTTCGACGCCGGCTTCGCGCAGAATTTTCGTCTCGAAGTCACGGTCGGCCGCCCCGACGCGGCCGACGAAGCGCGCCTTGACGCCGAAGCGGGCAAGCCAGACGGCTTGATTGGCCCCTGAGCCGCCGGACCGCGCCACGATCTTGGCCCGCCGGTCGGCCCCGATGGCGAGCGGTCCCTCGGGCCGCACGATCAAGTCGATCATCACATCGCCGAGGACAAGGACGCGGGCCATAGGATCAGAGGCGCGCCAGTTCGACGGCGACTTGCGCGGCGAGCATGGCGTTGTTGACGACCAGCGACACATTGGCTTGCAGGCTGCGACCGCCGGTCATCTCGACGAGGCGGCCTAGCAGGAAAGGCGTCACTTCCTTCTGGGCGATCCCCTGCGCCTTGGCCTCGTCGATCGCCTCGGCTATTTGCGCCTCGACCTGCTCGGCGTCGAGCGCGTCGGTTTCCGGGATTGGGTTGGCAATGAGCAATCCGCCGGGGCCGATTTCGCGCTGCAACCGGATCATCCGGGCAAGATCATGGAGGCCATCGCAACGATGATCGAGCTTGACGCCGCTGGAGCGCGCATAGAAGGCGGGGAACTCGTCGCAGCGATAGCCGATGACCGGCACGCCCTGCGATTCGAGGTATTCGAGCGTCTTGGGAATATCGAGGATGGATTTCGCGCCGGCGCAGACCACCGCGACCTTGCTGCGCGACAATTCGACGAGATCGGCGGAAATGTCGAAGGTTTCCTCGGCGCCGCGATGGACGCCGCCGATGCCGCCCGTTGCGAAGATTTCGATGCCAGCGGCCGCCGCCAGATACATCGTCGCCGCGACGGTCGTGCCGCCCGTACCGCCGCGCGCGAGAATCGGCGCGAGGTCCCGCCGCGAGGCCTTGGCCACGCCGCCGGACAGCCTGGCGAGTTTCTTGAGCGCGGCTTTGTCGAGGCCGACAACCGCCCGCCCATCCACCACGGCAATCGTTGCGGGGGTCGCGCCCTGCGCGCGCACCGTCTCCTCGAGCTTGAGGGCGGTCTCCAGATTTTGCGGATACGGCATGCCATGGGTGATGATGGTCGATTCCAGGGCGACGACCGGCCGTCGCGCCTCCAACGCGCCGGCGGCCTCTGCGCTGACTCTGAGCAAGTGAGCTATGGTCATTCGCCGCAAGCCTCCAGGGGCCTGGCGTGGGACAGATGGCGATGATCATTCTTATCAGTTTCCGGCCGCAACGATCAATTCGACAGTTTTTGCGGCAGTAGGCCCCCTCCAGCCTTTGCGTGCGGGATGGCGACAGCGCGCAGCAGGCGGGAGAGTACAGTTGCTCCGCTTCGGTTGCCCCTCCCGCGAAGCGAGGATGGTACGGGTGGGCGGAGCATGCTTCTCATCACGCTCTTTACGATGGACGCTACGCGTGGCTGGGGCTAGAAGGGCCAGTGTGATATCTGACGACGACGTGGCCCCGCCCGAAGCGGCGCCCCCGCAAGACACCGATTGGGCAGGCGCAGCGATCCTGTCCTGGTTCAGGCGATGCCGCCGCCGCCGATCTCACTGTTTCTGGCGACGCGCGTGCTGGAGGGCGCAGCCCATCTCGCTATCGTCGTCGCCGCGCCCATCTCGGCCTACGGCGTGGTTTTGACGAGCCTGGCGTCGCCAAGGTTCGCGGGCGATTCCAATGTTACTTCTCCACAGCGAGTTTGAGGCCGGAAAGGGCGCGCCGATGGCGCCTGGCGCCGGCGCATGGTATCAGCCTCGCGGTTGGCGAGAGGCGATTCTGGAGAAGAGATTCGGCCTTGGACGAGAAGAAAAGCGATCATATTAAAAGTGTGCCGGTGAGCCTTAAGGCGGCGCTGCGTCGAGCGCGCGTCGAGAACGCGGAGCAGAACGAGGCTGTCGCCGAATTGCGCGAGGCGGAAATCGCGCGCCTGGAAATTCTCGAAGAAGCGGTACGGCCGATCGTCGAGCAGACGCCAGGCGAGGTCGATCTGTTCGATCTCGGAATCGCTCATGGCGAGCGCCCGCGTCTCTTTATCGACATGATCGGCTTCGTCGAAATGGCGCATGATCGACGAACTTATCGGTTCTTTCAAGATACGCGGCACGGCAGGGCGACGATCGCCGAGAGCGAGCGCGTCGATCGCATGGTGGCGGCGATCACCAACTATATTGCGCGTCGGCTTGTCGAACGCGAGCGCGCGCTTGCTTCCGACTGGCGGAGCCGCGAGGGGAATGGTGCGCCGGAGGCGGCCAAACACGGCCACGAGCGCTCCATCGCCCAGAGCGAGGTTGCGGCCAAGGCGATGGCGCCGAGCGAGACCGGCTTGCCGCTGACGAGACGTCGGCGATCGCGCGAGACCTTTCGTACTTTCCTGGCGATGGTCGGCGCGCTCTCGCTTTGCGGCGGGATCGCTTTTGGCGCTTGCCAGTTC
>Ga0209773_10000555_pt1 | contig 12251 bp, 13 predicted proteins | sample BogFormECP14_OM1_FD_188244 | JGI IMG/M metagenome (GOLD analysis project Ga0209773, IMG submission 188244) | Bog forest soil microbial communities from Calvert Island, British Columbia, Canada - ECP14_OM1 (SPAdes) (version 2) | ecosystem: Environmental > Aquatic > Freshwater > Wetlands > Bog ... | reverse complement strand
ACGCGCGAGCCGCGGCTGACTTCGACGGCGACGGGGTTGTCCATGTCAGTTCCAAGCCGGCGCGGAGGCGACAAAGGGGTTGGACGTGCGGGTCCAACCTAGGCGGTGCGCCGCCCCGGCGCAATTTCGAGAACGGTTCAAAAAGACGCGATTATGGTCGATCCTTTCCTCGCCCGCCCGAAAAAAGCTTGCGCGAAGTCAAGCCGGTGCGACGCTCTTCGGCTGACATCCGTGGCGAAATCCGATCGGAACAAAATCCAATGCGCGTGAAACAAGCGATGACCCTCGCGCGACGGACTCCGTGTCCTCGCCGAGAATACCCCGGGAGTGACGAAGGTGCGTGACCGGATCGCCTGGATCGAGCCCAGTTCCGGTTATCTGGTTCCGCCCGTCGACGAACCCGGGGTCTGACCGCCCGATAAATTCCCTCACGGAAGGACCTCCGCCGAAGGTGCGTTGCTTTGGCGCCGAAAACGTGGGAACTTCTCGCCGGCGATGTCGCTTTAGGCAACGTAGTCCAGGAGAGTTTCGATGCGCACTCGCGTCATTCATCTCATCAATCCGAAAACCGATTCGCTGACGACCCGCCCGATTTACCTGAATCGAGCGCTCTATTCCCCGCTCGCCGGCTTGCTCGCCGTCGCCGCCGCCATTCCACGCGACCAGTACGAAGTCGTGCTCACCGACGAGAACATCGAGAGTATCGACTTCGATTTGCAGGCGGACCTGGTGGGGATTTCCGCGATGACGAGTTACGTCAACCGCGGCTATGAAATCGCCGACCAGTTCCGCGCCAAAGGCGTGCCGGTCGTCATGGGCGGCGTGCATCCGAGCTTCATGCCGCAGGAAGCGCTGAAGCATGCCGACGCCGTGGTGATCGGCGAAGTCGAGCTGGTGATCGACAAGCTGCTCGACGATCTCCGGCAGGGGTCGATGCGGGGAAATTACAAGGCGGACAAGCTGCACCCGATGGTGGGGATGGCGATGCCGCGATACGATCTCCTCAAAAAGCACCGCTATGTGAACAAGACGTTCGTCCAGACCTCGCGCGGCTGCCATCAAGGCTGCACGTTCTGCGCCGAACCGCTGATGAACGGCCTAAAATTCCGCTATCGGCCGGTCGACGAAGTGATTCACGAGATGGAAAATTGCGGTTCGCGCACGATCTCGATCAACGACGCCGACTTTTTCGGCACGCCGGAGCGTCCCAAGGAGGTCATGCGCGCGTTGAAGGGACGGGGCATCCAGTGGCAGGCTGGCGTCACCTCCAAGCTGGCGCAGGACGACCGCATGCTCGAACTCGCCGCCGAAAGCGGTTGCACGATGCTGAGCATCGGTTTCGAGTCGATCTCGCGCTCGACGCTGCAGAGCGTCCACAAGCACGTCAACCGGCCGGAGACCTTCGCCGCGCTGGTGGAGAAGGTGCATTCCTACGGGATCATGGTGTTCGGCCTGTTCATGTTCGGCTTCGACGGCGACGATACGTCGGTTTTCGACAATACTGTCAAGTTCAACATCCAGGCCGGCTATGACGCCTGCGCCTATTCTGTGCTCACCCCCTACCCCGGCACGCTCACCTGGTACGAGATGAAGCGGGAGAACCGCATCGTCTCGTTCGACTGGACGATGTACGACCAGGGACATGTCGTCTATCGCCCCGCACAGATGGAGGGGGACGAGCTGCGCATCGGCGCGGACCGCGCGTACATGAATTTCTATTCGATGTCTTCGATCGCGAAGCGATTCCCGTTGCGCGGCAAACGGCATCGCGCGCAGTGGGCGATCTACAACGCCTTCATGCGCAAGGCGTCGCGCAGCGAAAACATCGAATCGATCGCCCCGGCGACGGCGCTGCCCGATACCGCGCCGATGCCGCCGATCCTGCCGATCAAGCGCGAATGGCGCGCGGCCGTGCTCGAGGCCGCCGAGGGTCCCGGGCCGCACATGAGCTGAATGGGGATTCTCCTCCCCGTTCTTCACGGGGAGGAGTCAGGGCTGGGGCGGTAGGATAAGCCGCTGGCGACTTTCACCAACCGCGTTTCCGGGCGCTCCCCCGTCATTGCAAGCGTAGCGAAGCAATCCATCTCTCTACGAGATGGTCGGCCGAAGAGTTCCCAAAACCGGTCGTGTAGTAACGGTTTCAAGGACTTGCGGCGTTGGCGGACGAGGCAAATCGGCGGGTGCCCGCCGGCCACGGCGCCAAGAACATTGCCGTGGTCCGCCGCTTCGCGCTCGGCCTCCTGCAGAGGGAGCATCAAAACCCGCCGGAAACCAGCGAGCTGGAATATCCGGTTACTCCTCGAAATCCTGCAGATGAACGGACCGTGGCGACAACCGCGTCCGTCGCTCGAGGCTCGCGCCAGACTCCTCGGCAATTCTACCTAAAGATCAATCGTGATTCGACTCGCTCGCAGGATAGTTATGTCGAAAGCCTCCGCCCAGCCCTCCCTATCGGAGAACTCCGCCGTCCTGACGGGGTCGTGGCTCCCTTCCGGCGCGCCGCAGCCGCGCGTCGGCCGTTCCCCCGTGCTCGAACCCGAGCGATCCGGCCTGCCGCGGATCATCGCCGATCTCGGCACAGGCGAAATTGCTGCTAGAATCGCGGCCTGGCGAGCCGGCAATCGCCAGCTCGACGCTCTGTTTCGCGAGAACGCGCCACCCGCTCAGGCGTTGCGGTGGTTGGGGCTGACGCTGTGGGCGGCCGGAGAACTCCGCCAGGCCAGCGCAATTCTTACGACCGCGGCGGCAATATCGCCCGACAGCGCGCCGCTTTGGCAGGAGCTCGGCTTCACGCTGCAGGCGATCGGCGATCGGCCCGACGCGCGGGAGGCCTTCGAACGGTCGTTGGCCCTCGACCCCGCCCCGGCGCGCGCATGGCTCGGTCTCGCGATGGTCGCCAACGAGCTCGAGGACAAGACGCGGGCGGAGGCGGCTTTCGCGGTCGCGCTGGATCGCGATCCCCAGCTGTCGGAAGCGGCCTTCGGCCTCGGCCTGATCTGCTTCGAACAGCGTCGATACGCGGAGGCCGCGGACCATTGGCGCGCCGCCATCGCGACCGGATGTAAAAATTCCAATGTTCACGTCGGTCTGGGACAGTGCCTTTTCTTCATGGGCGACTTCGCCGGCGCGGCTCGGGCGTTCGAGCGGCGCATCGCATCCGGTCCCCCCGATCCCGAGGTCGTCCGGCGATTCGCCCTGACGCGGTTCCTCGAGACGGCAATCGCCGAGGACACGGAAGCCGCGCATGACGCTTATCGGCGCGCAGCGGGTCCCCACGCCGAGGCTCCCGAGATTGTCGCGCAATCGGCTTTTGCTCTCTTGAGCGGCTACGGTCATCGCGAGGCTGCGTTGCGCATCGGCCGGGAGCGCCTCGCGAGCGATGGCTCCGATCCGGAGCAGCGCTATCTCCTCGACGCCATCGCGGGCGTAAAACTCGAACGGGCGCCCCGCGACTATCTCGTCAGCCATTTCGACCGGTTCGCCGAGCGTTTCGACAAACAACTGGTCGAGGTGCTGGGCTATCGCGTCCCTGAGCAGCTGATGGAGATGATCGCGGCGACCGCGTCGCGGCTGACGCGCGCGCTCGATCTGGGCTGCGGCACCGGGCTCGCCGGACCGCGACTGCGCGTGGGGCGCAGCCGGCTCGTGGGTGTGGACCTCTCGCCGGGGATGCTCGCCAAGGCGAGGCAAAGGGGATGCTACGACGCCCTGATCGAGGCCGATATGATGACTTTTCTCGACGAGACGTCCGAGCGCTTCGATCTCCTGTTCGCCGCCGATGCGCTCATCTATTTCGGCGATCTCGAAGACTTTTTCGCCGCCGCGGCCCGCGTCGCGACGCCGGGCGGCGTCCTCGCCTTCAACGTCGAAACGACCGCGCTCTCGAGCTGGGTCCTGCTTCCTTCCGGCCGCTTCGCACATTGCGTCGAGGCGCTGCTCGCGAGCGCTGCGCCTTGGTTCATGCTGAAGTCGAGCGAGCCCGCATTTCTGCGTGTGGAAGCCAACAAACGGGTACATGGCGCGCTCGTGGCGCTCGAACGGCGGCGAGATTGAAGTGGGACGCGCATCGCGGTCGCGGGCGTGATGCGCGATTTTCGACCAAGCCCCGATTCCCCGATGATCGGCTGCTGGGCGGCTTTGTCGGGACTTAATTCACGGTCCCCTGACGGCAGAATTCCCTGTGGCAGGGAAAAAAGCAGGGAATTTCGTGGAATCGGCTGCTCTTTACGAGAATCCGTCTCGAAAACGTCTGCGAATTCAGGTGTTTGCAAGTGAATTCCCTACGCGGGCGAGCACGGAATTATTTTGCGCGAGCAGGGAATTGTTTCCGGCTTTTAGCGCGGAGCAAGGAATTTCGCGCAAAACGCCCCGACGCATCCGATACCGTCGAAGAGCATCCAGTAGCGGATAAGAAAATGATCGACGGCCGAGTTATGTTGCGTGGCGGAAATTCCGCCAGTTTCACTCCAAGGGGGTCGGCGGAAGGCCGGTGACGGACTAATAAGAAACAAGCAGCTCAGTCGCTGATTTCCATGCCGTTTTCCGTCATGGCCGGGCTTGTCCCGGCCATCCTCGTGGTTCGGCTTGCACGCGGCCCAAATGCTTTGCCGACGGGGGCGCCGACAGTATCGGAGACTGCAGCGCCATTGGACGACGTGGATGGCCGAGACAAGCCCGGCCATGACGGTGGGGGCGGCAGATGTCAGCAGTTTCATCCATCGGGGTCGGCCGAGGGCCGGTGCGGAACTCAGCTACGACGCGAAGGCGATGCGGCGTCTCCATCGACGAGGTCCTGCGGCGCGGCCGCGGTCCGGGCCTCCCACTCGGGCCGAAGCAACGCCATCAGCGTCAGATCCCGCCGTCGCCCGTCCGTGCCGAGATAGGCCTCACGCAGCACGCCGTCGCGACTGAAGCCAAGCTTTTCATAGACGCGTTGCGCCCTCGCGTTGCTGTCGAAAGTGCTGAGCCAGAAGCGGTGCGCGGCGGTCTCCCGGAATGCCCAGCCCGCGAGCGCGGTCATGAAGGCGAAGCCGACGCCGGCGCCGGGCTCGAAGACGGCGATCCGCTTGAGATAGAGATTGCCGTAACGATCCTCGAGATCGCGCAGGATCGCGAAAGCGACGACCGCGCCTCGAGCGTCGAGGCCGACGAAATAGGCGTATTCGGGGGAGGCCAGCATCGCCTCGTGTTCGGCGAGGCTGGAGCGGCTGATGAGGGATTCGAAACCCGGCCGGCGCTCGATCGCCATTATCGCCTCGATGTCGACCCAGGAGGCGCGGCGTAATGTTACTTCAGGGCTCATAGCCGAGGTCGAACTCCGAGACGGCGAACGAGAATGCGCCCGCGTCCGAATTCGTCGTTGCGCACGGGAGGGCGATTGTCTATACCGCGCCCACTCGCCGCCCTTCACAGGGTCTTGCGAAGTCGGGCGCTTAGCTCAGCGGTAGAGCACTTCCTTGACATGGAAGGGGTCAGAGGTTCAATCCCTCTAGCGCCCACCATAGAAATCAATGGCTTAGCTCGAATCGTCGAATCGCCAGCAACCGCTTTTTGGGCTAGCAACCACATAGCAACCGCCGGCCACGCGCGTCATGATCCGATCATAAGCGGACCCTCCGTGCACCCCCCGCCATTTGGGGGCGCCCCCCTGCCCCTGCCGGCCGCCGCGCCCTGCCCCGCTCGTGACCCTCGCGGCCGTCCCCGTCGAGAATTCGCATGCGCACCGCGCCGGCTGGCCAGCGGACTTCCTCGACAAAAGCGCGATCGTCCCGCGGGCGCTATGCGCGTCGGCGCTCCACTCGGCGATGACGGCGGCGGACGCGTCGAGGAATTGAACGCGGTAGTTCATCGGTCACGGCCAGACGGTAGGCGTCCTCGACATCAGGAAAACCCAAAGTGCTTCAATATTGGTAGCAAGGCTAATCCAACTATTCTGTTAAAGAATTTGCCAAAATAAATGTCGATCAGTACAGCGCCGGTTGTTGTCCACAACAACCTCATTTCCCAGCGAAATAACTTGCCTTCCCAATGAAAATGGGGCGCGACAGTTGCTCCAACCGATTTAAGATCGTCTATGTCTTTTTGCGTAGCTGCTTCACCAAATCTCGCCAGTTTTGGATTCAACGAAAATCGTAACATCTCTAGGGTCCATAGATAATTTGATACGACGGAAGCGTACCCAACGCCCAGCATAAACGTACAAATATCAATAGCTGGATAATAGGGTTAGCTTCAATTATATATTTGCTTTGTGTTCACAATAAACGCAAGGAACACACCAAAAAACGGAACAAAAAACAGATTTCTTGCTCGAACCATATCTCCCAAATCCTTTAAATACGACAGATCAACGGATTTGGGGTCTTTTTCATCATCGGCCATATGGATCGAGCCTCGAAATTACCGCGGCGCTCACATTGTAGCTCCGCGCAATCGAACGCAAGGTTTGCTCTGCGCTTGAACGTTGCCTGCCCCAGATGGTATGCCTCCGAAGGGCAAACTGTCTCGTGCGGGCCGCAGCCGCGGCTTCCCGGCGCGCCGTCGGAACCATCTCAGCACATCTAGCCCTCATCTAACCCCTATGCCCGCGCCCGAGCGCTGCGCCCCCATGGCGGGCGGTCGCCTCATGATGACAAATCCCGACCGCTCCAAGTGCTCCACGAGCCGCTCCGGCGACGATGCGCGCCATGATCTCCCCGCTGTCCCGAACCCGCTTTCGGCCACTGTAGCGCAGCGCGAAGGCGAGCGGCTCGGCGAGGTCGTCGGGCGTGGCGGGCGTGAGGTCGACGGGCTCGGGCATGCCCGAACAAAGAAAGAACGCGGCGCGCAAAAAAAAAGCCCCTGCGTTCCCCTGGGGAAGGAGCGCACGAGGGCAATATGATGGCCCCGCGTTTCCCCGTGACGCGGGGCCAATGCGCGGGGCCTGGAGGTCGACAGGCTTCCCGTGCGAGGTGAGTTTAGCACTGCTTCGTCCGGACTGACATCGTGGAAACTACCTACCTTTTCCGAGCGCGAATGGGCATATAAATCCGACTATGCAAGGGGAAGGTTCCAGGAAAAAGAAGCGGGGCCGGCCGCGCGTCGATACCGAGCCGATTAGGCTGCGGCTCGAGCGCGAGACGCTGGCCGCGATCGACGCATTCATTGCCCGTCATCCGAGCGTCGTGAGTCGCCAAGGTGCGCTCACATTCATGGCGGAAGCCGTACTCATGGACGAACGCTTGCTGTCGAACGTCGCCGGCCGCCGCATGCGATACGAATTGCGCCAACTCGAGGCAATCACGGATGACGAATTCGATCGGCTGTTGCTCGAATTCGTCAAGGAGCGGATCGGATCGAGCCGGGACGCGAGCGGCAAGCGACGGGCGGCGCCAAAGCCGACGGAGCGATAGGCGCGCGGCCCCCGAGAACGGCGAAGGCCCAGGCGTGCGCTTGCGCAAAGGGGGCGAATAGGTAGAACTGCCTATGCCGAAACCGTCCGCTCGGAGGGCGCGCCGGCTTGGGAAGGCGACGGCTGAGTGAAAAGTTGGGATTTTACACCGAAGCGACGGCCGCCGCAGAAGAACTCGCAGACGACGGCGGTCCTGGTCATTGTTGCGCTCGGGCTTGCCTTGCTCTTGTTGATAGCGTTGGCTGGGCGATACATGTGACCCGCGCGGCGAGGCCGGCGTGAGGCTGAAGACGAAAATGCGAAAAATTCAGTTCGCGAACCGTGACGCATCCTGATACGAGGCGCGCCATGACGGTCTACACATCAAGCCTTAAACCCGGCTGCGGCGACCGCTGGCAGCGCAGCCTTAACTAAACCTTGAAACATGATATCCTCCTTGGTCCATTAGACAAGGCACAGTAAAACCCGAGCTTGGCTGAACTAGACCTGAATAGAAATAGGCAATTTGAAGGCGACAACCCGAAACCCTAAGTAAGCGAAACGGGCAGCGGGAGCCGATCACCTATTACAAGGGATGATCCTTGACGGACGCAATCGGTATCGCGCCTGAAAGACGGTCGGATGGGTACACGTCGGCGACGGGCCGGAAGATCGATGGTCCGCGAAGCCTTCAATAACCTTGCCGAGGGGACCTATGCGCTTCTCGGCCCCAAAGTCGAGCGACTCGAGCGGCATGTATTGCAGGCCCATGGCGCCGCCGAGCGCTATCCCGTCGTCCCGCGCACCTTCGACGGCTTGCGCGAATGGCTCCATGACCGGGATATCGAGGGCTCGTCTTCCATCATCCCGACGGGCGTACGGCGAAAGTCAAGCGTGATTTCGGGATGAAGCGTCGCGGCTCGTCAAGCCGGCGGCGGCCGAGGCTCCCCGATGATCCTGCGGTTAGGCATGGCATCCAGAAGCGGCGCCTATCCGATATTTTTGATGTTATTATGCCCTGCGCGCTTATGGAAATTTCCGCAACCTGCCAGCGACGCCACTTAATCAACACAAAACCGCCGTTCGGCGATTTTATGGTACAAAATGTAGTTCGGGAATATATAGAAAGGCAGACATGAGAGTTCTCATCGGTATTGCTAGCCTGTGTCTACCCGCGGCCTGGCTTATCCTAGCTCCAATAGCGTACCAGGATCTGCCCCTCAAAGCTGGCGCCACCGAGTTACAGGATCTTTCTGCGTGCGAATCAAACGGTACTTCTAATATGGCCGCCGTCAAGATGGATGAAGACGACAGTTTAATAGCTAATGTTCGAATCAATGATCGATTCGACGAGAAATTTTTAGTCGATACCGGCGCAGATAACGTCATTATCAATCAGGACACTGCGCTTCGATTGGGTTTTCACTTGAACGAACAGGACTACACAGAGACGAGCGAAACGGCGGACAATACTGTACGAGTTGCTCCTGTCGTAATCGAGTCGCTCGAGATCGGAACTATCCACCTCACGAATGTCCAGGCGTTCGTACAACAAATAAACGGCGTAAATCTATTGGGCATGTCGGAGTTGAAAAAGCTCAAATTCAGCTTCCAGAACGGATGCTTCCGCACGGAACAGTAGCTCAGTCGCGTGCGGTCGGTAACGCCTGCGAGTGGCGGCCTGCATCTCCGCCACCTGCCGCCGCGAATTTCGGGTCTTTTTCGGATCGCAACCGGCCGACCGCAAAGACGGTGAACACGCCGGCCAACGCCAGCGCCATGCCGAACCAAGTCATCGCGTAGGAGAGATGGTTGTTGGGGAAGGCGAGTATCGTCTCGCCGCCCTCGGGCAGCGCGCCGGCGTCGGCGCTCGCGTCGGCGTCGATCGAGAACGGCGCGTGCGGACCCAGCTTCAGCGCACCGGCGATTTGTTCGACGTCGCGGGTGAACCATTGCCCATGGGCGGGATCGTCCGCGGGCGTGAACCAGGTGCGATCCTCGCTCGAGCGCATCAGGCCCGTCACTTCCACCGGGCCGGCCTTTCCGGCGCTCGCCTCGGCCCTGCGCTCTTCGGGCACGAAGCCGCGATTGACGAGGACGCTGGCGCCGTCGGCGAGTTCGAGCGGCGTCATGACGAGATAGCCGGGTCCGCCGTAGCGCCCGCGTGGGCTCGCGAGCGCGCGAAACACCATCGCCTGTCGCGCGTAATCGTAGACGCCGGAAACGCGGACATGACGATATTCGTAGTCGCGGGGATTGAGCTTCGTCCATTCCTCTGCTGAGGGAATCTCGACGGGCGGCGCGAGCGCACGCGCCTCCACGGCCGCGATCAGCGCTTCTTTCCACGCCAAGCGCTTCAGTTGCCAGACGCCGAGGCCGACCAGCACGGCCAGACCGATCAATGTCGCCGCCGCGGGCGCCGCGAGCGAGCGAACGCGTCCGCTCATGGCTCCTCCAACCGACCGGGCGCCGCATTGTTTTTATATTGCAGGGCGATCAACACGCCCTTGAGCGGTCGCAACATTCCGAGGCAGACGACCAACGCAAGCGGAATGAACACGACCATGAAGACCCAGATCGGCGGCTCCCAAGTCATGTCGACGATCAGAGCGAGCCCGACCACGAGGAAGCCGGCGATCAGCGTGACGAACACCGCCGGCCCATCACCGGAATCGGCGAAGCCGAAATCGAGCCCGCAGACCTGGCATTTCGGCGCAACGGTGAGAAACCCGTGGAACAGCCGGCCTTCGCCGCAACGCGGGCATCGGCCGGCGAGGCCCGTCGAGATCGCGGAAATCGGAGGATAGCGGGGTTCCTCGATGCTCATGCCGGTGATTCCCAGCCTCGCGCCCCGCCCGCGCGAGAAAGTTCATGATGGCGAAACCGCCCTCAACCGCCAGCCGCGCCCTCGATCGGGGCGCCCCAGGAACCCCAGACATAGATGCAGGCGAACAGGAACAGCCACACCACGTCGACGAAATGCCAGTACCAGGCGGCGAATTCGAAGCCCAGATGTTGTTGCGGCGTAAACTGGCCGAGCTGGGCGCGGAACAGGCACACGATCAGGAATATCGTGCCGATGATGACGTGCGCGCCGTGGAAGCCCGTCGCCATGAAAAAGGTGGCGCCGTAGATCGAATTCGAAAAGGCGAACGGCGCGTGATAATATTCCCAGCCCTGAATGCTGGTGAAGCAGAGGCCGAGAACAATGGTCAGCGTCAATCCGATCTTCAAACCCTGACGGTCGTTGTGCAGCAACGCGTGATGCGCCCAGGTGACCGTCGCGCCGGAGGTGAGCAGGATCAGGGTGTTGAGCAGCGGCAGATTCAACGGATCGAGCACCTCGGTGCCCTTGGGCGGCCAGACGCCGCCGGTGAAGGCGACGCGCGCCTCCTGAATATGCTCGCCAGTAAACAGAGACGCGTCGAAGAAGGCCCAGAACCAGGCGACGAAGAACATCACCTCGGAGGCGATGAACAGGAGCATGCCGTAGCGATGGCTGAGCTGAACGACGCGGGAGTGGTCTCCGGTTTCCGCCTCGTGGACGACATCGGTCCACCATGACGCCAAGGTGTAGAAAAGGCCGATTACGCCGATTCCGAAGCAGGGAACGCCGAGCTTGAGCCCGCCGATCGCAAGCCCCTTCATCGACATGATCAGCCCGACCGCGGTCAGAAAAGCGAAGCTCGCACCGATCAGCGGCCAAGGGCTCGGATTGACGAGGTGATAAGAATGATGCGGCTTGGCGTGCGCTTCGGCCATTAACTGTCCCTCTTGGTCTACACGTTCGGCTCGGCCCCGGTCGGATTGCTATGTTTCGCGCAACGCGTCAAGCTGCGTCCGATCAAAGTTTTGGCGCGGCCGCCGGGGTTTTGGGCGCGAGCGCGACCGGCTTGTCGGGGCCGGCCGCGAACAGCGTATATGACAGCGTGATCGCTTCGACATCGTCCATCTCATGCGCGTGCTCGAGACCGGGATCGAGAAAGAAGACGACCGGCAGGTCGGCGGTCTCGCCGGGTCCGAGCCGCTGCTCGCTGAAGCAGAAGCAGGAAATCTTGTCGAACCAGCCTCCCGCCACGTCGGGCGTCACGTTGTAGGCGGCGACGGCGGCGGTATCTCTCCGCGAGCGATTGTGCACGCGAAAAAACACCGTGGCGGTGGCTCCCGTGCGCAGCGTGATCGACGGCGTTTCCGGCTCGAAGGTCCAATCGAGGTCTTGCGAGACATTGGCGTCGAAACGAACGATCAGCGAGCGCTCGCCGCGGATCGCGGGCGCCGCTCGCGCCACTTGCGTCGTGCCGGCGAACCCCGTCCGCTTGCAGAACTCGGAATAGAGCGGGACGGCGGCGTAAGTCGCGCCCACCATCGCGACCGCGGTCGCTACCGCGATCCAGGCGAGGCGGCGATTTCGTGTTTGCAGCGAAGGCGAACGGCTCATCTGGCGACTCAGCGCATCGGTTGAAAGACGCCGGGACCGACCTTCACGATCGTGATGACGTAAAAGAGAATCGCCACGAAACCGACCGCCAGCCCGATCGCAAGATTGCGACGGCGCCGATTGCGAAGCTGGCCCTCCGTCAACACGATGTCGGATCTCCGGGGCTGGTCCATCGCGAAGTCCCTCATAGGCCCCAACGCTCGAACAAGCCGAAACCCCGCTCCACAACCAAAAATCCGAACAGCACGAAGAGATAGAGGATCGTGAACCAGAACAGCCGCATCGCCGCCTTGTTCGCGTCCGAGCCGTCGCGGTTTCGGTAAACCTGGACTGCGAGCGCGAGCAGCATCGCGCCCGAGACGATCGACGCCGCGCCATACAGCCGGCCGGCCATTCCGGTCAGCCACGGCGCGACGCCGAGCGGCGCCAGCAAGAGCGAATAGA
>Ga0209773_10000554_pt1 | contig 12268 bp, 7 predicted proteins | sample BogFormECP14_OM1_FD_188244 | JGI IMG/M metagenome (GOLD analysis project Ga0209773, IMG submission 188244) | Bog forest soil microbial communities from Calvert Island, British Columbia, Canada - ECP14_OM1 (SPAdes) (version 2) | ecosystem: Environmental > Aquatic > Freshwater > Wetlands > Bog ... | reverse complement strand
GGGCGAGGTCGCCTTCATTACCGGCGGCTCGAAAGGCATCGGGTTCGCCTGCGCCGCGGCGTTGGCGGCTGAGGGCGCCAAGGTCGCCATCGGCTCTCGCTCACAGGACAACATCGACAAGGCGCTCGCGAAGCTTCCGGGGGCCTTCGGGATCGCCGCGGACATGTCCGACGCGGCCGCCGCCGCGGCCGCGATCGACGCGGTCGAGAGCCAATTCGGCCCGATCGATATTCTGGTCAATTCGGCCGGCGCCGCCAGGCGCGCCACTCCCGACGACCTCACTCCCGCGGTCTGGCGAGCGGCGATGGACGCGAAATATTTCTCCTGCATCAACGCGATCGACCCGCTGGTGAAACGCATGGCGAAGCGCGGCCGCGGCGTCATCGTCAACATCATCGGCGCGGGCGGAAAAGTGGCGTCGCCGACCCATCTCGCCGGCGGCGCGGCGAACGCCGCTCTGATGCTGGTCACCGCGGGGCTCGGCTCGGCTTACGCCAGTCGGGGTGTCCGCGTCGTCGGCTTGAATCCGGGATTGACGGATACCGACCGGGTCGCGGAGGGCCTGGAGTCGTCGGCCCGGCTCGCCGGCGTAGACGCCGCGGAAGCACGGCGGCGAGCTATCGAGGTCATCCCGATCGGCCGCATGGCCGCTCCCGAGGAAATCGCCAATGCGGTGGCGTTCCTCGCATCGGACAAGGCGAGCTACATCACCGGCGTGACTATAAGTATGGACGGCGGCCAATATCCGATCGTCGCATAGCCATCCGTCAGAGCCACTTGGGCACGTCGACCCGCTCGAAGGTTTGCAGCTTTTCGACGAGCCGACGGGGATCGGCATCGACAGCGATGGAATGACGATGCGCCGCGGGCAGGAACTTCGCCTCGACCATGTGATCGATGAATTGCAGGAACAGGCTATAGAAGCCCGCCGTGTCGAGCAGTCCAGCCGGCTTGTCGATCTCGCCCAGCTGGTTCTGCGTCCAGACTTCGACGAATTCCTCGATCGTGCCGATGCCGCCGGGAAGGCCGATGAAGGCGTCGGCGAGTTCGGCCATCCTCTCCTTGCGCAGCCGCAGCGTGGCCGCGATCTCATGGCGGGTGAGCCGCGCGTGCGAATGGCCGCTCTGGTGCAGGCGCTCGGTGATGACGCCGTGAACGCTGCCCCCGGCTTCGAGGGTCGCCTCCGCGAGGACGCCCATCAGGCCTTTCGTCGTTCCGCCATAGACCAGCGTGATCCCCGCCTCCGCCAGTGTCGCGCCGAGCCGCTCCGCGCCCAACCTGTAGACGTTCGATCCGCCGAAATTGGATCCGCAGAATACGGCGATCGCCTTGATCGGCCTGATGGTCACGTCTCGGCTTCCCTCTTCTCTTCTTCAGCGCGCCTCGACATACCGGCGCGGCAGCATGACGTGAACCCCCTTCTTCACGTTGACGACCTGGGTGACGCGCAAATCCGCGGCGAGACTGCACAAGCGGTACGCGTTCTCCGCCGATATGCCGGCCCGCGTCGAGACCATCGCGATCATACCGCGCAGCGCCGCGCGGACGGCCTCATCGAGATCCTCGTCGAACGCCATAGCGATCAGATGCGTCGGCGTTTCCGCGAACGGCCCGGCGAGGTTCGCCGCTTTCACGAGATCGATCTTCAGCGTGCCGGTCAGTCCGGTTTCGACCGCCGTGAGGCAAACCTCGCCGTCGCCCTGCGCGGCATGGCCGTCGCCCACGGAGAGGCTGGCGCCTTTCACCGCGACAGGCAGATATAGAACGGCGCCGGGGATGAGTTCCGTGTTGTCGATATTGCCGCCGAACGCGCCGGGAATGACCGAAGTCAGGCGTCCCGCGGCCAGCGGCGGCGCAGTTCCCATCACGCCGAAAAACGGGCGCGCGGGGATTTCCATGCCCCAGGGCGTGCGGATCGTTCGGTTTTGCCGGTCGATCGCGAGATGGATCGTGCGGTCGAACGGGAAGTCTTCCGGCAGCGCGCCCATGCCCCGCCGGATCACGTTGAAACCCCAATCGTCGGCGAGGGCGACGTCGAGAATTTCGATTCGCAAGACGTCGCCGGGCTCGGCGCCGCGAACCGCGATCGGGCCGGTGAGGATGTGCGGCCCCAGTTCCGGCCGGAGCGCGGCGTCGATGGCCCGCAACGCAGGCCGCACCGTAAATTGCGGGTCGCTCGGCGAATACTCGCCGCCGCCGCTGACCGAATTCACGACGACGACGTCGCCGGGGTCGATCTCGAGAACCGGCGCGAGGGCGGCGTCGAAATACCCCCAGTGCACAGTGGTCGGGGCGGGATTCAGCTCGTGCATCGCCATCATGAACTCCGTGCATGGGAAATTGTCGCGGCTCTCGCAGACGCCATACGGAACCACTTGGCGGCTTTGCGCAAGCCTCGCGCATCAGCCGCCGCGAATTTTGCGGATTGAAAACAGGCAACGGCGTCGTCGCCCTCTGCAGCCCGATTCCGGAGGGCGCGGCGAGGCTGGCCCGGCGCCCCGAGAGCGTCGGGTGAAAATCCCACATTCGGCGCCCGCCCTCGGACGTCGCTTTTCCGCCGACAGTCCCCGGCCGCGTTTCGAAATCGTTTTCAAGGGTTTGCGAGTCGGTTTGTATCGACTCGCCGCTGCAGGAGCGCCGAATGAACTCGGTTGACAAGTCAGTTTCACGAATGTGACATTGCGTGGAACAAGAGGAAAGTCGATCGGGATGGCGCTCGGGCGGATAGGGCAACAGGGAATCGTGTTCGCGATCTTTGCTGCGCTGTTCGCTGTTTTCGCGTTCACTTTGCACGGCTTCGCGACCCCTGACAATATGCTGACATTGCTGCAGAATGTCGCGGTGCTCGGCATTCTCGGCCTCGCGATGGCGATCGTGGTGATCGGCCGCGGGATCGACATTTCGCTGATTGCCGCGCTGGCCGTGCCGCCGGGCCTGGTTCTGCAAATGGTGCAGGACGGATATTCCTTCGGCGTTTCGCTTCTGGCTGCGCTCGCGCTCACCCTCGTCTTCGGGCTCGTCAATGGATGGCTGATCGCCTACGCCGAAGTGCCCTCGCTGTTCGCGACTCTGGCGACCGGCCTCTTCATGGCAGGCCTCGGCCAATCCGTGCTGTTCAAGCTCGACGTCGTGCAATGGAGCCCGGCGCTGGGCGGCTTCGAACGTCTCGGGCAGGGCGTGATCCTCGGCGTTCCGATGCCGATCATCGTCTTCGCGATCGCATGCGGCTGTGTGGCGTTCCTGCTACGTCGGACGCGAGTCGGCGCCTATATCTACGCCATCGGCGACAACCCGTACGGCGCGCGCGTGACAGGCATTCCGACGCGTCCGATCATCGTGCTGCAATATGTGCTGGCTGCGATGATCGGATGTCTGGCCGGCCTCGTGCTCGCGGCCTCCGTGAACAGCATGCCGACGCGCATCTTCAATTCCACGCTGATTTATGACGTCATCCTCGTCGTCGTGCTGGGCGGCATCGGCCTTTCCGGTGGGCGGGGTGGCGTCCTGAATGTTGTGATCGGCACGCTGCTGATCGGCACGATGTTGAACGGCATGACGATCATGGACGTTTCCTATTCCGGCCAGAACCTCGTAAAGGGCATGGTGCTGCTGGTCGCGGTGATCGCGGATTCCTTCTTGAATCCGCGCAACGAAGAGACGGCCCAACAGGGCGACATCTAGCCCGACTTAAAAAGACGTCGGCGCAATCCAAGGAGGAAAAACGTGAAAAGGTCATTTTGGTCTTTGTTGAAATCGGCGGCCTGCGCGCTCGGTTTGATGGCCGTCGCGAGCGTGCCTGCGCTGGCGCAAAAGGGGCTCGAAGAGCCGTTTCAAGCCCCGTTCAAGGCCGCGCTCGAGGGCAAGACCGTCGCCTTCGTTCCCGTGGCAATGAATTTCGATCTCACCGAAGGCTGGTTCGCGGAGCTGAAGAAGGACCTCGAACCCTATGGCGTGAAGGTCGTGGTGCGCGATCCCAACTGGAGCACCGACGCGGGCGCCCAGGCGGTGACGACGCTGATATCGGAAAAGCCAGCGGTCATGGTCATTCACAATCCCGACGTTCAGACCTACGCCAAGCTGCTGCAACGCGCCGAGAACGAGGGCATTTACGTCATCCAGATCAACATGGGTTCCAACTATCGCAGCTCCGGCTTTGTCGGCGCGAACTGGATCGAGATCGGCGAACGCGACACCGAGGCGGTCGTGAAGTCCTGCGAGGGCAAATCGAATAAGATTGCGATCGTTCAGGGCGCGCTCTCCGCGGCGGCGTCGGCCTATACGCTCAAGGGCGTCGAGAACGTCCTGGCGAAGCACCCGGAAATCAAGGTGGTCTCCAGCCAGGCCGCGGATTGGGACGCGGCCAAGGCCAAGGCGGTCACGCAGACCGTGTTGAAACAGAATCCCGATCTCTGCGGTATAGTCGGCTTCTGGGACGGCATGGACATCGGCACGGCGGCGGCGGTGAAAGAGGCCGGCTTGACCGGCAAGGTGTTCGTTGCGACTTCGGGCGGCGGCGAGCGCAAAGGCGCGTGTGACCTTGTCAAGTCGGGCGGCTTCGACCTCGACCTCAGCTACGACGTGCCGACGCAGGGCGAGCAAATGGCCGGCATGATCAAGTGGCTGATCTCTTCGGGCGTCAAGCCGGGTTCGGTGAAAGGCTCGGACTATACGACGCTGATCCCGATCACCGTCGCCAACGCCTCGAGCGACACCGCGTGCTGGAACCTCGGGGATCTTAAGAAGTAAGATCGTCAGCGCGGTTGTAACGAGAAGCGAAACGACTCCGGGGCGCGTGATGCCGCCCCTGCTTGCTGAGTTTCGCCCACAAGAAGCAACAGTTCAGCCGGTGATCTCCATGTCGTTTTCCGTCATGGCCGGGCTTGTCCCGGCCATCCACGTGGTTCGGCTTGGACGTGAGGGGGTCGTAAGTTGAATCGCCGTTTCATCCGTCTGGGCCGGTCGACGGCCGGAACCGAACTCGCAACGGCGCCTCCGGCGGCCTATCGATCTCGCCCAGGGCGAAGGCGAAGATGCAAGAAGCGCTGATACGCTGGCGATATCGCCTCTGGCCCGATCATCTGCTCGGCGAGATACTGTCGAAACGATGGACCGAAACGGCGATTCCAGTCATCGTATTGCTGATCGTCGGTTTCGCGCTGAGCCGCGCTATTCCGGGCTTCCTTTCCGTCGGCAGCCTGGGCGACGTCGCGCGGCAAGCCGGCGAGATCGGCTTCGTCGTGCTCGGCATGGCGTTGGTCGTCATCGTCGGCGGCATCGATCTGTCGGTCGGCTCGATGTTCGCCTTGAGCGATTTTTGCGCGCTCTATTGTCTGGACGTTCTCGGCTGGCCCGTCCCCGCGGTCGCCGCCGCCACCGTGATCGCGGGCGCGGCGCTCGGCTTCGTCAACGGCGTCCTGATCGGCTACCTCCGCCTCAGGGCCTTCATCACGACCCTGATCACGCTGATCATCTATCGCTCGGCCTACGATCTGCTGCTGGTCGACAATTCCAACACGATCGCGGCCGCGTTCCCCGACTTTCCCTCCTGGAATTTTCTCGGCGGCGGCGATGTGTTCGGCGTGCCCAGCGTGGCGATCGTCTATATCGTGGTCGCGATCTTCGGCCACGTCTTCCTGACCCGGCTGCGGCCCGGCTGGCACGTCATGGCGATCGGCGGCTCGCGGCGCTCGGCGTACAATTCAGGCATTCCGGTCAGGCGGACGATCGCGCTCTGCTATGCCGCGAGCGGAGGGCTGACGGCGATCGGGGCGCTGTTCTTCGCGGCGCGGCTGGGGACGGTCGGCGGCGATGTCGGCGTGGGGCTGGAAGTGACGGTCCTGACCGCCACGGTCCTCGGCGGCATCAGTCTCGGAGGCGGCAAGGGCTCCGTGGCGAAAGCGCTCGCGGGCACGCTGATCGTTCTGCTCGTCACCAACGGTCTGACGACCCTTTCGGTGCGCGGCGGCTTCAACCGCATGGTGCTCGCCTCGATTCTGCTGATCGCGGCGATGATCGACATCCGTTGGTTGAAGAACCGCAACCGCATCATCAGCAAGGTCTACGTCAGCCCGACCTACCATGCGCTGCCGCCTCCCCCGTCGACGGCCGCCGCGCTCGGCGGGGCGTTCGCGCAGAACGACAAGCTGCACGACGTGACGCTGATCGGCCTCGGCCGGATCGAGGCGCCCGAGGACGTCATCCTCGATCGCAACGACAATCTCTACGCCGGTTCGCGTCATGGCGACATCATGCGCTTTCTCGCGCCCGACTACGAAGAGATGGAAGTCTTCGCGCATATCGGCGGCCAGCCGCTCGGGATGGCGTTCGACCGCGACGACAATCTCTATGTCTGTATCGGCGGGATGGGCCTCTATCGCATCACGCCCGACCGCAAGGTCGAGCGCGCGACCGACGAAACGAACCGCACCCTCGCCTCCGTCACCGACGACAGCCGCCTCAGGCTCGCCGACGATCTCGACATCACTGCCGACGGCCGAATCTTCTTTTCCGAAGCCACGGTGCGGTACGAAATGCACGAATGGCCGGTCGATGGGCTCGAAGCGCGCGGCAATGGCCGCATCATCTGCTACGATCCGGCCAAGGGCACGACGAAGACGGTCTTGCGAGGCCTGAAATTTCCCAACGGCATCTGCATCGCCAGCGACGGTCGGTCGATCCTCTTTGCGGAGACTTGGGGCTGCTCGGTCAAGCGCTACTGGTTCGACGGTCCAAAGAGCGGCAAGGTCGAGCCTGTGATGGAAAACCTGCCGGGGTTTCCGGACAACATCAACTTGGCCTCCGACGGCAATTATTGGCTGGCGATGGTCGGCATGAGGAGCCCGGCGCTCGATCTGGCCTGGCGCATGCCGGGCTTCCGAACGCGGATGGGCAAGCGCGTGCCGATCGACGAGTGGCTGTTCCCGAACATCAACACGGGCTGCGTCATCAAATTCAACGAGCGAGGCGAAGTGCTCGAGTCGCTCTGGGATCGCGACGCGCGCAATCATCCGATGATCACGTCGATGCGCGAGCACCGCGGCTATCTCTACCTCGGCGGCATCGGCAACAATCGAATCGGGCGGTATAAGCTCGAAGGCGCCGATCCGAATTTCGTCCAATACGATCGCCGATGGGGCCGCGTTTGATAGGGGTGCTGAGGAGCCTGGCCGACAACTGGCTCGGGCGGGGCGAGGCGACGGTGACCGTGCCCTCGTTCGACGGCGCGCTGAAGCCGAACCAGCAACTCGAGAGCGCGCAGACGGTCGCGAAATTCGATGCGGCGGAGGATTTGGCCAGCGACGGCGAGAATGTCTACGTCACGGACGGTCCCGCCATTCGAGCGATCGAGGGAACGGGTGCGCGCGAGATTCGTCGGTTCGATCGCCAGATCACTGCCCTCTGCTGCCTGCCGGACGGCGGTCTCGCGGTGGCGTTGGCCGGACGTGAGGTGCGCATGTTCGGCGCGGCCTCGGGCGCCGACGAGGGGGTCGCCTTTCCCGATACCGGAATGAACGCCGTCAATGCGCTCTCCGCGGGCCCCGGGGGTATGTTGCTGGCGACTGACGGTTCGCGCGCGCAGACCTCTCAGCGCTGGGCCCACGATCTCATGGAGAAGGGCAAAACCGGGCGGTTGCTGTCGTTGGATCCGGCGACCCGGCGGGTGCGGGAGATCGTGAACGGACTCGCTTATGCGTTCGGCGCCTGCACGGCCGGCGGCGAAATCCTGGTCAGCGAGAGCTGGCGCCATCGCGTACTGGCGGTCTCGGATGACGGGCGCAAACGTGTCGCTCTCGACAATCTGCCGGCCTATCCCTCGCGGCTGTCGCCGGCGGCGACAGGTGGGTTCTGGTTGACGTGCTTCGTCGCGCGCACGCATCTCGTCGAGTTCGGGCTGCGGGAGAACGCCTATCGCCGCCGCATGATGAAAGAGATCGCGCCGGAATTCTGGATCGCTCCGCGACTGCGCTCGGGCGCGTCATTCGAAGAGCCGATGCAGGGCGCTCACATCAAGACCATGGGCGTCATCAAACCCTGGGCGCCGCCTCGCTCCTACGGCCTGGTGATCCGCCTCGATGCGCGGGGGACGCCGGTCTATTCGCTGCACAGCCGCGTCGATGGCGTCAATCATGGCGTCGTGTCGGCGGTCGAGGCGGGGGGCGCCCTCTACGTCCTGGCCAAGGGGCCGGGGCGTCTGCTGCGTCTGCCGCTGGCGGGGCTCGAAGCGGAGATGGTCCGGTGAGCGACAATATTCTCGAGCTTCGCAAAGCGACCAAACTCTATTCGGAGGTGCCGGCGATCGACTGTGTGGATTTCGAGCTCCGCCGCGGCGAGATTCATGCGCTCGTCGGCGAGAACGGGGCGGGCAAGTCGACTCTGACGAAGGTCATGGCGGGCGTGGTGACGCTGACTTCGGGCTCCATGCTCGTCGACGGACGGCCCGTCGCGCCGAGATCGCCGCTGGAGGCGCGCCATTTGGGCGTCGCCATGGTGTTCCAGGAGAACAGTCTCGTTCCCACGATGACGGTGGCGCAGAACCTGTTCCTGGGTCAGGAACGGTTCTACAATCGATTGCGCGGCATCTACATCGCCGCGCAGCAATTCCTGCAATCGCTCAATTTCGACGTGACGCCGACCGCGACGGTCGGAATGCTCGGCGCCGCCAAGAAGCAGATGGTCGAAATCGCGCGCGCGGTGCTGCATCAGGCCAAGATCATCATCTTCGACGAACCCACCGCGAGTCTGACGCCCGAAGAGAAGAAATATTTCTTCGATCTCGTGCGCGATTTGAAGCGTCGCGGCGTTTCGATCGTCTTCATTTCGCACGCGCTCGAGGAGGCGTTGCTGCTGGCGGACCGGATCACGGTTTTACGCGACGGGAAACATGTGGTGACCGACGATGCGGCGAAATTCGACCGGGCGCGCATCGTCCAGGCGATGGTCGGACGCGACCTTTCCAACACGCTCTACGGCGCTCGGAAAGCCCGCGTGCGCCCGCCGGGGGCGCGCGCGCTGACGGTCCAGAATCTAAAAATGGCGCCGATCGTGAAGAACAATTCGCTGTCCGTGTTCGCCGGGCAGATCACCGGCGTGTTCGGTCTCGTCGGCGCCGGGCGAACCGAAACCTTCAAGATCGTCGCTGGCGTCTTGAAACGCGATTTCGTACACGGCGGCGAAATCTTCCTCGGCGAGCGGCCGGTGCGTTTTCGAGTGCCCGCGAGCGCCGTGCGTGCGGGTGTCGCCTACGTCACCGAGGATCGCAAGGTCGAGGGCTTCTTCGAGACGATGTCGATCGCACGCAACATCTACCTCGGACTGCTCGCCAAGTTTCCAAATGGCCGCTTCCTCACTTCCCGGACCGAAGCCGACAAGACCGGCGAGAGTTGGATATCGCAACTCAAGGTGCGCACGATCGGCAAGGGCGTCAAGGTCGTCGAATTGTCCGGGGGCAACCAGCAGAAAGTGGTGATCGCCAAATCGCTGGCGCAGGAGCCGAGCCTGATCATTTTCGACGAACCGACCCGCGGCGTCGACGTAGGCGCGATCGTCGAAATTCACGATCTGATCAACCGCCTGGCCGACGAAGGCAAGGCTGTCGTCGTGATCTCCTCCTATCTGCCGGAAATTCTCGCGATCTCCGACCGCATCCTGGTTTGCCGGCAAGGCAAGGTTGTCGAGGAATTCTCCGCGCTGGACGTGACCGAGGAGAAGATCATGTATGCCGCGATTCATTAGCGTGGCGGCGAAGCGCGGTAACACATTTGGATGCGTCGGGGGCGCGCGAGTCGCTTTCGCACCCAAATGCGAGCCAACCTCCAATTATCGGCGCCGACAGGCAATCATCCGGTCTCGGCCAGAATTAGGGGTTCCAAGCCTAAAACCAAGGAATAATTACTGTTCTGTCCAGCAGCCTCGGCAATCCTCTCCTCCCGGACGCGGCCGGTTCATCGTGCCCAATCCTGCGGCAAGAGGTCAAAGAATCCGTAACGACCGCGGATTGACTCCTCCTCCGCGCGCGGCGCAGCATCGCCCGACGGACCGGCGCGGTGCGGGGGACGGCGATGGCGGGGACATCAGACCTGGGCATCTGGACGCTGTGCCGGCTCGCCGGCCTGCTGTTGGCACTCCTCTCACCGGCCGCCCGAGCCGGCGCTGCTGAATATTATGGCTACGATCAGGGTGGCAGCCGCTTCGCGCCGCTCGACCAGATCACCCCGGGCAATGTCGACCAATTGGTCCCGGCCTGGACCTACCATACCGGCGATCTCGAGAGCCGCGCCCCCGACGTGCTGAAGCGCTCGAAATTCGAGGTCACGCCGATCCTGGTCGGCGACAAGCTGGTCGCCTGCACGGCGTTCAATGCCGTGGTGGCGCTCGACCCCGGCACAGGGCGAGAGCTGTGGCGCTACGACCCTCAGATCAAGACCGATTACCGCCCGGCCAACATGTTCGCCTGCCGCGGCGTGGCGGTCTGGCCCGGCCCCGCCGGCGCGGCCGGGCCTTGCGCCGAGCGGATCCTGACCGCGACCGCCGATCTCCGGCTGATCGCGCTCGACCTAAAGGACGGCAAGCCGTGCGCCGATTTCGGCCAGGATGGCGCGATCCGAATCGATCCCGGCAAGCCGCTGGTCTGGCCCGGCGAGTTCCAGTTCACCTCGCCGCCCGCGGTGATAGGCGATCTGGTCATCCTGGGCTCCTCGATCGGCGACAATCAGCGGGTCGACGAGCCGCGCGGCACGGTGCGCGCCTTCGATGTCCGGACCGGCGCGCCGCGCTGGCGCTGGGACCCGGTGCCTGAGCGCGCCGACGACCCGGATGCGGCGAGCTGGGGCGATGGCTGGCGGACGACTGGCGCTGCCAATGTCTGGGCGCCGATCGCGATCGACGAGGCGCGCGGCTTGTTGTTCCTACCGACCACCAGCCCGAGCCCGGATTTCTACGGCGGCCTTCGCCCCGGCGACAATCGCCGCGCCGATTCCGTGGTTGCCCTCAGGGCCGAGGCCGGCACGGTGGTGTGGAGCTACCAGCTCGTGCACCACGATCTCTGGGACTATGACAACCCGGCACAGCCGAGCCTCGCCACGATCACCCTCGACGGCAAGAAGCGCGACGTCGTCATCCAGGGCACCAAGCAGGGGCTGGTCTTCGTGCTCGACCGCGAGACCGGCCAACCCGCGCTGCCGATCGAGGAGCGCCCGGTTCCGCAGGGCGGCGTCGCTGGCGAGGTGCTGTCGCCGACCCAGCCCTTCCCAGCCGATCTACCGCCGCTCGGCCCCGACCGCATCACGCCGGAGCAGGCGTGGGGGTTGACCCCGTGGGATCGCGGCGCATGCGCCCGGGCGATAGCCTCGGCGCGCAGCGAGGGCCGCTTCACCCCGCCGAGCCTCAAGGGCACGCTCGTCATGCCCTTCACCGGCGGCGGCGTGAACTGGGGCGGCCTCGCCGTCGATGGCGGCAAGGGCGTGGTCTATGTCAACAGCTCGAATATGGCGCACCGGATCACGCTCTTCCCGGCCGCCGATTACGCTCAGATGAAGCAGCGTTTCCCGGACAAGGAGGTCTCGCCGCAGCGCGGCGCGCCATATGGCATGATGCGCGAGCTGCTGGTCTCGCCGCTGGGATTGCCCTGCAACCCGCCGCCCTGGGGTGTGCTGACCGCGCTCGACCTCGGGAGCCGCAAGATCCTCTGGCAGGCGCCGCTCGGCACGACCGAGGAACTCAACCCGCTGGGCCTCGCCAGCCGCATCGGCACGCCCACCTTCGGCGGCCCGCTCGCCACCGCGAGCGGCCTGGTCTTCATCGGCGCCGCGCTCGACGACTATCTGCGCGCCTTCGAAGCGAAGACTGGCGCCGAGCTGTGGACTGGCCGCCTGCCCTCCGCCGGCATCGCCACCCCGACAAGCTATCTCTGGCAGGGCCGCCAATTTGTCCTGATCGCCGCCGGCGGCCATGGCGAAGCCGGCGCCCCGGCCGGCGACACGCTGGTCGCCTTCGCCCTGCCCGACCCTGGCGAGTCCGGCCCTTCGCCCTGGCTGCACTGGCTCGACCAGCCTGGCGGCCGTTCCGAGCTGCACGCCGGGATGGCCGGAATCGTGGTGCTCGCGCTGGCGGTGCTGTGGTGGCAGCGGCGGCGCAGGCGCAGGCGACATCGGCGGCCGGACCGTCGGGATGGCTCGGAAGCGACACCAAGTATGAGATCTTGGCCACTAATGAGAATTCGTTCCATGACCGTCACGTACTTTATGCCGTATCGGAGCGATCAGGCGCGCGC
>Ga0209773_10000553_pt1 | contig 12271 bp, 10 predicted proteins | sample BogFormECP14_OM1_FD_188244 | JGI IMG/M metagenome (GOLD analysis project Ga0209773, IMG submission 188244) | Bog forest soil microbial communities from Calvert Island, British Columbia, Canada - ECP14_OM1 (SPAdes) (version 2) | ecosystem: Environmental > Aquatic > Freshwater > Wetlands > Bog ... | reverse complement strand
CTTTCAAGGTAATCGACACACGCGGCCGCCCATTTCTCGCTGTCCGCAATGGCCGTGAGTCCAGCGATCCGCAAAGCTTCGCCCGCCCCGGGCTGATCTACCATCAAGCAGGATACTCCGCGCTTCGCGAGCTCCTGCCGCATCGTGAGAAAGATCATTTCCTTGGTGCTATCCAGTCCGTTGCAAAAGATCATGCACGGGTGCGGACCCTCGCCGTGTCCCTTAACGAAAAGCGCCGGGAAGCTTTTTTGGCTGAATGCGATCTCTACACGCCGGCAGCTAAGGTCGCCGACCGTGATCGCGCGCTCGATTGTGTTGAGCATTTTCCCGTACATTTCTGCACGCGGCGCGTAATGCCTGCTCTGCATGCGCTCCGCGGTCAGGTAGTAAGCCGAAGCACGACAGTATTTCTCGCTCGCACTGGCCGCGTGCCCCATCGACTCGGCTTCCTCGCCAAGAACGATCAGACGATCAGCCAGCTCCCCCCAAGACCTGAAGAAAGCCTCAGTGCCTTTGTCAGCTCCTTCTTCTGCGATCGAACGCAAGACCTGGTTGGCCTGGTCTATCTCTCCAATCGCGCCCCCCATGCCGAGGCAAATGTTGATAGCCAGATTCCATGCGTAGTTTCCGGGAAAGGGTTCGTACATAACTTGCTCGTTGGCGCCGCGCAGAGCTCAGTAAGGTGCCATCAGCGCGGACGTGGTCTGATCTATCAGCGCACCATGTTGATCGGCAAAGCTACTGCCCCCGCGCCATTCCTCCATTTCCCAATCGGCTAGCTGCTTCGATACTTCGACGACAAGCTTAACTCTCTCGAACCGCCTCCGCATGAACTCGTCCAATACTGCGTCAACCGGAGCATCGCGTCCCAGAAGCTCGCCCAACAGCACCGCGTCTTCAATTGCCATTGCCGCACCTTGGGCTAGGTGTGGAGTCGTGGCGTGCGCTGCATCGCCTATAACTATGACGCGACCTTTCATCCAGGGAGAGGGTAGGAGCAAGTGCTCCATTGACTTGTACACGACCTGCTCCGGATCGACGATCTTCTCGCGCAATTCCGCGATGTAGCCTTGATAGGAAGACAATCGATCTCTCATTGACGCGGCGAGTCGTTCGCTCGGCATTGGCTGATTGGCAGGCTCCGAGGTCACCAAAAACATATACATAAGCTTCGGCCCCAGGGGCACAAGTCCAACCTTGCTTTTCGAGCCATAGTAAATGCGCCCCCAATCAAGATTCTGGGGACGAGGTAAATTGTACCGCCACACGCTCTGCCCGACGTTCCGGGGGCTGGTCACGTCGTCGAACAAGCGTCTGCGTGTATCTGAGTAAATGCCGTCGCAACCTATAACGAGATCATAGCGCCCTTCAGAGCCGTCACTCAGAACAACTCGAACCGAGTCATCGGTTTGGTTCAACTGCGCTATTCGGACCCCCACTCGAATCGTAACACCGTGGGCAACGGCGGCCTCGGTCAAAATTGTGTGCAGCGCGGGGCGCGTGATCCCATTGACCGGAGGAAAGTTGCGGGCAGCGCTGTTGCGGGTTGAAACTTCAATGAGAAACTCCCCGGCCTCATTGTAGATGCGCCAACCGGGAAAGGGAGCTCCCGCCTCGACGCATCGGTCCGCCAGGCCGATCTGGTCGAGTGCTCGCAAGGTGTTGTTCGGCTGTATTATCCCGACGCCATAAACTCCGAGGTCCGGCTTCGCCTCTATCAGATCCACTTTGATGCCGGCGCGGCGCAGCGCAGTCCCCGCAGTGAGTCCGCCAATGCCTCCACCAACAATCAGCGCATTATTGATCGCCGTCATCAAACGTCCTCGTGGCCCCAGGCTTGGAGAACCACTTCCTTACGGCATGGGCTTGATGTAGGCGTATGCGACCGTCTTCCATGCGTCAGCGTTCTCGTCATAGCTGACGTTCAGCGGATCTTTGCCGGCTGCCACATCGTTAATGAGCGACGTGAGCTTCCGACGGGTCATTACCACGCCCTTGTCCGACGCGACGAGATGTTCATCATCGTGGACCGCAATGGAGCCCTGGGTTGATTGGGTTTCGTAGTCACCGGGGCATCGCTGCAGGTCTTCGGGGCTGCTGTCCGACCATAGCTTCCCTTTGTGAAGGCCGGTGTACTTCAAAATCTCCGAAATTGGAAAGCGTATATTCAGGCCGGTACGCATGATGACAAAGATTTTAAAATGGGTATCGTCGACCGGAACGTGCCATTGAATCTTGTTGACGGTATTGTGTTCGTTTGGAGGATTGGGAAGGTTCGGAATGAAGCTTACGTTGGGCATTATGTTCTCTACCGAATAGTACATTCCTTTTCCTCCGCCGAGAGGAAAGATCTGCTCGTAGCGAAGGCCTTTGGCTGTCTCACTCCAACTCGTATGCTCGATATACCTGTGAGTATCCATGTCGGGCGTGTACTTGGGCTCTCCACCGAAAAAGTTCTCTTCGCTGTGCGCTATATGGAGCCACACCGCATGCATAGGATCGAGTGTGTTTTCGAACGACTGTAACCAGTTGAAGTCCAGCGCATCTTTCGGGCCGTATCCGAAGGAAGGATACATGTAGGAGAACTGTTCCTCCTCGGCTGGGTTCTCGAGAAGCTCCCACCGCGGTAGTGCGGGCTTCTTTTCAGGTGGCCCCATGTATGCCCAGATGACGCCATAGCGCTCTCGAACCGGGTACCAAGGTTGTCGGATCGAATGGCGAACCTTACCACCATCCTTTTCGCACGCCTGATCCAGACAGTGCCCTTCCGTATCATACTTCCAGCCGTGGTACGGACAGCGGATACCGTCTTGCTCAATACGTCCATAAAACAAGCTGGTTCCTCGATGACAGCAGTGCTCGACCATCAAACCTGGCCGGCCTTCCTTGTCACGGAAAAGAACTAAATCCTCGCCTAGCATGCGAATCCTTGTTGGCACATCGCTGTTCGTGTCAGCGGAAACCGCGATAGGATGCCAGTAGCGACGAAAGAGCTCACCCATAGGTGTGCCCGGTCCAACTTCAGTCAAAAGCGGATCGAAGCGGTTGCGTTTACGTCCATAGGCAGTGCCGGTGTCGATCGTCTGCAAGCTGGCTCCATTAGGTCTGATCACTTCAGTCATGTCCTTGCTCTCCACGAATTCACATGCTGTTGCCGCCGCTGCATAGCAGCCGAACCAATCATCTCTTTACAGAACCAAGCTCAATCCTTAAGCATGCTCGCAGGCGGCGGCGGTCCCCATTGACTGCGAAACCCTTCCGCGGGAGTCTGCACCCGCGAACCCCATGCCGCATCGAGTAAGTCTCCATCAGTCCAATGCTCAACTGTATGACCCCACGGATCGCGCCAGTAGTCGAAGATCTGACTACCTAGCAGATGACGACCGATACCCCATTCGTGGCGACGGTTTTTTTGTTCAAGCCAGTCATGTCCGCACATCAGATCGTCGAAGTCGGCAACTTCAAAGGCGGCGTGATTGAAGGCGGGTCTGCCGGTGCCAAGAAGAAACAAGCTATGATGATCGCTCGGAATAGATCCGCGATCGCAACGCAGGAACGCTCCCATCGCTTGCTCCGGTGATCCGGGGTTAATCTCATCGGAAGTGATCAATCCGAAGCGCGACTTGTACCATGCTTCCGACTCGCGGAAGTTCTTCACATTCAGAACACAATGGCCCAGCCGCTTGACGTGCGACGGTCCCGACGCGATGCGCTTCAGGAAGTTCAGCCGTTTAGTGTCATGAATATCGTTCGTAGCAATGGCCGCCGCCGGTTCAATACGTTCGGCGCCGCGGCGTCCGGCTACTACCTCGACACGAAAACCATTGGGGTCGCTAAGTCTTATCAACCGCCCACCACCTGGACCTTCGAGGTTCTCAATCGGGGCATTTTCGGCATTCGCCAGCGTTCTTAGATCTTCCAGCGACGCCGCTTCAAATCCGACCGCGGCGAAACCGGGCTCCCCCTTTTGGGTCACATGCAGAAACGGGTCTGGATCGAGTCCTCGCATGTACAGCGCGTCGCGACTCCGCTCGGCGCGTATCATCCCGAACTCGGTCAGGAACGCTTCCATCGCATCGAGATCGGGAGCATAGAACCTCACGAACGCTACGTCCTGGATTTTGATACCCATCACTGCTCCTTTTTGCGATCAAAAATCGATTTAGTCGCGATGCGCAAAATACGTCCCGCTTCGGCACGGCTGAGCCCCAGCCCGTGCAGGAGTAATGTCCCGAGCTGGCCGGCAAACTCGCGCGCGAGGCTTGGGGACAGTTCGACGACTCGATTTAGTCCCGCGATACACACGCCAACTATGGCCGCGATTGCAATGTCTTCCGTTGGCGCGACTATACGGCCGCGCGCGAGGCCAGTCGCTACGTCTTTGCGCACGCCTACGTTGAACGGCGCTTCAGGGTCCATCGCATGCGGGAACAGCCTCATCAATGCCGCTGCCCGCCGGGGATCGCTGAAGCCAAACCGCAGTACCCAACAAAACGCGCGGGCAATTCTTAGCGCAGGATCCGCAACGCCCTCGTTGGTCTTGCTGATCTCGTCTGTCAGGTACATTCGAACCTGCGCCGCAAGCTCACGCGTCAGCTCGTCTTTGTCGGCGAAGTAGTTGTAGAAGGTACCCTTACCGACGTCCGCGCTCATCGCGATTTCATCGACACTTAGAGCGTCAATGCTGCGTGAGGCGAGTAGAGAGTGGCCCGCGTCGAGCAAAGCCTGGCGCGTCTGAAGCTTGCGCCGTACCCGCCGGTTAGCAAGGCCGGACGCCCTTGTAGGTCTTGAAGAAGGAGCTTGTTTCATCGGCTGGTGACGTTTCCACTATCGCTGGGCGGCGGATTTATAAGAGCCTTAGCGCCACAGTTGTTTGCTAGCGATGGCGGCGCCCTCGACCAGCGCTTCAAACTTAGCCCACATGATTTCGGGATGTACCCGTGGCTCCCAACCTCCGAAGGTCCCGAATCCACAGTCCGGCGCCGCGATGACGTTCTCGCGACCTACCAGTTTGGCGCAACGCACAATACGCTCGGCGACCAAATCCGGATGTTCCACGAAGCTGGTCACGGTATCCACGACGCCAGGAATCAGAATCTTATCCTGCGGAAACTTAACCTCCTTCCAAACCTGCCATTCATGTCCGTGGCGCGGATTCGCTCCTTCCAAAGAGTAAGCTTGAGCCTTCACCCTTAGGACTAAGTCCACCACGTCCCTAAGAGGGACATCACTCTCATGCGGTCCTTCAAAATTGCCCCAACAGATATGAAATCGGATCCGATCCTCTGGCACATCCGACAGAGCATGGTTCAAAGCCTCGACCCGCAACTCGATCGATTCGCGGTACTCCTTCCAGGGCCGCTGCCAATACTGCCGATTCCGCATCATCACAAAATCCGGAGAATCGATCTGCAAAACAAGTCCGGCATCGACGATAGCTTTGTATTCGTGCTTCAGCGCGTCCGCGAGTGCGTACAGGTATTGCCGATCGGATGAATAATGTCGGGTCGGCACCATAAAGAATACCTGGCCAACTGCGACCGAGGGCATGAAAGCCTCTTCGTAGTGCTGGCCTTTTAGTGCCGCCTTCAGATTCGCAATATCAGTTTCAAGCTCGGTCTTGTCCGTCCAGGCGATCGGACCCACATTTAATGGCAAGGTGCCAAGACCCGCCAGCAGGTCTACCCCCCCCTCGCGCAGAGCCTGTTCATAGCCCGGGAATTTGGAGGGAGGCGCCGGGTATCCCGCCGTATTAACACTGTCGAGTCCCGACAGCCGTTCGCGGACGTAGTTCGTAAAGCTCGGCTTACTGAACTCGCCATCGGATGGAATATCGATTCCAACCTCAATCTGTTTGCGAACGATCTCCTCGACTGCCTTACTCAGCTGCCGGTTGAGCTCAGTTTGATCGTAGGACTGCCCGCGATCCTTCGCGCTGATGTGAGTCCAAAGTTCCTTTGGCCGAGGAAGACTGCCAATGTGGGTCGTTAAGATTCTTTCGGAACTTCGTTTCATCGAATTCCTGTTCAGAACTGCCGCGACTTAATTCACCGCGCCGTCGCCATCCACTCGGATGTCAAAAGCGCTCTTGTCCATCTTTGAACGCTGTGTTTGTTCGCGCTCGATGACCCATCCGTCAAAGTTGACCACATCGTCACCTCTAGGACATTATCGCCGTGTAAGTCAAACGAATTTTGTACAGTGATAATGCTTGAACAGGAGCTGGTCCAGGGTCTCCCTCGCGCTTCGCGTCTATCGTATTGGGAAATCGAAGTAAGTATTCGGATATGGCTCATTGCGCAGCGTGAAGTGCCACCATTCATTGCCGTATCCCGCAAATCCTACCTGTCCCATGAGAGTCGCCAGCAGCATCCGATTCGCTCGTTGCTGGCTCGTAAGCCCTGACGCCATCAAGTGCGCCCTCGGGTCGAAGCAATCGTAACCCGTTCCCATGTCCAGCGAACCATCTCGAAAGCGCGACGGGAGCTGTTCGTCGCACGCCTTCAGCGGGTCGCCCGGAGCATAGACCTCGATACTGGACCGCAGCATCGGAACTATCGTCAGATCCAGTGTGCTGCCCCGGCTATGGCTGGACGGCGAAGCGATGTAGCCATCCTTGAATAGGTCGTCCTTTTTCAGATGCGGGTAGAACTCGCGTTTCATGGAGTTATCAGACGAACCTGCAGCCCACTTCACAAAGTAGTCGACCGCTCTTTGTGGACGATAACAATCATAAACCATAAGCGAGAGTCCGAAGGCAGTTAGTTGGTGTTGCACGTTGGCGACTGCATCTGCCGCGGGTCGAGCAAGCAAGCATTTGTCCGCGTCATAGCCGGGAATTGGCCGCCCCACGAAGTTGTGCGAACCGGCGTAACGGATGTCCACAATGATCGATGGCGCGACGGACTTGAGGTCGACGAAGTCCCCCGGCCTGTGTTCCGTTGCAAGCGGCTCGCCGTTCTGGGCGTAACCCGGGCCGGCGAACGCCGCTAACGCCGCAAGAGCGATTGTCGCAACGATCCGAATTTTCGGTATCTGGCTGAATATCCGCAAAAGACCGACGTTTCGAAGCCCCGCTCCAACTTCCGGCCCGGAGTCTTTGCCGGACCACAGCGCACTAGCCCTTGGGCAGGCCTAGTACGCGCTCGCCAATAATATTGTGCTGGACTTCGTTGGTGCCGCCCGCAATTGTGAGCGCCCTCGACGACAGCATCCGGTACGCCCAAATGCCCTTGTCGAACGCATACGGAGCTTTAAACTCCAATTGACCGTACGGTCCCAGCATCTCCATCGCGAACTTGTTCATCCGCAGGTTGAGATCGCTGTTACCGAGCTTGAGTACTGAGCCCTCGGGCCCCGGAGGCAGTCCCTTGAGCCGCCGCGTGAGCTGACGATAGCCGCTAAATTTGAGCGCCGTCGCCTCGCACGCAAATTCCGCCAGCTTTTGGCGGACGCTGGGTTCGTCCCACGCGCGATGGCCATTGCTGGGCAAAGACTTCGCGAGTTCCACCAGCTCGTTGACGATGCCCATCGCGTCGAAGAAATCGATAACTCCTGCGCGGTCGAACATCAGTGTCATGATCGCGACCTGCCAGCCCTGGTTCTTCTCACCGATCAGATTCTTCTTGGGAACTCTGACGTCTTCGAAAAAGACCTCATTGAAGCTGGCTTCGCCGGTTATCTGCACGAGCGGGCGCACTGTCACGCCGGGACTATGCATGTCGAGCAGAATGTAGCTGATGCCCTTGTGCTTGGGGGCGTCGAGATCTGTGCGGACTAGCAGGATGCACCAGTCTGCGTGATGAGCATCGGAGGTCCAGATCTTCTGTCCATTGACGACGAAGCTGTCGCCATCTTCGATGGCGCGGGTTTGCAGCGAAGCCACGTCTGAGCCGGCGTTGGGTTCGGAATATCCCTGGCACCAGATTTCTTCGGCGGACAATATCTTCGGGATGTACCGTTTCTTCTGCTCCTCGGTGCCCAGGCGGATCAAAGTCGGCCCGACCAACATGATGCCGAGGACGTTCACCAGCATCGGCGCGTTGACCCTGGTCATTTCCTCGCCGTAGATGAGCTGCTGCGTGATGCTTGCGTCGCGCCCGCCGTATTCTTTGGGCCAGCTCAAGCCGACCCATCCGCCTTCATTAAGCTTCCGGTGCCACTTCAGCCGCCGCTCCCAACCGCCCGGACCCTCGTGCAACACGCCGAGCTTGTCGTCTATGGAACCACTGTCACCGCGGGCTTCGGGCAGGTTGACCGCGAGCCAGCTTCTAAGCTCCTGGCGGAAGGCTTCGTCCTCGGCGCTGAAATCAAGATCCATCGCTCTCAATGCCTCATTAATTAGGGGTCACTGGACAGGTGTTGCGCACTGACATCTTACTACTCACTACAAACTCACGAGCCAGTAAACTTCGGCTTCCGCTTCTCGACGAAAGCAAGCGCAGCTTCCCGCGTGTCATTGAGAGCGTCGAGGTGAGCCCTCACTTCCATTTCCTTCTTGTAATCCTCGCGCGAGTACTGATGGCCGAACTCCTTCATCAGCCTCTTGGTTTCGAGCAGATGCTGACGCGGCAGCGTAAGCAGATAGTCCACCCACCGCTGTGTCGCCGACTCCAATTCCGCATCGGGCACAACCTCGGTCACCAAACCCCAGTGCTTGAGCTCATCGGTCGTGAAGCGATCGCCAATGGCAACGCGGAACGCCACGGCCTTCGGCAAGTTTTCTACTTGGCCTAGCCAATACGGTCCCAACATCGCCGTCGGAAGTTCCAGGAGAGCGAAATTGAATGTGTCGCTGACGACGCGGATGTCGCCGTACATCGCCATATAGCCACCGACGCCGATCGCATGGCCGCGGCAAGAGGTTATGAGCAGCTTCTCGACCGGTATTACACCGAACTGAGTAGTCTCCGGATCCAGGCCATGCGTCACCGCGTTGCTCGACTGTGCCTGCGCAGCAATGTCGCGGCCCGCGCAGAAGGCACGTCCGTTCGCGTTGAGAACTACAATGTACGTTTCCGGATCGTTATTGAACTTGCGGAGCGCGTCATTCAGTTGGTGATGGAATTCGTGCGTAATCGCATTCAGTTTTTCCGGTCGGTTCAGCGTGACAGTCGCCACCGGACCGTTCTTCCGGTAAAGGACCAATGGATCTTTGCTCATCTCGCTCTCTCCTTAATAAGTGGCCGCGCTCGGAAGGCCCAGCTCAGTCAAGCGCTCCTTTTTTTCGCAAATCCTCGATCTCGCCCGCAGTGTAGCCGAGCAGTCCCGTCATAAGTTCGTCGGTATGCTGCCCCAGCAGCGGCGCCGGCGTTTTGACTTCGCAGGGCGTCGCGCTCATACGCCACGGAATACCGCAATGCCGCTTCACACCGACCTCGGGATGGTCGAGCTCAACCCAGTACTTTCTCGCGGCGAGATTCGGATCGTCATGGAGATACTTGTTGTCAGCACAGGCGCCCGCAGCGACGCCTGCAGCCTGAAGCGCATCGACGACATCGACTACACTCCGCTGCGAGGTCCATTCGGTGACGATCGCCTCGAGCGCATCCTCGTTTGTCTTGCGCGCAGCGAGCGTCGCAAAGCGCGCGTCATCGGCGAGATCATGGCGGCCGATCGCGCGCGCGAGCCGGCGCCATTCTTCGTCATCGGCGCATGCGATCGCTACCCACTGATCGATCGTTACGTTCGCTATTTTTTCAGGGAGATCCAGACATTTGAAAATGCCGTGCGGCGACATTTGCGGATCGCGGTTTCCAATCCGCCGCGGCTCGCGCCCATTCATCGTGTAGTCGAGAATTCCCTCGGCCAGCAGATCCATCGTGCATTCCCACTGGCTCATATCGATGAACTGACCCTCGCCGGTTTTGTTGCGATGGTGCAGTGCGGCCATAACCGCGAACGCGCCGTGAATTCCCGCGTTGGGGTCGGGGTAGCTGAACCCGGCATGCATCGGAGGCCAGCCCTCGTAGCCGGTCAGTGCCGACAGCCCCGAGTTCGGCACCTGCGTCGGACCCAAAGCGAGATACTCGCGATAGGGACCGGTGTCGCCGTAACCTAGCAGCGAAATCATGATGACGTCGGGTTTGACCGCGCGGATCGCCTCGTAGCCGAATCCCATGTTGTCCATTACGCTGGCGGAGAAGTTATTGGCAACGATGTCGGACGACTTGATCAGACGCCAGGCGACTTCGCTGGCCTCGGGATGGTTGAAGTTGAGCGACAACGACTTCTTGCCCTGGTTGTACTGGTTGAAGTAGCCCGACCTGTTCAAGGTGCCGGGCACACCGTCCGGCCATGGCGGCAGCATTCGGGTGACACATGGTCGCGTTTTGGTTTCGATTCGAATCACTTCCGCGCCGAGATGGGCCAGTTGCAGCGTGCAGTAAGGACCAGCCCACACCCAGCTGAAGTCGGCAACTCGAATTCCAGCGAGCGGCAGTTTCGCCATTTTAGATCACGCCCTTATGGGTCAGCTCTTCGATCCGCTCGGATGTCATCCCAAGCCTTCCGCCGAAGATCTCGGCGTTATGTTGCCCCAGCGTCGGCGCCGGCATCCGAATCTCCGACGGCGTTTGCGAAAACTTGACTGGCGCGCCGGGATACTTGTGAGTGCCCGCGACCGGCTGGGTGATCTCGACGAAAAACTCGCGCTCTTGCAGATGCTCGGAGTTCAGCAAGTCGGCCATCGTCGAGACCGGGGCAAAAGGCACCCGCCGAGCCTGTGCCTTGCGGTAAAGGTCGAGCACGCTCTGCTGGCCGACCCATTCCTCGAGAAAGATTTTGAGCGCGTCCCAGTTCTGCGCGCGCTTGGGACCGTCGGCAAAAATTTCTTCGTCCGCCCACGCCGGATTGCCCATGATTTCGACGAAGGACCGCCAGTGATGTTCGAAGATGCAGCACAGATAGATGTAGCCGTCCTTGCATCGCATCATCTCGGCCGGCTGTACGGGTTTCTGGCCGTGGCGGCTCGCGATCATCTTCGCATAGGGCCAGTACTCGAATGTCATCTCGAGCTGCGAGGCGATCGATTCCTGCACCGAAACCTCGACGTGCTGACCCGCTTCGTCGCCGACTCGAGCCAGCACGGCAGCGATAGTCGCAGTCGCTGCGTGAACGCCTCCCTGGTAGCCGGCCTGATGGCCAAAAGTCTTGAGCGGCGGCAACTCCGGATGCTGCGGGCCGCCGCCGTTGAGAATGCATACTCCGCCCGCGCACCACAGCGTCAGATCCTCGGATCGGTAGTTGCGGTATGGCCCGCTCAGGCCGTAGGGCGCGATCGAAGTCATGATGAGCGCGGGGTTGATACGCTGCAGCCGGTCGAAATTCAGTCCTACGCGATCCATCTCCGGCGGCGTAACGTTGTGCACCAGGACGTCGGCGTCGGCCACCAACTCCTCGAAGATGCCGAAGCCCTCCCGAGTCGCAACATCAAGGGTGACGCCGCGCTTGTTGGTGTTGAGGTAAAGGAACAGGCCGCTCTTGTCTGGATGCACTTCGTCGTTGGGGAACGGGCCGCGGGTTCGTGAGTGATCGCCGACGCGAGTCCGCTCGATCTTGACCACGTCGGCGCCCAAGTCGGCGAAGAGCTTGGTGCAGTACGGCGCCGATACCATCTCGCCGAGTTCAACAATCTTCAGATCGGACAACGCTCCTGCCATCGAAGCTCCATAGCCCCCATGTCGAACGTTCCAGTGCAGCTCACTTAATCGCTAAAGCATTGGGCGGCGAGGCGATTCCACCCTCGAGGTTCATCGGCGCCGACGTCAGCATGAACTCGTATCGATTGTCCGCCGCACAATCCGCCGCCAACTCATCGAGCACGAATTGCTCGCCAATCGGCAGCCCGAGTATCGAGAGCGCGCGGTAATGCAGGGCGCCTTCGTCCTGGTAGTCTATCGGCCAGGGCTCGACCGAGGGACAATCGGTACCGAGCGCAGCGACGCGATTGTCCCAAAGCCATTCCATCAACGCGCTGGAGCTCTCGATCCCGCACGCCTTGAGTCCTTCGAGCGACGCCATCGCGGCTTTCTGCTCCGCGGTAGTCTTCACGTATGCCTGCATCCATCCCGTTCGGATCAAAATAATCGAACCTGGCTTGAGCACGGCACCTTGCGCCTTCAACGCGGCCTGCAGATCAGTCAGCGGATACTTGGCCGGCGACAGCGGATCGATCGGCCGACGCTGATCGTTCACGTACTTCCACACATCGATCAAAACTGCGCGGCCCACCACTCGATTCGCCCATTTGTGAATGCTGAGCTTGCCATCG